>Ga0210064_1000835_pt1 | contig 14137 bp, 9 predicted proteins | sample Muzzi_CordC_D2_FD_185531 | JGI IMG/M metagenome (GOLD analysis project Ga0210064, IMG submission 185531) | Wetland microbial communities from San Francisco Bay, California, USA, that impact long-term carbon sequestration - Muzzi_CordC_D2 (SPAdes) | ecosystem: Environmental > Aquatic > Marine >...
TAAACGCGCAACGGGTCGAACGCTTCGGGTTCGCCAGGCGGCTCATCGAATTATCAGCCGATTTGGTTACCTGCAACTCGACACCGTGTCGATTGCCGGCGCTCGAAGTCATGCAATCGTGCTGCTTTCACGCCTCGACGGTTTCAATCATGAACTGGCAGAGGAGTTGCTGCAGCCCAACGAGCCACTTTTCGAGTACTGGGGGCATGAAGCCAGCTGGATGCCTATCGAGCTTTATTCGGTTTTCGAATTTCGCCGCAAGGCTTTTCGCCATCATCCCTGGTGGGGAGATCTAATCGGGCAGCACCCCAAAATTGCAGAAGACCTGTGTCGACGTATTCGAGACGAAGGCCCCATTCGCTCCCTGGAGATGGAAGGCAGTGGGAGCCGCGGCTGGTGGGATTTGAAGCTGGTTAAACGGGTGGCCACCGCGCTGTGGTCCGCGGGGAAGCTTGCGATTCGTGAACGGCGCAATTTTCAAAGGATCTATGATCTGACCGAACGTGTTATTCCCGAGCAATGGCGGCAAAACAGCTTGTCCGAAGCGCAGGCCATCGAGCTGCTGCTACTTCAGGCTTTAAAGGGACATGGTTGGGCCTCGACCGGCACGCTCGCTCAAACCTGGCGGCTTACCAACCAAAAAAAGAGCATCTCAGCTGCGCTAAACCGCCTGGTTAAAAAGGGCGAAATTGTTGCCTGCACCCTCGCGGTCGATGACAAAAAGAAAAGTCCCGGCTGGATCCGCTCCTGCGATCTTGAGCTCGCAGCACGCCTCAAGCGCGTGCGTCCGCCGGCTGACAAAGGTGTTCTGCTTTCACCCTTTGACCCGGTGCTCTGGGATCGCCGGCGGGTCCAACAGCTGTTTGCCTTCGACCAGGTCCTGGAGATTTTTAAACCTGCACCCCAACGAAAATATGGCTACTACTGCCTGCCGGTGCTGGCAGGGGATAGACTTGTGGGGCGAGTCGACCTGAAGGCTGATTGGAAGGTTCATAAACTCAACGTGCTTTCAATTTTGTTCGAAGGGAACATGGCCGACAAGGTGAACTCTGAAGACCGTGAAGCAGTGCGAACTGCACTTGAACGCTATGCGGCAGCACTAAAATTGAAATTAGCAGGCCGCAGTTTGAACTTAACTCAGGTTTCCGTCAAAACGAGTCCTTAAAAAAACCGGATCACTTTTATTTATAATTTCATAGCCATCCGCAAGCACCCGCCTGGTTCTCTTTCTTGACTGTTGACAATTTCATTTGTTTCCATATATCTATATACCAACTGTGACAATAACCGGTACAAAAATTAAGATGCTTCCCATTGGACAATTTCTAACCATTTAGAGGAAACAACTAATGAAAAGACCCTGCTTTGCTATATTGCCATTGATCACTGTATTGCTGATGATGGGGCAAATCGTACATGCATTTTCGCTTGATTTAGACGATGATAAGGATTTGGATGGTCAGGATCTATCAATTTTTCAGCGAAAATATGCTGACGGTGATATGACAGGTACAGAGTTAGCAGAATTTGCCGACCGTTATGGGCAGAAGTATAAAAAGCATCTAAAAGACGTAATGCCAACCATCGCCGCTTATGCGGTTGACGGCAACTCCGATCAGAACCCAAAAGCCGATGGTGTTTTTGATGCCATGGAAATTTGCGATCAATACACTAAAATGTTGATTGTGGCGCGTTATCTGAGCTTTGATTTCACACGTTCTTATGAATTGCGCGGACTTTATGAATATGAACTTCCTATTACACTCTACGAGCCCGAAGTGATCATAATATCAGCGACGCTTCAGCTTAATCTGGAGAGTCCGCCTTCCGGCAGGCGGGATATGTCAATTCATGCATATTTGGCAGATGGATTTGCTGAACTCGCTGATTTTGAGGTGGACAACGAAATCGGGACGGTTTTAGCCGACTGGGACCTGGAAATTGATGTAACCGAATATGTCCAGGGCATCGCCGATCCAACCGGATATATAGGGTTTATCGTCAGATCCCCGGCATTGTGGTATAGCCAAATCCAAAATTATGCCAAATTTTTCAATGGTATTCCACACCCCGCTTTTGGCTATATATCCAATCAACTGGCCCGTTTGTCTATTGAATATGAGGTGTTTGGGCAAGACAGCAATGCTTTCTTTTGATAGTTGACTATTCTCAGGTAAAACAAATCAATTTTTATTCTTGTGATCGCTGTGCTGCTTATAAACTAAGCATTTTTCCGCTATATCCGCTGCTCTGAGGTGAAATCAAATTGGCGTCAGGGCCTCAATAGACTATCCGTTTTAAACTGCAAAAGGAGGTGACATGGAAACTTTGCTTGAGTTTGACAACATGCGTCTGGAAAAAGACGATAAACTGGCCTGGATAAATTTCACGCGCGAGTCCCACTTAAATTCCGTAAACAACGACAGTACCAGGCAGATCAATCGGCTGGTCATGGCGCTGAGAGAAGATCCGGATATCCGGGTCGTGGTCATCCGGGGACAGGGGCGGGCCTTTTGCACTGGAATTGATTTAAAGGAGCTTGCCGCCGACCGCATCGATATGAGTTACCACGAGCGCTGGGAAAAGGCCCTGAGCATATTGGAGAAGATGGAAAAAGTAATTGTTGTCGGTATGCACGGATACTGTCTGGGCGGGGCACTTCAGCTTGCAATGGCATGCGACATCCGCGTCAGCACCCCGGATTGTCAAATCGGGCTGCCGGCCATTCGCGAATCACTGATCCCGGGCCTTGGCACCTGGCGCCTGCCCCGCTATGTCGGCTGGGGGCGTGCCAAGAAGTTGATTCTGGGGGGCGAGAACATCTCCGGTGAAGAAGCATTAAACATCGGGCTGGTGGATCATCTGGCACCTGCCGAAGATTTTTTCGGTCATCTCGATCAAATTGCTGCAAACTACTTAAAATCATGTTCGGCGGGATCCAGAATGAGCAAGCTGCTGACCAACAGCGCCTTTGATATGAATTACGACGAATTCATGAATTACTACTTTGAATTGCAGGAGCGGACCCAATACAGCCTGGACGCCGAGGAAGGCAAGCGGGCTTACCGGGAGAAGCGGGACCCGGTCTGGCAATAGGACCTTAGCGACGCCTTGCTAGAACTGCTCGCTTGTCGGGCGCTTGTAAGTTATACGTTTTTGGGATATCCCCTGAATCCCTTTTAAACACCAGTGATTCAACCCTTCTATTATTACGTTTCCGCTCATATATGTAGAAATGGTATGGCACGACCGCCTCGATGAAGTCGGACTTTATAACCTCAAAGTCTGACTTGGAAAACTCGGGGAAGTAAGTGTCACCGGGCACCTCTCTTGGCAGCACGGTCTGATAAATACGATCGGCAGAAGACACGGTCTCCTGAAAAATTTGACTCCCACCAATGATAAAGGCCTCACTTTCATCGGAAGGACAGGATTGGAGAGCCCTTTTTAGGTCGGGTGCAACGATGCAGTCCGGGGCCGTATAATCAGGTTGTCGGGTTACAATGATGCTAGTCCTTCCGGGCAGCGCCCGGCCAATGGATTCGTATGTTTTTCGGCCCATTATCATTGCATGACCCATGGTTATATCTTTAAACATTTTCTGCTCCCCCGGAATTTTCCAGGGGATTTCTCCCTTGTTACCAATAACCCGGTTGGAAGCCATCGCAACAATTAATGATTTTAGCATACCGTCTACTCCTTATTTTTTTTTCTTGATAGACCGTTTTCAACATTACTCCGGCAAAATGGTGCCGGTAATTCAAAGAATGCTTTCCACAATGCGACCAATTGGGCCAGACACCTAGTTCCAATCCAAGGCGCCGCCGGTTTGATATTCGGTGACCCGCGTTTCAAAAAAGTTTTTCTCCTTGTTAAGATCAGTAGACTGACTCATCCATGGAAAGGGATTATTCGTCTCAAAAACTTTTTTAAGTCTTATGCGCTCAAGCCTTCGGTCAGCAACATATTCCACATATTCACCAAATAAGTTCGAATTAATTCCCAAGGTATCTTCCGGGCAAGCGTCCCGGGCATATATTTTTTCCAATTTAACGGCCTGAATTATCAATTCCGTAATTTCGGCCTGAAAATCTAATGACCATACCGATGGATTCTCATCGATAATGGTGTTGATCAAATCGCAACCGAAGGCCAGGTGCAGACTCTCATCTCGCATGATATATTCAAATTGCTGCCCGATTCCGACCATTTTATTTTGCCGTTTGAGTGCCAGCATCATCGCAAAACCGGCGTAAAAAAAGATACCCTCCATGATGACATAAAAGCCGATTAGATCATGCAGCAATTTTTGGATATTCTCTTCGCCCAGGGTTGTAAATTCCGGATTGTCGACACTTTGGGTCAGGTCAACGACGAACTGATCCTTATCCTTGATCGAAGGAATGGTTTCATACATGGTGTAAATCTCATCCGGATCCAGCCCTAAAGAGTCACAACAATAAATAAACGTGTCGGTATGGATAGCTTCCTCAAACGCCTGTCTAAGCAGGTATTGGCGGCATTCCGGGTTCGTAACATGATTATACACGGCCAGGACGATGTTGTTTGCTGTAAGTGACTCTGCCGTTGAGAAGAAACCGAGATTCCATAAAATCAATCGCTTCTCCTTGGGACTCAAAAAGGATGACGACTTCCATTGCTCGATATCATCCTGCATGGGGACTTCCTCGGGTGTCCAGGTATTAGCAATTCCGTTTTTATAGTATTCTCTGGCCCAAGTGTAGGTCATGGGCAGTATTTTGTTTGGATCCGTTTTAGAGCTATTGATAATCGGCATGCGTTTTTGCTCCTTTTAATTTATTACTAAATTATTAACCAATAACGAATGACAGGCAACTCCCAATTGGTTTTAACTCAATTGGGCAATATTTATGTACACGCTTCGCAGTCAGACTCCAAAAGGTCTTTATAATTAGTTACGGGTCTTGCAGGTGTTTTATCCCCGGAGATTAAATTTCCGTTGTTTTGCCCCAGCGCCGTTGGTATCGATGAGACCGGTTCATTCAGGTAACTTCTTTTTTGGGTAAAGTAGTATTTCATGGCGTCCAGAGTCGATTTTTCGATCTGGCTAACCGCCATGGTTCTCAGGTAATAAGTTGTTTTCAGTCCCAGTTCCCAGGCAGCGGTGTAGATTTCATGCATCTTTTTTCCGCTGGTTCCCTGCATGAAAACATTATGCGACTGACTCTGGTCGATCCATTTCGATCGTAACGCGGTCATTTTTAGCAGCAAAATTGGATCGATTTCAAAGACCTCCTTATAGAGTGCTTTCAATTCTATGGGAATCGATTGGATTTTATCGATGTTGCCATCATAATATTTCAATTTTTCCAGCATATCCTCAGTCCACAAGCCCATCCGTTTTAAATCCTGGACCAGATAGTGATTCACCACCGTAAATTCTCCACTCATGTTGGCCTTGACATAAATGTTTTTATAGATGGGTTCAATGCTCGGAAAGCACCCGGCAATATTTGAAATCGTTGCCGTTGGTGCGATGGCCATCACATTCGAGTTTCTCATCCCCCAGGTTGCAACGGATTCTTTAAGCGCATTCCAGTCCATCCGTTTTTTGCGATCGACATTCAGGACAGCGCCCCTTTCTTTTTCAAGCTCAGCAAGGGTATCCAATGGAAAAATACCCTGATCCCACAGCGAACCGTCAAAGCTTTTATAGGCCCCGCGTTCCCTGGCCAGACCGCAGGAAGCTTCAATGGCATGATATGAGATGAACTCCATGGTTGCATCCACAAATTCAAGGGCATTTTCATCTTCAAACGGCAGCCGCAGTGTGAACAGCGCATCCTGCAACCCCATTAAACCCAGCGCGATGGGACGATGCTTTAAGTTGGCGTTTTCAGCCTCAGGCGTCGGATAAAAATTTAGATCAATCGTGTTGTCCAACATTCTGACAGCCGTTTTGATGGTAGCCGCCAACCGCTGTTGGTCGATGGCGTTGTTTTGAATATGGTTCAAAAGGTTTAAGGAGCCCAGGTTGCAGACGGCGGTTTCATCCGTTGAGTTATTCAGCGTAATCTCGGTGCATAGATTGGAATTATGAATCACTCCAACATGTTTTTGGGGTGAGCGAATATTGCAGGGATCTTTAAACGTAATCCAGGGATGCCCGGTCTCGAACAATCGCGTGAGCATTTTTCGCCAAAGCGTTACCGCATCAACCTTTTTATAGAGCTTTATTCGGCCGGCGTCAGCTTCACGCTCGTAATATTCATAGCGTGCATTAAATTTTTTGCCATACAAATCGTGTAAATCCGGCACCTCATCCGGTGAAAATAAGGTCCAGGTGGCGTTGCTTTGAACCCGTTGCATAAATAAATCGGGAATCCAGTTGGCTGTATTCATGTCGTGGGTTCGGCGGCGGTCATCACCGGTGTTTTTGCGCAAATCGAGAAAATCTTCAATATCAAGATGCCACGTTTCAAGGTAGGCACATGTTGCCCCCCTGCGTTTACCACTGCGGTTAATCGCAACGGTGGTATCGTTGGCAATCTTCAAAAAAGGAACAACCCCCTGGCTTTGTACGTTGGTACTTGATATGTGCGAATTGGTGGCGCGCACACGCGTCCAATCGTTGCCGATGCCGCCGGACCATTTAGATAATTGCGCATTATCCCCAATGACTTTAAATATATGATACAGATCATCATTGACAATGCTTAAATAGCAGGAAGATAGCTGTGGGTGAGATAAGCCGGCATGAAAAAGTGTCGGCGTGGAAGGGATAAAGGAGAGCGAGGACATCAGTTCATAAAACGCCACTGACTTTTGCTCTCGATCTTTTTCCAGAATGGCCAATCCCATGGCGACCCGCATCCAAAAGGCCTGCGGGGTCTCGATTAGTTGCTGCTGACATTTGACCAAATAGCGCTCATAAAGCGTTTGCAGGCCGATATATTTGAAGATTGCGTCCTTGCTGAAATCCAGTTTCGAGGCCAGAAAATCAAGATCAAACGATAAGAGGCGTTCATCATAAATTTTGTTTTCCACGCCGCGCTGAATGCCTCGAACAAAGGCTTTTCTGGCTTCTAATTCGGAATTATCGCGCTGTACCGACTTTACGATAACGTTTTTATATATTCTTTGAAGCAACAATCTGGCCGCAACAAAACTCAGATGGGGGTCTCTTTCAATAAATGCAACGGTGGAAAGCAGCAACAGCTTTTCTAATTCCGTCGTGGTAATTTCATCATAAAGATTTTTTATAAATTCCTGATAGATCAGATGAATATCAATGCCGATTTCACTATCTGCCCCTGCCCGGGTTAATGTGTTCAGCACCTTATCTTTATCAAAAGACACCAAAGCACCGCTTTTTTTCCGAAGCTTTAAGCTGCCCTGTTCAGCTTTTTCGGCGACCGTCTTTTTCTTTTCATCACGTATCTTGGCTCGATTCTCCCGGTACAGAATGTATCTTTTCGAAATTTCATACAAACCATGCTTTACCAATTTTTTTTCAACAACATCCTGAATGTCCTCAACACCGATGGATGAATCTGTGAAGATGGCCTGGACTTCATTAATTATATCTGCATTAACCCGCTCAAATTGGTCTAATTCGCCCTGATAATCAGCTGCTTTCCAGGCCTTTTCGACAGCCATTTTGATTCGTTCGGAATCAAATAAAACTTTCTCACCGTTTCTCTTGGTTACATAGTAATGCGCCATAGCTCGTATCCTTTATCTAAATCTAGACTGAGTATGTGAATAACGTTGTGATTGGGGCCGTGCCTTGGATATTTCAAAGGCCCTGGGGCGGGTGTATTCAACGTAGAGGGGCAACCGAATCCACGTGCAAAAGGAACCGTTGCCCGATGAGTCAGTCGTCATACAGGTTGAATTTTCACAACGCACCGGATTAAAAATGGTGTTTATATACTATATATAGTGTTTAGAAAAAATCAACCACCATATATAGATATTTTTACATTTAATCGACCGTATGGCAATCCAATGCCATCGCGTAGTTCCCGAGTTTCTCCCGCACAACCACAATATCATGTGTTTGCAAGGGGATTGACATACAAGATTTATGATTTACATTTTGGGAAGTTGTAACCACTTATGTAGAATCCGCTGCAAAACTCGATAAAAATTTAACTGTTAGAAATCATTTGAAATCATCGCAAGCTATCCGAGCGGCGATGGCAATCCTGTTTTGCGTCCGGAAACAGTATTCTCAACATTCCTGCATATGAAAAATGCATCAGCCAACGCGGTTTCTTCGCCCAAACCCGAACCTGCTGATGGAAACGAGACGATCCATTCAGCAGTCATGAAAATTGGATGGTAAACTATGAAACAATACCTGGAATTACTAAATCATGTTAGAACGCACGGCGTACACAAAGACGATCGCACGGGAACCGGAACTATCAGTGTTTTCGGCTACCAGGCGCGCTATGATCTGTCCGAAGGATTTCCGGCAATCACGACCAAAAAACTGCATTTTCGATCTATTATCGGCGAATTGCTCTGGTTTTTAAGTGGTAACACGAACATCAATTCGCTCCACGAATATGGTGTGTCGATCTGGGATGAATGGGCCGACGAAGACGGCGACCTGGGTCCCATTTACGGCTACCAGTGGCGCTCCTGGCCAACTGCTGACGGACGGCACGTCGATCAGATCACGAAAGTGCTGGAGCAGATCAAATCGAATCCCAGTTCTCGTCGTCATATCGTGTCGGGCTGGAATGTGGGTGAGATCGAAAAAATGGCGCTGCCGCCGTGCCATACGCTGTTTCAATTTTATGTGGTCGACGGCCGCCTGTCCTGCCAGCTGTATCAGCGCAGCGCGGATATCTTCCTCGGCGTTCCCTTCAACATTGCTTCCTATTCCTTGCTGACCATGATGATTGCGCAAGTTGTGGGGCTGAAACCGGGGGATTTCGTGCACACGCTCGGCGATGCCCACCTTTATCTCAATCACCTGGAACAGGCGGATCTTCAGCTTACACGAAAGCCGCGCCCGTTGCCGCAGATGTTAATCAACCCTGAGGTGACCTCTCTCTTTGATTTCAAATTAGAGGACTTCGAGATAATTGCCTACGATCCGTATCCCGGCATTCGGGCGCCGGTGGCGGTTTAGGGGTTAGGGGTCGTTTTTCGTTGAGAGGGCAAAGATAGAAGAATCCAGGCTGTTAAGGCGCGCGGCCTGCTGGGTTACTGGTTAACACTGGCCACCACTAGGTCACGGACCTCTGCAAGCAGCTTTTCACTGGTGTACGTCCCCTTTTGAAGGATCTTTTCGACGCAACCATTGAGCCGCAGGCGGTCTTCCGGTGTAATGTCTTTGGCCGTGATCACGACCACCGGAATCGAATGCCACTTTTCGCGTTTGCGCAGCTCGTTGACAAATTCGAATCCGTCCATTTCCGGCATCATCAGATCCAGCAGGATCAATGCCGGCTGGTTGTCAGCGACATGTTGCAGCGCTTCGCGCCCGTTTTCAGCCTCGGTCACGCTGCATCCGGTTTTTTCCAACGTGTGCCGCAAGATCTCACGCGTTTCGGCATCATCCTCAACCAGCAGCACGTTGAAGTCGGGAAGATCGCAGCGGTATTTTTTCAGTATGGTTACCAGGCGGTCCCGATCGATGGGTTTAGTCAGGTAATCCGAAGCCCCCAGCGTGTAGCCCAGATTCTTGCTGTCTAAAATGGTGAGCATGATCACCGGTATATCGGCCAGCCCGGGGTCGGCCTTGAGGGCAGACAGCACGGCCCAGCCATCCATGCTGGGCATCATCACATCCAGAGTGATGACTTCCGGGTGCAGCTCTGCGGCGAGCTTCAAACCGTCCTCACCCGCCGAGGCGGTTTCCACCCGAAACCCTTCTTTGCTCAGCAAGCGTCGCATCAGGTCCTGCACGTTGGGGTCGTCATCAATGACCAGCACCGTGTTCGCCTGCTCCGGAATCGGCTCGACGTGATGCGTTGCCGGAGCAGCCGGCTGCGCCCCGCGCAACTGAAAATCCGCAGGCAGCCGAACGGTGAACGTACTGCCGTTTCCATATTCACTGTCAACACCGATATCCCCGCCCATCATCTGACAGAAACGCTTGCTGATAACCAGGCCCAACCCGGTGCCGCCGTAGCTGGATCCTGATGGATCATGCACCTGGGAAAAGGCCTGGAAAAGCTTTGCCATCTGCTCCGGTGTCATACCGATGCCCGTGTCGTGAACGCTATAGGTGAACCACCGATCGCCATCCTTCATCTCATGGGCGACATCAAAATATATGGTCCCCTGCTCGGTGAATTTGCAGGCGTTGCTCAGCAGGTTGAATAATACCTGTCGAAGCTTGGTCAGGTCGGTGTGCACATTGCCCAGATCGGCGTCACAGTGGACTTTAAGGGTATTGGCATTTTTATCCACCAGCGGTTTGATGGTGTTGGCGACGTCTTCGATCATATCGGGAAGGTGGAAGGTCTCCAGGTACAGCTCCATCTTGCCGGCTTCGACCTTGGAGAGGTCGAGGATGTTGTTGATCAGCTCCAGCAGATGTTTGCCCGAAGTATGAATCTTCTGTACGTCGGGGATAAAATCTTCGTGGCTCAGTTCTTCGGCCTCTTCTATCAATATCTCGCTGTAGCCGATAATGGCGTTTAGCGGGGTTCGCAATTCGTGGCTCATGTTGGCCAGAAACGCGCTCTTGGACTTGTTGGCGGCTTCGGCGGCCTCTTCCGCCCGCTTGCGCTCAGCAATTTCCCGCTGGAGTTGCTCATTGGCAGCAAAGAGTTTGGCCGTGCGGCTGCCGATCTGGTCATACATCGAATTAAAAGCCGCCATCACGTCACCCAGTTCGTCGTTGCGCTTGACTGAACGGGAATAGAAGTTCTTGCTGCTGCCCTCGCTGCCGGCGGTTAACATGTCATTTCGCAAGCGCAGGATGGGCGTAATGACGGTTGTCCCCACCGCCAACATGGTGCCGGCCGTCACGAAAGCCACGATTAAAATGACAAATAAAATTATACGGCCGACGTAAGCCCACAACTCTTTTTGGACCAATGACGCATCAAGCCTCCCGATCACATGATAGGCGCTCTTAGATTTGGCGGCCGACCAGCCCACATCGTATCTGAGACCATCCCGGCTGATAGCCCGGACAACCTCACGGCCTTGCATGGCAGACAGGGTCAATGCGGGCGGTTCGCCGAAATTGCCGAGTAATTGGCCATCCTCAGCCCGGTAGATTGCCCCGCCGATGACACGCGAATCAGCCGTTACGCGCTCCGCCGTGGACAGTATCTCACTGGCCGCGGTTGCCGAATCAGACAGACGCACAATCGGCAAAATCGTAATAAAGCCAAAATATTCCAGTTGTGCCAATTGCCACTTTTTCTGGGTCATATAAGAGGGAATCAGGATGATGGCTTCAATTAGCAGAACGCTGACAATAACCCAAAATCCAATGTGGCGCGATAAACGCGCTTTAAAGAAATTTACTTTCATCGGTTTGAAATAGAACTATAATTGAAGTTGACCCCCTTTGATTTTCAGGAGGCAAGGGGAGCTTTGAAATTTATCCGCTCCGGCCGGACGCTGGAGGTTGTTGATTGATTACATGGTGTTTACGAGTTTAGCATAAGTAGATTTAAACGGATGTCAAGCACATCTGGCCTTGCTCCTGCTTTCTTCTCCTGCGCCGTCGAACATGGCCATAGCGACATCGAACCGTGATTGATGTCGATCCGGATGCGAGTCGTCTATTTTAATTTGACAACCCCTTGCCCTGTATTAGCATCACTAGAATGAAGGAGAGCTCAAATGGCGAAGATATTGCTGGTTGAAGATAACGAGATGAACTGGGATATGTTATCGCGAAGGCTTGGGCGGCGCGGGTATGAGGTGGTCGTTGCTGTCGATGGCGAAAAAGGCGTCACGATGTCTCGTTCGGAAGGGCCGGACCTGATTTTGATGGATATGAGTCTGCCGATCCTGGATGGCTGGGAAGCAACCCGACAGATTAAAGCGGCACCCGAAACCAGGGCGATCCCCGTTATTGCGCTGACAGCCCATGCCATGGTGGGCGACAGGGAAAAAGCAATGGCCGCCGGATGTGACGATTACGATACCAAGCCGATTGAGTTCAAGCGCCTGCTGGACAAAATTGAGGCTGCCCTGGCAAAGGATTGATCCCGTGATTGATCAAGAACACGGTGGCTCCAGCCCTAAGCCCCGGAATGCAGAAATGCCTGAGACGGATGAGGATGATCTCAAGTCGGCGGACGGTCAGGACCGCTCCGGCGCCCTTGGCAACATTCGCCATCAGCTGCGCACGCCCTTAAACCATATCATCGGCTATAGCGAAATGCTGCTGGAAGAAGCCGGCGAGCAGCAACTGGAAAGCTTTGCCGCCGATCTGACCAAAATTAACACGGCCGGCCAGCAGCTCTTGCAAATGATCAACGATCTGCTCGATCCGGCGCTGTTTCGACCCGCGGCTGCCCGGCCCGGCTTAAAAACAGCTAATCCTTCGGCCCTTTTTCATGACATAAAACAGCCAAAACCGCGGTTGGCATTTGACGACCAGGGTCGCGCTCAACGTCCGGTGAGCCGCCTGCTCGTGGTTGATGACAATCCTAGCAATCGGGACATGCTTTCGCGGCGACTCAGGCATGAAGGGTATACTGTCGAAACGGCCGAAAATGGACGCAACGCCCTGGAGGTGATCCAATCCCAGCCGGTTGACCTGGTACTGCTCGATGTGATGATGCCGGAGATGAATGGTTACGAAGTGCTCGATCGGTTAAAGGCCGACAGCTCCCTGCGTGATATCCCGGTTATTATGATATCAGCGCTTGATGAGATCGAAAGTGTGGTGCGATGTATCGAAATGGGAGCCGAAGACTATTTGGCTAAGCCTTTTAATCCGGTGCTTTTAAGGGCGCGTGTCACTGCCAGTCTGGAAAAGAAGCGCCTGCGGGATGTTGAGCGGCTCTATGCCCAAAGCATGGAAAACCAGCTGGAGGTCGGACGCAAGATTCAAAGCAGCTTTTTTCCGGAGCTGTTACCGACTCTTCCCGGATGGGAAATCGCGAGTTACTTCCAGGCTGCCAACCAGGTGGCGGGTGATTTCTACGATGCTTTTTTTCTCTCCAACCGCAAAGCGGTGGGGCTGGTGATTGCCGACGTATGCGACAAGGGCGTGGGTTCTGCTTTGTTCATGGCGCTCATCCGAAGCCTGATTCGAGTCTTTTCCGGACAAACTCATTTGTGTGATACTTACATTGCCGACAATCAGGACCGAGTCGAGGGAATCATCACACCCCGGGATACAAACATTATCGATCCGACCAATGCCCTGATTGCCGTTGCCCTCACCAATGATTACATCGAACAGAACCACAGCCTGATGAGTATGTTTGCCACACTTTTTTTCGGGGTTTTGGACCCCGAGACCGGAATACTCGCCTACATTAATGCCGGCCATGAACCGCCGATCGTCGTTGGCTCAAGCGGCGTCAAAGAGGAGCTCCGACCAACGGGGCCGGCAGTCGGAATGATGCTCGATGCAAAGTTTAGCATTAAAGAAGTCCGACTTGAGCCGGGAGACATCTTAATCGGATTTACCGATGGCGTTACGGAAGCGCTCTCTCCCGGCGGTGAATTTTTCGGCAAGAAACGGTTGCGATCAATCCTTGAGCAGCCGGCAGCCTCCGCAACTGAGTTGCTGGAGCGCATCAAAACCAGTCTATCGGTTTACACTGAAAACGCCACCCAGAATGATGACATCACCCTGCTGGCTGTTCACGGTGTTCCGAAAGCCTGATCCCTTTAAATTGACTATCTGAGCTACAAGCCGCTCCTATCTTTTATTCGCCCTTCATTGGGTGCTCCCCTTTTAACATCTAATTATTAAATTTTTGCTAAAGGTTTCTGGCAATTAGCTGATAAACCCAATAGACAGAATTCGATTTGGGTTCCTTTTGACATCGATAGTTTTACAATCGATTACAATTTTCTACTCCAGAGGAGTAACTTTTGGAAAGCATAACAGATATACAATGCCCGGCATGTAAAACCATATTTAAAGTCGATATCTCTAAAATTCCTGAAAAGGGATGTCAAGCAACCTGCAAAATATGTAAAAAAC
>Ga0210064_1000836_pt1 | contig 14135 bp, 15 predicted proteins | sample Muzzi_CordC_D2_FD_185531 | JGI IMG/M metagenome (GOLD analysis project Ga0210064, IMG submission 185531) | Wetland microbial communities from San Francisco Bay, California, USA, that impact long-term carbon sequestration - Muzzi_CordC_D2 (SPAdes) | ecosystem: Environmental > Aquatic > Marine >...
GACGTGCAAGTGATGATCGAGGGGCCCGGGCATGTTCCCATGCAGCTGATCAAGGAGAACTTCGAAAAGGAGTTGGCTGACTGCTTCGAAGCACCCTTCTACACGCTGGGGCCGCTCACCACCGACATCGCGCCGGGATACGACCACATCACTTCAGGCATCGGCGCCGCCATGATCGGCTGGTACGGTACGGCAATGCTGTGCTATGTGACGCCCAAGGAGCACCTGGGACTGCCGGATCGGGATGATGTAAAAGAAGGCATCGTTACCTACAAGATCGCCGCCCATGCGGCGGATCTCGCCAAGGGCCACCCGGGCGCGCAAATCCGCGACAACGCGCTGTCGAAGGCGCGCTTCGAGTTCCGCTGGGAAGATCAGTTCAACTTGTCGCTGGACCCGGATACCGCGCGGGATTTCCATGACGCGACGCTTCCGAAGGAAGGGCATAAGGTGGCACATTTCTGCTCCATGTGCGGGCCGCACTTCTGCTCCATGAAAATTACCCAGGATGTCCGCGACTACGCACGCAAGCAGGGTATCGAAAATGTCGAAGTCGCGCTCAGCAAGGGAATGAAAGACAAGGCGGAGGAGTTCAAGGCCAAGGGCGCGGAGGTTTATCAAAAATCCTGAAGGAAGCGTCGAGGGAAGGTCCGAACATGAAAACCGTCGACTTTATCCACATGGCGGACGGCACGCGGGAGGACTACGCATTCATCGCGCGCTGCGAGGAAGGCCGGGATGCAGAACTTGCCGATCGGGTGTTGGAAATGCTTGGTGGTCTTCGCGGCAGCACATTCGGCTATAAGGTCGATCGGCTAACCCATTCTCTGCAATCGGCGACCCTCGCGCTTCGCGATAACGCCAACGAGGAGCAAATCGTGTGCGCCCTGCTGCACGATGTGGGTGACAATTACGCGCCGCACAATCACGGGCAGTTCGCGGCTTCGATCCTGCGTCCCTACGTGAGCGACGAGAACCATTGGGTTGTTGCCCATCATGGAATATTCCAGGGCTACTACTACTTCCATCACTACGACGGCGATCGCCACGCGCGGGATCGCTTCAAGAGCAATCCCCACTATGAAGCGTGTGTGAATTTCTGCGAACGCTGGGATCAGCGCGCTTTCGATCCGGATTACGATACCTTGCCCTTGGAACACTTCGAACCGATGGTGCGGCGGCTGTTCGCCGTGCCGCGTCAGAAGTTCGTCTGATTCGGGGCGCGTGGAGTTTCTCTTCCTGTAGGTTGGGCTGAGCGCAGCGAAGCCCAACATGCAGGCCTGAAATTCTGGCCTCGGCAATAAATGGACCGATCCCATCCTTTTTTCGAACGGGGCACCTCCAACGCATGGATTGTTGGGCTTCGCTGCGCTCAGCCCAACCTACTGAATCTTCCGCTCCCCATCGGGCTCCACCGGCGGCATCTGTAGAAAATAGCCCACCCGCAATACGCTCTTTATGACGTCCTTCGCATCGACACGCGCGAGCTTGCGTTGGTCGTCGATTTCCAGCGTCATGACCAGCTGGAGCGGACCCATGGCGTCGAGAAGTTCAGCGGGGACACGATCGAAGCAATCTTCTGCCGGCACGTAAAGATAGGTCTCGGCGCGGCGCGTGCCTTTGTAGATCCAGACGGTATAAGGTTGCATGATCGTTTTGCAGGGGCGGGCTTGCTCGCGCTCCCGGCGGACAAAAAAGGGGACAGATCTATTTTTCGTTCAACGAAAAATAGATCTGTCCCCTTTTACGTGTCTTAGCCGAGGTCGAAGTCGATTTTCGCCAGCGACTCCAGGAGTTCCACGCCTTGCCGGTCTTCCAGATCCAGCAGCGGCGGGCGCACGCGTTGCCATTGTGGGTCCTTGCGATGGCGGGCGATGAGAAATTTCTGAGCGGGGATCACCGGATACGCTTCGATGGCGGTGCGTGCGGCGATCATGTTCTGGTCCAGACCATCCAGGGCGTCGGAGCCGGCGGCCCAGGCGTCCCAGACGGCACGGGCGCCGGCGGCGTTGACGTTCGCGGTTGCGGTAATGCAACCGGCGCCGCCGCTCTCGAGCCCCTGGCGCAGATAGCGTTCCGAGCCCGGGAAGATGCACATGTCGGGGAAGCGCTCGATCAAGTCCGCGGTGTTCGACCAGTCACCGGAGCTGTCTTTGAGTCCGGCGATGATGCCGGGGTAGTCAGCGAGCAGCAGCTCGATGAGTCCCACGGTGATGGGGACGCCGGACAGCTTCGGAAAATGATAAAACAGCACCCGCAGATCATCGTCGGCAACGCGATCGATGACCTCGGCGTAGCTTCGGTAGAGTCCGGCGTCGCTCACGCCCTTGTAGTAGAAGGGTGGCAGCATGAGCACCTTCTTGCAGCCGTTGTCGGCGGCGTGCTTGGTGAGGCGCACCGAATCCGGGAGCGCGCAGCAGCCCGTGCCGACCATGAGTTGTCGCGCTTCGATGCCGGCCTCGAGGGCGGCCTCCAGAAGCTGCATGCGTTCATCCAGAGAGAAGGAGTTGGCCTCGCTGGTGGTGCCGAAGAGCGCAAGACCGTGGCAACCCTTGTCCAGCAGCCACCGGGCGTGAGCGAGAAAACGTTCTACATCGATGGAGAAATCATCCTGCACGGGTACCAGTACCGGTGACCAGACACCGTGAATGGGCCGGTTCAGGGCACTCAATTGAGACGAAGGCTCTGCTTTTCTTTCCGCTTGGGTCATGGCTCGGATCCTGATTGGTGGTTATGTTCGCAGCCGGCGCAGCGCTTACGCGGAGCGCTTCTCCGGGTCGGCTACCGATTGGCCGAAGTAGTTCTCCAGATATTCGGCGAAGCTTATCTTATCGGAGGCTTCGATTTCGCGCTGTTGGGCAAGGGATCGCTGCACTTCGTCCTCGAACTGCTCGCGCTTGGCGTCGGCGAGACGTGAGTTGACGTAATAATCCCGATGCTCACGGGACAGGCGCAGGGCGTACTGGAAATAGGATTCGTTGGAGGCGGCCATTTGCGCCAGCATGCGCGCGGAAGGCAGGCGATCGGGATCGGCAATGCCTTCGCGTTGCAGCTCCAGCGCGCGGCCATAGGGTCCGTCCGCATCCCCCGCATCGAGCAGCAGGCAAATGCCGTCAAGCACCGCGCAGATCTCCTCCGCCCAGTCGCGGAGCCCGAGCTCGCGTGCGTTGCGCCGCAGCGCGAGGCCTGGCTCGCGTCCGCGAAGCGCCACCGCCTGCTGGTTGTACTCGATGTCCAGGCGGTCCTGGGTGCCGATGGGATCGCTCTCGCTCAGCAGGCAAAAAATGAGAAAGGCTTCGAGAAAGCGCAACTGATCCTCGTTAACCCCGGCCGGATCGAAGGCGGCCACGTCCAGGGCGCGGATCTCCACGTACTCGACGCCGCGCCGGGCGAGGGCGACGGTGGGCTTTTCTCCGGAAAGCGCCACGCGCTTGGGCCGGATAAAGCTGTAGAACTCGTTCTCGATTTGAAGAATGTTGGCGTTGAGCTGTCGATACTCTCCTTCCACCACCACACCCATGGCCTGGTAGTCCGGACTGGGTGTCTCGATGGCGCGGGACAAGCTCTCGACGTAGGCGTCGACGTCGTCGTAGGAAATGCACAGGCCTGCCTGGTTCTTGTTCTTGTAACCGATGTCGCTCATACGAAGCGTGGTGGCAAAGGGTTGATACCAGCTGCCGCCATCGAAATCCCGGAAGCCTTCGGCGTGTTTGCCGAGAAAGCTCTTGCACACCACCGGAGAGCTTCCGAACAAGTAGGGCACCAGCCAGCCATGGCGTTGAAAATTGCGAATCAGCCCGAAGTAGCTGTTGGAGACGAAACGCTGCAACGGCTCGGTGTTTTCCTGCAGCCTTTGAAAGATCGGCCACAAGGCTTGCGGGAATGAGTAGTTGAAGTGCACGCCGGCGATGGCCTGCATCAATCGGCCGTAACGATGGCTCAAGCCCCTTCGGTAGACGTTCTTCATGGTGCCCACGTTGGAGCTGCCGTACTCGGCAATGGGCACGCTGGCGTCACCGGAGACTTTGCAAGGCATGCTGCTGGCCCACAGCAGCTCTTCGCGGTCCAGGTTGGCGTAGACGAAGCGGTGGATGTCGTTCATGCAACTCACCGCTTCCCGCGCATCGACGTAGGGCGGAGTGATGAATTCCAACAACGCTTCGGAGAAATCCGTAGTGATGTAGCGGTGGGTGAGGGCCGATCCGAGCGCTGCCGGGTGGGGAGTCTGCGCGATGTCACCATCGGTAGTGACGCGCAGGCTCTCCTTTTCCAATCCCATGCGACTGCCCTCGGCGAACAGTTCCGGGCGTCCCTGCAGGATCTTCTGTAGCCGTTCCTCAGCGATCCGCTGCTTAGTCATGGAACCTTCGTGTGGCGAGAACCGAGGGCCGGATTCTGAGGGATTTGGCCGGGAAAATCATCCACGGCACCCTCAACGGCGTTTGCTGAACAGCACTACTCGGCGATGCTTGAACAAGGGCACCAGGGCTGCGCCGGCGACAAAGCCGCCCAGATGAGCCGCGAACGCGATCCCGTCTCCTCCTTTGGACATGGCCGTCATTAGCACCTGGAGCACGAAGTAAAAGCCGAGCACCACGGCGGCGGGCAGATAATGCGCTTTCATGATGAAGCCAAGCGGGATCATCACCAACACCCGGGCGCGTGGAAACAGCATCAAATAGGCCCCCAACACACCGGAGATGGCCCCGCTGGCGCCGATCATCGGGATCTGAGAACTCACATCCGGTAGTGATTGGGCGAGCACCGCGGCGACGCCGCACAGCAGGTAGAAGACCGCGAATCGCAGATGCCCCATGCTGTCTTCGACGTTGTCGGCGAAGATCCACATGTAGAGCATATTGCCGATGAGATGCATCCAGCCGCCGTGCATGAACATGGACGTGAACACGGTCATCAGGGGCGGCACCATGACGAGGTCCGCCGGCAGCCGTGCATCACCGAAAATTACCGCGGGAATGGCGCCGAGGGCATACACGGCTTGTTGACCGCGGGCATCGCCGAGGCTCAGTTGCCAGAGAAACACCAGCACACAGCCCCCGACCACGGCATAGGTGACATAGGGGACCCGTGATGAGGCGATGTGATCCCTGAGCGGAATCACCGGCTGGCGATCAGCGTCGCTTCCAGCTCGCGCCGCACTTGCACGGCCTGGGATGATGCATCCATCTCCACATCGCTCCAGCGCACGCATTGGTCCGCGGCAATGGGGTGCTTGAGCGTGACGCCGCTGGCCAGACCGATGGGCAGCCCGCCGAGCTCCACCGAGGCGCTGGCCGGCATGAGCTTGCCCCAAACCGTGTAACCGCCTTCGCCGTCGAGTCGCTCTCCAGCGCCGAGATCGCGTTTGGCGGTGGCCACCACATCGCCATGGAAACCGACCGGCGCGCCGGTGGCTTCGCCGCGCAGGGCCACCGAGGAGACGCTCACACCGAGTTCCAGTCCGATGAGATGGCTGGGACGGTAAAGCGATGCGAAACGGCCGCTTTGGTCGGTGGTGACGCCATACTGGGAGAAGCACGCGGCGGCGTAGTCGGTTGGTGCTTCGAAAGTGACATAAACACCCCAGCGCAGATCATTCGCCACCGGGCCGCCATCCCGAGCCAGGGAGGAGATGACCTCCACCATGCCGGTGTCTTCGAGCAGGCCGCCGTCGCTTTTCGGTTTGAGCTTCTGCGCCAGCTCGTGGGTGCCGCAAGGAGGAAAGCGAAGCCCATGGGCGGGTGCGCGAAGTCCGGTGGCGTTGGCGACCGCGGCCATTTCGATGGCCGATTTGGTGCCGTCCAGAAAGGAGTTGAACATTTTCGAGTTCATCCCCGCCGCGTGTGCCTGCTCGGCGGTGAGCCCGTAGTAGTCCCACACGGTATCCGGTGTCGACCGGTGGTATTCGGGTAAATACTTGGTGCCCTTGCCGGCGCACACGACATTGAAGCCCGCGGTGCGCGCCCAATCCACCTGCTCGGCGATGAGCGCCGGCTGGTCGCCATAGGCGAGGCTGTAGATGGTGCCGGCAGCGCGCGCCCGCGCCGCCAGCAGGGGCCCGGCGAGCACGTCGGCCTCCACGTTTACCATGACCATGTGCAGGGCGTTGGCGCTCGCTGCAAGCGCATGGCGCACGCCCACGACGGGGTCGCCGGTGGCATCGATGAGCACCTCCAGCTGGCCGCTCTCGATCATTGCCATCGCGTCGTCGCCGATGAAGGTGGCGCCGGTTTTGCGTGCCGCATCGAGGCTTGTTGCGCCATAGCGCTCAGCGTCCCAGCCGGTGTCCGCCAGGGCCTGGCGGGCGCGGCCGACGTCGAGATCGCAAACAGCAAGCACATGCAGCCCAGGTGTTGTACCCACCTGGCTCAGGAACATGCTGGCGAATTTGCCGGCTCCGATAACGCCGACACGTATGGGATTCTCGTCGCTGGCGCGTTGGCGCAGCATTGCGTGGAGGTTCATGTTTGTTTCCCGGTTCTCATGAATGGCATCGATGCTGTAGGTTGGGCTGAGCGCAGCGAAGCCCAACACTCTGCATAAAAAAGGGGGACATATAAAAGGGGGACAGATCTATTTTTCGTGTCCCACGGGGTGACGTTAAGTCTATCGTGGCAGAAAAATAGATCTGTCCCCCTTTTATATGTCCCCCTTTTTTAATTCGCATGCTCAGCCTGACCTACAGGTCTTCGTTTTTGAGCAGGGCGTCGAGGCGTGCCTGTTCGTCATCGCTCAATGGTGTCGATGGGGTGGTATCGCGGCGGCGGGCGCGCAGCTGAAGCAGCAAAAATACGATGCCGCCAATCGCGAGCACTGACGGTGCGCCCCAAAGAAGAATGGTTTTGGCCTTCAATGGCGGCCTGTATAGAACAAAATCCCCGTAGCGGCTCACCATGAAGTCGATGACTTCTTCGTTGCTCTTGCCTTCGAGAACCATGCGTTGGACTTCCCGGCGCAGATCCTGCGCCAGGTCCGCCTCCGAATCGGCGATGTTCTGGTTCTGACACACCAGGCAGCGCAACTCGGCGATCAGCGTCTTGTAGCGGGCGCGTTGCTCGGCATTGTCGAAGTCGCGTTGCTCGAAGACGATGGCGCCGGCGCTGGCGGTTAATGCCAGCAGCGTCGCCATGAGCATGCCCCGTGCCCGCGTCAACGGTTGCCGCTCGCCAGGCGTTCGATGATGGGTATGAAGTCGCGCTGCCAGATTTCCGTGCTGATGGGACCGATGTGCTTGTGAACGATCTGGCCCTTGGCATCGACGAGGAAGGTTTCCGGCAACCCGTAGACGCCCAGATCGATGCCGACGCGGCCATCGGCGTCGAAACCGCTGGCGACATAAGGATCACCCAGGCGGGCGAGCCATTGCAGCGCTTCGGGGCGCTGGTCCTTGTAGTTCAGGCCGTAAATCGGGACTTTGCCTTGCGCGGCAATCTCCACCAGCACCGGGTGCTCCCGCCGGCATTCCACGCACCAGGTGGCCCAGGCATTGAGAAGGCTGACCTTGCCATCGAGACTGGCCTGGGACAGGGTCTGGCCGGGATCGCGCAACTGCTCGAGGGTGAATGCCGGCAGCGCCTTTCCCACCAGGGGTGAGGGCACCAGGCGTGGATTTAGACCGAGGCCGGCGCCAAGCAGCAGCACCAGCGCGATAAACACGCCCAGTGGTAACAGATAGCGAATCATCCGCCCGCGGCCCGGGCACCGAGCAGCGGGCGGGGCGCCGCTTCAGCCAGCGCTTCGCGTGCTCTACGGCCGCTGCGATAGCGCCGGTCGCTGGCTGCCAGCAGCCCGCCGAAAACCATGAACAAGGGTCCCAGCCAGATCCAGCGGATTAGGGTTTTGTGGTAGAGGCGCAGGGCCCAGGTGCCGTCGCCGAGCGGTTCACCCAGGGCCACGTAGAGATCGCGGGTGAAGCCGGCGTCGACGGCGGCCTCGGTCATGGGCTTCGCCTGGGTGGGGTAGAGGCGCTTCTCCGGATGCAGGGTGGCCACCAGCCGATCCTGTTGAAAGATGCTCACTGTCGCCCGGTCGGCGCGGTAATTGGGTCCCGGAACCGCGTTTACGCCGTCGAACCGAAAGCGATAGCCGGCCAGCGTCTCGGATGCTCCCGGGGCCAGGCGCACGTCCCGATCGGTGCTGAATGCGGTGGTGAACGCCACGCCCATGATGAAAATACCCACCCCCACATGGGCAAGACTCATGCCCAGGAAACCGCGGGGCAAGGCGCGCAGTCCCTGCCAGACATCGGGTTTGCCGCGTACGCGAATGACGACGGCCAGGGTGGTGCTGGCCAGCGTCCACACGGCCATTGCCACGGCGGCGAACAACAGCGGCGAGCGGCCCGTGGTCGCCAGCACGATGGCGACCGCGGCAATCAGGCTGGCAATGAAGGCGACGCGCAGGCGCCGCATGACGCGCCCCGCACTGTCGCCTTTCCAACGGGTCAACGGACCAATGCCGAGCACGAATACCAGCGGCAGCATCAGCGGCGCGAACACGGTATCGAAATAGGGTGGCCCGACGGAGATTTTCCCCAGCCCGAGGGCGTCGATGATGAGCGGGTACATGGTGCCCAGCAGCACCGTGGCGCAGGCAACCACCAGCAGGACGTTATTAATGAGTAGCAAGGTCTCCCGGGACACGAGCCGGAAGCTGCCGCCGCCGCTGATGGCGCTGGCGCGCCAGGCGTAAAGCGTTAGCGCGCCGCCGATGACCAGCGCCAGAAAGGTCAGGATGAATACACCGCGCTCGGGATCCGTGGCAAAGGCGTGTACCGATACGAGTACACCGGAGCGCACCAGAAAGGTCCCGAGCAGGCTCAAAGAGAAGCCGAATATGGCCAGCAGCACGGTCCACGCCTTGAAGGCGCCCCGTTGCTCGCTCACCGCCAGGGAGTGGATCAACGCCGTCGCCACCAGCCAAGGCATGAAAGAGGCATTTTCCACCGGATCCCAGAACCACCAGCCACCCCAGCCGAGCTCGTTATAGGCCCACCAGCTGCCCAGTGCGATGCCAAAGGTGAGAAATACCCAGGCGACGGTGGTCCACGGCCGCGTCCAGCGCGTCCAGGCGGCGTCCAGGCGCCCGCCCAGCAGGGCTGCTACGGCAAAAGCAAAGGGCACCGCCATGCCCACGTAGCCCATGTAGAGCATGGGCGGGTGGATGACCATCCCGGGGTCTTGCAACAAGGGATTGAGATCCCGGCCGTCCACGGCCGCCGGCAGCAGGCGGGCAAAGGGATTCGAGGTCATGAGCATGAACAGCAGGAAGCCACAGCTCACCAGTCCCATGACCGCCAGCACCCGGGCGCGGAAGATCTCGGGCAAGCGGCCACTGGCAATGCTCACCGCCAGCGACCACAGCGCCAGGATCATCGTCCAGAGCAGAATCGAGCCCTCGTGCGCGCCCCAGACAGCGGAAATACGGTAGAACAGCGGCAGCTCCGCGTTGGCATTCTGGGCCACATAGGCCACCGAGAAATCCTTGGCGATGAAGGCATAGGTCAGACAGGCGTAGGCCAGCAGCACGAACAAGAACTGCGCGCGGCTGGCGGGCACCGCCACCGCGATCCACTCCGGTACGTCCCGCCAGGCGCCGAGCAGTGGCACCACGCCCTGGACGATGGCAACCGCGAGGCCAATGATGAGGGCGAGGTGGCCGAGTTCCGGGATCATGGTTTGCGTTGTGCGCCGCTTGCCGGGTTCTGCTCGTGGGGATTGGGCATGCTGCCACCCTCGGCGGCGAGCTTGAGTGCTTCGGCGATCTCCGGGGGCATGTAATTCTCATCGTGCTTGGCGAGTACCTCGCGGGCCTGGAACACGCCGGCATCGTCGATTTTACCCATGGCGACGATACCCTGACCCTCGCGGAACAAATCCGGAAGAATGCCCGTGTACGCCACCCGCACGGTGGCGGATGTATCGGTTACATCGAAGCGCACCTCGAGGCCATTTTCTTGCCGCGCCACACTGCCGTCCACCACCAGGCCGCCAACCCGCACTTCGTGACCGCGGGGCGCTTCGCCGGCGGCGATTTGAGCCGGGCTGTAGAAGTACAACATGTTCTCGCCGATGGCGGTGAGGGCCAGCGCGGTGGCAATGGCGACCCCGGCCAGCACCACACCGACGAAGATCAGGCGTTGGCGGCGGCGCGCCTTCACGATGAACGCTCCATGCGCGCCTGGCGCGCGAGCCGCGCCCGCAGCTCTCGCGCCCGTATAAAGGGCACGGCGACGTTGGCAACGAGAACGATGAACGTCACTCCGTAGGCACTCCAGACGTAGAAGGCATAGCCGCCCATGTTAAAGAATTCGCGCAGTGCTTCCATGGCTTCAATCAATTTGCGTTCGATTTGTCTGGCGCCGCCCCTGCTCCATTAAGAGCGTTCGGGCAGCATTATGTTCCCCGGGCCAGTTCGCGCACCCAGGCGCTGGCACGCTCGCGCTCCAGCACTTCGGTGCGCGCGCGCATCAGCAATACGGTGAAATAGTAAAGCTTGAAGGCCAACGCCATGATCAACAGTGGCACCAGCATGCTCAGGTGAATGGAGGGTGCGTCGAGCTTCGAGACCGTGGGACCCTGGTGCAACGTGGACCACCATTGCACCGAGAAGTGAATAATCGGGATGTTCACCACGCCGACCAGGGCCAGTACCGCCGCGGCGCGGCTGGCGGTGCGTTTGTCTTCGATGGCGGCGTGCAGGCCGATGACCCCGAAGTACAAAAACAGCAGGAGCAGCTCCGAGGTGAGACGCGCGTCCCACACCCAATAAGTACCCCACATGGGTTTGCCCCACAGGGAGCCGGTGACCAGGGCGAGAAAGGTAAAGCTCGCGCCGATGGGCGCGCTGGCCGCGGCCACCACGTCGGCCAGCTTGACCCGCCAGATGAGCCCGGCGGCGCCTGCCGCCGCCATGATCACGTAGATGAACAGGGACATCCAGGCGCTGGGTACGTGGATGAAGATGATTCGGTAGCTCTCTCCCTGCTGGTAATCGGGCGGTGCGTTTATCAAACCGCCGTATAGTCCCGCCGCCATCAGCAAGGCGGTAATCCCGGCGAGCCAGGGCAGCAGGCGTCCGGAGATGCGGTAAAAGTGCTTGGGCGAGCCGAGCTGGTGAAAGAATGTCCACATAGGGGTCGAAGCGTCCTCAGTCGATGCTGATCCGTAATGCCGCTGCTGTTGCCAGTGGCGCAAGACTCAGGGCCAGAACCAGAAAAGCGCTCAACATGTAGAGCTGGCCTGTTACCGGCAGCCCGGCGGCGGAAGCACCCACCGCGTTGGCGCCGAAGATTAACACGGGAACGTACAGCGGCAGCACCAGCAGCGACAGCAGCGCGCCGCCGCGGCGCAGGCCCACGGTGAGCGCCACACCGATGGCCCCCACCAGGCTCAGCACCGGGGTGCCCAGGGCAAGCGTCAGCCACAGGGTTGCGCGCGCATCCTCGGGCACCGCCATCAACATGGCCAGCAGTGGCGTGACGATGAGCAGCGGCATGCCCGTTACAAGCCAGTGGGCCAGTACCTTGGCCAGCACTAGAACAATGCTCGAGTGCGGGCTCAACAGGATGAGCTCCAGGGAGCCATCGTCGAAATCGGAGCGAAAAAGGCTGTCCAGGGACAACAGCGTCGCCAGCAGCGCGGCAATCCACAATACCCCGGCCGCCATGGTCGCCAGGGTTGCAGGATCGGAGGTCACGCCGAGGGGGAACAGGGTGGCGACAATGATGTAGAAAAGCAGTGGGTTGATGAGCTCGCCGCGGTTGCGCGCGGCCAGCAGCAGATCGCGCTTCAGCAGCGTCACGAATGCGTGCCGTGCGCCGTTTGCCGTCATGCCCCGAGATCCAGGCTGGTGCTCTTGGCGGCATCGATGCGCACCGGCTGGTGGCTGGTGAGCACCGCGCATCCGCCGCCATCCAGGTGCTCTTCGATGAGCATGTGCACGGCTTTGGTAGCGGCACTGTCGAGGGCGGTGAAGGGCTCATCCAGTAACCACAGGCGCGCATCCCCAAGGGTCAGGCGCGCCAGGGCGACACGGCGGCGTTGTCCGGCGGACAGCGTGCGGCAGGCCACGTCCATGAAGCCGGACAATCCCAGCCGCGCCAGCGCGCGCGTTAGCGCCGCTTCGTCGGCGCCGCTCTCCAGGGCCATGGCCATGCGCAGGTTCTCCCGTGGTGACAGCACGAGCTTTACGCCGTCGTTGTGGCCGATGTATCGCAGGTCGCGCAGATAATCCGGGTCACGGGGACCGAGCGCGCGCCCACGCCAGCGGATGGTGCCGTTCTCAGGGGTCGTGAGGCCGCAGAGAATGCGCAGCAAGGTGGTCTTGCCGCAGCCATTGGGGCCGCGTATTTGCAGGGATTGCCCGGCGGCTACGCTGAGGTCGAGATCCTGGAACAACAGCCGGTCGCCGCGAAAGCAGGCGAGGCCGGCAGCCGCCAGCAGCGATTCCGGGGCGGCGCCTTGGGCGGGCGCTTCATGGGCTTGCGTCACGATTGGATCGTTCTTTTGAGGCGGGCGTCGGCAAGCTACCCGATAGGAATTCCATGCGCAACCGCCCGGGCGTTGGATCGGCGTGCTGTTGCGCTTCCAGGGGGTGCGCTGGCAATGGAACGCGGGCTTGACGCCGGTAGGCGGCAGGGTATTGTTCGCTGCTATGCCTATCGAAGCCCCCCTGTGTTTGCACCGTGGTGAGATTCGCCCTGAATGGATCGACTACAACGGTCACATGAATGTTGCCTACTACGTGCTGGTCTTCGACCAGGGCACCGACGCGTTGCTCGATTATCTGGGCATGGATCGTGACTACCGCACGCGCACGGGCTTCTCGACCTATGTGCTGGAATCGCATATCACTTATGAGCGCGAGCTCAAGGAGGGCGATCCCTACCGCGTCACAGCCCAGCTACTGGACTTCGACGCCAAGCGCCTGCACTACTTCGAACGGCTTTTCCACGAGTCCAGCGGCACGCTCGCGGCGACCACCGAGATCATGCTCATGCACATGAATATGACGACGGTGCGATCCACGCCGATGCCGGATGCGGTACGTGAAAGAATCGCTTCGGTGATGACCGTGCACGCGCAACTGGCGCGCCCGGCGCAAGCAGGCCGGGTCATCGGAATTGGCGCGGGCCGACCTTCCTAGTGTTCGCGCGGTCCGGCACCAATGACAAATCGCAGGCAAAAAAAATCGCTCGGGGCGGAAAGGGGGGAGGAGGGAGTCGCCGCCGAGCGCCTGAGGTTTCAGGTACGCCTGAAGTTATCAGGAATTAAGTAACTAAAGGATAATGGAGGATTGGTCCAGATTCTGTGAATTCCATCACATAAATTGGGCCAGATCGGTCTTTTTTCCCATTTTTTGCCGAATTAATCTTCTTGCCGCATTTTGTTCCACGCGCCATCGCGCTCGGCTCATGGTAATTGGTAGGGTAATTGGTAGGGTAATTGGTAGGGTAATTGGTAGGGTAATTGGTAGGGTAATTGGTAGGGTAATTGGTGGGGTCATTAGCGGTGCAACGCCACGGACACTTGCCGATAGTGCACCGATGCAGTCTTCGATACTGAAAGCTTTTGTAAATATTCATTGCAGCTATGAGGTCGCCCATGAGCGTTGCAGGTAAAAGAATTTATCAGACCGTTATCGATGTGGAGTCCTTGCACGCGCGGCTGCGCGATCCATCATTGGTGATAATCGATACGCGCTTCAACCTGTTCGATGTCGATGAAGGCCATGCCGCTTATTTGGAGGCGCATATTCCCGGCGCCTTGTATGTGGATCTGGATAAGGATCTCAGCGGCCCACCGCTTACCGACCGGGGCCGGCATCCGTTGCCCTCGCCACAAGCCCTGGATACGTTGTTCTCGCGCTTAGGCATCGGTGCCGATTCTCAGGTGGTCGCCTACGATCAACGCGATGCGGTGACCGCGGCGCGCTTTTGGTGGATGTTGCGCTACATGGGCCACGCGGCGGTGGCAGTGCTGGACGGCGGTTGGAAGGCGTGGACCGGTGCGGGCCATCCCGGTACCGGCGGCGAGGAGAGCCGGCCGCCCACCACCTTTCACGGCACGCCGCGGCGTGAGTGGTTGATCACCATTGACCAGGTCGCTGGCGCGAAGCGGCTCATCGATGCCCGG
>Ga0210064_1000839_pt1 | contig 14071 bp, 14 predicted proteins | sample Muzzi_CordC_D2_FD_185531 | JGI IMG/M metagenome (GOLD analysis project Ga0210064, IMG submission 185531) | Wetland microbial communities from San Francisco Bay, California, USA, that impact long-term carbon sequestration - Muzzi_CordC_D2 (SPAdes) | ecosystem: Environmental > Aquatic > Marine >...
CTCAATGACGCCTGGCGCAACCGCATGGCGGAAAAAACAGGCGAATGGATCTGGAAGGGAATCTACGGACTGGTTGCCGTGATCGGCCTGATTCTCATCGTCCGCGGCTACGGTCTCGCCCGGCTGGATGCGGTCGTTCTGTATGCGCCGCCCCAGTGGCTGCGCTACCCGGCATTGCTGCTGCTGCTCCCCGTCTTCCCCCTGCTGCTCGCCGCCTATCTGCCGGGCCGCATTCAGCACGCCACAAAACACCCCATGCTGGCGGCAGTCAAGCTGTGGGCAACGGCCCACCTGCTCGTCAATGGCAGTCTGCCTGACGTGGTGCTGTTCGGCTCGTTCCTGGTCTGGGCCATCGCGGATCGCATCTCCCTGAAACACCGCGTGCCTCATCCTGTGCCCGGCATCCCGGCAACCCGCCTCAATGACGGCTTCGCTGTCGTCATCGGGCTTGTCTGCTATGCCGTATTCGTACTCTGGCTGCATGCCTGGCTGACAGGCGTTGCGGTTATCCCCGGGTAATTCGCCACGGCCCGCGGCGGCCCGCAAAGGCATCCGCCCGGAACACAGCCGGCATACGCCATCGATCCTGCCCGGCATCCCTGCGTCCGCTGCGGGCCCGGCAGCATTGATATTTTTCAATGCTGTGCATCCTGCGATTTGAAAGGATGTTCAGCGTTGCGGATGCGCAGGCCGCATCCGCTACAGCAGTATCCCGGCAATCCGGCGGGGCCGGCAGAATTGCCGGTAAAGCCAGCGCACCGGCACATCCACCGGGAGGATATACGCGCACTGCCGGGCAGACTGCCCGCAGCGACCGCAGGCGAATTGCGCTGACATGCAGTGGCATTGATACACAAGCCAGCCGCGACATGGCTGGATTTTTCGTTCCCCAGACAGGACACAGGAACAGTACCCTAACCAGGACAGGAGACCATGACAAAGCACGAACTTCCCGAACTCCCCTACCCCGTGGATGCGCTTGAGCCGCACATCTCGGCCGAGACACTCGAGTATCACCATGGCAAGCACCATGCCAGCTATGTGGACAAACTGAACAAGTTGATCCAGGACACCGAATTCGAATCGGCCCCGCTCGAGGAGACCATCCGGGAGGGATCGAATGGCATTTTCAACAATGCAGCACAGGTCTGGAACCACGGTTTCTACTGGAACTGCCTGGGTCCGGCAGGCGGCGGGGAACCCGACGCCGCCCTGGCCGGGGCCATCGATGCTGCTTTTGGCAGCTTTGCAGACTTCAGGGACAGCTTCTCAAAGGCAGCCGGGAGCAACTTCGGTTCCGGCTGGACCTGGCTGGTCAAACAACCGGAGGGAACACTCGAGATCGTCAATACCAGCAACGCAGGCAATCCAATGACAGATGGCAAGCAGCCCCTGCTGACCTGCGACGTCTGGGAACATGCCTACTACATTGATTACCGCAATGCCCGCCCCGAGTATGTCAGCGCATTCTGGCATCTCGTGAACTGGGATTTCGTGGCGCGGAACTTCGCTGAATGAAGTCGCGACACATTGCCTGCAGCAACCCGCCAGCGGGTGCAAGTGAAAGACAGACAAGCTAGGGATACTGACATGCCAGACATCAAGAAAGTCATCGACAACCCGGACACGCCAAGTCCGCGACAGAGCGACCGCAAACTGGACCTGGAAGACTGGGACGAGGCGCAGGCACGACGCACGGACGGGCAGGAAGGCATCGAGCTCACAGAGGAACACTGGGAGGTGGTGCGCTACCTGCGCAATTACTACCTGAAGCAGGGCCCGGCCGATAGCGGCCGCGAGTTAAGCGACGTCCTGGACGACCACTACGCCGAACAGGGCGGGCGCAAGTACCTGCGCCGCCTGTTCCCGCAAGGCCCGGTCGCACAGGGCATGCGCATCGCCGGTCTGCCGGTACCACCGCATACCGAGGACGAAGGTTTCGGCATCAGCCGCTAACGAGGCACATGCGCGCGACGGTAAAGGAGAGTAAGCATGGCTGAGCGACATACCGTGACATTGCTGATGAGCGAGTTCGTCACCCATGACGTCAAGCGCTTCCTGGTCAGCAAGCCGCCGGGTTTCTCCTTCGAGCCAGGACAGGGCGTGGAACTCGCGATCAAGGAGTCGCCATGGCAGGACGAGGCCCGCCCGTTCACCCCGACCTCGCTCAATGGCGACGGCGTGCTCGAATTCACCATCAAGCGCTATTCCGACCACGAGGGAGTGACCCGCGCACTGCACGGGCTGTCACCGGGCGAGGAACTGTTGCTGTCGGAACCGTTCGGCACCATCAGCTATCAGGGCCCCGGTGTCTTTCTTGCCGGGGGTGCCGGGATCACGCCGTTCATGGCCATCCTGCGCGAGCGGGCGCATGCGGCAGAGCTCGACGGCAACACCCTGATCTTCTCCAACAAGACCCCGGCCGACGTCATTTGCGAGAAGGAACTGCGCCACTATCTCGAAGAGCGCTGCATCCTGACCTGCACCGGGATGCCGGCACCCGGCTATGAGCAGCGCCGGGTCGACAAGGCGTTTCTCGCGGAAAAGATCGACGATTTCAGCCAGCACTTTTACGTGTGCGGCCCGCCCGGCTTCATGGAGGCGGTGAACGGTGCCCTGGAAGACCTGGGCGCCAACCCCGAGAGCCTGGTTTTCGAGCGCTGAACAGGTGCTGTCACGAGAGGAGCAATGACACTGGCAAGCGAGGGTTTGCACGAGTCCAGGAAGACCTTGAGCAGGGAAACCCGCAACAGGCATCGTGCGCTGGTTTCGCTGCAGGAAGAACTGGAGGCCATCGACTGGTACTGCCAGCGCACCGAGGCCTGCCGCGATGCACAGCTCAAGGCAGTCCTGTTACATAACATGTGCGAGGAGATGGAACACTCGGCCATGCTCATCGAATGGCTGCGCCGTGAGGACAGTGATTTCGACCGGGAGCTGCGCGTACACCTGTTCAGCAACGTACCCGTCACCGGGGAGGATGAGGAGATGGATAAACCCGCCGGGCAGACAGCCGCCGATGATTCCAGAACCCCCACCATTGGCAGCCTGAAGGAGTGAGCTATTTGGATCATCTGAACAGAGCACAGGCACACCTGCCGGAATCTATCTGGGAACGCATCGATGCCGCGGCCGTGGCAGCCTCGAGCGCACTGCTGACGGGACGCCGCTTCCTCGAGGTCGAAGGACCGTTCGGTCCCGGGTTAACCGCGATTGAACCGGGTGCCGACGATTATTGCCGGGCACCCGGTGAAGGTGAGGCCGGCGCCATTGTCAGCCGGGCCATCGCGGTACCGATGCTGCGCAAGTCATGCCAGCTCAGCGCCCGGCGCCTGGCGGGTCACCCGGAGAAGGACATGCCGCTGAACCTGGCCGAGGTGGAAGATGCCGCGGAGGCGGTTACCCGGTGGGAGGAGGAATTCATCTACTTCGGCCAGACCGATTTCGGCCTGGAGGGTCTGCTCACTGGCAGCGGCCACAGGCAAGTGAAAGGCGCAGGCTGGTCCAGCCTGGACGCCGCGCTGGACAAGCCCGTGGTGGTCGACAACCACACCGGTAGCGTGGTCCTCGGACAGGACCTGCGTGTCGGCTATGCCGGCTTTGACGGGATTCACTACCAGTTGTTCGTCTGCGAGAGCATGGTGCTGCGGCTCGACGAGCCCGGGGCCGTCTGCGTGGTGACGGACTAAACAGATGTCAACCTACTGGACCGGTCTGCTGCTGGGTGCGGGCCTGCTGGTCACAGCAATACCCTACGTGCGGAAAATTCGCCATCCGCAGCAGAAACCGCTTGCGGCATACCTCATATTCGTTTCCGTCTTTCTGGTGGTCGCGTCCGTGCTCTTCAGGCTGCTTCTCTGGCTGGCCGCCAGGCTCGACCTGGAAGGCGCCCTCCATGATCCGGGCCCGGCGCTGCTGTTCATTGCCCTGGTATTCCTGCCTGCCGTTGCGGTCGCGTCCTGGCAGGCTCGCAAGCCGCCCTGGCGGCGTGGACCACCGGATTGAGCCACTGCGGAAGCACTGGCTGCCCATGAGCCTGCGTAAACCCTCCTGTTGCTCGCGCGGGCGCTGCTGGCGCGCCCGCTGTCCGCTGGCAGCTGCGGCCAGAGCGGCGTCGCACTGCACTACTGGGCTCGAGCGGCCCCGTCGCAGACGATGACCGGGCCGCTTCCGGCTATCTCGTCTGGCACGAGGGTCGGGCGCGGCTACTGGTTGATGCCGGGGGCGGCGTGTTCCTGCGCTTCGGCCAGGCCGGTGCCCGGCTGGAAGACCTGGAGCTGCTGGCGCTGACGCATCTGCATACCGATCACGCCGCGGATTTGCCTGCCTGGAACTGGGCCTGGCCAGCCAGGCACAAGACACTACACCCGTCCATTGAGATTTTTCAATGCCGCCTGACTGCAGCCGTGACAGCGTGTGCAGATGGATACCTGTCCGGCCGGCAGTCAGTGCACGCAGACGCTGCGGTCCCCGACTGCGGCGAAGACAGATTTCGCCGCCGGTCGCCCGGTAGGCACCGGGACACCCCGGCTGCCATGCACATGAAACTTGCCACTTACAACATCCATGCCTGTATCGGTGCCGATGGCCGCTTCGACCCGGACAGAACTGCCGGCGTCATGCGGCAACTGGATGCGGATGTGCTCGCACTGCAGGAAGTCGAGCACCATCAGGTCGAAGGCACCGACCTGCTGGACTACCTGGCGACAGCAACCGGCATGCAGGCGGTCGCCGGACCCACGCTGCTGCGTGAAACCCGGGATTACGGCAATGCCCTGCTGACGCGGCTGCCCCTCCTGACGCTGAACCGGGTAGACCTGAGCCTGCCACCGCATGAACCCCGCGGCGCCCTGGATGCCATGCTCGACTGGCACGGGCAACACATCCAGGTCGTGGCGACCCATCTCGGCCTCCGGCCAGGCGAGCGACGCCGGCAGGTGCGCCGTCTGCTGGCCCTGTGTGAAGCCACGCCTGCGGCGTTTTCCGTGCTGCTCGGCGACCTCAACGAATGGCTGCTCTGGGGTCGGCCGCTGCGCTGGCTGCGCCGCTACTTCGCAGCCGCCCCGCAGCCGCGCACCTACCCTGCCCGGTTTCCGCTGTTTGCACTGGACCGGATCTGGGTGCACCCGCGCAGCGCCCTGACGGGTATTGCGGTGCATAACAGCCCGGCGGCACGCGTCGCATCCGACCATCTGCCACTCATGGCCGAACTGGCAAGCGAGGCCCGTCTCAGGGCGCGCAGCCCGCAGCCAGCAGCCGCTCCGGCGCAATCAGGACATTCGTGAATATCTTTCACTGCCAATCGTGTGACCAGGTCGTGTTTTTCGAGAATACGCAATGCATGACCTGCGGGGCCGTGCTGGGATTTCTGCCCGAGCGGCTTCTCATGAGCGCCCTGGAACCGGCAGGGGGTGACCGCTGGCGGCCACCGGGACTCCGGTCACAGCGGCAGCTGTACCGGATGTGCCGAAATTATTCCCGTGAACAGGTCTGCAACTGGATGTTACCGGCTGACAGCGGGGAAACATTCTGTGCTGCCTGCCGCTTCAACCGGACTATCCCGGACCTGAACGTGACCGGAAACAGACTGCTGTGGCGGCGGCTGGAGACCGGCAAACGCCGGCTCTTTTACAGTCTGCTGCGTATGGGAATTCCGCTCGTCAGCAAGCAGGAGGATCCCGTGGCGGGCCTGGCATTTGCCTTTCAGGGCGACGCATACCAGGACAAAATGGATTGCCCGGCTGCGCGAGTGGCAGGCAAACATCGACTCGCTCAAGGCCAGGGCGGAACAGGCAGGCGCCGAACTGAGGATAAGATACTACGAGGAGATCGAATCCCTGCGCACGAAGCAACAGCGTGTACACGAAAAGCTTGAAGAGCTGCAACGGCCGGCACCGATGCCTGGGAGGAGGTCAAGGGCGGCGTCGAGGCGGCCTGGACGGAACTGCAGGACGCAGCAAAGCGCGCCATGGATAAACTCCGCTAGCGTCGGCAGTGGCAATTGCCGCCGTTACCGGCAGGCGCGACTGACTTCCCGAGTAATTGACGTTATTCCTCCGGCAGGGCGCGCGGAGCCAGGCTGTTGCGCGTATCATCAGGGAATTTCTGATAAATTCGTCATCGGGACGACGGCAGGGCGACGCGGGCGCAGTTACCGGGGAACGCGGTAACGCAGAATTTGCAGGCAATTGATCCGCCGGTTACGGGATTGCTGCGCAGGCCCCCAGCGGCGTTCCCATCCTCCCGGGGCGCCCGTAACTCCCAGTACATCGCATCGCGATGACGGGGAACATGAATTGATCAGCGCTGACATGACTGAACTGACACCAGGTGAGGTGATATGAACTTGGAACTGCAATTTCTGGAGCGGACCATTCTGGGTAACAGCCTGTTGCAGTGGCTGCTTGCGGTTGCGGCACTGCTGCTCGGTTACCTGCTGCTGCGGCTGGCAAAGCGCATTGCGGGGCACCGCCTGGTGGCGCTTGCCGCGAAGACGGAAACGCAGTGGGATGACGTGGTCGCCAGGGCAATCGACAAGACCAAAAGCCTGTTTCTTTTCGTGGCCGCGCTTTTCATCGCATCACAGTTTCTGCAGCTGCCGGAACGTACGCAGCTGATATTCCACAACCTGTTCATCATCACCCTGCTGTTCCAGGCCGGTATCTGGGTCGGCGTGATCACGATCTCGACACTGGAGCAGCACCGCCAGCGTGCACTGAAGACAAACCCCGCAGCGGCCACGACCATCAATGCCCTGGGCTTTCTCAGCCGTATCGTCATCTGGTCGGTGGTGCTGCTGGTGGCGCTGGACAATATGGGCATCGATGTCACCGCGCTCGTTGCAGGCCTTGGCATTGGCGGTGTGGCGGTTGCACTTTCGGTACAGAACATCCTCGGTGACCTGTTCGCGTCCCTGTCGATCATTCTCGACAAGCCGTTTGTCATCGGCGACTTTCTCATCGTCGATGATTACATGGGCGGCGTCGAATATGTCGGCCTGAAAACGACCCGGGTTCGCAGCCTCTCCGGGGAACAGCTGATTTTCTCGAATTCCGACCTGCTGAAGAGCCGCATCCGCAATTACGGCCGCATGTTCGAACGGCGCGTGGTGTTCAACATCGGGGTAACCTACGACACGCCCAGGGAAAAGCTCAGGCGCATACCGGAAATCATTCGGGAGGCGATCGAGGCAGAGGACAAGACCCGGTTCGACCGCTCCCATTTCATGAAATACGGCGACTACTCGCTGCAATTCGAGACGGTCTACTACGTGTTGTCCCCGGATTACAACCTCTACATGGACAGGCAGCAGACCATCTACTTTGCGATCCACGAAGCCTTTGAACAGGAAAACATAGAATTTGCCTACCCCACCCAGACGCTGTTCGTTGCGCAGGCCGCGGGAGAGTCATGGACGGTGCCCGGCTAGCAGGCAGCCCGGGGTTAAGACCGGGGCATATGCGGGGGCGGTAACACCGGTGGCGGCCCGGACGGCTGCGATCAACCCGTCGCTTGCCGCCTGCTGCCACGGTATTGAGCGGCCAGGAAGCCTGGTTCAGCCGCGCCTGTTCACTCCTCTGTGTACTCGAAGCCATAGTGCCGGTGCAGTTCGACCTGGTATTCCCGGCTGATGACCGTGGCACTGTCATATTCCGGCGCCGTTTCGATGGTCTCGCGGGGTAAATCGACGTGCACCGCCGTGTCAGCCCAGTCGACCTGCTGAATCCAGGCAGGCGCAACCAGCAGCTTCTTTCCAGGCAGCCAGTTGCGCGTATCGATCTCCAGGTAGCGAACCGCCCAGCCAGGCTCCTCCAGAATGAAGTCCTCGACATGACCGAATTCACCGTCCCGGGCATGAATCAGGTATCCCTGCACCTCGCCGCTGCTGTGGAGGTGGGGGTTGTCGGGCTCGTCGGGCACGGCATCCGCCAGCGGCGGCAGGTAAGGTGCCTGGGCCGAGAGCGGGTCGTTGCTCCAGTACGGCTCCCAGCCATAGTAACGGTAATAGTCCTGCTCGTAGTGACGCGACACCGGCAGCTGGGTATCGACCGGCGGTGCATGTTCGATATGATCCCGGGTCAGGTCGACCTCGAGGCATTTGTTTTCAGTGTTGACGGCAACGACAGCGCGCGGCGCAATCAGCACTTCCTGTCCAAGCAGCCAGCCGCCTGCGCGCACGACAAAATACCGGACCGACCAGTTGTGGTCGTCGAAGTAGACCTGTTTCAGTGTGCCGATCTCGCCGTCACGTGCCTGCAGCGAGTGCCCGGTCAAATCACCAAGCTTGTGCAATTGTCGCATCATCTGCTCCTTCATCCCGTCATCAGGGTGCTGTGAGCTGTATCAGGCAGATCACCCGCACCGGTGCTAGGCGGAGTCGTCGGGTTGCTCGCCGTGCAGGTGGATAAAGTAGCCCTCCAGCACCGCAAACACATGATCGAGTGCGCCCGTGGCGATGCAGCGGCCGTCGGCATCACGCACAGCAAACGCGTCCTGCTCGCGATCGCGGCTGATGATTACCGCCAGCCGGTCAGCTGCACCGCCGGTGTGGATTTCGAAGCGGTCGTCGCCATCGGCGTTTTTGCCCCAGCACCAGCGCGTGGCTCGACCCCGGGCGATGGTGTGCCCGGCATAGCTTTCCAGCCGCTCCCGGTCCTCCTTGCCGATGAAATTGTCCGGTAATCTGATAACTCTGCTCATATGGCCTCTGGCATTGCCGTCGACATGTCATCGGGGCACTTCCGTAGCACGCGTTTCGGCATCCGGTCAGCATCCCGGTGTGACAGAACCACTGGCCGCCCTGCGGAAGTGACCGCAGCGTGATTCTCCCGGCGATCGGTTCCTGTGTCATTGAAATTTAGCAAAATGCACCCTCCCCGGCTACCTGCCGCCCAAACGGTCACCGGGACATGCAGCACCGGGCCACCCCGCCTGCCATCCGTTTTGCAACGGCACCCTGTATAACAGCGAAAGGTACTCATTATAATTTTGACACCCGCAACTTGCACAGGTTCGAGGCAGCGGGCTGACAGGCGTGAACACCGGCAGGCATGACAACGGCGGTACGGGTGCAGGGTGGTTAAGCGCTTGATATATCGCAATGACACGGTCCGTGAAATACAGCATGTTACAGGAGGTTTCCGGATCCAGGGATGGAGAGGCAGACACGTTGCTCGATTTCGCGGGGACAGGACCATGATCGAAGCCCAGCTGCTGCGTGAGGATGGCATACTGGTTGTGTCGCCGGTGGACATGCTGGAGGCCACCGATTTCGAACGTCTGCGGCTGCTCGCGGATCCCTATATCGAACAACATGGCGAACTCAAGGGCCTGCTGATCGACGTGGAAACGTTCCCCGGCTGGGAGGACTTTTCAGGCTTGCTTTCACATCTTCGCTTCGTCAACGACTACCAGCAAAGAATCGACCGGGTTGCCGCGGTCACTGACAACGGTTTTCTCGCGATACTGCCGAAGGTCGCGGATTACTTCGCCGCCGCCGAGGTGCGCCATTTCGACTACACGGATCGCGGCCTGGCGTTGAACTGGCTGCGTACCGGCATCAAGGTGCCGTAAGATGACATGCGAGGCACCGCAGCTACGCGCCAGGGCCTAGCGGCTCCGGGAAAGGATACGCATGCTGAACCCCCTGCCGGCCATTCCGGGAAGACGTTCATGACAACACGGTCTCCGGCATGTTTCTTCAGGGCCGGGCTGCCCGACGGTTTCCGAATCCGCATCATTCACTAGGTGACTGCAATATGCCAGGCAAGCAGAAGGCAGGCGAACGCGACAGGATCGGAACACCCGTCGAGAAAAGGCTCGAGGACATCATGCCCCCGTTCCAGCGTTTCACCCACGACCAGAAGACGGGCAGCATCCTCCTCATCATCTGCACGCTCGCCGCGTTGCTGCTGGCCAATTCCAGCTTCGACCGCGACTATGAATCCCTGCTGCTGACCGAGACCGGCCTGGTCTTCGGTGACTGGTCGCTGGCCATGAGCCTGCGCCACTGGATAAACGAAGGTTTGATGAGCCTGTTCTTTTTCGTACTGGGCCTGGAAATCAAGCGCGAATTGCTGGTGGGTGAACTCAGGGGTGCACGCCGTTCCCTGCCGATGATTGCAGCGGCACTCGGCGGCATGCTGGTGCCGGCGCTGCTGTACGCGGCATTTAACGCCGGGACACCGCTGGTCCATGGCTGGGGTATCCCGATGGCGACCGACACGGCCTTCGCCGTCGGGGTGCTGGCCTTGTTGCACAAACACATCCCGGCCGGACTGACCGCCTTTCTGACCGCACTGGCGATCCTCGACGACCTCGGTGCCATCCTTGTGATTGCCGTGTTCTATACTGCGAGCCTCGACCTTTCATTCCTGGCGGCTGCCGCCCTGCTGCTCATGCTTCTGATCGTGTTGAACATGATTGGCATTCGCCGCCCGAGCATGTATTTCCTGGTCGGAGGCCTGGTGTGGCTGGCCATGCTTGGCTCTGGCGTGCACCCGACCGTGGCGGGTGTGCTGGTTGCGCTGACCGTGCCGGCGCGTCCCAAGCGCGGGCCGAAATGGTTTGTCAAACAGACCCACGAACTGGCGGAGGAATTTGCCAGCCTGGAGCGGGGAAGCGACAAGCCCCTGCTCGGCGAGGAGGCACAGCATGCGGTTGCCGAGCAGGTCCAGGACACGGTCGAGAAGGCCACGACCCCGCTGCAACGCTGGGAAAGCTACCTGGAAACCCCCGTCGCCCTGCTGGTCATGCCGGTATTCGCCCTTGCCAATGCCGGCATCCCGCTAAACCTGCAGGGGCTCTCCGGGTTGTGGTCAGAGCCATTTGCGCAGGGAATCATCTTGGGGCTGGTGCTCGGCAAGGCGGTCGGCATTACGTCGATGACCTGGATCAGCCTGCGGCTGGGGCTTGGACAGCTGCCAGCAGGCGTGCGGATGCGGCATATTGCGGGCATTGGCCTGCTTGGCGGCATGGGCTTCACGATGTCGATCTTCATCACCAACCTCGGGTTCACCTCGGAGCCCGCCGCGCTGGTCACGGCAAAGACAGCCATTCTGCTCGCCTCCCTGGTGGCCGGCATTGCGGGCTTCCTCTTTCTGCGACTGCCGGGGCATGCCACCGGCAGGCGGCCGCAGCAAGATGCAGACAACACGGACTGAGCATCCCGGGGAACAAGGCACTCCGCCAGGCCGGGACCTTGTCAGGCAACCCGATAACGCTTGCCAGGTGACTGAAGCGGGATAGACAGGCTGACACCGCAGCGGTCGGTTTTAAAAAGACGCAAGACAAGCCCGGTCGTCTTGCCATGGCGGATATTCCGGGGAAGCAGTGATCGGCATTGGGCAATGGCTTGCCATCCCCTGGTTCATAGACACGCCGGCAGGACAGCAATCGCGGCCGCTGCCATCTTTCCGGAAGAGTTCATCCAGCGGCCGGTATCATTTCGCGCAAGACGCGCCTGTGGTGCTTCTGTGATCGATACACAACTCTTCGTGATAAAGCTGTTTGATATCTGTGACTGCCACGTGAACCTGTGCCGGTAGCATGCTCCTTGCAGCAAGTGGCTGCACTCACCAAAGGAGATCGACATGACGACATCAAACACAATCCGCAAGACTGCGATCGCTGGCAGTCTGGTGCTGGCGTCCCTGATGCCGGTACCGGGCCTGGCTGGCGGCGATTCCATCGGCGCCGTTTACACCATGAGCAACGCCGCGGAGGGCAACACGGTACTGGTATTCGACCGGGACCTGGTCGGGAAGCTGACGCCGGCTGGCGAATTTGACACCGGCGGACTCGGCACCGGCGCGGGACTGGGCAACCAGAGTGCGTTGATCATTGATCCGGCCAATCGCTGGCTGTTCGTTGTCAATGCCGGCAGCAACGACGTGTCAGTCTTCGCCATCGGTCAGGATGATCTGACGCTGATGGACCGGAAGCCTTCCGGCGGTGAACGCCCAATCAGCCTGACGTATGCTCGCAACCTGCTGTATGTACTGAACGCCGGCGGCGGGGTCGGCACTGCCGACTCGATCACGGGTTTCAGCGTCGGTGCGGATGGCATGCTCACCCCGATTCCGGGCTCGACCCGGTCACTGAGCAGTGCGGATACCGGACCGGCGCAGATCAGCTTCAATGCCGACGGCGATGTGCTGGTTGTCACCGAAAAGGCAACCAGCCGGATCGACACGTTTTTGGTCGACAGCAACGGTGTGGCCGGTCCGGTCAATCCCCACGTGTCATCAGGCACAACACCATTCGGATTTGCCTTCGGCAAGCGTGACCAGCTCATCGTGAGTGAGGCGGCTGGCGGCGCGATCGATCTGGGCTCGGTGTCGTCGTACCAGCTCGGCAAGGACGGCAGCCTGGCAGTGATCAGTCCGTCGGTCGGCACGACCGAAACAGCGGCCTGCTGGCAGATCGTCACGAATGACGGGCGCTTTACCTACACCACCAATGCCGGGAGCAGCACAATCTCCGGCTACCGTGTCGACTTCGACGGTTCACTCACCCTGCTCGACACCGATGGCCGTACCGGCAACACAGGCAAGAATACCGGACCGCTGGACATGGCATTGAGTAACGACGGGCGGAATCTCTACACGCTCAACGGCCAGAGTGACACGATTGGCGTCTTTGAAGTCAAGGACAAGGGGGGCCTTGCAGCAGTGAACTCGCATATCGACGTCCCGGCCTCGGCCAACGGACTCGCTGTGCGTTAATTGGTCTGTGCTGGTGACAACCGTACTTCGCGGCTTGTCACCAGCCTGCCGGCACCGGCAGCACTGTTTATCCCGGTCAGGCAAGAAGGACGGATCCGGTCCGGTGGCAAACAAGCCGCCTCATCAGTTCAGATAATTTGACTCCGATCCAGTCTGTTTGCAGCGTGTGACGCTGGCGCCGGATTATGCCCCTGACATTCATCTCATCAGGCGCATTTCGCCAGAGTCATCCTCCTGGTATCACCCGTCACCCCTGTGATGATTTCAATCACACCGTGAGTTACTCCTGGCACTTCCGCGGTCAGGTATGAAAGCTGTACCTTCCCCTGCAAAAAACGTTGGAGGTATCGTCTTCACCGGGAACTACCAGCAGATTTAAGGTGATGGTGTTCCCGCTGACGCTCCGGAACCCTACTGACCTTGGATCTGCCCCCCTGCCAGCTTCCATAACACCGTTACCGCGAAAGATGACATATTCGGCAGCGCCTGTTGTCCTTGAATGCAGTCTTGACTTAGAAATTCCTGTAGTGCCAATACGGGCAGTTGCTTGTCGATTACCAGGATCCGGTCTGCTTCCGGACAGCAGCGACCACCGTCGTTCGCGAAATAAAAAGGCGGCCCCAAGGCCGCCTAATGGAATCCCGCCGTGAAAAAAACAACCAAAAAAGCAGCGACCATCCACTATAAATTTTAGTAGGTCATCGTGAACAAAGATATTGTGGAATATACCTACAGGGGGACAAAACAACGGAATATTTGATATAGATCAACAGAACCCTGATGTTCCCGGTTGCAGCATCAGCAGGTCTTCGAATTTTGCCCAGCGGACAACGCAAGGAACCGGCCTGCAGGAGTTGATGGCGCCCGGCAGAGGGATGTCGGCCGAGACATCCTGCGGTATCCCGTTCTTGCGCCGGAGCACCTGGCTGGTGCAGCGGCGCGTATTGAGATGCCACTGGAGATCATCGAGAACAACACGACGACTGCTCCAGACCGGAAAAGCAAAAGGCCCACACCAGGGTGCAGGCCTTTAAACGATAAGGAACGTCCCGGGAATCCCTGGGTGCCTGCCTGAGCAGCTTTTACCCCGTATTGCGACACAGGCCGGATTCAGGCCTGCACCGCCAGTAAATTCTGTTTGTTCCTATTCAGGCAGCCTGGGTGGAGGAGCGGATTGCTGCGCGCCACTTGACGGGTTTACAACAATGGTCCTCTGTTGACCGTAACCCCCATAACCGCCATAACCACCATACCCCCCGTATCCGGGATAGCCACCATAACCATAGGGTCCGCCGCCGTAGCCGTAGGGCCCGCCCCCGTAACCATAGGGTCCATAGCCGCCATAA
>Ga0210064_1000840_pt1 | contig 14068 bp, 19 predicted proteins | sample Muzzi_CordC_D2_FD_185531 | JGI IMG/M metagenome (GOLD analysis project Ga0210064, IMG submission 185531) | Wetland microbial communities from San Francisco Bay, California, USA, that impact long-term carbon sequestration - Muzzi_CordC_D2 (SPAdes) | ecosystem: Environmental > Aquatic > Marine >...
AGGATTCAATCGCACACAGCCCCGAGGGCATGACAGGCGGGTTGTAGTGAAGACCTTGGCAAGCCGAGGTTAATGAAAACAGTGGGTTAGGCTTTTTTTGAGTGCTGAGTTGCGAAAGTCGGGCTAGGCGAAATATTCTGTCGCGATGGTGAAGTGATGAAGGATGACAGAGTCGTACCTGATGACTGTCAAACAAGAGATCATATGCGTTCAGACACTGATCGCCGTTCAATTGATGATCGCCGATCACACCGGAATATACCGAAAACCATTTTTGGGTTGACTCGCTACCTTCACGCTTGGCTTGGTAACCTGTCAATGGCTAATTTGTGGATTGGCATTCAACTTTGAGCCAGTCGACTATACGAAAGTCATAGAGTCAGCGTGCCGATCGGCACCGCAAATACGTGCCTTTTACAAGCGACTCCATCCATACGTCCTTAGTAAGGATAATAACGGCCGTATCCCCCATTGTATGGCGCAGGGGGGTAAGCGTAAGCCCCGGGCTGCGGGTAGTAGGAAGGCGCTGGTACAAAAGAAGCGCGCGGGGTCTGGCTTATGGCACTTGGTTGGGTAGGGGGAGGCGGATCCTTTTCCGGCTCCAGTGGCCGGTAGAGTTCCGGTCGGTATCCGGCAGGTTTCTCGGAAAAGTCATCGGAATGAGGAATCGGAGGTGCAGCATCCCGCTGGCTTGCAAGAGGTTGATCTGCGGCTGGTGTGACCGGGGGAGTTACACCGCCTGTAATGGCAGTTTCCACCACGGGTTCATTTGCAACGGCTGCCCCGGCAAAGGTTCCCGGCTCGTTTTTGTACTCCTGTAACGATTCCGGATGAACCATATTCGATTGTTCTGCTGTCGGCGGTGAAACGACCCCACGGGCCTGTCCCGCATCAGTAGCCAAGCCGTCTGAAACTGATGCATCGTCACCCTGAGTTCTGTCAGTTGCCTGCGTTGCCTCGGGACTGGAAGTAGCCTCATCTTCGCTGAAAAACGAGTAGATACCGATAACGCCGGCAAGAATAACAAAGGCCGATGCTCCCACTTTGATCCAGAATCCCCTGAGGCCTGTCCCGCCCCGGGGTGGTGGATGGGAATGTGGCGGTGCCTCCTTGGGGCTTACTGAATCCTCAACAGGCTTTTCAGGCTGGTTATGTTCCGCAGGCCGGACTTTCCCTGCTTCACTGCTAGTGACTGATGCAGCCTGATCGGACCCTGAAGGTCGCTCAGGCTGAATCTCCTTGCCTCCTGTTTGCGATGGTTTCTTTTTTGCCAGGGCCATACTGCCGCCAGCTGTTTTTGCGGCCTTTTTCCGTGCCGTCTTTTTTTTCACCGCTACTTTATTGGACTGCTCTGTTTGTCTGGTTTCCAGTTTGCTTCCAGTGGACTCTTCGTTCTGAATTTCCTTGTGTCCTGTTTGCGATGGCCTCTTTTTTGCCAGGGCCATACTGCCGCCAGCTGTTTTTGCGGCCTTTTTCCGTGCCGTCTTCTTTTTCACCGCTACTTTATTGGACTGCTCTGTTTGTCCGGTCTCCACATTGATTCTATTGGACACTTCGCTGGACGGCGAATCTTTTTCGTCCTTCGTTCGGTCCCCAGGTTGGTCATTCTGCTCGATTGTTGGCATGGTAAAGCTCCTGCATCCACAAAGACGGCACTGCCAGCAATTCAATACACAATACGACCGGCATCCGTCTTCTAAACAGTCGACAAAACAAAATTAGTGCCGTTGAGTGCAACCCGTTCGGGTGCACTGAGGTGTACTCACAACGCAGCCCAATATATACACTCGGCTGTCTTGACTACGACTTAACCAGTTTTTGCTTTGAGTATCATAACATCAGCGCCTGGTGGTTGTGAGGCTGTATGTGCAGCTCGAAACCCGAGTTTATTTGCCACTGTTTCGCTCCAGAACCAAAATTCTGAAATAAATACATAATAAAAAACAGATGGATATAGACTTGATCCGCATAAGGATAAGCGGGGCTACCCGTGTCCTGATCGTACCGGCTTGTATGTAACCATCAAGTATCAAGTGATGCCGGACATGATGGCAGTCATCCTGACGGTATCTGAATTTAACAGTGCCAGATCTTCCCCCTTCAAAGCGGTACGGTGGTTGAGCTGAATATGCTCCCTGCGCAGGCCGATCAGTTCCCCCTGGCGCTGGCGAATTCCAGGGTAAGTTGCACAATGGGTAAGCGCCGCGTTTTCGGAAGGATGCCATTGCCACACTCCGTTCATTCGCGAACGAGTGTGAAAACCGTGTGACAAATAATCAGTCGGTAACCAAAACAGGGGGTGTTGTGGTTTCTAACTGATTGATTTGATTGGTGGGCGATGCTGGGTTCGAACCAGCGACCCCTGCCGTGTGAATGCAGCGCTCGCTATATGATTTACCGTTAATCAATAGGGTATGCGCACCAGCACCTCGCAAATGTGACGGAATGCAACTGAAATGGACTGGTGTGATCTGGAGTGTGTCACGATTTTGTCACCCGGGAGTTTGGCTGCTTTCTTTACCTGTTACCAACTCACCTGAATGGTTTTAGGCTTGATTCGACCGAGAGCTGTACCTATCTATTCAAACTCCTCAGGCCACTTCCGAAAAGCGTGAAACACGCTCAGAATCTGGACCTCTTTGCCTTATATGCGGTATGGCGCAATATAGGGTAGTCCGGGTATAACCAGCTCCGGGGTTTCCCGCACGTGTCCCGCCCGGCCCAGTTGCGGGTGTTCGCCAAGCTGGCTGACCGCGTGCCGTATTCTCTGCGCCGCTTACCAAGCAGCATGCCGGTTGTCTCTGGCGATATAGTCCTGAATGCTCTCCAGCGCCCTTGCCGCCGGTTCCGTCCAAGTGATCTGCACGATCACTTATCTTCAATATTTGTTGAATATTCGCTCCATTTCGGTGCCGCTGGCGAAGCGGCCATCATCGGCTGCCTTGATGCCCTCTTTGGTTCGCTCGATCTGCCAGGCCTGTATTTCCGGGAGCTGGTCGATTGCCTGGTTGACCAGGTAGCTTGTCCAGTTGCTTGACCTTCTTGCTGTCCGACCGGACTGTAAATGCTTCAGTGCCCATTGCTCGCTTGCCTATGATTCATTGTGGTTCGTTTGTAAGCATAGCAAGGTGCTTATCAGGTGGCATTCAAATTAAACACGGCTTTGGAACAGTCCGGGCAGGGTGGACAGGAGTGCGAGGGCGATCGTTCTCATGCCTGGACCGTATGGCAGCTACGGCAAAAATATCAACGGAGTCAGTAGGTAAGATGTTTTTGGTAGCCACAGTGCAGGGCCCTCCGTTATCCTTGGACCATCGTCTGAGGAGTGGTGAGAAGGGCGTTTATTCGGCCTATATTCCCGATCTGGCGCTCACCGAAGCACCGACTTCGACCCGGATTTACATTCAGCGGTCCGTGCTTCAAGATAGAAACTGTCATTGGAAGCGCAGTACTGATTGTCACCACTGTGATGGGGGGCTGCTCCCCCATAAAGCGAACATGCACGAAGTGGTTTGGTGTGCTACCAACGGGTGAATCGCACAGTTCGGCTTGACGCCGGGAGGAGAACATGTCTGAGTCTTCGAAAGATGCCGGGATGATACAGGTGCTGGCGGACAGGTTGGAGAAGCAAAGGCTGCCGCGTGCGCTTGACATCAAAGAGAAGGTCGACAAGGGCGGGGTGCTGGACGAGTTCGATATCGAATTTCTCGAACAGGTGTTCGAAGATGCGAACACCATCAAGCCATTGCTCGACCGACATCCTGAATGGCAGGAGCTGGCGGCGCGCATGATACACCTCTACAAGGAAATCACCGAGACCGCGCTCAAGAATGAAGGTTCTGCAGACTAGCGAAACGCCACGCCACCTTTGACATCATCAACCCGACGTTGTCAGCGTCGTCGATCCGCGCGGCCACTGGCTAATCGTGGCGCGAGAAACCGGGTAGCGGGCAGCGCGCGGTGCGCGATGCTCTGTTCAGTCTTTCAGGTGAGCAAGAATCAGCTGCGCGTCCTCGGTGCAGTCGAACGTTAACTGATCGCCGCGCAGCAGGGTTCCCGCCGCGATGCTGTCTTCGTTGGCGAACCCCCTTCCACGCGTCAGATAAGCCAAAAAAGGCACAGCCACATCCATGCTCTGGCCACCTTTGAGGCAGGCAATGTCGATCAGGGTCTTGGCGGCAAAGGTCTTGATCTGGTCTGGCTCACCGCCGTACACGCGGGTCAGGCCGCTTGTGGGAAGGCGATAGTGCCGGTAGTCGGCCGCTTCGCCGTTACGTTCCGGCAACACCCAGATCTGGATCAGGCGGTTCTCAACGTCATCGGGATTGATTTCATTGTGCGAGAACCCCTTGCCGCCCGCGCGCTGCACCTGTACCTCACCTGCGGCGAGCGTCTGTCCGTGCTCCAGCGAGCCCTCGTGCTGGATGCGTCCCTCCACCGTGACGGTTATGACATCGATTTCGCGATGGGAGTGCATGCGGGTTTCGCCCGCCGCTAGCAGGTGTGCATCGGCCAGATAGACTAAGTTACCGATGCCGGCCCAGGCGCTTTCAGCGCTGTCCGCAGCAAACACCCTCGGATCTGTCACGAGCCGATGTTCGCGTACTCCGGCAAATTGACTCATCGGAACTTTGTCTCGATACAGGATTTCCACGCCGCCCGTCTCCTTGTTAATTAAATTAAACCGGCCCCGCTATAAACTGGTCAGAGCAATTATCCCCCCGGCAAAGTCGGGGAGCTTTAGTTTGTGAGCCGCTCAAAGCGGCATTAATGGAGCCGCAAGCGGCTCCTTGAGACCCCCTGAAGGGGTCTCCGCCTTGCTGCTATTGGGTACGTGACCATCGGAGGATGATCAATTATCTCCGCCCAGTAACCCGTCCTGTCCACTTTGAAGAAAGAACTGTTTGAAAGAGGCGAGGCATGCGCGAGATCAAGATCGAACTTAATCCGAGTAAGGAGCAACTCGACGAGTTGGGTGTTACCGGCTGGCCAATCTGTACCAAGGAGGCTTCGCAGTTTCCGTGGAGTTACGATGCATCCGAGGCCTGTTATTTTCTTGAGGACGATGTGATTGTTACTCCCGATAGCGGCGAGCCCGTGGCGATGGGTAAAGGCGATTTGGTGACCTTTCCCAACGGCATGTCGTGTACCTGGGAGATCCGTAAGAATGTCCGCAAGCACTATAATTTTGGTGATTGACTCACGACGCGCAGGTGAAATACGAAGTACACGGAATGTCGTTTAGCTCTTTACAGCTCCAATTGGCCCCCGAGGTAACCCACGCTGCGAGCAGCCTCCGCGCTGGACTGATGAGCCGAAAAAAGTTGAAACGGGTCGATGAAGAGGGAAAAGGGAACCAGATCAGGGCCCTATCTGATTAGTGCAGTGTCGCAAACGCCATAGAAATGAACGGCATGTTAGGAGTAATTGAGAAATCGATAAAGAAAGGGGCGCATTACCCGCTGCGTCTTTTGAGTATGACCACTTTGTTTCGGGCGGAAAAGTCCGTTTGTGCTGCTATCGGGAACCAATGCGGTAACTCAAAGCAAGCGACCCGAAGTCCTGGTTATTGTTTTGTTCGCGAAATTCGGGTGAGCGGAAAGTATGGACGTAGCTGAATACGATGCGCCGGTAGCGGATGCCGAAACCGGCATAAATCTCACCCACAAGAGGTTCACGTTTCACGCCCGTATCGAAGTGCTCAAAGACGGGACCGTCCAGTGTAATGTCGTGAGCCACCGCTGCGCCCAGCGCTCCGGCCAGACCGTAAAGGGACCAATCGCTCTCTTGCCGGCGGCCGGTCTTGAAAGGCTGATGAGAATATGCGGTGACCAGCAACCGGGGATCCGAAAAATCAACTGGCAAATTCCAGCCGAAACGTATCAATGCACCGACGTCAGCATCGCTGCGGAAATTACCGAACGCAAAACGCCATTCGCCAAAACCGTCGATGGCAAAATCACCCCTTTCTGTTTCAAGAAATGTCAGGCGTCGCTTCTGAGTGTAATAAATGTTCAACGTCGGTTCCGATGGAATCTGGCTGTCCCAGCCTTTGAATTTATCGATACCACGAATGTCATGAACAAAGTCTTGTGTTTGTTTCGCGTAAGCCCTTTTCCCCGTTGTTCCCAATGCAAGATCAACGGAATTCTGCGCATGGGGATCCTTTGTGTGAATCGAGAGGCTGATACCGAGCCATCCCGCGTAAGGCCGTCCGCCTGGCGGCGGCTCAAGGGCATCCGGATCCTCTGGGGTAAACATTAGCTGCGTAATAGAAAACCCGTAGTTGTACTCTACCTCCTTGGGATCATCGAAACCGGAAAGTGCCCTGAATATCCGAAGACTGTCTGCGTCACCGCTGAGTTTCCGCAAGCCGTTCTGGAGGGGGCCGAACTCCTCCGGGTCGCGCGCGCCGGAGATCCACGACAGGCGGGCCCCGTTTGTGTAATCCTGATCAGAGCCACCAAAGAGATCGTTATCGAGATAAAAACTCAGATACGCAGTCCCCCGGTCGGGCAGAAAGTTAAACGCTTGGGCCAGCACGAGACTGGGCGTTACTACTAGTAAGAACAAGCCTGCTACGGCACGAAAAGTATCTCTGAAGGCGTTGATCACCAGGCTGTGGTCCGCAGAAATTCATGTGGCTTTCTCTGCCACGTAATATACAGGGTGCGATCCACGGAGAACAGGATGAGCGATAACCTTAAGGTGACCAGGAATATGATGCAGATGTTTGTGTGGTGTGACACCACCATTGGCAGTGTTGGAGCACCTTGTGTCTTCTGGGATCGAATCAAATTATCGCATAGATGAATGGCAGTAAATTAAGCCCCAGTGATACGAGTGCGATGCGCGTATTTCTTGAGAGCGAAGAAAGTTGGCTACGGATTGGTTAAGATGTTTGCTACCAGACATCCACCCCACCCACCCCGAGGCCAACCTTGATGGGACACAACTTTAACTGTGGATCTACCCAAAGGCAACGTCAGCTTGCCAAACATGCTCATCATCGAGTGTACTGATTAGACCAAGCAGTGCTGTCAAATTAAGTGCCTCTGAGCGACAATAGCTGGATGAACAGATCGCCAAGCCATTATAAACGCTACCGGTTTCCTCCTGAAATCTTAGACACCGAGACATCGAAGCCTTACTGGCAGAACGCGGTATTACGGTGACCTATGAATCAATTCGTCTGTGGTGTAACAAGTTCGGTCCGAAGTATGCCAAGAGATTGAGAAAACGGCATCAGGGGTTCGGCGATACATTCTACATCGACGAGGTATTTGTAAAGATAGGAGATAAACAGCAGTACTTGTGGCGGGCTGTTGACCAGGATGGCAAGGTGATTGATGTGTTTCTCCAGGCACGTCGAGATGGCGCGGCTGCAACGTGTTTCTTCAAGCGGCTGCTAAAAAATCACCCTGGCGAACCGAGAAAGATTGTTACGGACAAGCTGAGAAACCATGGCGTTGCGCATAGAGAGCTCATGCCAGAGACGATCCACGATACAACCCAGTATGCCAACAACAGGGCTAAGCTTTCTCACCAGCCGACTCGTGTGAGAGAACGCGGTGTGCGCCGGTTCAAGTCGACACGGCAAGCGCAACGATTCTTGAGTGTTCATGCTGCTGTGTATAATCTGTTTAATCCTGGCCGGCACTTATCAGCTAGTCATTATCGGGATTTGAGGCAGGGCGCCTTTGCGTCTTGGGACTCTGTAACAGCAAGATAGTTGAAACCTGGGCGGGCATTTGCGATATCCTGAATTTCAACTTGCCATTACATTAGTACCGAGGATTTTCATATCCATGACCTGCGGCACACTTGCGCAGCCTGGCTGGTGCAGGCGGGTCGATCCGGGAAGTGGCAGAGCTGCTGCGGCACTCTGGCATTCGGGTGACGATGCGCTATGCGCACCTGGCACCCGAAAATGTGCCGGCTGCCGCGGGTGCTTTGCTGGGCGACGTTTCACGTTCAGGTTTCACGTTACGGATGAAGGAGGGCCGCAAAACGCACTAAGTGGTTGAAAACATTGGTGGGCGATACTGGGATTGAACCAGTGACCCCTGCCGTGTGAATCCGTTATCACACCCGTTCTGTTTCAGGTATCTACAGACTAACACAAGAAATAACAATCACATAGTCTGTCTTCCGATAAGGCCGGATCACGCTGAATTTCGTTCGCGTTGTGACAAAATTGCGACAAGGATTCTGCTTTTTGAACGCTGAAAATTGTAGTAAGACCGGTAAGTTCTCAGTGCCTATGGTGCTTCTTCTTCCAGCAACTTTTTCACTTCTTGCGACAAGGATGGCAGCTTTGAATCGAGTACGCCCCAGACGAGTCGATCGTCTATTTGTGCGTACCCATGAATCAGGATGTTTCGGAATGCAATGATGCGGCGATGCTCGCTAATCAGGGCAGCAGTCTCCTGATCCACCTTCGCGAGCTTTGTCAGTGCCTCACCAATTATTTCGAACTGACGCTCGACAGCAGACCTTAACATCGGATCACCCTGGAAATCTGCAAATGATTTTCCTCGAGTGAAGTCAGCGAGAAGAACGGCGGCTTGCTTGATGTCGAACAGGTATTTCTTGCTTTCAAGCCGCATAGAGTGTTTCCCGGTTCCGTTGTATGCTTTCCAGAAAATAGGGATTGGTAATGGCTGTCGATGACACCAGTTCAATGCGGCGATCAAACAGTACCGTCAGGTCCTCGTAGAAACCCAGATAGGCATCTGCATACGCGGCGGGTTCGAGATCCTCAAACATGACAAGAAAGTCAAGGTCACTGGACTCCGGGTTAAACTTGCCGGAAGCGGCGGAGCCGAACAGCTCCAGTCGCCGGATGTGGTAACGGCGGCACAACTCATCTAATTCATGACGATATTGGGCAATGGCGGAAACCATGAGCTCGACTCTATGAGTGTTAAGTGTCTGCCAGTATAGCGTCAGGCAGTGGCAGGGTCGAGAATGTTGTGTTGACCAAAATGGACGCAACAGTAAAAATCCGGTGACGAATCTGGCAGGTACACAGGATGGCACTCTCCGAAATGCTGACAACGAACCGTGTACGTGCCTGGGCAGGTGCGCGGTCCTATGGGCGCGGTGTAGACTATTTTCATCGGAGGCATGTCAGCGATCTGAAGGCCGTCAAGGGCAGGATCACGGCCACGGTCTGCGGCACTTATCTATACCGGGTGATGTTGCAGGAAGAAGGCGACAGCGTCGCTTACGATTGCGATTGTCCGGTGGGGCAGGAGGGGGATTCCTGCAAGCACTGTGTGGCTACTGCCCTGGCCTGGCTGGAGCAAAGAACGACGGCTGGTAAAACAGGAAAGAGCAGGGGAAAGCAACCGGCCGATGCAGGCCTGACCATGGAAGATGTCCGCGCCTGGTTGCTGTTGCAGGAGAAGGAATCCCTGGTGGGCATGCTTGTGGAAGCCGCTGAATACGATAGTCAGTTGAGTGGCAGCCTGATGATGAAAGCGGCGGCGGCCAGGGCTGTCAATATGGTGACCTACCGGGAGGTACTTGATCAGGCGATCGGTATCGACGGGTTCATCGACTACCATGATATGTACGAATACTGGCGCGGTTCTGATTTGGCAATTGGTGGAATCGAAGAACTACTCAACACAGGTCGTGCCGCTGCGGTGGTGGAATTGAGCGAGTATGGGCTCCGTTGCCTGGAGGGTGCCATGAACAATGCCATGGACGACGGTGAAATGGGTATGCTGCAACACCGGCTGGAGGAGATGCATCTGGAGGCCTGCCGCAAGGCGAAGCCTGACCCGGAGGCTCTGGCGGAACGACTCGTTGATTGGGAGTTGAACGGGGAGTGGGGCACGTTCCGGGATGCGGTAAATACCCATGGCCGGGTATTGGGCAAGACCGGTATGCGACGTTATCGTGAGCTGGCCGAGGTCGAATGGGGTAAGGTCAAGCCGCTGCAGCCCGGCGAAGATACGCGGGACAAATACGGCAAGCGGTCACGCTTCACCGGTGTTATGGAGAGCCTGGCCCTGCAAGGCGGCGACATTGAGGTGCTGGTTGCCGCCATGTGCCGGGATCTGTCAACGAGCTATGCGTTTTTCAGGATCGCGGAGGTTTATCGTAAGGCGCGTAAGGGCAACAAGGCGCTGGAGTCGGCAGAGAAGGGGGTAGCGGCCTTTGGTAACAAGGCGGACAGCCGTTTGCAGGATTTGCTGGCAGAGCTCTACCACCGGCGCAAACGTCACGATGAGGCGATGTCCCTAATATGGCTCCAGTTTGAAACGCATCCAGGTCTGAGAGCCTACCAGCACCTGAAGAAGCGCGCAGATCGGTGCAAACAGTGGCCGGAGTGGCGCGAGCAGGCGCTGGAACAGGTTCACACGAAGATTGTCGGGCGACCGAAGGGCTGGACACCTGGCGGCAAGCCTGACCATTCTCTGCTGGTGGAGATCTATCTGTGGGAGCAGGATATCGAGGCAGCCTGGCAGGCGGCGAACGCGGGAAGTTGTGGCGAGGCCCTCTGGCTCCAGCTGGCCGGGCTGCGCGAAAAGACACACCCGCGTGATGCCATCAGGATCTACAGGGTGCTCATCGATCTCATTGTGGAGCGCACCAATAACGATGCCTATGCACAAGCGGTGGGTCTACTACGCCGGGTTAAACTACTGATGGACGAACTGGGCGAGGAAACCGAATTTCGCCAGTACCTGGCCGAGGTCCGCATCGAGTACAAGCGCAAGCGAAACTTTATGAAGTTGTTAGAGACATTTGGAGAGTGATCAGGGCGCTGATATGAAGCCGGTATCCTTACAGTCGGTTGTGAATGAGATGGATGTCCCCAGCGATGAAATGACCGCCTACATCAACAAGAAGACCGGGGAACTGTTTACCGTCAGTGAAGAAGAGACGTGCATCATCGAAGCGGGAAACGATGATGATGAATTCGTCCCTGAGTGGCAAAAGGAAATATTGCCCAAGGTCAGGGAGGTGCTTCAGTCCGACGACTTTGTGGCCCTGCCGGACAAATTCGAGATTCACGAATATTCGATCATGGAGCGGTTCTGCCTGTCTTTACCTGATGAAGCATTGCAGAATGAATTGCTCCATGCCATCCGCGGCAGTGGCGCATTCCGTCGTTTCAAGGCTGCGATATACCGCAAGGAGATTCAGGACGATTGGTATCGTTTTCGCAATGAGTCTCTGAAGAGAATCGCAACCGATTTCCTGGAGTCGGAAGGAATCCCCTGGCTGGATGACGTTGTCAGGTAAAAATCTGTTGTTCGACCAGGATGAACAGTACGGAGTGTTTAAGCATACTCCGTGAAGACCTTCATGCAGATTCCCAGTTTTGAATGCAATAGGGATTTAGCAGCGCCCGCCCCCAGAGTCTGTCGCGTTCGACGGCTGCGAGACCGGCTCCTTCGCAAACGCTGATCCAGTTGTCTTCCACGGCAGCGATGAGTTGTTCGATCATCGTCCTGGCATCGGACGCGCGCAACTGAAACTTTCCGCAGACGGAAAGGACGTTAGTCAGCGTTGAAGCGTTGCCTGCAACACCACCGATGTCCATGGCCTGGCTTGCTTCCTGTCCGGTGCGCAATTGCGGGCAGATATCATAGGCCGGTGTCAGGATGAGTTTTCGCCCATCCCAGAATGCCGAATGGTTGCGCGCATGATCATCGGTATTGCCGAATCCTTGTCACCGCTTTGACGTTCGTACCCGAGGGAGGAGCCCGGTGCGTTAGCAGCGCACGCCGGGATCTGCGCGGGGGGTGCCGGGCAACCGGCATTCCTACCGCGACCATCCGGTTTTTTCTCCCGAAACCGGACGTTCCTCAGCCCGTAACCGCCTGAGGGGCGTATTATCGTCCTCATATCGCGGGGTCTCTTTTATCTGCGAAGCATAACGGGGTAGAAAAGCCATAGCGCATTGATTTCCAATATATTGGATGCTATAACGAGGTCTTTCTGTAAATGTATTACGAGACACGGAGTCTCGTTAATACAACTGTTAGATAATATTTATGAATAATAAATAATGATGCAGTCACAATAAGAATTACCAAGTATCGAAGAATATGACAGACAATCAAAAAGACAAGTACAGTTTCTATACAAAAACGGCATGGACTATTTATACCCTAATAACCATTGCCCTTATCGCTGTATTAGTACTATTTGTCGCTCAGGACAATGAAGAAAGGTTTTTCTACGGGTTAATGCCTGCAGCAGCAGCTTATGTTTTTCGCCCAATGAATAAACCCTTTAGCAAACTCATTTTTAAGCTCACTGGCGTTTCTCATCCCAGAGAGGAAAAATGAGCTGCCACATACCTAAAAATGTATAACGAGACCCGGGGTCTCGTTAGTACAACTGTTAGCGGTATGGGGCAACATCGATGAAATGGCATAGAGCATTAATGACGTGGTTCCTAATCGTGATTGCCGAATCAATCCACGGGACTATGCGTCAGCTATTTATTGCTCCGGCTCTTGGTGATTTGCTAGCTCGCCAAGTCGGCGTACTAATCGGATCGGCCATCATCTTCGCAATCGCAATAACTTTTATTCGCTGGATTGGCTCCAGATCGCTTGGAGAGCAGTTTAGGGTTGGGCTTCTCTGGGTGGTGCTGATACTTATCTTTGAGTTTAGCCTGGGAGCAGCACTTGGATATTCCCGGGAACGCATGCTCTCAGACTACAATATAGCGGAGGGTGGATTCATGGCGCTCGGCCTGCTATTTCTGCTGTTTGCTCCAGCGTTGGCGGCGAAAGCACGTGGCTTCGGCCAGCATCCCATAGATTCACATGTCAAAGGGCATCTATCGTGATTACAGGCTCATCAAGCGGCGACAGCCCTCAGGTCCCTTTCCTCTCTCTGTTGCCATTTCTGCTTATTGCTTTCGGCTTGGCTTGGGGAATCCTGGCGCTGTTCATTTTACTCCCGGACCAGATGACTTCGCTATTTGGCGAACTAACCGGACAACATCCACTCTTCTTTTTGGCAGTGTATGCACCGGCAATCGCTGCTTTCATCGTTGTCATCTACTACGGTGGCGCTGGAGGCTTTCGTCGTTACCTGGCTAGGTTGTTCCTTTGGCGCTGCTCTCCGGTTTGGTATGCCTTTTTGATTATAGGCATTCCACTGCTTTTCTTCGGAGGGTCTGCGTTGAAGGGAAACCTTTTCGCTGAACCATTCCCGTTCTCCTCGTTTCAGACACTTGTCGTTGCATTGCTATTTATGGCCTTCAAAGGCCCGGTCGAAGAGTTTGGCTGGCGTGGGCTGGCCCTGCCTCTACTACAACGTAAGTTCGCACCGTTTTGGGCCGGGCTGATTCTTGGAGTTATTTGGGGCTTATGGCACTTTCCAGCATTCCTGTTGAGCGGAACGCCGCAAAGCGACTGGTTGTTCACTCCGTTTTTTGTTGGCTCGGTAGCCGTCAGCGTGATCGTGACTCAACTATTCAACGCCTCGCGTGGCAGTATACTGCTCCCCGCACTGTTGCATTTTCAACTTATCAATCCCATCTGGCCTGATGCACAACCTTACGACACGCTTTTTTTTGTGGCCGCTGCACTTCTCGTTGTTTGGATCAATCGAAAAGTTATGTTCAATAGAGAGTGGAGTGCTACGGAGGTCATTCCGCAAACCGCTAACAATTCGCTGCACCGGACGACCCTGACGGGCCGCCCGTGAGCTCAACCGTTCAATGTCCGCTTTCACTGGAAGTTCCTCTTACTGAATGTCGTTTACTGGCCGACCCCGGATGTACAGGGGTTCCGTATGAGCGGGGTTTTTGCGTCTGGAGAACGGCAACTATATTGCCGATACAGGACCTCTAGAGAAATCTTCTATAGGCGCCGACCGATGTCCGTCGGAACCCATTGGATGTGCGTTGTAAGACGGACTCTTAGAGCGCATGCATCCACGTTGAACCTGGTGTTTGTCTGCCGGGAGCATTAGAGCCGTAACGGTCTCCTCTGACACGTGTTCCCTATCCAAGCTTCCTCGCCAGATCCTCCGCCTTCAAATGTGTATACCTTCGCAGCATGGGCAGGTCCTCGTGGCCGGTGAT
>Ga0210064_1000841_pt1 | contig 14066 bp, 15 predicted proteins | sample Muzzi_CordC_D2_FD_185531 | JGI IMG/M metagenome (GOLD analysis project Ga0210064, IMG submission 185531) | Wetland microbial communities from San Francisco Bay, California, USA, that impact long-term carbon sequestration - Muzzi_CordC_D2 (SPAdes) | ecosystem: Environmental > Aquatic > Marine >...
GAAGGAGGCAGAAGGAGTGATTTGTTCGACGCTGATGGATGCACCATGATTTTCCCGCAGGAGCTGCAGGCCGGCAACCAGTTCCCGGTGAACGAATATTTTGCCGTTGGGCTTGAGAAATTCCTTTAGCTTGAAATTGGGTGTCAGGCGGCTGTTTGCTGAGCCGCCAACGATGAATTCATTATCGTAAATTATTGAACTTGCCATGATCGCTGTCTCGTAGCTTGATGCTGTTCAGACCTGAGATGCAGTGGCCGGTGTTGTAGTCGCAGTTTCACCGGCCAAGCTGGCTATTGTCTCCAGTTGCTGTATCTCTCCCTTCGAGATTACTCCAACCAGACGGTCGAAAAAGCTGCCTTCTGCGAGTATCAGATCATGCAGTTGTTCCATCTCGCTGACAGGGTCGCGCGGTTCATCCGGCGTGATTACCAGTTTGTGATAGGCTCGTTCCAGTTCCATGGTTGTGAGCACCATTTCCCGCCAAGCCGATCCCCAATGGAAATTCTGTGAAAACCCACCCAGGATAGTGAGGCAGTCGGCCAGGACAGGGGCCAGGATAAGCAGAAAATTATCCAAACTCCAGCCTTTGATGGCCTCGGAGGCTATAAGTAAAGTGAGCAAAGTAACCAGGCAGCCAAGGATGATGGCGCGGTATGGGGAAATTTGTAACCGTTCTTATTGGCAAGGCTCGCTTTCCAGTAATAGTCGATGCGCTTTTTGTACTGCTGCAGCACATACACTGACTGCGTTGTTCTTCAGGGATAACATCTGTCTCAGGCAGGGGGTCTTCCTGGTGCATCTGAATACTCCTGTTGTTTATAATTTTTGATCCTTAACAGACAGGTTAGTCGATTTTATGCAGGTTTCCAGTAGAACGCTCGCCGTGTTCAGTATTGCCAGTAAGACCACTTGTTCCTGTTTGAGTTAAAAAGTTGTTCATTGTTGCCGATAGATACCCTGGCGGGGACCATTCAAGGGTGCAAAGATTCAGTACGCTTGTTGGCTTTATAATTCAAGCGCTATATGCTGTTTGCTATCGTTTCTTCGAGAATGCAATGTTTTTCAGACGAATTCTGGCAATCTGGTTTTTTCTGTTCACGCTGACAAGCAGTGCTGCATGGGCTATCGGTGATCATTCCGAATATAGTCATGCGAAGACAGCGCTCGAAACAGTTAGCGATCATGACGGAACCTCGCCGTGGTCACAGGATGGTTGCAGTGATCACTGTTGTCACGCAAGCGCTCACGCACTCGGCCTTATTTCGTCCACTGGCGGTATTGCTGTGGTACCTCTATCGGATAATGTTTCTGTCTCAGAGAATACTCCACGCTCCTTAACCGTCGCTCCCCCCTATCATCCGCCGATAGCCTGAATCCAATTTGATTCAACGGCCGCGTCAGTTGTTGACGTAGCGCGGCGTGCCTATTTGATCAACCGGGATTCACTTCAATGCGAAAACGAACTGTATGGCAGCTTTGGCTGTCCGGATGGCTGTTATTCGGACTGGCCACAGACCTTGCTGCAGCTGAGACCTCACCTGCTTTGCGGGCGTTAATCGAGAGTTTCCTGGCTGAACATCCGGCTGCACAGGCCGCACGCGCGGATTTCGAACGTGCCAAAGCGGAAGCCCGTGCCCTTGGGCAACCGCTCTATAACCCGGAACTGGAACTCGAGTATGAGGACGCGACAGATGTCACCAAATCGGTTGGTTTAAGCCAGACCTTCGACTGGAACGGAAAGCGCCGTGCGCGGGATCGGGTCAGTGGCGAATCCATGCGGGCCGCGTCAGCCGTGCTGGACGCAGCACGACAGGAATTGCTCGCCGAATTGCTTGAAAAATGGAGCAGTGTGGAAGTCGCTGCGGAAGCGGAGCGTTTATCAAGGCAACGCGTCGTATTGCTGGAAGAGTTCGTGACCTTGGCGGAGCGCCGCTACGCGGCAGGTGATGTCGGACAAAATGATGTTGATCTCGCTCACCTGGCACTGTCCGAAGCGTATATGCAGTCCGCCACCCTGCTGTCGGATGCCGCTGAAGCTGAAAGCCGCCTGGCGGCATTGTTTCAACCGCCTGCGTCCGCCTGGCCACCGTTACCGGCTCTGCCCCTGGATCTTTCGGCATTCGATAACAGTGCGTTACTTGAACAGCACCCGGTCCTGCGCCGGGCGGCAGCTGAAGCTGCAGCTGCTAAAGCCAATGTTTCCATTGCCCAGCGTGATAGCCGACCCGACCCGACACTGGGCCTGCATGGCGGTCAGGAAGACGATGAAAGCCTGGTCAGGTTGACCGTTTCGATCCCCCTGTTTGTGCGTAATACCTATCGTGCTGAAGTGGATGCGGCAAATGCGGATGCGCTGCGAGCAGAACAGGTTTACAGAAACCGCCTGCGCCGTGCGCGGGGCCAACTCCAGGCCGCAGTCAAACGCTATCAATCGACACGCAGCGCGTTGCATAACTGGGAAAACAGCGGGCAGCACCGTTTGAAGGGTCGTATAGCACTGCTGAAACAGCTTTGGGAAGCCGGTGAAATCGGCACTACCGATTACCTGGTTCAGCTCCAGCAGACGCTGGATACACAAATTTCTGCCGCGGCCTTGCGTGCTGCGGTTTGGGACGCATGGATACGCTGGTTACGAGCATCCGGTCAGATTGAATACTGGCTGGGGACTCAAACAGACCCGCATCCTGAACGAATCATAAAGCATTCCGCCGGAGAGAGAACACAATGAATCATGCTGACTGGATCATTCTATTGCTGGCTTTGGGTGCCGGCAGCGGCGTTTTTGCCGAACATTCTGGCCACGAACAGCAACACGAAGGACACCCAGGCCATGACAATCACCAGGACACCCTCGTCGTACTGGAAGACAGCCAGATCAAAGCGGGAGGTATAGAAACCCTGCGAGTGAAACGCGGTCACTATCCGGACATGGTTTCCGCGCAGGGAGAGGTGGTCCTTAATGCCTATCGGACAACGAAAGTCACGTCACGGATCGATGCACAGATCACCCGGCGTCATGCCCGCTTAGGACAGACAATGGTACAAGGCCAGCCGCTCGTCACCCTTTCCAGTGTCGAGATGGCAGAGGCTCAGGGTGGTTTACTGGTCGCTGACCGGGAATGGCAGCGCACCAGGAAACTTGGGCGCAAAGTGGTTTCCGAGCGCCGCTACCTGGAAGCCCAGGTGGCCCGTCAGCAAGCCTACGCCAAAGTTGTGGCTTACGGGATGACCGAAGCACAGATTGAAAAGCTGTTAAAGGACGGCGACCTTTCCAGAGCCGCAGGCAGTTTTGAACTGCTTAGCCCTCAGGACGGCACGGTTATCAGTGATGACTTCATTGTTGGCGAAGTCGCGGAATCCGGCCGTGTTTTGTTTTCGATTACGGATGAATCGGCACTATGGATCGATGCGCGTTTGACGCCCGATGATGCGGCTGTTGTAGAGGTGGGTGCATCAGCCGACATCGGCATCAGTGACCGTCATCTAAGCGGAAAGGTTATCCAGACTCAACACCGACTGGATGAAAGCACCCGTACACTCTCGGTCCGTATCGAAGTTTCCAATCCTGACGACCAGCTCCATCCGGGCCAGTTCGTCACTGCCGCGATACAGAGCAAACACGGCAAGGCAGGTATCGCTGTTCCGGTCGAGGCTGTGCTGCGCAGCCCTGACGGTGACTGGCATGTGTTTGTCGAGGTGGCACCGGGGCGCTATGAGGTCAGTGAGATCGAAGTGCAACAAAGCCTCGGAGACAGCCTGATTGTGGAAGGTCTCGAGGAGGGCGCCCGTGTTGTCAGCAAAGGAGCTTTCTTCATTCAGTCCGAAATCGCCAAAGGCGGTTTCGGCATCCATAACCACTGAGGAGGATGCGCCATGCTGAGCAGACTCACCGACCAGGGTGTAGAAAACCGCCTGTTAGTTGTACTGGCGCTGCTGGCAACCGTTGTTGCCGGTACCTTGATGGTGCCCCGCCTTAACCTGGATGCCTTCCCGGATGTAACCAATATTCAGGTCGCGGTGAATACCGAGGCACCGGGACTGGCTGCAGAGGAAGTCGAACAGCTCATTACGTATCCCATCGAGGCCGTCATGTATGCGCTGCCCGATGTCGAAGAGGTGCGCTCGATTTCCAAGACCGGGCTGTCGGTTATTACCGTGGTGTTCAAGGAAGGCACAGACATCTATTTTGCCCGCCAACTGGTGTTTGAACGCCTGCAGGCGGCACGCGAACAGATTCCTGAAGGCATGGGCGTTCCTGAACTAGGTCCGAATACGTCGGGGCTGGGCCAGGTGTTCCAATACGTTCTGAAAACCCGCGACGCGGAACAATTTGATGTTATGCGTCTGCGCAGCCTCAATGACTGGGTCGTCAAGCTGTTACTGATGCCGGTCGAAGGTATCACGGACGTATTGTCCTTCGGCGGTGACGTGCTGCAGTACCAGGTACAGATCAATCCTTCACAATTGCTCGCTTATGAACTCACGCTTAACGAGGTAGTCGAAGCGATTGAGGCGAATAACCGTAACGCCGGTGGCTGGTATCTGGATCGGGGTGCCGAGCAGCTTGTCGTGCGCGGCGTCGGTTGGGTACGCAGTGGGGGTGAGGGGCTGCGCGACATCGGTAATATCCCGGTCAAGGATGTTGACGGTGTCGCTGTGCGGGTACGTGATCTGGCCAGGGTGGACTTCGGTGCTGAGATTCGCCAGGGCGCGGTCACACTGACAGCACGCGACAGTAACGGAAATCCACAGCACGCTGGTGAGGTGGTCACCGGGATTGTGCTTAAACGCCTCGGAGCTAATACCAAGAGCACGATTGATGCCGTCAAAGACCGCTTGCCCATAATCCAGCAGGCACTGCCGGAAGGTGTCAGTCTCGAGCCCATCTACGATCAGGCTGATCTGGTCGCCAAGGCTGTTGAGACTGTGACCAGGGCATTGGTCGAGGCCTTCATACTGATCCTGGTTGTGTTGTTTCTATTCCTGGTCAACCTGCGTGCCACGCTGCTGGTATTGATCTCCATACCGGTCTCGATCGGATTGGCGCTCATGGCCATGACCCACTGGGGTATCTCTGCCAACCTGATGTCCCTGGGCGGACTGGCCATTGCCATAGGCATGATGGTGGACGGTTCCGTGGTCATGATGGAAAACATCTTCAAGCACCTCGACGACGATGAGCACCAGCGCGGCGGTGAATTACGCGTTCAGGAAGCTGCCCGCGAGGTGGGTCGCCCGGTATTTTTTGCCGTGCTTATTATCATTGTGGTGTTTACACCGCTGTTCACACTGGAAGGTGTTGAGGGCAAGTTGTTTCAACCCATGGCGTTGTCAATCATGTTTGCCATGCTGGCATCACTGATGGTGGCACTTCTGGTCATTCCTGCGCTGGCCAGCTATCTGTTCCGGCATGGGTTGCGCCAGTGGGAAAGCCCGCTAATGAAGCCACTCTCCAGGCTGTATCGCAAGGGGCTGACGGTCGCAGTTGGACATCGGGGAGCCGTTGTCGGCAGCGCTATCGGGCTGCTGATCGTAATTCTGGCGTTGTTACCACGGCTTGGAAGCGAGTTCATCCCCGAACTCGAGGAGGGCAGCCTGATGATCCGTGTCACCCTGGCACCGTCATCCAGTCTTGAAACGGCGCTGGCGGTCGCACCCAAACTGGAGGCGCAACTGATGCAGTTTCCCGAGGTGCTCTATGTTTCCAGCCGTATCGGTAGGGCGGAGCTGGGCGGTGATCCGGAGCCGGTATCCAACATTGAGATTCTGGTGGGCCTGAAACCGGTATCGGAGTGGACGTCGGCTGCGGACCGTGAGGAATTGCAGGACAAAATGCAGGAAGCGATAGCCGCACACCCTGGCTTATTGTTCTCATTCTCCCAGCCCATCGCCACGCGAGTGGACGAGTTGCTATCGGGCGTCAAAGCCCAGCTCGCCATTAAACTGTTTGGCCCCGAGCTGGAGGTGCTTTCGGCCAAGGGACGCGAAATCGAGACACTGGCACGAACGGTTCAGGGCACACGTGATGTCGCCATGGAAGCCATTGCCGGTGAGGCACAACTGGTTATCCGACCGGATCGTGACCTGCTCTCCCGTTACGGGATTTCCGTAGGTCAGATCATGGCCCTGGTTTCGGATGCTATTGGCGGGCGCAAGGCGGGCCAGGTGATACGCGGAAACGAACGCTATGACATTTATACGCGGCTGGCAAAGAACCATCGAAGCAGCGTGGCGACGATCCGTGACCTGATCGTGCAGGCGCCGGGAGGTGCGCTCGTTCCGTTGTACAAAGTAGCGACGGTCGACATTGAGTCAGGCCCGCCACAGATACGCCGCGACGATGTACAGCGTCGCGTGGTTATCCAGACTAACGTTGAAGGACGTGACATGGGCAGCCTGGTGTCGGAACTCACGACGCGTATAGAAGCAGAAATCGACCTGCCTCCTGGCTACAGCGTGGTGTTCGGTGGCCAATTCGAAAACCAGCAGCGTGCAGAGGCGAAACTGATGATCGTTGTGCCATTGTCGCTGGGACTGATTTTCCTGCTGCTCTACTTTGCCTTTCATTCGGTCGGCCAGGCATTACTCATTATGTTGAATGTGCCATTGGCCTTGATCGGTGGCGTCGGTGCTTTGTTCCTGTCCGGACAGTACCTGTCGGTCCCGGCTGCTATTGGATTCATTGCGCTGTTCGGCGTCGCTGTCCTCAATGGCGTGGTGATGGTCAATGCGATAAACCAGTTGCTGGAAGGTGGTCAGAACCTGGATCAAGCTGTATTCAAGGGTGCTCTATCGCGCCTGCGACCTGTATTGATGACAGCCAGTATCGCGGCACTCGGACTCATCCCCATGTTGCTGGCTAAAGGAGTCGGTGCCGAAGTGCAACGCCCGCTCGCCACGGTGGTGGTGGGAGGATTGTTTTCATCTACCATTCTGACCCTGTTCGTATTACCCGCACTCTACCCGGTATTCTCCAGGTCACGGGTGGTTTGATGTGACGATGTGGCTGTGATACCGATGACGGCAACAATTGAAATCATGTTGAATACGGCGGCCTTCGGGCTGCCGCTTTTGTTGCTGTTATAGAAACTTTAAAGATTAGTGCTCCAGGAGCCGATTTCCGGGTTGTGGCATGGCTTGAATGGTTGAGAGGTAATCATGGACCTGGACAAACCGGTTGAAGGAAGTGAGCACAATGAATCTGTAGAATTCAGTGACCTTGACGAGGGTGTTGAGGCAACTGAAACTAGCGAAAGTTCATGTGCTTATCCGCAGAGTAGGAGATCGGCAAAGATCAATCGTTCCCGCGCCATTTATATCAGAAAGTCGATCACTCGTTTATCCGTCATTTCTGACAGACTGTTGAAGACAAAATCGGATATCTGTGCCGCGCTGGAGGATTACGGCTACTGTCTGCCGCCCGAACAAAGAACGGCGCTTGAAAAATGGTGCAATATCACTTGATGTAATGCGCCTTGCTTTTTCATACCCCTGTGGTGGGCGTTTCATATCAGCACGGAAATGTGAATATTTTGATGAAAATATATTATTTGGCAGTATTGACTTTTGCCGGGTGTATGCCCGGGCGCTGATAGTTATTCACTGCCGTGACAGAATTGTAGAATTATGTCGGCATGAAGCGACTATTATTTAATAAGCGGTCAAAAAAATATGTTTAACTAACTGTTTAATAATATAAATATTAAATGTATATAAAATCACCTTTTTAAAGAAAACCCTGCATCTATAGGACTCCTGTCTCTGTGGGTTAAATTAATCCACACAGTTATCCACAGCTCTTGTGGATAACTGTCAGCCCACAATATTGCGTTACTTTGTCCGTTGTTTGGACTTCCGGTACCACACGCATTTCCGACCACCACGCACTCTGGAAAGACTGGCCAGGGTTGCTGATATGCCCCGGAACAGGGGTGTGGCGCTTCCGGACTATGGTTTGGCATGTCATGCCATTTTCATTGCTACCGATCCCGATACGATTCGAAACCTGGACCATCAGGGCGGAACGGCCGCCCTGTATCGCAGTTGCAATGAAACTGGAGGACGCCAATGGCTAAGCATTACTCGGATGGTGTAGTCATCAAGGCTGTGCGGGAAATAGCGGTATTGTCACCGGCAATGTTGGATTTTATCGAAAGCTATAACGCCCGCCAAAAAGTACTGTTGGATGAGTGGATAGGGTACATTACGCAGGAACGGGCACGGGAAGATGCTGAAAGTGCTGTAAACGGTTTTATCGCAATTTGTGTCTTGGCTGTCATTGCCGCCAGTTTCCTTTTTGCTTTATAGAGAAACTCATCGGGGTTTCTCACCACAAAGCGCTCACATGTCTTTAAGTGACAGATAAATAAGAGATATTAAGCTTCTGTCCGAGCGTTTCCGGCCAATAGCTGGAATGATCTTCGTTTGCGACCTTTCCGGCTTCCAACGAGGTATAGCCTGTGATGCTGCTTAATAAGCAATTAAAACTATGCTAATATACAACTTGACGGTTTAATGAAAGAGGCTGTTTGCAAGAGGACAGGGTATCATGACAAGATTTGTAGACCAGCTCAGACTCGCAGAGAGGGCCAAGGAAGATATCTATTTTGCGCGGATTGATCGTGAATTGATAGATGCCCTGCATGCGCACGCGCAGCTCGATTGCCTAGCTCGACTACAAAACAATCAGGGCCTTGCGCAGCCGGACACTGGCGCTGAACAGATCGCTGTCAGTGGAGCCCGGCAAGAGGCTGATAAATAGCCCCTGTTGTAACGGTAGGTGTTCGCGGTTACCTGTCTGCCCGCCGATCCGGGTTAGCGGGCCGGTTGCCAGCTGCCGTCAAAACAACTGAGGTCTTCTTCAGACAAACGGCGTTTGATATAAAGGCCATCCAGAGTTTTCTGGTAGATCGGCTGTTTTTCCCCGGCAGCGTCTCTATATTCCCATTCCTGGTTAATAGCCAGCAGAAACATGGTTTCCATGATATCGTCTAGCCGCATGGCGTGTTCTCTGGCCAGGCTGCGGAAATCATCCAGGGTTAACGGGGCTGTTTTTTTACGGTATTGGTCATTTGCCATTGCGGCGATGGCTACATCCCATTTTGGCATGTCTTGATTCGACGACATTTGCTCGTACTCCTTTTGGTGTTTGGCTTATTTTAGTCGAGCGCCGGCATCATTGCTTTACTTCTTACATCACCAATCGGCTGCCCTTGTTCTATCCTGTCTACTGGAGCGTAGAAGACCGGCATCGGCAGAGTTGCGACTGAAGCAGCCGTATCAGGTCAACCAGTTTCATGTGGGTCGGCACTTCCTGAATGTTCGAGAACCAGATATCCTCGACCTTACTGTCTTCGTCCAGTGTATGGTCCGCCACCAGTGGCACGCCAACGAAAACTCCTTGTTGGCCATTTTCGAGGCTGACGGTAACCAGTTGTAATGGAATTGGCTTCATTGTTGAGGATCCTTTGATCAATGCTTAGCTGTTTAGATCATTAATGGGTGTATTGTTAGATTTGCATAATTTATGCCAATTGAAGGCTCTGGCGCATGATTGAGATCATCCAGCAGGACATTGCCCGCCTTGAAGTGGAGGCCATCGTTAACGCTGCCAATTCCAGCCTGCTGGGTGGAGGTGGCGTCGATGGTGCGATTCATTGCGCTGCTGGACCCGAACTCCTGGCTTATTGCCGAGCGCTGGGCGGGTGTCCGACAGGGCAGGCGCGCATAACACCTGGCTTTGCATTACCCGCAAATTGGGTGATTCATACCGTTGGACCTGTCTGGCAGGGTGGTGGTCGAGAAGAAGCGAAGTTGCTTGAGAGCTGTTATCGAAACAGCTTTATGCTGGCGCTCCAGCAGGGTGCTCGCAGTATTGCATTCCCTGCTATTAGTACCGGAGTCTATGGTTATCCCAAAGTTCAGGCCGTTGAAATAGCGGTTTCGCTTATGCGGGAATTTGAGGCTCGTTTTGATCGGATTATTGCCTGTTGTTTCTCCGCTGAAGATGCCGATTTGTATCGGTCAGCATTGGGGCAGTGATGTATCGCCGGCCTGTTTAACAGGCCGTACAGCCTGGTGTTGAGTGAGCCTGGTAGTGGTGTGGGAACTTTGATCATTGTCATCCGGTCAATGTAACAGGGTGCCGGTAGCGGGGCGCTTGTGCGGATATCTGTTAGCAAACAAGGTAGGAGGGCGCTTTAATGAATTCCAATAACGTTGAGAATACGGGATATACCCAGGCTATGGGGCACCTGCTGGTTCTATACACTCAGGTCGATCAGTTCATAATGGAAGCCTGCGCGGCGAGGATTGCTTCCGCACCGGGTCAGTCAGCCAGGTTGGGGTTGGCCAAGCAGGTTGGCGACGAGTGCCGCCATGTCAGTATTCAGAGCCGGTGGATGGAAAAATTCGGGGTAGACCCTACGCCCGTTATCAGTCAGCAGTCGCTTGAGCAACTGCACAGCCATTTTCAAGGGTTGGATTGGGTTGATTTTCTGACCGACCTGTACTTGGTGGTTGAAGCTCTGGGTTCGCAAGCGGTTGAACAAGTCGTGCCACTGGCCGACCCGGGCACCCGCGAGTCGTTACGGGTGCCATTGCAGGATGAACTGGATCATGTGGCATTCGGTCTGTCTGAGTTGCACAAAGCGCTGGCCGATATGGATCCCCGGCAGCGTGAGACCCGGCTGAAAAAGATGCCGATGCGTATTCATGATCTTGTCAAACTCCTCCACAGTTTCGATTTGCCGGTGCTGGACTGGTTCGAGCAAGTGGGAACCAGTAGTCAACAGCTTTGCGCGGTCCTGGGTCAGCGTAAGGATGAACTGTTAACTGAACTTGCCGCCTGATCCTGACAGGCTGCTGGCCGGTGGTGTAGTTGCCGTGAGCATTATCAGTATTTGGCACAGGTCGCGTGTTATCCAGCTTAGCTCCGGATTGTACATTAAAAAAAGAATCGCCCGGCAGGGTTGATGCCTCTGTCTGGTTTCCGCGGTTTCGCTGAGAAACCGGGAGCTGATCTTTGCCAGGCTATGGGAGGAAGCCGCTTTACCTTGCTGTGCAGGACTGATCTGATCGGCCATCAGTGATGCGCCGGGACTTGTAACAATGAATTGATGCTGCCTATCTCATTGGGTACTTCAGCGGAGTTGGTTGGATCCTGCTGCCATTTCCCATCGACAATAATCCGGTATTCGTATATTCCGGGTTCGGCGGTAAATACCTTCTGCCAGCATCCGTTGATGTTACGCGTTTCGATGTCACGGTCCGGGATCCAGTTATTGAAGTCCCCCGCGAGTTGCAGGCGGCGGCAATCGATATCGTTAAAGGTGAGTACGACCATGTGTCGTTTGATTTTTACATTGGATCGGCCCATGACTTCATCCTCGTGTTTTCTTAACCAGCATATCGAGGCCATCCTCAGCCGCTTTCTGCCGGGCATTAACAATGGTGATTATGGTCTGTCTCTCCTGTCCCGCTGCAGTTTGACGGCAACATCCGGGGTAAAGATGGAGGCATCCGTCTCTTCATCAGCATGCCTTTGTTGCCGATATCAAGCCAGTCCCCCTTCGCCGGCTTGCCAATCATCTGCGCAAAACAGATCGCCCTGTTCAGGCAGTTGCTGTAGCATTTTTTCAACCTCCGCAGCCAATTCGGCAATCGGAAACACCCATTGCTGGCCGGTCAACGCATCAAAGGCACGTTCACCATGAAAAACCAGTACCACATCGCCGGTGACAACCAGCGAACGCTCTACCAGCGGACGGTCCACTGTCGGTAGAAATCGGGTGAGCGATTGCAGGCATGTGCGAACGCGTTGCAGGGAAATTTTTGCATCGAGCAGGCGTTTGGCGGTGCGCAATGCGATGAGATCTGAAAAGGAATAGCGGGCGTGACCTCCCGCGGTATAGCCCTGCGGGACGACTAATCCGGTCTTGCGCCAATAACTGAGTTGGCGACTGCTGAGACCGGTAATAGCGGTGACTTGTTGACGGCTGAATGAGCCTGGCGTCAACGGGCACCCTCCGTTGGGCGATGTGTTATTAACTGGAGTTTCGCAGGGTTTTCCGGAATGTCAAGAAAAAGGCTACAAAAATAGATATTTTTGTACCCTTTTCTGTGCGCCTGTCTTCCGGGCGGTCGGACAAGGCAGGGCTCACCAGCTGATATAGCTATAGTCGCGTTCCTGTAACAGCATCAGGTCATCTGCACCGACTTCAACAATTTCTACAAAATCCAGCATATCCTTTTCGCTCCAGTCCAGCGATTTCATGGTGTTGCCGCAGGCGTGAAAGGAAATGCCGTAGGCCGCAAGACTTTCAATACGTTTTCTGACGCGCTCGGGCACGGGACGTTGTGGTTTTTTGGCCAGGGTGTGAATGCCGGGGCCGATGGCTACCACGACGACGTGGATATCGTCACCGTATTTGCGCAGCATGGCGCCCACCGAGAACAGGATGTGCTCAATATAGTCGGGATCGGCTTTATTGAGTTGGTAAACCAGTTTATGTTCAGGTTCACCAAATAAATCCACGTCCCGCGGTTCCGCCTGGCCGATCCGGGATAGCGTGAGCAGGCAGGTCACCACGCCTAGCCAGTGCAGAAACTGTCGCCGACGGATATTGTATTTCATAGGCTTCTCAAATTTTTATGCTCAAGTACTTTTTTGACACGGAACCTCTGTAGTATGTTCCATCAAATGCGGGCCAGACACGCAGTGTACAATGATCCTGTAGACACCGGCTATTTAAAGTGAACGCTTGCCGCGAGCACTTTATACGCGTTTGCAGCCATTGGATCAGGCATAAAGTTTTCAACTGAGCAGTACGGGATAGCCCGGTTTTATATGAAAAATACTGGATACCGTTCCGATTGCGTGATACTGGAACGGTTACAACATTCTATTGGTGATTGTCTGTCCCGGAATATTCCGGTGCTGGAAAAACAGTTTCGCTTACTGCTACGGCGCTGCCAGCAGGGGCAGCTGGCAGACCGGGCTCTAAGGCGCCTGACGGAGGACATTGAACGCTCCATCCAGTGTGTCGCCCAGCGACGTGCCGCGGCGCCAGCTCCGCATTATCCGCTTTCGCTACCGGTTGTCGAGAAGCGCGAGTACATCCTGGATGTCATCAGTAAACACCCAGTGGTCATTTTGTGTGGCGAAACCGGGTCCGGCAAGACAACCCAGCTGCCAAAAATCTGCCTGCAGCTCGGCAGGGGTGTCGCGGGGAAACTCGGTCATACACAACCACGTCGCATCGCAGCGCGCAGTGTGGCGGCGCGTATCGCCGAAGAGTTGCAGAGTCCGCTCGGTTGTCATGTTGGTTACAAGGTCCGCTTTCAGGACCATGTGCAGGACAGCAGCTATATCAAGGTGATGACTGACGGCATCCTGCTGGCTGAGATTCAGTCTGATCCGGAATTGCGCGAATACGATACCCTGATTATAGATGAAGCCCACGAACGCAGCCTGAATATCGATTTCATGTTGGGATACCTGCGCCGTTTGTTACCGCGTCGCCCGGATCTCAAAATTATCATTACATCGGCCACTATCGATCCGCAGCGTTTTTCCCGCCATTTTAACCAGGCACCGATTATCGAGGTGTCCGGTCGGAGCTGGCCGGTCGAGGTGCGCTACCGCCCATTATCGGGTGAGGATGAAGATCAGAAGGAAAGGGGGCGCGGGCAGGCGATACTCGATGCGATCGATGAGTTGGCAGCGGAAGGGCCGGGTGACGTACTGGTGTTTTTACCGGGGGAACGCGCGATCCGGGAAGCCAGTGAGCTGTTGCGTAAACACCATCCACCGCAGACAGAAATCCTGCCTTTGTACGCACGCCTGTCTGCTGCGCAGCAGAACCGGGTTTTCAGGCCGCACAAGGGCAGACGTATTGTTCTGGCCACCAACGTAGCTGAGACCTCGTTGACGGTGCCCTGTATTCGTTATGTGGTCGATATCGGTCTGGCGCGCCTCGGCCGTTACAGTTATCGCACCAAGGTGCAACGCTTGCCGATTGAAGCTGTATCCCAGGCATCGGCCAATCAGCGTGCCGGGCGTTGCG
>Ga0210064_1000842_pt1 | contig 14059 bp, 18 predicted proteins | sample Muzzi_CordC_D2_FD_185531 | JGI IMG/M metagenome (GOLD analysis project Ga0210064, IMG submission 185531) | Wetland microbial communities from San Francisco Bay, California, USA, that impact long-term carbon sequestration - Muzzi_CordC_D2 (SPAdes) | ecosystem: Environmental > Aquatic > Marine >...
TACTGAAGGCGGATGCCGAGAAGACTCCAACGCAAATTACGGGCGACGGGAGCTCGCACGCCTTTGACGTGGTCTTTGATCAGTCCGGTGTGACCGTTGCCTGGAAACCCGGTGTCGACAGCATCCTGGAACTCGCCGAGTCCCATGGCCTGCGGCCGGACTACAGCTGCCGCTCAGGGATCTGCCACACGTGTATGTGCAAGCTCATTGCCGGGGAAGTGGCCTACGTTGTTGAACCCGCCGACCCCCCGGATCCCGGGCACGTGTTGATCTGCTGTTCCAGACCCGTGAGCGATGTGATCGTCGATGTGTGATGACCCGGCTCGGGCGTGCATGTGAACGCAGCGAGACGCAAGGGTTTATGAAGGTGCTGATCGACGCGGAGACCAGGAAGATTCTGGGTGCGGCTATCCTCGGTATCGGCGGCGACGAGATCATCCATTCCATACTCGACGTGATGTATGCCGATGCCCCCTATACGGTGATACAGCGGGTTACGCACATTCATCCGACCGTAACGGAGTTGATTCCAACGATGCCGGGTGATTTGAACGTATTCGAATAGCCGTCTATATGGAGTGCGGTAAAACCCTTTCACCAGTACGACGCTCGCTTTTTATGGCATCCACGTCGTCCTCGTCGCCCGATGCCAGGATTGTCTGCACACCCCAGCATCTAAATCTGTGGTCTCCCTGTTCACACACTGGCATATGCCTTTGCGCTCGTGAAACTGTGTGAGTGGTGCAGATAGCGTAGGAGTATCTCAAAACTGCCATTCCATTATGGATCTCTCCACAGTTATTCGAGTATCAAGTCACAACTTTCTGAGTTCCACAAGTTTCTGAGGTGTGTGCACCTCCATATCTAATTGTTTCTATATACTTTTTTTGATGGCACGGCTCCTGCAATGAAATAAGTGCACAACAGGAGAACCGGACATGAACGCCAGACAACGCAACCGCCTCATGAACCTGAACCGGGTACTGATCTTCGTCCTGACCCTGGGCGGGCTGCTGCTGGATGGCCTTCAGATCGCCGATCTGCTCTGCACGCTAGCCCTTTTCGTGTGGTTGTGGCTGCCGTTGTGCACCCGTCTGGAGGTCCACCTGCTGCACCGGATCGATGGGAAGCACGGCTCGGCCGGATCGGCCGGAACTTCTTCATCCATGTAAATCAACGAATGGCGTGAGCCACTACAGGAGAAAACCATGAAGACAATTGTTAAGACACTGGGCGCAGTTGCGTCTCTGACCATCACCATCTCGACCGCACATGCCGCTCTGCCCGATCCTGGTATGCAGATTGAGACGGGCCGTACAGCACTGGTCGTGACCGATCCGCAGAACGACTTCCTGAGTCCCAAGGGTGTTACCTGGGGCGTGGTAGGCAAAAACGTTGAGGCCAACAACACCGTGGAGAACATCGACACCTTGTTCAAGACGGCGAAAGCCGTGGGCATTCCGGTATTCATTTCCCCGCACTACTACTACCCGCACGACCATGGCTGGAAGTTCGAAGGCGCGCTCGAAGCGCTAATGCACAAGATCGGTATGTTTGATCGCAAGGACCCGCTGAATGTCGATGGCTTCGAAGGGTCCGGCGCAGACTGGCTGGCGCGCTACAAGCCGTATATCAACGATGGTCGCACCACGGTGACCAGTCCGCACAAGGTCTACGGTCCGGAGACCAACGATCTGGTACTGCAGCTGCGCAAGCGCGGCATCGACAAGGTCATTCTGGCAGGCATGTCCGCCAATCTCTGCACCGAATCACACCTGCGCGAACTGCTCGAGCAGGGGTTCGAGGTTGCCGTGGTATCGGATGCGACGGCGGCAGCCCAGGTCGAGGAAGGCGATGGCTACGCCGCCGCGCTCGTGAACTTTCGCTTCACGGCCAACACGGTCTGGACCACCAAACAGGCCGTCAAAGTCATGCAGGCCGAGTGAGCGCTGTATAGCTATCCGTCTGGAGGAAACCCCGATGAACCGGATCGAAGTCTACTCAACCGACAACTGCCCCTGGTGCGAGCGCGCGAAGTCGCTGTTGCGCGCCAGGGGACTCGACTTCGAGGAGACCGACATCTCTTCAGATCAGGCAAGCGCGCTGGAGATGACCAAACGGTCCGGCCGGCGCACGGTACCGCAGATCTTCATCGACAATGTGCACATCGGGGGGTTCGACGAACTCTCGATGATTGACCTGCCAGACAAGCAGGACGAGGACTACACCACCCTTATCAAAGGAGGAATCTACCCATGACCGATACCAGACCACCGTTACCACCATATACTGCTGAAACGGCAGCGCAGAAGGTGCGCCTTGCTGAAGACGCCTGGAACAGCCGCGACGCGGAAAAGGTCTCACTGGCCTACACACCGGACAGCAAGTGGCGCAACCGCGCTGAGTTTGTGACTGGTCGCGAGGAGATCGTCCAGTTCCTGCAGCGCAAGTGGGCCAGGGAGATGGACTACCGATTGATCAAGGAACTGTGGGCATTCACGGAAAACCGCATTGCTGTCCGGTTCGCCTACGAGTGGCATGACGATGCGGGGAACTGGTTCCGCTCCTACGGTAACGAGAACTGGGAGTTCGATGACAGCGGCCTGATGCGCCGGCGCATCGCCAGCATCAATGACCTGCCGATCAGCGAGGCGCAGCGTCTGTATCACTGGAAGCTCGGGCGTCGTCCCGACGGACACCAGGGGCTCACCGAGCTGGGCCTGTAATGTCGATGATCTACACTCTTATAATCACCCGCATCACAAATGCCTGGTCCGCCCAAAACCCCGGGTTACACAACGCAGAGGTTACAACTCATGAAAAATTCACCCATTCTTGTCATCGGTAAGCACGGGAAAACCGGTAGCCGGGTCAACAAACGCCTGCAGACCCTGGGCTATCCCACCCGAGCTGTTTCCAGATCAACAACCCCGTCTTTTGACTGGGAGCAACCGGAGACATGGCAACCCGCGATGGAAGGTACGCTTTCTGCTTACGTAACCTATCAACCTGATCTGGCCGTCCCCGCCGCGGAACCGGCCATCAAAGAGTTTGTGCACCACGCCCGCGAAGCCGGATTGCAGCACCTGGTTCTGCTCTCCGGTCGCGGCGAGGATGGCGCGCAGCGCGCGGAAAGAATACTGCAGAACAGCGGCCTGACATGGAATATCGTCAGGTGCAGCTGGTTTTCCCAGAACTTCAGTGAAAGCTTTATGCAGGAAGGCATCCTTGCCGGCGAGCTCGTGCTACCGGCGGGAGACACGGTCGAACCCTTTGTCGATGCTGACGATATCGCCGACGTGGCGGTCGCCACGTTGACCCAACCCGGCCTTCGCAACAAGCTGTTCGAACTCACCGGTCCGCGCGCGCTGACGTTCGCGCAATGCGTCGAGGAAATTGCCGGGGAACTGGGTCGACCGGTGAAATATACACCCGTTCCAGTCGACGCATATATTGAGGCATTACGCGAACAGGGCGTACCGGAAGCCATGCAGTGGCTGCTGAACGAGCTGTTCACCGTCGTGTTTGATGGCAGAAACAGCAAGGTAGTGTCCGGTGTTGAAGAGGCGCTGGGTCGGCCCGCCACCGATTTTAGAACCTATGTGCAGAAAACCGTGGCCTCGGGTGCGTGGGACACAGCGTCACAAAGGGAGAATGCGTGATGTATGAAAATATCGTCACAGGCCTTCTCTGGGCCGCCGCCCTTGGCAGTGGGCTCATGGCCGGGATTTATTTTGCCTTTTCGGCCTTTATCATGAGGGCGTTCGACAGACTCGATACCACACAGTCCGTTGCTGCAATGAATGCGATTAATGAAGTGATAACGAGGTCGTGGTTCATGCCGCTGTTCTTCGGCACGACCATCGTTTCCGTGGTTCTGATGATGATCGCCCTGGTGAACTGGGGCGATCCGGATTCCGTGCCGACGCTGATCGCCGGGTCACCCTATTTCATCGGCATGTTTGTCTGTACCGTAGTATTTAACGTACCTCTTAACAATCTGCTCGCTGGACTGAATGAAGACAGCACCCATGCCGAGGACGTCTGGTCCCGCTACCTGATCACCTGGACACGGTGGAATCATATTCGTACAGTCAGCTCGCTGGTAACGAGCGGGCTTTGCATATGGATGCTGTCTGCGCAGTAAACCGGAAATCTGGGCCTTATCCCGTCTATACGGCTGGTTAATCCAAAATCAAGACATGAACCGGAGAGCCTATCCATTCCGCCAGTCAGAAGCTCATACGCCATGCATGGATGCGATCGTCAGCACCACATTCCCCCTCTTGTGGCCAGTTTCGATATACCTGTGCGCTTCCGTTGCCAGCTCCAACGGATATCAGATGAGCAGTGACCTTTACATCCTTATATAGTTCAAGCTCGATGCGATAATGACCGGGAGTAAATTTCCCTACCGGAATGAAGTAATTCCTCTCCGTCAAAGTCGTGAATCTGTCTAATATCTCGCTTCCCCAGTCCCTCGTCAAAGGAACTGTGACTTGCATTGGATAATAAGCACACTTACCTTTCATGTAATTGAGGATGTCGAACAACTCTTTTTGTAACCATCTTTTTTCAGATACCTGTGCGTAATATCGCAAGATATGATTGGCAGATGTTTCAAATGCTTCATCAAAACTCAACCGGCCACTACATTGTGCTTCATGGCATTTTGCACAAATGGTATTGAAGATAACCACGGATTCAGTAAAAACCTTATCTTCTACAGCAAAGGAAGGGGATATAAGCAGAAGAAAACCCACCAGTGTGAAGGCGCCTGTTATCGACTGACAGTTCACCTATTCTAGTCCTTCAATCAAGCTCGTCCTTGATGGCCCGTTTCTTCCTGAGCAGTTCATGATGGTAAGAGCCCTCACGGAGCATCCTGGCACTGCATTCCGGACATATCTCCTCCTGACAAGGGATTCCTCGTTGATGTTCTGTTCGTTCACCGCATTTAGGGCAGATGCAAAATCCGCCTTCCCCCATATCGTGTCTGCGTTCTTGTATCATTACCTCCTCCTTGTGTTCCGCAAATAAATCAAAAGTTGGCAATCATCCGGAAATGAGTCTTTTTGAGAAGGGCATCTGAGACAGGGCAGGAGGAATACAATATGACATCGCCAGATGATAACACGCGCGTCGGTCAGTCCCTGCGGGCGCTGCTCTAACCATGCCAAAAACAGCACCCTTCGAGGCTCATCACCGCCGCTATGATGACTGGTTCGTGCGCCATGCAGCGGCCTACCAGTCAGAGTTGCTGGCCGTCCGCCTCCTGCTGCCCTGGCGCGGCCAGGGCTTGGCTATCGGTGTCGGTACCGGACGCTTCGCCGCCCCACTGGGCGTACAGGTCGGCATCGACCCGGCCTGCGAGGTATTGGACTACGCGGCAAACAGAGGCATCTTAACCGTGCAGGCAATCGCCGAAGCTCTTCCCTTTTCGGATAGCAGCTTCGACTATGCCCTGAGCGTCACGACTATCTGTTTCGTGGATGATGTCACCGCCATGCTGACAGAGGCATACCGCGTACTGAAACCAGGTGGTGAACTTGTGATCGGTTTTATCGACCGCACCAGCAACCTCGGTCAATACTATCTGGCCCACCAGGCCGGAAACGTGTTTTATCGTGAGGCCACATTCTACTCGGCCGATGAGGTGGAACAACTGCTGCGCGATACAGGCTTCACAGACCCCGTCTGGGTACAGACCTTGTCGAAGACACTGGAAGAGATCCGCGAGATCGAGCCTCTACGCGCCGGTTATGGTCAGGGTTCTTTTGTCGTGGTAAAGGTAAACCGACCTTAATAGGTGAGTGCGATATATCGGCCGTTCACCGTACCATTCAATTTGCTGCTATTTCAGAATAGCGCACCCTGATAATGTGTAGCGTCAAAACACTCGCCAGTATCCACCCGGCCCTTGGCGTAGTTATCATGCCACCCATGGGGAACGGGCATTTCCTCGTATAACTGTGCCCTCTCTGCCTCAAGCAGCTGTCTAGGTCTACCCATGAAGTCCGCAGCACAAGACACTTTCTTGCCCACTGCCGCAGACAGTTCGTCCAACCAGATGGCGCCTTCTTCACTGCGCATCAAATGATGATCAAGGATAACAACGTCGATGCTTTGCGCCAGGCGTACCGCATTGTCCCAGGCACGTTTACGTTCAGTCTTTTTGAGCCGGTCGAGATAGAGAGGCGGCCCGGCGGCGAGTACGATGTCCGGTAGCCAGTCGATTATGCGATCCACGGTCGCGTCATCGAGTAGCTGGATGTCGGAGGCATGCACGAACACCCGGTTGTCCATTTCAATCCGCGTCATCATCAAATTACCCATGTTGCTGTCCGGTGCGCCATGGGGTACGGCTCGGGAAAATGACAAGGGTCCTTCTGATCGCCCTTCTGCAACCTGCAAGTTTGCGCCCAACAGCCCCGCCAGATCGTGGAAGCGTTTGCTCATACCTGCAGAAAGCTCGTCATCGGATTTGCTCCAACAGCGCAGTTCAGGAAACCTGGCTGGCAGCGACCGGATGGACAGCTGATAGGGGTTCGCATCCAGCAATGGTACATGATCACCATGAAAATGGCTGAACACCACATCAGTAGCATTTTCCAGTACCTGCAATATTTTCTCGCGTACCCTGCGCCCTACGGCTATTTGAAGCGGATGGGGAAGCAGGCCGTGCCGCACATAGCCCAGTGCTACGCCCGGATCGATGACAATGCGCCGATCCGGCAATGTCACCAGGCAGCAAAGGCTGCGTACGCCCATGGATTCCGCGCCGATGATCTCGATATTCATAGCCATCGCTACCGTTATATATGCAAGCTATTTTGCTGGAGGCCGCCTCACGCGCCCCAATGATTGTCCAAACCTTACCCGCATATCGGGTACAAGTCCGGACTGCCACCTCACGCATTCAGGCCCGAACAAGACAATGATGGTAGAACCCCCCATGTTGAAACGTCCCAACTCTTCGCCACGCTCCAGTTGGATGACATTGTCACTGGCGGCGTAACTCGTTACCTTGATCCGCCTGCCCCGCGGCGGTGTAATTTCACCCGCCCACACCGTTTCAATGGAACCAACAAAGATGGCTCCCACCAGGACCACGGCCATAGGACCTGCTTCTGTCTGGAAAATACAAGCGACACGCTCATTACGTGCAAACAAGCGAGGAACAGATTCAGTATAGTCAGGTGCCACACTGAAGAGTCGCCCCGGGATATACGACATCTCCATCAGATGACCAGACAAAGGCATATGTACCCGGTGATAGTCGCCTGGGGACAGATATGTGGTCGCAAACCGGCCACCTGTAAACGGCTGCGCACGTTCTTCGGAACCGCCAAGGAGGTCTACCAGTGAATAGGTATGCCCCTTGGCCTGGAAGATCTGCGTACCCTGGATATTGCCCAATTGGCTTATGGCACCATCGGCCGGGAAACTAATTTGCCCTGTGTCCTGAACGACGGGACGTGCTTCCGGGCGCAATGCACGAGTAAAAAAGCTATTGAAATCCGGATAGGCGTTGGAGTCTGATTCCCGGGCTTCTGACATATTCACATTGTAGTGGCGGATAAACCAGTGAGTAATGGATTTACGGAATGGAAAGTGCCGACAACGCGCGCTCCACTGCACTATGCGCGAGAGTGCATGGTGCGGGAGCAGATACAGCAGTACCGCTTTGAACCAATGAGTCATCTCATCACCCGCGCACGCGATCCTGAAACCCTTTCATTTTTCTGTTTCTTCCTGGGATGAAACCACCTGTTCCAGTCGTTCCAGGATACGTTCAACCTCTTCCAGGGCCTTGCATTCACCAAGGGCGTTCCCGGATAGCCCCGCCTTTATCAACTCCTGATCATGAGATATCGAACCAATCACTTTGTCTCGCAGGTTCACTAACTTATCCATGAGCATGGATTCCACCTCTTCCGATCCGATCTTGTTCAGGATTAAACAGAAATTTTTAATACCCGCCTCCTGACAGAATTCTGCCATCCTTTTGGCAATCGAAACGGATTCGAGGGTGTAATCCAGCACGCCAATGATGACATCCATTCGATCCGGTATCTTTCTGCCAAAATGTTCGATTCCGGCCTTCATATCGATAAGGTTTACGGCATCTCCTTCAACCATAAAGTCCCTGACCACCTTCTCCAGTGGTCCATCGCAACCTTGTCCGTAGCTTGCGATCTTCCCTGCCTGCAACAGCGTCGTGCTGCCTTTCTGGAGATAGTATTCGGAAGAGATCTCTTTAGAGAAATTGATCCTGTTTTCCGGAACGGGGTCCGAATCGTTGATCCGCGTAAGCGGCGATGGATCGTCTACCGGACAGGTAACGGTATTGATGCCACCGAAAAATTCTATGAGCGGTTTTGGTTCCCCCTCTACGCCCAGGCCGAACAGCAACCGCACCAATCCCTCGGGGTTGGAGGCATCACCGTCCAGGACCATGACCTCATAGGCTTTTCGCTGCAAAATAGTTGCCATCAGGGCAACCAGGGTGCTCTTGCCGCTACCACCCTTTCCGCAGATCAGGATTCGTTTCCCGCAGAGTGGTTTGTCAGATTGCCGGGTATGAGTCATTTTAGCTCCTTATGCCTTTATATAACCGGATAGTAGAGTGGCTAGATGTTGTCGAGGCGCATCTCCGATGAGTATAAAGGCACTAGCTTGCACCGTTGTCTCCTCGCCTGGACAACAGCCTTTCGCCTTTTCCGCTTAGTGCCCAGATTCGTGCCTGCCTGCCGAACAGGCACGCCGCATGCATCGGGCAACGCTCGCAAGGAACCGAACATTCCCCAACGACGGCTTTCAGGTACCCTTGTCGCGTCAACTCATCGAGCATATTTTCCATGAGCGTATGACTGACACCCAGCCTGCGCGCAAGCTCAGCGCTGCTTTCTGTTCCCTTCGACGCTACGATGCGCAACAGTATTTCGAGCACGTCATACTCCAATTCCCAGCCACCTGGCACCCTGATACACGATCACGCCGGCGCCCAGTGCGATCAGCAACAACACGAGCACGCCAAAGAGGGTCCAGCGCCAGCTTCGGGTTTCCTGATGCATGACCGCCACCGTCGCGACGCAAGGAATAAAAAGCATGGTCACGGCCAGAAATGCCAGGCCCGTAGCCGGAGACACAACTGCGGCCATCATCTCAGCGAATCCTCTGCCCTCTTCGCCCGTGCCGTAAAGAATCCCCAGGGTAGCGATGGCATTTTCTTTGGCGACGAAGCTGCTTATCAACGCCACGATCATGCGCCAGTCCATGCCCATGAGTTGTCCAATGGGTGTCAGGCTTTGTCCAAACCGGGCCAGGTAACTCTGTTCGACATCGGGACCCGGGAAGCTGCTGAGCGCCCAGACAACGATCGAGGCGAGCAGTATGATCGTCCCCGCCTTGCGCAGGAAGGCCCAGATGTTGTTCCACACAAAATGTCCAATCGATCGCAGGTTGGGCAGATGATAAAGAGGCAATTCCATAATGAATGCCGCATGCTGCCCCCGGAACACCGTGTGGTTAAGGGCAATGCCCACAACAGCGAGAACAAGCATGTTGAGTGACACGAGGCCCCAGGAAACCACCACGGCCTGGTTGCCGAAAAAAACAGGCGTCAACAGTGCCAATATCAGCAGCCGGGCGCTGCAGGGTACCAGCGGTGCCAGCAGGATCGTAAGGAGCCGTCCGCTTTGTGAGTCGATCACACGCGCACCCATCACCGCGGGCACATTGCAACCAAATCCAAGAAACAAAGGCAGAAAACTCTTACCGTGCAGACCGAGTAAATGCATGAAGCGGTCCATTACATAGGCCGCGCGTACCAGGTAACCGGTGTCCTCCAGAAAGGCGAGCGCAGTGAAAAAGACGACCAGGATAGGAACAAAGGTGACCACGATGCCCGCTCCGCCGAGAACCCCATGGACCAGGAGATCCACTAACCACGGTGGCGCGTTCGCAAGCATCACCGCAAGCCAGCCTTGAAGCTGCTCGACGACATTAACATCCAGCCAGTGCTGAATGGGCGCGGCGACAGTGAAGGTCAGCCAGAAGACCAGGGTGAACATTGCCAGCAGCAGCAACAAACCCCACAGTGGATGCACCGCTATCCGGTCCAGGCGGTCGGTAAGGCTGATCTGTCCAAGACTGGGATGCATCACCGCTGCGCGCACCATCCGGGCGATCCAGTCGTAGCGGCCACTGGCGATATCCAGCACTGCGTCCTCATGTTCCTTGAGCAGGACCGCAATCGATGACCAGTTGTTTTCAGGCAGCCAGGATCGGGCCTTGTCGGTGACCTCTCTATCGCCCTCAAGCAACTTTAGTGCAATCCATTCCTCCCGATAGGGGTCGGGAACATGCTCGGTCAGCAGGGTGCGGACTCGAGCCAGCATGTCTCGGTGCGGCTCGGCGATCTCCGGCCGCACCGGCCGGAAACTGGCCGGCTCTCGCGCCAGCTGTTCGGCCGTCGCGATAAGCTCGGAGACGCCCTGGTTCCTGGTCGCAACCAGGGGGATCACGGGCAATCCGAGTGCAGCCGCCAACACATGGGGCTCGATGTGAATACCCTGTCCCTCCGCCACATCCATCATGTTCAGCCCCAGCACCACAGGTGTCGGCAACACCAATAATTCCGCCAGCAGGTAGAGATTCCGTTCCAGGGCAGAAGCATCCGCAATCATCACGACGACATCCGGCTCCTCATGAACAATAAAGTCACGCGCAATGCGTTCCTCCTCGGAATTGGCCGTCAGGCTGTAGGTCCCTGGTAGATCAACAATGCGCAGGTGCGATCCATCGCGGGATAGCGAACCTTCCTTGCGCTCGATCGTCTTGCCAGGCCAGTTGCCCACATGTTGGCTGAGGCCAGTTAGAAGGTTGAATATGGTTGACTTGCCCACATTGGGCTGACCAGCAAGCCCCACCACGATGTTTCTTTCGGGGAGTGTAGGATCCCCTGCGTGCTTCAGTGGCTCATTCGGCTGCATCTGGCTGCTCACGATTTGATTCCTTCACCAGGATCTTCGATGCCACTCCACGGCCCAGCGCAATGCGCGTGTCCCGGACCAGCACCAACAACGATCCGTGAGCCGGATTCTGTAGCACTTCGATTTGGCAGCCAACCGAAATGCCCATGCCGGCCAGGCGGCTCGCAAATCCCCTGCCACCTCGCAATTCACTAACGACTGCTCGCATTCCCGGATCGAGTCTGTCCAGAAAGGTCTTCTGCTGCTTCAACATTATTTATGCATCCGTATTCCGGGTTTTTCAGGGGATAGACAAACCCCTAAGGCAGCACTTCGAATCTTCGAGCCCCTAATTTAATTCGGCAAACCCAAAGCGCAAGCATGCTTGATCTCATCCTGGGTTGCATCGCGCCGCACCCCGATGATCTTGTACCATGATTGAACTTCACTGGTTACTCCTTGCCATTCTAGCCATTTCCCGAGTGCACCCTGCATCGTGATTATTATCAGTCAGTTACTGGCTTCCGCATAAGGCTAGCACTGCAGTTTCTGCCAACCTGGCGGCTGCCAGAAACACCTGTTGGCGCATCGATATCTACCGGGTAGTAGTTAAGATTTCAAACAACCGGGATATTGACCTGTATCAATGTACAATTCGTGACTTTATAATAGTTTCTGCTCACAGACAGCAGGAGAAGCAGTAGTTATCCTCAGCAGAAAGGGTAGCCAGCTTGATGGTTTTTCCGGTTAAGTACCAGACGACAATAGTAAAGTCGCAACCAAAACATGCACCCGTAGTTCTTCGTCCCAAGGGAGTACAGCGATATGACGAAAATCACCACGAACGAAGCCTTCAGAGAATCACTAAGCTCGCTTACGCTCGCGCAGCAGCGTGCGGTTGGCGCCAGATTCATAGCAAACGTGCTGGATCTGGCACATGATAGCTGTATTAAACAGGCACAAGCCATTCTCAGCAAGATCAATGATATATCTGCGGAGGATCTTGATAATGCCTACCGCTCTACACATTCAGTCTATGTGCACACGTCTCCCCAGTCCGAATTTTCACTGCTGGATTACAGGAAACAATCAGAACATTTTGTCGCCGAGGCCTGCATGCACTGCCTTGCGCCAACGTATTATGAAGCCAAAAAACACCACTTGGCCGAGAGAGTGTCGATGTACTGCATTATGGCGCGGACCTGTGCCAGCATTGACCATGAGGGAAACTATCCAAAGTTCACGGGTACAGAAGATCTGGTAAAAAAGGAAGTGGATGCCCAATATGAGATACTCAGCGAATATCTGGAAAGCATCTAATATGTAGGGTGTAGTTAGCTCTTCATTCTGTTGGGTGTACGACGAGAACATCAACAATGGCGGCCTGCACAACACTGTTCGCAGTTGAGCAAGCATTCCTTTGATTCCATCTTTGCCATGGGAACCTACCACTATCAAGTCGATTCCATGTCCTTATGCATACTGCACAATCTCCCTGCTGGCCGAGTGAGTGCTAACCACTACTTCGAGTGCCACACCTGACTGACCAATGCGAGCAGATAGTATTTCAAGGTAACAGAGGGCGCGATCGGTTAAGTATTTCTGAGGATCCACGTCCTCGGGAGGACCCACACTGACCGGCATATCCTCAGGAAAATGTTCGATCACGCGAAGTATGGTTAGACTTGCACAAAAACCACCCGCTAAAGTATCTGCCATTTTTACCGTGTTTTCACCCGCTTGAGAAAAGTCGGCTGCCATCAGGATATTCTGATAACCGTCCATATTTAATTCCACCTTACTCACATTTATCAGGTATACGACGAACGTAGAATTTTCGGCCTTCGTACTCTGTCAGCTTTAGCTGTTCATCTGCAATCAATTGTTCTACCACGCGCCAATGAGTTCCGGTCTTATCCAACAGTTTGCGCACCGCTTCTTCGCGCATCGGGTGTACGGATGTGATCGACAACAGATCCTCTGTCGCATCACCGGTGGATGCGAAGGCGTTGCCTTCATAACCGGTCAGCAGTTCAAGATTTTTAACTTTTCGGGAAATGATCTGATAAACACGATTCAGGGTCGCTTCGTCCGGGATGTGAACGCTCTTTTCTGCTGGCGGCCGCGTAGGAACAGAGAGGTAGGCTATATCGGGCCCGAGTTTACCAAGAAAGCCTGCCAAATCGTTTGCCGCCGGGTCATTGTCATTCAAACCCTTAACGATCATGGACTCCGTCGCCAGCGTTCCCCTGAAGTCATTGGCAAAGACCGACATCCCGTCCAATATAGTCTGATGATCAAGGGATGGATGGGGCCGGTTGATCCGGCGCCACCGGGTTTCATCAATAGCATCCACCTTGAGTGAAACCCAGTCCGCCTTCATCAGGCTCTTCCGCACCTCTTCGCGCCAAATCAGGGATGCGTTGGAGATGATTGCGACGGGGATGCCCAGTGGGCGCAGACGCTCGATGGATTCGCTCAATCGCGAGTCCAGTGTGGGTTCACCATCCGGGACAAAGGTCAGATAGTCAACACGATCACCCTTTTCCCGAGTCTGTTCAAGATGTTTCTCCACCGCCTGATAGATCTGATCCGGCGTATAGAATTTATGCGGGACAATCTCAGTAGTTCGGGTTGGTCCAACCTGGCAATAGACACAGGAATAGGAACAGGCCTTGGGCGGGATATTGTTTATGCCCAGACTGCGCCCTAGGCGTCGTGATGGAACGGGGCCAAAGGTCAGCATATCAGCACCTCTTTTCCTGAGTATTAGCCATTTTCTTTATTTCCCATCTTAATTACTTGAGAGTCCTAAATTCTCACCCGGAAGCGATGCGGAAAACATCTAGTCTATCAAGGTCTTGTCTTTTGGCAATGAATTTTGCGAAGTTATGGCTGTTAGAGTTAGCCAGGAGAAATTCAGGAAAGGAATTGCGTAGTGCCATAGAGACCACCTGTTCAGAAGGCGCGATACCGGGTCGAATCGTTCTCAACCAGGACCCGAAGGAACGCCAAACCAGCGTCGGAAAGCGAGAGGCCAGATAATGCAGCAGTCCCTGTGAAACAGTACCGGCGAGCACAAA
>Ga0210064_1000843_pt1 | contig 14055 bp, 12 predicted proteins | sample Muzzi_CordC_D2_FD_185531 | JGI IMG/M metagenome (GOLD analysis project Ga0210064, IMG submission 185531) | Wetland microbial communities from San Francisco Bay, California, USA, that impact long-term carbon sequestration - Muzzi_CordC_D2 (SPAdes) | ecosystem: Environmental > Aquatic > Marine >...
AGCGAGCCGGCCGCAACTGCTCCCCTAAAACGACAGTTTGAGGACTGGACTGGCGGCGATCCCTGGCAATAATGGGGGCACTCCGTGCTCCCCGCGCAAAGGAAGGTCCAGTGAGCAGCAACCCGACATGTGTACTTGCCGGTGATATCGGCGGCACCAAGACCCGGCTGGCCGTCTGCGAGGTGGCCGGCACGCGACTGCAGACCCTGGCGGAGCAGAGCTATCCCAGCCGGGAGTACGCCGCGCTCGAGGACGTTGTTGCCGCCTTCCTGGAGACCCATGACCACCGCCCCGAAGCCGCCTGCTTCGGGGTTGCCGGACCGGTGCGCGACGCCGAATCCCGCATCACCAACCTGCCCTGGCACATCAGCGCCGCTGCGCTCGCCAGCCGCTTCCGGCTGCGGCGCGCCAGTCTGCTGAACGACCTGGAGGCCACCGCCTGGGGCATCCAGGCGCTGGGCGAACAGGATTTCCATACCCTGAACCCGGGCAGCGCCACGGCCGCCGGCAATGCCGCCGTGATCGCCGCAGGCACAGGGCTGGGCGAAGCCGGGCTGTGCCGGGCCGGCGACAGGCTGGTGCCGTTCGGTACCGAGGGCGGGCATACCGATTTCAGCCCCGGCAGCGAACTCGAAATCGAGCTGCTGCGCCACCTGAAGACACTGCATACCCATGTCAGCTGGGAGCGGATCGTTTCCGGTCCCGGGCTGGTGACGCTGCATGAATTCCTCTGCCGGCAGCATGCCACGCCGGCACCAGACTGGCTGCGCCAGCAGATGCAATCCGGCGATCCCGCCGCGGCCATCAGCACCGCCGCGCAATCCGGCCGTGACCCCACCTGTGTCGCCACGTTGGAACTGTTCGTGCACCTCTATGGCGTCGAGGCCGGCAACCTGGCGCTGAAAATCATGGCCACCGGCGGTTTCTATATCGGCGGGGGCATTGCGCCGAAGATTCTCCGGCCGCTGGCCGGCGGGGGCTTCATGGACGCCTTCTGCGCCAAGGGCCGCATGCGGCCGCTGCTGCAGCAGATGCCGGTTCGCGTGATCCTGAACGACCGCACCGCCCTGTTCGGACCCGCGCTGGTGGCCGCCGCCGGCTGCTGAACATGGAAGCCGCAGTGCGCGGATGAATCAACAAGAAATCATGATCACCCCGCCGCCGACACAGCGGCGGGAAAATGTGTACAGTAACGCCCCATGAAATAATCCGCCGGCGGCAGACAAAAGCGAGGACAAGACATGCAGATTGGTTTGATTGGTTTGGGACGCATGGGCAGCAACATGGTGCGGCGCATGCTGAAGGCAGGACATGAATGTGTGGTGTACAACCGCAGTCCCGGCCCGGTCGAGGCCATGGTGTCCGAGGGCGCCATCGGCACCCGCGGCCTGGCGGAGCTGGTGGAAAAAATGACAGCACCGCGCGCCATCTGGCTGATGGTCCCGGCCGGAATCGTTGACCGCATGATCGACGACCTCGCCCCCCTGCTGGAGCCCGGCGATGCCATCATCGACGGCGGCAATTCCTGGTACAAGGATGACATGGTGCGCAGCGAGCGGCTGGTGCAGCAGGGTCTGCACTACCTCGACATCGGCACCAGCGGCGGTGTCTGGGGGCTGGAGCGCGGCTACTGCCTGATGATCGGCGGTCCTGACAGTGTGGTGGAGCGACTCTCGCCGGTATTCGCCGCGCTGGCGCCTGGTCAGGGCGACATTCCGCGCACCGAGGGACGCAGCGGCGAACCCGTGCCGGCGGAACTGGGCTACCTGCACTGCGGCCCCTCCGGCGCCGGCCACTTCGTGAAGATGGTCCACAACGGCATCGAGTACGGCATCATGGCGGCCTACGCGGAAGGCTTCAACCTGCTGCGCCACGCCAACATCGGCAAGCAGGACCACAGCCACGACGCCGAGACTGCGCCACTGAGCAACCCCCGCGACTTCCAGTACGACATCGACACCGCTGCGGTCGCCGAGCTCTGGCGGCGCGGCAGCGTCATCTCCTCCTGGCTGCTGGACCTGACCGCCAACGCCCTGAACAAGTCCCCCGGGCTGGAGGAATTCTCCGGCCGGGTTTCGGATTCCGGTGAAGGGCGCTGGACCAATATCGCCGCTATCGAGGCGGGTGTGCCGGTGCACGTCCTGAGCGCGGCGCTGTATGACCGCTTCAACTCGCGCAGCGAGGCCGGTTTCGCCAACCAGCTGTTGTCGGCCATGCGCTTCGAATTCGGCGGTCACCACGAAAAACCCGGGGGTGACAAATGACGCTGGCAAACCCCTCCAGGGTCGCCAGGCCGGCGCCTCCCGGCGTAATGGTGATCTTCGGTGCCGGTGGCGACCTGGCGAAGCGCAAGCTCATCCCGGCGCTCTACCATCTGACTGAGGAAAAGCTGCTGTCAAGGCACTTCGCGGTCATCGCGCTGGCCCGCCACGATCACAATGACACCAGCTACCGCGAATACCTGGATACGGAATCGCGGCGTTTTATCGGCGAAAACGTGTCCCAGGAACTCTGGCAGGACCTGCTGGGCCGCGTCCACTACCTGAACGGCGACTTCATGGAGGCCGAAACCTACCAGCGCATCATCGCGATGCTGGCAGAACTCGACAACCGCTACCAGACGCAAGGCAACTGCCTGTTCTACCTTTCCACGCCGCCGCAGTTCTTCGGCGATATCGCCACACACCTGAAGGCCGCCGGGCTGGCGACCGAGGAGCACGAGCAATGGCGCCACCTGGTGATCGAGAAACCCTTCGGGCGCGACCTGGAATCGGCGCGCAAGCTCAATGAGGAATTGCAGGCCGCCTTCAAGGAAGACCAGATCTACCGCATCGACCATTACCTCGGCAAGGAAACGGTGCAGAACATCCTGATGTACCGCTTTGCCAACAGCACCGTGGAGCCCATCTGGAACCATCACTATATCGACCATGTACAGATCACCGTGGCGGAATCCATCGGGGTGGAAAAGCGCGGCGCCTACTATGACCAGACCGGCGCCCTGCGCGACATGCTGCCCAACCACCTGCTGGCGCTGCTGTCCATCGTCACCATGGAACCGGCCAGCGCGCTGGACGGCAACGCGGTGCGCGACGAACAGGCAAAGATGCTGCGCTCGATCCAGCCGTTCCTGCCGGAACAGGTACTCACCCAGACGGTGCGCGGCCAGTATGGCGAGGGCATCGTGCCCGACGGCAAGCTGGCGCGCGCCTACCGCGATGAGGACCGGGTCAACCCGCAATCCATGACCGAGACCTTCGTGGCCATGAAGCTGAAGATAGACAGCTGGCGCTGGGCCGGTGTGCCGTTCTACCTGCGCACCGGCAAGCGGATGCCGGGCCGTTACACCGAGATCGTGGTGCAGTTCAAGCATGCCCCCAACATGATGTTCCGCGACTCGCTGGAACGACGCGAGAACGTCCCGCCAAACACCCTGGTGCTGCGCATCCAGCCGAACGAGGGCATCGGCATGTCCTTCAACGCCAAGGTCCCGAGCCCGGTTCCGCAGCTCAGCCCGGTGGAAATGGACTTCAGCTACAGCGACTACTTCGGCAACGCACCCACGACCGGCTACGAAACCCTGCTCTACGACTGCATGAACAGCGACCCGACGCTGTTCAAGCGCGCCGATGTTATCGAGATCGGCTGGGAACTGGTGCAGCCGATCCTGGACGTCTGGGGCGCACTGCCACCGCGGGATTTTCCGGATTATGCCGCCGGCACCTGGGGGCCGCCGGAAGCGGAGGAACTGCTGACCCGCGATGGCCGCCGCTGGCGGGACTGCGGCAGCAGCAACCGCAAGCATGTCTCATCCTGAGGCAAACCCGGACTGGCAATATCTGCCCGATGCCGATGGCGTTGCCGCCGCGGCGACCGCCCTCATCCTGTCTGCCGCTGACGCGGCGATCAGCGCGCGCGGGGAATTCCGGCTGGTGCTGGCTGGCGGCAGCACCCCGGTGAAGGTCTACCGGCAGCTCGCTGCGAGCCCGGCGGACTGGTCACACTGGCATATCTACTTCGGTGACGAGCGCTGCCTCCCGGCAGCCGATGCCGGGCGCAACAGCACCATGGCGGCCGCGGCCTGGCTGGACCAGAGTGGAATACCGCAGCAGAATGTCCACCCCATCCCCGCGGAACTCGGAGCTAAAGCAGCCGCGCAACGCTATGCACCGCTGATAGCCACCGCCCGCCCCTTTGATATGGTGCTGCTGGGCATGGGCGAAGACGGCCACACTGCCAGCCTGTTTCCCGGCCGTGTGCATCCCGCCGGTGAACAGGTGCATAGCGTCAGCGGTGCCCCGAAGCCGCCGCCCGAGCGCGTCAGCCTGAGCCGGGAAGCCCTGAGCGACAGCCGCGACGTCTTGATACTGATAGCCGGCTCCGGGAAACGGCAGGCCGTGCAACGCTGGCGTGCAGGCGAGGATCTGCCGGTCGCGCACATCACCGCCCGCGATCACCTTCGTGTTCTGATCGACCGGGCAGCCGGTGACACTGCGGCCGTGGATTGATGCGGAATCGCATCACGGTCAGGTGGCCACTATCACCACACATGCCAAAACCATCCCACTCGTAGGAGCCTGCTTGCAGGCGAATGCATCTACCTCCGGGCAGGTTCACCGCCAAGGCGGCTCCTACACGGTTCATACCACTCCGTAAGTGCCTGTCTAAAAGTATGTTTTTCACTACCGGCAACATAAGTGCCATTCCGGGATAAGCGTTCTCTAGCATATATCTGCTTGACCATATATACGCTCTCCCGTATATTTGCGGCATGAACCTGGAAACCGACACCCTGTTCCGTCTGCTGGCCGATGCCACCCGGCTGCGCGTGGTCATGCTGCTGCAGCAGGCAGGCGAGCTCTGCGTCTGCGAACTCACCCATGCGCTGGACCTGTCACAACCGAAGATTTCCCGGCACCTGGCGCACCTGCGCGAGGATGGACTGCTGCTGACCCGCCGCGACGGGCTGTGGATGTACTACCGCATCAACCCGGAGCTACCCGAATGGACACAGGACATCCTGCAGGCCACCCTGGCGGGCAACGCCGGGAATCACCCGTTTCTCGATGACCAGCGCGCACTTGCCGCCATGCCGAACCGGCCCGGGGCGGCCTGCTGCGCCTGAGTACGGAACAAGGAGAACCACCATGAGCCGTTTGCACGTACACATATCGGTAGATGATCTCGAGCAGAACATCCGCTTCTACTCAGCGCTGTTCGGCGCGCCACCCAGCGTGAGCAGGGACGACTACGTCAAGTGGGACCTGGCGGATCCGGCCGTGAACTTCGCCATTTCCAGACGCGGCGCGAAGACCGGGCTCGACCATGTTGGTATCCAGGCGGAAACCGCAGAGGAACTGGCCACACTTGAGGCGCGCCTGCAGGCCGCCGGCATCAGCGGCGTGCAGCAGAGCGGCACCGCCTGCTGCTATGCGCGCTCCGACAAGTACTGGACCCGTGACCCGCAGGGCATTGCCTGGGAGGCCTTCCATACCCTGGATTCCATCCCGACGTTCAATGAACAGACCGAGCCTGCACCCGCCAGCGGCTGCTGCGTACCGGCCATCCCCGGCTCGAGCTGCTGCTGACCATGAACATCCTGTTTCTCTGCACCGGCAACTCCTGCCGTTCGCAAATGGCCGAGGGCTGGGCACGGCACGTTGCCGGCAGCGCCTTCGGCGTCCAGTCTGCCGGTATCGAGGCGCACGGCAAGAACCCGCGCGCCATCCGCATCATGCAGGCTGACCTGGTGGTCACGGTCTGCGGACACGCCGATGAACACTGCCCGGTGCTGCCGCCGGGCACCCGCAAGGTGCACTGGCCGCTGGACGATCCCGCGAAGGCCACGGGCACGGAGGAGGAAATCCTGCAGGTGTTCCGTGCCAGCCGTGACGATATTCGCGAGCGGGTGAAGGGCCTGCTGCAGGAACTGCAGCAGCAGGCCGCACAGCAATAACGTAGCAGGCGCGACGGGACTGTCCCAGATGGCGTTTTTTCAACTTGATGGATTATATTGCCACGGATTGACACGAACAGGTTTCTGATCTGGTGTTACTGCTTTCGGTGTTTTTCCGTGGCAATCGATATATTGGTTCTCGGCACGTGTAGCCAGCATGCTGGCGTACACCTACAGGGATGTAGGTGGTAGGACAATGCAGGAGCAATTGTCGACACCTGCAGGGAGAAGGTGAGCGCGGGAACCGGTCGAGAGACTGGCCTGGGCCATGCAGGCGGCAGGGCAATGCAGGAGTGATTGCCGGGCGTAATCCGGGACAAAGGATGTCATTCCCGGATTACGACCTGACGGTCTCCATCCGGGCTACATACGCAGCAGCGCTACACGGCAACTCAATCGGATGAACGCATCCACCTGCCAGGAGGCAGACGACATGAGCGCACAATGTGAAACCACCGCGAAAAGATCCGCCGGTGCGGAGATGGGCTTTTTCGAGCGTTACCTCAGCGTCTGGGTGTTTGCCTGCATCATTGCCGGCATCGCGCTGGGCCACGGGTTCCCGGCCGTTTTTCAATACGCCGGCGCCCTGGAGATCGCGCAGGTCAACCTGCCGGTTGCGATACTGGTGTGGCTCATGATCCTGCCCATGCTGCTGAAGGTCGACTTCCATGCCCTGCGCGAGGTCAGCAGGCACATGAAGGGGGTCGGTGTTACCCTGCTGGTGAACTGGGCCATCAAGCCGTTTTCCATGGCGTTGCTTGGCTGGCTGTTCATCCGGGTACTGTTCGCCGACTGGCTGCCGGCGGACCAGGCCGACAGCTACATCGCCGGACTCATTCTGCTGGCCGCCGCCCCCTGCACCGCCATGGTGTTCGTCTGGAGCCACCTGAGCAACGGCCACCCCGGCTTCACCCTGTCGCAGGTCGCGCTCAACGACGTCATCATGGTGTTCGCCTTCGCACCCATTGTCGGCCTGCTGCTGGGCATGGCCTCGATCACCGTGCCATGGGACACCCTGGTGCTGTCGGTGGTGCTCTACATCGTGCTGCCGGTCGCGGTTGCCACACTGTGGCGGCGCTGGCTGCTGTCCCGGGAGCAGGGCGTTGCCCGGCTCGCCGCCCTGCTGCGGCGGCTGCATCCCCTCTCACTCAGCGCGCTGCTCGCCACGCTGGTGCTGCTGTTCGGCTTCCAGGGCGGACAGATCCTGGCGCAGCCGCTGATCATCGTGCTGCTGGCGATCCCGATCCTGGTACAGGTCTACCTGAACTCGGGGATCGCCTACCTGCTGAGCCGCAAGCTGGGCGTGGCCCATTGCGTCGCCGCTCCTTCCGCCCTGATCGGCGCCAGCAACTTCTTCGAGCTGGCAGTGGCCACCGCCATCAGCCTGTATGGCCTGGACTCCGGCGCGGCGCTTGCAACCGTGGTCGGCGTACTGGTCGAGGTGCCGGTGATGCTGTCGGTGGTGCGCATCGTCAACCGCACGCGCCCCTGGTACGAGCAGGCGCTCGGCCACTGAATACCGCCGGTTACAACCGGTGCACTGCTTGGCATTGCCGCAGGGCCAGCCAACATCCGCATCACTGTCGAGCCAGCGTCGCGACGACCGGTCATGCATAGTTCTTGATAAACCAGCCATTCCGGGGCTACCCTGTTACGCATGCGCCGCCTGTACAAACCGCTGCTGGTCCTGATCACACTTGCCGTGGCCTGCGCGCCGCTGCGCGGCGCCTGGGCGCTGCCGGATGCCGGCACTGCCGGAACCGAAGCCCACTGCGCCGGCATGCAGCACGACATGCAGCAGATGAAGCATCACGCCGATCCTGGCGGCAAAACAGACAGTAAGCATCAACCCTGCGGGTCCGGCTGCGACGGTTCCTGCTGCCAGCTGGGCTGCAATGCCTGCCTGCACGCCATGGCGGCGCTCCCGGCCAGCCTGGTCGGCCTGCGTGATATCCCTCCCGCCCACGAGCATGGCCAGACCGTTGCCGACAAATTTCCCGAACGCCACCTGAAGCCCCCGCTGCGACCACCGCTCGCTCTCCAGTAGCTGACACGGCGCACGCCGGCCGGGAGGCCGTCCACTGGCAACCGGGTGGCGTGCTGTCTTCTACCTGTATTGCTACGGAGAACCACCATGTTTCATTACCGGAATTGTGCCCGGCATACGCTGGCGCTGCTGTTGCTGCCGGGTGTGCTGCTGCCCGGCGGCGCGCGAGCCGCACTGGATCTTGACGGGGCGATTCGCATCGCCCTGGAAAACGACCCGGCCAGTGCCGCCAGCCGCGCCAGCGCCCGGGCGCAAAGCGAGGATGCCGTCGCCGATGGCCAGCTGCCGGACCCCAGGCTCAAGACCGGCATCTATAACCTGCCGCTGGACGACTTCAATATCGATCGCGAGCCGAGCACTCAATTCCGCGTCGGCATCGAGCAGGCCTTTCCCCGCGGCGACACGCTGCACTACCGCCAGCGGCGTGCCGAGTCGCTGTCCAGTGTCGAGGCGGCGAACGCCGCAACCAGCACGCTGCAGACCGTGCGCGACGTGCGCAGACACTTCCTGGAACTCTACTACCAGGTCAGTGCCGCCGCGATCGTTGAGGAAACGCGCGCACTGTTCGCACAACTTGTCGACATCACCCAGGCGCAATACGCCAGTGGCCGCGTCAGCCAGCAGGACGTGCTGAGCGCCTCGCTGGAACTGGCCCGACTCGATGACCGGGCGACGCGCATCGCAACCGCCGCCGACGAGAACCGTGCCGCGCTGGCGAAATGGCTGGATGCCGCGGCCGACCTGCCGCTGGCGGAACAGTTTCCCGAACTGCCGGCCCTGCCTGTGAAGGCAGAGCTCGAGACTGACCTGCTGCAGCACCCGGTGCTGCAGGCGGAGACCGCACGGGTGAATGCCATGCAGCAGGGGATCCGGATTGCCAAGGAACAGTACAAGCCCGGCTGGAGTGCCGGCGTCGAATACCGCAAGCGCTTCGGCGAGAACCCGGACGGCGGCGACCGCAGCGACATGATGGCCGCCATGCTGAGCATGGACCTGCCGCTGTTCACCGGCAATCGCCAGGATCGCCGGCTTGCCGCCAGCATCGCCGGGACGGAAGCCGCGGAGCTGCGGCGCGACGACAAGCTGAACGAGTTGCAGCGCAAGCTGGCAACGGATTATGCCGACTGGCGGCGGCTCGGTGAGCGCGCCGCCCTCTACGAGGCGAAACTGCTGCGCGAGGCAACCGCCAACGCCGACGCCTCGCTACATGCCTACCAGAGCGGGGTTACCGAGTTCACTACCCTGATGCGGGCGCGCATTACCGAGCTGGACGTACGCCTGGACGAACTGCGCATTCGCGTGGATCGCGCCCGGGCGCAGGCCAACCTGCTGTACCTTGCCGGAGAAGACCTGTGAACAAACTCATCAACCGCATACTCAGCATCGCCCTGCTCGCCAGCCTGGCACCGCTGCCGCACACAGCCGGCGCCGCGGACGAGCCGAAAATCCTTTACTGGGTCGCTCCCATGGATCCCAACTACCAGCGCGACAAACCCGGCAAGTCACCGATGGGCATGGACCTGATCCCGGTGTACGCCGAGGCTTCCGGAGACGGCAATGGCAGCGTCAGCATTGCGCCCGAGGTCGTGCAGAACCTCGGGGTGCGCACCGCCGTCGCGGAACGCTCGCGGCTGTGGCGCGGCATCGACACCGTCGGTTACGTCGACTACGACGAGTCGCTGGTGAGTCACATCCACCTGCGCACCGAGGGCTGGATCGAGAATCTCGTGGTGCAGTCCGAGGGCGAACTCGTCACAAAGGGGCAGCGCCTGTTCGACCTGTACTCGCCCGAACTGGTCAACGCCCAGCAGGAATTCCTGCAGGCCCTTAAGCTCGACAACTCCGGTATGCAGCAGGCATCGAAGGAGCGCCTCGAGGCGCTGGGGGTATCCGACGGCCAGGTCCAGGCGCTGCAGAAATCCCGGCGGGTCCGGCAGACGGTGTCCATCTACGCCCCGCAGGACGGCGTGGTCTCCACCCTGCCGGTGCGCGATGGCATGTACGTCAAGCCGGCCGACCGGGTCATGAGCCTCGCCGATCTGTCGCAGGTCTGGCTGCTGGCGGAGGTGTTCGAGCGCCAGGCGGACTGGGTCGAAGTCGGCCAGGACGCCGACGTGGTCCTGCCCTACCAGCCGGGCACGCAGCTGGAAGGCCGCGTCGAGTACATCTACCCGGCGCTGGACCCCAGGACCCGCACCCTGAAGGTGCGGCTGCGCTTCCCCAACCCGGACGAAACCCTGAAACCGAACATGTACGCGAACGTGAAGATATACGGCGGTCCGCTCGAGGACGCGATCGTGATACCGCTGGAGGCGCTGATCCGCACCGGGCGCGAGGAACGCGTCGTGGTCGACCTGGGCAAGGGCCGCTTCGCCAGCCGCAGCGTCACGGCAGGGATCGAGAGCGGTGACTGGGTGCAGATCGTCAAGGGCATCGCGCCCGGCGACCGGGTGGTGACCTCGGGCCAGTTCCTGATCGACTCGGAGGCCAGCCTCAAGGCCAGCATGCAGCGCATGCAGCCGGTCGCAGAGGAAGAGGCGCCATGATCAACTGGATCATAGACTGGTCGATCCGCAACCGCCTCATGGTCATCCTGCTGGCGCTGATGCTCGCGGCCTGGGGCGTGTATGCCGTAAAGCACACGCCGCTGGATGCGATCCCGGACCTGTCGGATGTGCAGGTCATCATCAAGACCAGTTACCCCGGCCAGGCGCCGCAGGTGGTCGAGGATCAGGTCACCTACCCGCTGACCACAGCGATGCTGTCGGTGCCGCGTGCCATCAATGTGCGCGGCTATTCCTTCTTCGGCGATTCCTATGTATACGTCATCTTCGAGGACGGCACCGATACCTACTGGGCGCGCTCGCGGGTGCTGGAATACCTCAGCCAGGCGTCCAGCAAGCTGCCGCCCGAGGCGCGCCCGGAACTCGGCCCGGATGCGACCGGCGTCGGCTGGGTCTACGAGTACGCGCTGGTCGACCGCAGCGGGACGCATGACCTGGCACAGCTGCGCAGCCTGCAGGACTGGTTCCTGAAGTACGAACTGCAGACCGTGCACGGCGTCTCCGAGGTCGCAACCATCGGCGGCATGGTCAAGCAGTACCAGGTGGTGCTGGATCCGAACAAGCTGCGCGCCTACGACCTGCCGCTGGCGAAGATCCGCAACGCCATCCAGCGCGGCAACCAGGAGACCGGCGGCTCGGTGATCGAGCTGGCCGAGGCCGAGTACATGGTGCGCGCAACCGGCTACGTCGACTCGCTCAATGACCTGAAAGACATCCCGCTGGGCGTGAACGATCGCGGCATACCGATCCTGCTGCGCGATGTGGCGCAGGTGCGCCTCGGCCCGCAGATGCGGCGCGGCATTGCCGAGCTGGACGGCGAGGGCGAAGTGGTCGGCGGCGTCATCGTGATGCGCTCCGGCGAAAACGCCATGAAAACCATCGACCTCGTCAAGTCCAAGCTCGCCGAACTGGCGCAGGGGCTGCCGCCCGGCGTGGAAATCGTCGAGACCTACGACCGCTCGGCGCTGATCCAGCGCGCCGCGGCCACACTCAAGCGCAAGCTGGTCGAGGAATTCATCGTGGTCGCGCTGGTGTGCACGCTGTTCCTGTTCCACCTGCGCTCGGCGCTGGTGGTGGTGGTGTCGCTGCCGCTGGGCATCCTCGGCGCATTCATCGTGATGGAACGCATGGGCATCAACGCCAACATCATGTCGCTGGGCGGCATCGCGATCGCCATCGGCGCCATGGTGGATGCCGCCATCGTCATGATCGAGAACGTGCACAAGCACCTCGAGAAGACCGCGGACGAGTCCGTGGATCGCTGGGAGATCATGCGTAACGCCGCGCGCGAGGTCGGTCCGCCGCTGTTCTATTCGCTGCTGATCATCACCCTGAGCTTCCTGCCGGTCTTCACGCTGCAGGCGCAGGAGGGCAAGCTGTTCGCACCGCTGGCCTACACCAAGACCTTCGCCATGGCGGCTGCCGCCGGCCTGTCGATCACGCTGGTGCCGGTGCTGATGGGCTACTTCATCCGCGGCCACATCGTTCCCGAGTCGCGCAACCCGGTGGACCGGGTGCTGATCGCCACCTACCGGCCGTTGATCGGCCTGGTCCTCAAGGCGCCGGGCACGGTGCTGACGATCGCGCTGCTGCTGGCGCTGACCATGCTGTGGCCGGCCATGCGCCTCGGCTCCGAGTTCATGCCGGACCTGGACGAGGGCGATCTGCTCTACATGCCCAGCACCTTCCCGGCGGTGTCCATCGGCAAGGCGCAGGAGATCCTGCAGCAGACCGACAAGCTGATCCGCACCGTACCCGAGGTGAAGCGCGTGTTCGGCAAGATCGGCCGCGCCGAGACCGCGACCGACCCGGCGCCGCTCACCATGGTGGAGACCACCATCCAGCTCAAGCCGCACGGTGAATGGCGCGAGGGCATGACAGTGGACAGGCTGAAGCAGGAGCTGAACCAGCGGGTGCGGCTGCCGGGCATCACCAACGCCTGGGTCATGCCCATCAAGAACCGCATCGACATGCTGGCCACCGGCATCAAGACTCCGGTCGGGGTGAAGATCGCGGGGCCCGACCTGAGCGTCATCGAGTCCATCGGCAAGGACATCGAGGAAGTCCTGAAGCCGATCCCGGGCACGGTATCGGTGTATTCTGAGCGCGTGGTAGGCGGGCGCTACGTCACTGTGGACGTCAACCGCAAGGCCGCGGCGCGCTTCGCCCTCAACATCGCCGATGTGCAGGAAGTGGTGCGCACCGCACTCGGCGGCATGCGGGTCACCCAGACGGTGGAGGGACTGGAACGCTACCCGGTCAACATTCGCTACCCGCGCGATGTGCGCGACTCGCTGGAGAAACTGCGCAACCTGCCCATCGTGACGCCTGGCGGGGCGCGCATCCCGCTCGCCGAGGTGGCCGACATCCGCATAGACGACGGCCCCGGCATGATCAAGACCGAGAATGCGCGCCTCAACGGCTGGATCTACGTCGACATCGAGGGCCGCGACCTCGGCAGCTACGTGGCCGAGGCGCAGCGCGTGGTGCGCGAGCAGGTCACCCTGCCGCCGGGCTACTCGGTGGCCTGGTCCGGGCAGTACGAGTACCTGGTGCGCGCCAAGCAGCAGCTCGCGACCGTGCTGCCGGTGACGCTGGCGATCATCGTACTACTGCTGTACCTGAACTTCCGCCGCTTTACCGAGGTCATCTTGATCATGGGGACACTGCCACTGGCACTGGTCGGTGGTTTCTGGCTGCTGTACCTGCTGGGCTACAACATGTCGGTGGCCGTGGGCGTGGGCTTCATCGCGCTGGCCGGCGTCACCGTGGAGATCGGCGTCATCATGCTGGTCTACCTCAACCAGGCGCTGCAGCGGTACATCGCGTCTGCCGAAGCCGGCGGCAGGGACCTGTCGCTGGCCGAAGTGCGCAGCGCCGTGGTCGACGGCGCCCTGCTGCGGGTGCGACCCATCATGATGACCGTATCGACCATCATTGTCGGCCTGCTGCCCATCATGCTCGGCAGCGGCACCGGCTCCGAGGTCATGCGGCGCATCGCCGCTCCCATGGTCGGCGGAATGATCAGTGCTACAGTATTAACATTGGTGGTGATCCCGGCCGTGTTCCTGATCTGGAAGCGGCGCTCGGTACAGGATGCCGGGTAACAGGTAGCCCGTATGGAGACCATCAGGGCCGTAATACGGGGTTGCCTCCGCTTTCCCCGGATTCCGCTGCGCTGCATCCGGGCTACACAGCTAAAGGTGCATACACCCGATTTTTGAAACCGGCGACCGACAGGAGTCCGTCCGTATGAAGATCCAGACAACAGACCCGGTCTGCGGGATGATGGTGGCGCCCGATACCCGACTGCGCCATGTGCACGCCGGCACCGAATACCTGTTTTGCAGCCCTGGCTGCCGGGAGAAATTCGCCGCGCACCCGGAGCATTACCTGGACACGACCGAACCGCTGACGGAAGAACTGCATGACCCCGTCTGCGGCATGACAGTCACGCCGCAAAGCGAACATCACCACAGCTACCAGGG
>Ga0210064_1000845_pt1 | contig 14052 bp, 11 predicted proteins | sample Muzzi_CordC_D2_FD_185531 | JGI IMG/M metagenome (GOLD analysis project Ga0210064, IMG submission 185531) | Wetland microbial communities from San Francisco Bay, California, USA, that impact long-term carbon sequestration - Muzzi_CordC_D2 (SPAdes) | ecosystem: Environmental > Aquatic > Marine >...
CAGCAGCGGGGCGGGCTGGCTGTGGTACAGCCAGCCCTGGATCCTGCGTCACCCTGACGGCAGCTGGTACCGGGAATAGGCCGCGACCTACCCAAACCCGGGATATTGGGGGGTTGTAAGCCGTATCTATATTAGCATAGTATTAATTACTAAACCTATGCCTGTGATAATCCGATGCCCGCAAACCGAGGACAGATACGCGCTATCCTGTTGAATGCCAGCCTGTTTCTGGTACTCGCGCCGTTGTTGCTGAGATCCGCCGAAGCCCTTGCCTGGACCGGCCGCCCTGTCCCTTACCCTGCTTATCCGTACACCCCGGCCATGCCCGCCCGGGTAAGCCCGGCGGTCTATCATTACCCGTCCTATCCTGCCTACCCGCAAAACCCGGCATACGCCCCTGCCCGTCAGACAGCGGCACGCCCGGTGCGGCGACCGGCAGTGCGTGCGCCTGCGCCTGCCGCGAAGCACAGCCAGTCGGCAAAGACCAAACCACCCACGACACCGGCCACCGCGGACCTGTCCACCGACTCGCACAAGCAGCGTTTCTTCGACAAGCTGCTGCCGCTGGTGACCCGTGAAAACGAGCGCCTGCTGGGCATGCGCCGCGAACTCACGGACCTGCAGGCCGTGCGGGCGCGCGGCATGCGGTTGCAGGAGGGGCGGCTGACATGGCTGCGCAAGCTCGCGGATGACTACCGCGTCGAGGGCATTGACGATACCGGCGCCCTCATCGATGCCATGCTGAAGCGGGTCGATGTGATCCCGGTCGGGTTGGCGCTCGCGCAGGCGGCCAACGAATCCGCGTGGGGCAAGTCGCGCTTTGCCAGAGAAGGCAACAACCTGTTCGGTACCTGGACCTACGACGAGGACAATGGCATCAAGCCGATGCGGCGCGCCGCCGGCAAGACGCACCTGGTGCGCAGCTATGACAGCCTGGAGGCATCCTTGCGGGACTACATGCAAAATCTCAACAGCCACCCCGCCTACCAGCCGTTTCGCGAGCGCCGCGCAGCGCAGCGCGCCGACCGGCAACCGCTCTCCGCCATGCACCTCGCCGCTGGCCTGACCGCCTACGCAGAGAATGGCGGTGAATATGTCAAACTCATCCAGTCCATGATCCGCGTCAACAAGCTGGAGCACATCGCACAACTGCAGGTGGCGGATGCCGGGCAGCTGGATTGACCCCGTAACCCGGCTGTCACCCCGCGCTGCTCCGGATATGTCACCGGCATGGGCAAGACCTGATCATTGCCGTCCAGTTACAGCAACTGCCGCACCTTGCTTGAGAGCTTGTTGGCGATCTTCTCGTAGCCCCTGGTATTCGGGTGGATCTCGTTCAACCAGTCGCCGCTGTCCTGCGACGATCCGGCGTCCGCGCGTTGCAGGGTACCCTGGGTGGTGACCACATGGAAATCGGGCAGCCTGTCCGGCCCTGTCGCAAGTGACTTTATGGCGTCGCGCAGACGTCCGACCAGGTAGTCCGCCACCGGGTTCCACTGGTCCTGCGGCACCCGCGCAGTCTTCATCGCCGGATATAGCCACGGGCCCAGCAGGGGAACGACCACGAACCTCGCAGGCGCATTGCGCGGCGTCACCCAGTCGTAGGTGTGCGTGATGACGGGCTTGCCCTTGCAACTGCTGCCGTCCGCATCGCGCAGTGCGATGATATTCCGGTAACCTGTGGTGACCCGGTCCAGGGTTTCACCCAGCACGCCTTCGTTGCAGTAGGCCGCCGGGTCGGCCGGTGAGCCCGCGCGACGCCGGATGATGTCGTCCGCGTCGTCGATAAGATCGTTGCCGCCGCCGCTCAGCAGGATCGCATCCCAGTCGTACCCGAAGCGTTTGCTCATGGCCTTCCTGAGGTTCGGGTTGGAGGCTATCTGTCCCATGTGCTTGATGGTATCGCCGGGCGTACCGCAGCTGACGATGACGGTGAAGCCGTTGAACTTCATCGAGAACAGCAGGTTGGATGTCGGGATGCCACCCAGTGTGAACCAGGAATCGCCTTCCGCCAGCAGCCTGTAATCGTACAGGGGGTTGTTCGGATGCGCCCCTTCGTCTACGACCGGGATATTCGACCAGTGGATTACCTGGGGTCTTTTCATTGTTCACCTCCTCTCGGTTGTCATCACATGTCACCTGGAGAGCGGGAGATCCCGCATCCAGCCACCGCATGTCGACAGGCAGCGGCCATGCCGTTCATACCCAGTTGCCGCCCTTTTCCAAATTCGTCTCGAGCATCTGCTTGCACAAGCGGTAACCCAGTTCACGGTAGGCCTCGATCTGAACCTCGTTGAAAAACTGGTCCACCGTGGACTCGTGCGGGAATGCCGGGTTGGCTCGCTTGTAGGCATACACGTCGCCGGGCAGGCCGCGTATCAGGGTGGACTTGATGTAGATGAGCGTGCCGGAATGCTCCTTGTCATACTCGATCCTGCCTACCGCGAAGCCATATTTCGCCAGGCTGCACTTCCTGTCGAAGAAGTTCTCGTCCGGCACCGAGCCGGGCATCAGGTTAACCAGGTTGTATTCCTCGTCTTCGAAGTCGATGTAGTAGCCAAAATCGACGCGGATACGCTCGATGGCATCGCCCAGATCGGCCAGGCTGAAGTCCGGGTCAGCACCGGCATCCGAGACGATGATGACATCGAGGCGGCGCCGCGCCAGCTCGTACAGGCCGGTGTTTTCGAAGTGGCCGCCGTCGGTCAGTTCCAGGTAGCCAGCGGTTTCGTGCAGGCGCTGGCCGAGCAGTCCCTGGACGATGCCGGGGTAGAGCAGATTGGGCCGCAATACCCGCGACAGCAGGAACCGCCGCACGCTGCCGGCGGTCGGGTTCCAGGCCCAGTAGCCGAGGCGCAGGCCGAGGAACGCCATGAGAAAGGAGACCAGCCGGTCGCGGGTGGGCCCGCGCCCCGAGACGCCGGTGTTCGGATTCGCGGCCGCCCCGGATATCGCCATTGCCGTACCCAGGGTCATGCGGTCTCCGAGGAATTCGTGCGTCACATGCCAGCCGGTGGCGTTGCTGCCGCAGTAGAGCGGCGAGAGCAGGAAGCTGTCGCCGCCGCGCCCGCGGAATTTTGCCTCGGACGAGTCCACCATGACCGCATTGCAGTTGACCAAGTGGTAGGGTCCGTATTCGCTATCGCCGCAAAGTTCGCTGAGACGGGTGCGGTCGGCCTGGTTCGCAAGGCTCCATTCACCGCTGCTGATGGTCTCCGGGTCCGGCAGGAAGGTCTCCATCAGGCGGTCGCGGTACATCCTGCCGATGCCGAAATAGTTGCTGTTGAGGAAGAAGCCAAAGAGCAGGCCGAGTACCAGGAAGTAGCCGGCCGCCAGCGCGAGGCCACCCCAGCTCCGGCCAATCCAGTCAGCCGCGGCATAGGCCAGCAGCAGCAGGCCGTAGATCAGCAGGAAGGACGTGACCGCGATCCTGACGTCGCCGGGTGCGGCCGCCGTGATCCGGGCAGTCCGCTGGCGCATAAATTCGTAGATGCCACCCGCAGCGCCGGCGGCGGATGCGGTGCCACCGGCCGCCAGTGTGGCACCGAAGTGGAGGTAGGCATACGCGAGTGGCAGCGAGGCCAGCAGCGCCAGCCCGATGGCGAGGGTGAGCAGCCAGCCAAGCACCTTCTGCACCATGACGCGCGCGATGTAGTCGCGCAGGCGCGTGACCGTGACGGAATAGGAGATGAAGGCATAACCGACCGTCACGACGACGAACAGGGCGAGCGCCAGCAGGGTGCCGTTCAGGGAGGCGGAACAGACCTGCCCCCAGTCCATGGCCCCGCCGTCGGGAAGTGCAAAAGGCGGCGCGATCAGCTTGAAGTGAACTCCCGCAAGCACCAGGGCGAGCAGCAGCAGGAAATACACGGCCGACGTCAGCAAGGTATTCCTGAGCACGGTGGCCAGCATGGAAATCGCACTCAGGTTGTTTCCCGGCGTGAGGTAATTGCCATGCTGACGGATGTAGTCGAGTGCGGTGTTCTCGCCGGGTGAGCGCGCGCCCTCGCCCCGCATGCCCAGGGGAAAGCTCCACGATTTGCCGCGCTGCAGATAGTTCAGCCAGGTCAGCGCCGCGCCGATGTAGCCGCCCCCGGAGACCGTGGAAAGGTAGTCGAGTTTTTTCAAAACCTGGAATTTTTCATGCGCCAGGGCCTGCAGCACGCCCAGCCCGAAGGAGGCGGAACGGATGCCACCACCCGAGATCGCCAGTCCGATCCACCTGCCCGAATCGTCCTCGCGCACACGCCGCTGTTGCGCGATGCGCAGCTTCTCGCTTTCGTGCACCGCCTCGAAACCTGAATCCGGATTGTTCGCTGTCATTCTCATGGTCCTCGCAATATACCTGTCTGGTGTCACATGAATGATTCACCACTATGTAGCCCGGGTGTATCAACCCTGCATAAAAGATTCAATCAACCGCAATTGTCCACCACCGGCACGGCGCCTTTCTGGTCGCCGCGGTCTTACGGGCTCGCATTTTACTGCCATCGCATATCAGCCTCCCCCCAAATAATGCTGCTGTATTCATACAAACAGTTCGGGCATTCCGCGAGTGTCACTGCAGTACCACGGTCGCCTGTGAGAATGATTCCCGGGGAATCCGTTATCGTGACCTGCGCACATGCAGGTAGCAGCGTGGTGTATAGGGCTGAGAGACCCCGGCCCATCATGGATGCCGACCTATCGCAAAAGGAAGACAGAATGAACAGGATGGTATTTGTTTTGATTTACAGGGACCGGCGGCGGGGCGATGCACGCATTCGCGGTACGCCACTTGAATCGGGAAAGGCCTTCTAATACCGCGCCCTGTAATGGACCGAACCATAGGATATCCATGCTTCCCTGGCAGACAGGCATGGCCCGCCCCTTGTTGTTGACCCGGCTGCCCGCACCCCGGTCATTGCCAGCCACGTGTAAGCTGCACAGAAACCGCAGGCCCGCAGTACGACTATCCTGTGCGGCCCATCGTGTGTGGGTTGCTTATCGGTATGAACCTCTCAAGTACTGCTGGAGTATAAAAGGCCTGCACGCATTGACAATACGTAGCATCCACAATAGACGCCCTGATCTGCGCAGGGTTAGTAAAGCATCCACCCCTAAAAGGGGTGGCCTTGGAATAACCCCAAAGGGGGTAATTTACTATCAGGGTTACACGCATCTGATCAGGCTCCATGCCAGCATGACATCTCGACAATATTTTTCTGGTGGTCTCATACAAAATTGCCACTTGTGCAAACTTGATACTCATTCGCTGAGAAAATTGAAAGGAAAATCCTTACTATTGAGCATAATGCAAACTCAAACCGGCAGAGCCTTCGCTCTCTGACCACGTCCTAAGGACGTGGGTTTCTACACTGCACTAAAGATCGGGGAGGACTGATAATGTGGACGTTGATGGCGAAAACCAAAATAACAGGAAAGTTGTGGAGAAAAATGCCACTGCACCAGTCGTCAATATAGTACTGCGGACTTAAAATATGAATTAATCAGACCGCTCTTTACAATTAATCCCTGGGTTCCCTTTTTGAACTGCAGGTTCTACAAATAGGCATGATCATTCCGATCATTGCAAAACTCCCTGCATATATCGTAAAAATTCGTGATGTGGCCTGGATGAAGGCCATCAGGCCGCAATTCGGGATTGAATCCGGTTTACACGGATTCCACTCGGTAATCGCTCCTGCGTAATACAAGGCGCCTGCTATTGGTGACCTGCCTCCTCGGCAACTGCGTCCTGCATTGCCCTAACTCCTGCATCCTTGCAGTCGTGCATGGCCCAGGCCAGTCTCGGTCTCACCTTCTCCCTGCAGTCGTCGCAATGACGAATTAATCAGCGGCTCCCTGTATATAACGTGATTTCGCAAGTATTATAGTGTTTTTCAAACAACTACAGGGTCATTCCAGCAATCAGTATGAAAAACAGATGCTAGTGGTATTCCTGATAATCAGTTCGATTATTGCACTCACAGTACTCATTCACTATGAGTTCCTGTACCGAATATCCACTGTCATCCCGAAAATGACCATCAAGCACCGCTTCAGAATTGTCTTTGCGGTTTTTGGCGCACTGATTGCTCACAGTATTGAGATATGGATTTTTTCTGTTGCCTATTACCTGCTCCCGCACATAAAGGAATGGGGTTTTCTGGAAGGCAATTTTGACGGGTCATTAATGGACTGTCTCTATTTTTCTTACACCACATTCACAACCCTGGGATTTGGAGATATAGAACCACATGGTCCTATCAGACATCTCGTGGGACTCGAATCTTTAACCGGACTTCTTTTGATTACCTGGACAGCATCATTTTTGTATTTCGAAATGCAGCGGCACTGGAGCCGGGCATAATTGCAAAAGGTACTTATCATTTCTGTCGAACACAACCCCTCTCCCATGAAGAGAGGACTGGGAGAGAGGATCATATGTTAAACATGAAATTCACTATGCAATCGATAGTTCCCGGCCTGCTGGCTGTATTACTGAACGGCCTGGTGCCAGCCGCCGCACAGGCGGAAGAGATACCACTGCGCGGCCCCATGCCCTATGCCGCCTTTGACAGGGACGGCAACGGCCTTGTCACCAAAGAAGAGTTCGCTGCCATGCGCCACGAGCGTTTGGAAGCCCGCATGGCAGCAATCCGAGCACGGTGCGACGCCTCCAGTGCGCGCATGTTTGCCTGGCTGGACACGGATGACGACGGCCAGCTATCCCGTGCCGAACTGGAGGCCTGGCAAACATCGCGTATGGAAAGGCAGCGCTGGCGGGGTATGGGCTATGGCCCGAACAGGGGCAGAGGCATGGGAATGATGCGCAACCGGCCGGCCTTTACGGAATTCGACATTAACGCTGATGGCGAAGTTACCGAGGAGGAATTCTACACGGCGCGCAACAACCGGATAAAAGCAAGAATGGAACAGGGTTACCGCATGAGAAACCTGCCCAACGCACCGACGTTCGCAGACCTTGATGCCGATGGCAACGGGGAAATCAGTGCAGAGGAATTTGCGGCGCATCAGCACACGGGCCCCTGGGGAAGAACACCCTGACGGTAACCTGGCGGGCACCGGTATTGTGGAAACTACTTTGCCCAGCCGGAAACAAACATACTGCGCGCCCGCATTAATTGCAGCGGGGGTCAATGGAGGATACATTCGGACTCCAGCTCTATAAGGGATTAACAAAAATGACAGGGATGCCCGAGCTCCTACGCATGACACCAGTGACAGGTAGAATTTGTTGTATCAGCCAAGAAATAAGAGGGCGATGACAAAACGAAATCATTCCTATTTGTCACCGACCCCTTTTACTGCTCTTTTACTGCCCTCACACCCGTGTAAACTCGCCGGGTCGGCGTGATTCCCGGCGATCCGCACCGGCCCGTTTCCCCCGGAATTATTCCGCCAAACGCGAGTCTCACAGGCATGTCCACAGACGCTACGCCTCCCCGCGAAGATATCCATGATCTTCTGAATGTGGGTCACCACTCGCCCGGGCGGCAACGCCTGCGCTGGCTGGGTGCGGCGCTCGTGGCGTTGCTTCTGGCGGGTGGTGCCCTCCTCTGGATACTGCCCGGCGAGGAGTCAGCGGTGCGCTACGAGACCGCGGAGGTGCAGCGGGGCGATCTCACGGTGACCGTCACCGCCACGGGCACGCTGGAACCAGTCAACCAGGTGGACGTGGGCAGCGAACTGTCCGGGATCATCGAGACGGTGGAGGTGGACTTCAACGACAAGGTGGAGCGCGGCCAGGTGCTGGCGCGGCTGGACACCGACCGGCTGCAGGCGCAGGTGCTGGAGTCGCGCGCCGCGCTGCAGTCCAACGAGGCCAAGGTCACGGAGGCGCAGGCCACGGTTCTGGAGACACGGCTGGCTTTCGAGCGCTGCGAGAAGCTGGCCGAGCGCCAGCTGTGCACGACCGGGGATCTCGATGCCGCCCGCGCCGCACATGCGCGCGCGAAGGCCGCCGCGGCCAGTGCCCGGGCGCTAGTGGCCGAGGCGCGCGCCACCCTGGACGGCAAGGAGACCGAGCTGGCCAAGACCGAGATCCGCTCGCCCATCGACGGGCTGGTGCTGCTGCGCCAGATCGAGCCGGGCCAGACCGTGGCGGCCTCGCTGCAGGCGCCCATCCTGTTCACCCTGGCCGAGGACCTGGCGCAGATGGAGCTGCACGTGGCCGTGGACGAGGCCGATGTGGGCCTGATCGGTGAAGGCCAGACCGCCGAGTTCAGCGTGGACGCCTGGCCGGAGCGCAGCTTCCCGGCCAGCATCACCCAAGTGCGCTTCGCCCCCAGGACGGTGGAGGGCGTGGTCACGTACGAGACTGTCCTCGCAGTGGACAACTCGGACCTGGCGCTGCGCCCGGGCATGACCGCCACCGCGGTGATCACGGTGCAGGAACTGCGAGACGCGCTGCTGGTGCCCAACGCGGCGCTCCGCTTCACGCCGCCGCAGCGCGCCACGGAACAACGCAGTGGCGGAGGCGTCTTCGGCATGATCTTCCCCCGGCCGCCGCATGGCACGCGCCGCAGCAATACCGAACGAAACGGCGGCCCAAAGGTCTGGGTGCTGCGCGACGGCGAACCGGAGGCAGTGCCGGTGAAGACAGGTGCCAGCGATGGCAAGTTCACCGAACTGCAGTCAGGGGATCTTCAGCCCGGCGAACCGGTCGTGGTCGACGCCGTCACTGTCAAACCGTGAGTGCACAGCCTGAAACCGGCGCCGCGCCGCTGATCGCGCTGCGCGGGGTGACAAAGGTTTATGGCCAGGGGCAGGCCGCGATGCATGCCCTGCGCGGCATCGACCTTGACATAGAGCCCGGCGCCTTCGTGGCCATGATGGGGCCAAGCGGCTCCGGCAAGTCCACCTGCATGAACATCCTCGGCTGCCTGGACACGCCCACCGCCGGCAGCTATCGCTTCGAGGGCATCGAGGTGGGCGACCTCTCGCGCAACCAGCGCGCCCTGCTGCGGCGTCACTACATCGGTTTCGTGTTCCAGGGCTTCAACCTGCTGGCGCGCACCTCGGCGCTGGAGAACGTGGAGCTGCCGCTGATTTACCGTGGCATCCCGCTGGCGGAACGCCACGCCCGCGCCCGCGAGGCCCTGGCGGCGGTCGGCCTGTCCGGCTGGGAGCAGCACTCGTCATCCGAGCTCTCGGGCGGCCAGCAGCAGCGCGTGGCCATCGCGCGGGCGCTGGTCACCGAGCCCGCCGTGCTGCTCGCCGACGAGCCTACCGGCAACCTCGATACCGCACGCAGCCTGGAGATCATGGAACTGCTGGCACGCTTCAACACCGAGCAGGGCATCACCATCGTCATGGTCACCCACGAGGCGGAGATGGCCGCCTTCTCCCGCCAGGTGGTGCACTTCCTCGACGGTCATGTCGACGGCGGGCAACCCGGAGGGGCCGGCTGATGCTGTGGAACGCCCTGCTGCTTGCCCTGCGCGAGATCCGCCGTAACCTGATGCGCTCGGCGCTGACCATGCTGGGCATCGTCATCGGGGTGGCCTCGGTGATCGTGATGGTCAACCTGGGCAGCGGCGCGACCGCCCAGGTCGGCGAACAGATCTCCAGCCTCGGCAGCAACCTGCTGATGGTGCGCACCGGCCAGCGCCTCGGGTTCGGGCAGCGCTCGGAGGCCGAGAACTTCGACATCGACGATGCCGATGCCATCGCCCGCGAGGTGGGCGGCATCGCCGCCGTGGCGCCCGGCGCCTCGCAGCCCATGACGGCGATCTACGGCAACCGCAACTGGTCCACCACGGTGACTGGTTCCGACAACAACTACTTCCCGGTGGGCAACTGGAGCCTGGGGAAGGGGCGCGAGTTCAGCGCCAGCGAGCTGCGCGCCGGGGCCGCGGTCTGCATCCTCGGCGACGGCGTGCGCAAGGAACTGTTTGGCAGCCAGGAGGCGCTTGGCGAGAAGGTGCGCCTCAACAAGCTGTCCTGCCAGGTGATCGGCCTGCTGGAGGCCAAGGGTCAGTCGGCCGGCGGGCGCGACCAGGACGACCTGGTGGTGATCCCGCTGCGCACCTTCTGGCGGCGCGTGGCCGGCAACCAGGACGTGCAGATGATCTACGTCTCGGCGCGCGAGGGAGCCTCCACAACCAAGGTACAGCGCGACATCGAGCTGCTGATGCGCGAGCGCCGCCGCATCGCGGCAAACGAGGATGACGACTTCAACGTGCGCGACATGAAGGAAATCGCCGAGGCGCTGACCGGCACCACCAAAGTGCTCACCACCCTGCTCGGCGCCGTGGCGGCGGTCAGCCTGCTGGTGGGCGGCATCGGCATCATGAACATCATGCTGGTGTCGGTCACCGAGCGCACCCGCGAGATCGGCATCCGGCTGGCGATCGGCGCGCTGGAGCGCGAGGTGCTGCTGCAGTTCCTGGTCGAGGCTGTGGTGCTGTCGTCCTTCGGCGGACTGCTCGGCATCCTGCTGGCGGTGGCCACGACCTACGGCCTCTCCGCCCTCATGGGTATGCCGCCGCTGCTCGATGCGGGCATCATGCTACTGGCCTTCCTGTTCTCCGCGGCCGTCGGGGTGATTTTCGGTTTCTTCCCCGCACGCAAGGCCGCGCGCCAGGACCCGATCGAGGCGCTGCGCTACGAATAGGACGGCAGGCCAGCCGCGCAGTAACGGCCCGGATCGAGGCATCGCGGGAAGTGCGCGGCCTGCGCAGCAGTGGTCTGCAAGGTGAGGCGGGTCACAATTCTTGCAGTTGACTGCAGCCTGCCGCCACAACAGACCGTGCCCGCGCATCCGGAGGGCGGCAGATTAAGCCATGATCCTCCCGATGACTGTCCCGTGGAACGGAACGCCAGGGAGCAAGCCCTGGATCCAGGCTTGAAGTGCAGCAACCCACTACGCACGAGGAAGCTGCCCATGTAAATCACTCTTTGGAAGAAAACCGGCATCATCATGCTGATGATCAGCATCATCTTTACCTCCTACCCGTGCGCATCCCTGACCGGCATGGCCGGCACCCAGTCGATACTTGCCCCCGTTACCCGCAATCAGCAGCTGACCGAGGTCCAGCAGGTGCTGGCGCGCGATGTCGTTCGTATGCAAATACTGGAACTGGGCGTCAACCCCAAAGATGTCGACAAACGCATCAACGGCCTGAGCGATGACGAACTGACGCGGCTGTCCGCCGGGATGATGCAGTTTTTCTCAATCCCGCAGCCGCTGCAGATCCCAGCCGGCGCCCGGGCCTGCGCGGCACAGGCCGTACCTGAACGGCGGGGTCATGTAGGGCAGCACATAGCGCAGGTCGGTGAACCAGACACAGCGCCCTTCGCCGTTGCGGTCGATGCGGTACAACACCGGCAGTTCCGCAAAGCGGCGGAAGTAATCCAGTTGTGCATCGCCCCAGATTTGTTCCACCCATTCCGCTTCCACGCCCGGATTACCGAATCTGCTTTGCCGCTGCCAGTGCATTTGTGCCGGCGCCCTGTAGGTATCACGGACCTGGTCCCGGAACCCCGCTCCCTTGCCGCCGCCCGCATAGCCGCCGGACAGGCTCGTGTAGCCGATGTCGTAATAGTCGTCTGATTCGATGACGATCTTCCAGTTGAACGGGGAGAACGGCTGCGGAAACGCGGCGACCCTGACCGCGGGGATGCCTGCGCGCTGCACGTGCTCCCGCCCCAGCGAAAGTGCCTGCTGCTTGAGCCCGCCCTGCAGCAGCAGATAGCCGAGCAGGACTACCAGGCTGGCGCGCGGCAGCGTGTCGGAGGTGTTACTGAAGCCCGCAACAAAACCTGCCAGAACAATCAGGGTGAACCACGGGTCGATGATGAATGTGGTGCCGATGCTGGCGCGCCAGGCGGACAACGGCGCCAGGATCTGCGTGCCATAGACGGTGATCAGGTCGCTGGCGATGTGTGAGAGTATCGACACCCCCGCGAGCAGCGTCAGATAGCGCCACTCGCCGCGCTGCCGGAACGCATGGGAGAGTATGACCCCGACGAGCAGCGCCCACAGGGGCAGCAGAACGAAGGAGTGTGTGATGCTGCGGTGCCACAGGGTGAGGTAGACCATCGGGTCGACCCATGAGGCGAGGTAGTCGATGTCGGGGAACGCACCGGCCACGGCACCCGTGAGCAGCCGCTGGCAATTGCTGAAGGGGTGCGTGGACTGCTGCGCGGGAAATGCCGAACGCACGATCACGGCGCCCAGCAGGCTGTGGGTGATGGTATCCAATCAGGTCAATTGCCGGGCTTTTGTTCTTCTGTTGTCTTTTCCGCTTCCGGTGAATGCCGGCATGCCATCGAGCCGTTCCCGAGCCAGCGCCGCAGCGCCGTGCCGAGAAATGTCTTGCTCCTGATGCTGTCCCCTGAGTCATCGAACAGCCAGCGCGTAAAGGTGGTCAGGTAAATCGTGGTCAGCACGGTTTCATCGAGTATCCGCTGAAATTCCGTGCTGTCCTGGCAGGCACACTCGCGGAACCATTGCACCGTGCGACTGATGCGCATGATGCCCGCTACCTGCAGATGCACATGACCGGGCTCCAGCTTGTAGCGCAGCATTTCCCGGGTCATCCTGCGGTGTGGTGACAGCGCATCCAGCCAGCTAGTGATCACCTGGCACAGCCGCTCGTGCAAAGGGCGGTACGCAAACCCTGCTCCCCGCTCCGCGGCAAGCATCGTCCTGTCTGCGTGATCGAACCAGGCCTCGACCAGGTCGTCCTTCTGGGGAAATTCCTGACGGATTTCATCCAGCGTGATATTGAGCGCCTCGGCCACCGTATGCAGGTGCAGCCGTTCCCATGTGGACGCTTCCGCCAGATCCAGCGCGGTGTTGAGGATGCGCTCATGAAGGTGTGGTTGCTGCATTGGCATGGCCCCCCCTTTCAGAATCCAGGATGTTGGAAACCCTGATTAATTCATGGATCAATCGAGGTTTCCTGAGTATTCACGACCTTCCCATATTAATAGCACACATCGGCGTGCCGTCGACTGCCGCTGGCCGCCGCGTGCGGCAGGTGGGGTCGCGGTCAGCCTGCGTACCTGCTTATTCTCTTTTCGCCGTCAGCGTAACCTTCGGCTTTTCCCCGCCCGCAAGGCTGCCCGCCAGGTCCCGATCGAGGCGTTGCGCTACGCAGAGTCGGTTGTTTTGATCCTGTCATGGCGGAAATTGCACTAACCAGCCTCCTGTTCTTCTCCGCATTGCGAGCGAAACAAAGCAATCTCATAGTGCGAAGCTAACCATTGGTCGATGGCTTCGTCACCTTGCTCCTCGCAATGACTGCGAAGTAAGCAAGGTGGTCTGAACAACATGAAGCCCAACAGGGTGAGATCGACGGGACGCCCGGGATTTACTGGATCACCACTATTCCTGTATAAGAAAACCGGTGCTGTGACCGATACAGCACACACCACTCACGGACATCGATGACATGGAGGTTCATATGAAATACGCAGCATTGATGCTGTTGTCTCCCCTGTTCTGTTCCAGCCCGGTATTTGCAACCCAGGATAACGAAGCCATCGACGGCCGGCTGGAAGCCGCCGCGGGGCAGATGCCAACAGCCGCGCGGGAGACTGCGCCGGAAGAAGAACTGACGTCCGAGGAGCAGGAATACCTGGCCCGGGCACAGGGTATCTGGGAATCACTGGACCGCAAGCAGGGGGAGATCGTCCTTCCCAACGGGGTAGCCACCCTGAACGTCCCGGAGAATTTTTATTACCTCGATCCGGAGGATGCGGAAAAGGTCCTGGTCGAGGTGTGGGGCAATATGCCGGGCGCCGGCGCGGAGACCCTGGGCATGCTGTTCCCTGCCAAGTGGACCCCGTTTGACAACGAGGCGTGGGGCGTCACGGTGGAGTACGAGGAGGACGGCTTTGTCTCCGATGCGGATGCCGATGAGATCGACTACGACGCCTTGCTCTCCGAGATGCAGGAAAGCACCCGGGAAGCCAGCAGGGAACGCGTCGCCGGAGGCTATGAGCCGATCGAACTGGTCGGGTGGGCCTCCCGCCCCTTCTATGACAAGGACAGCCACAAGCTGTACTGGGCCAAGGAGTTGAAATTCGGGGGCGAGC
>Ga0210064_1000846_pt1 | contig 14046 bp, 7 predicted proteins | sample Muzzi_CordC_D2_FD_185531 | JGI IMG/M metagenome (GOLD analysis project Ga0210064, IMG submission 185531) | Wetland microbial communities from San Francisco Bay, California, USA, that impact long-term carbon sequestration - Muzzi_CordC_D2 (SPAdes) | ecosystem: Environmental > Aquatic > Marine >...
GGCAACTGTGCGGTCGCCGCCGAGATCGGGCAGTTGGGAATCGAGACGATCTACTTCGGCCTGGAGGAACAGCTTGCCGAGATCGATGCACTGGGTCCCGCCGGGCGGCAGGCGCTGCAGCATATCATCGGCACTGCCGCACCCGTTGCCTTCTGGCACAAGGGCGCATCGATCACACGCAACATCACTTACCTCATGCTGAACCGGATGGCGCAGCGTGATGAGCGCCTGTTGTTCCTGTTTGTCGACAGCGACCAGGAGTTCCACGCGAACACCGCTGTCGGTCGCGAGGTCTTTACGACCAACTACTTCTATCACATCGACCGTATCTTCAGGCAGTCACCCGTGGAAGTGCTGACCGGCAAGGTGGTGGGTGACCCGCCGGTATCACCCGCCGTCATGGCCGGCACCCTGCTGGAGGATGTGCTTGCCCTGCTGGCGGAAATCTCCACACTCGGGGCGGATACTGCCTGCACGTTCCACCGGGACTCGACCAGGAATGGCGACGCGGCCTATCACGACATGGCGAAACTGTTCGGGTTCGCGCAGCCGGGCGGGGCCCACCGCTACCAGTGCACGCTTAGCGGGCCGCACGACCATGCGGCCTGCCTGTCCGGATTCGCTCACAGGCTCAACCGTTTTTTCGATGGCGAGCATCCCACAAGGGTGACGCCGTATCGACACGTGGATGTGCGGGCAAGCGTGACGCCGGCACGCACGGTGTATACCGGGAACTTTGTCCTTTCACCCAAAGGGCTGCGCTATTTCATCCCGTTCGCGGGCCTGCAGCTGCGCATGGCGGGACCCGTGCTCGGGCGTCTCATTCAGGCCGGCAGTGGCGCTGCCTTTGTCTCGGCCAACCTGCCGTTGCTGCACCGGCGGACGCTGGAAGAGCAGGGGAGTTCGGAATTCCGTCCGGGTGTGGATCGCAGCGCACCGCTGGCTGACCTGTCCGGCGAGTTCGAACGACAGTTCTTCGGTGACGTGATGCTGTTTACGGTGATCGAACTGGTGGCGCAGGGTTACCCGGAGGTTCAGCTGGAGTACGCTGAAATTCGCGCGCAGGTGCAGGCGACCGAAGCCAGGATGCGTGATCACTATGCCGATGTGCGGCGGCTCGTGCTGGCGAACCTGGATGAACTCGATGTCCTGCTGTCTGATCCCGATCACTGGTGGAACCAGGATGCCGGGTGCACGGAAACGCTGGCCCTGTTCGGGCAATTTGCCGCGTCGCTGCGCGCAAACTTCGGTACACATGCGCACGCCTGGCAACTGATCGGTACTGTCGCTCACCGCGAGGCGCGTTGCACGGCCATTGCCGAGGCACTGGCGGCCTACCGGGATGACCGGGAGTCCTGGGAACGGGTGCTGCGGACGTGATTGCCCGCCTGAAGTCCCTGGTCCATCGCCAGGCGAGACCGCTGCGATATCGCTTGCTCCAGCCCCTGCTGGTAAACGAGGCGCTGAGTGCCGGGCAGTTGCAGCATTACCAGCAGCAGCAGTTCAACGCCATGGTGCGCTTCGCGATGCAGAATACGGACTATTACCGGAACCGCTACGCTGGCATTACCGGGCCTGATTTTGATGAGGCCGAACTGCCGGTCCTGACAAAGCAGGCGGTGGTGGAACAGCGGGATGCCATGGTCGCCGGTGGCCTCGACCAGCCGTGCCTGAAGCTGGGGTACACCGGCGGCTCGACCGGCAAGCCGTTGGCATTCTATTACACCGACGAAAAAACCGAGCACATGCGCGCCGGCATGATGCGCAGTTACCGCTGGGCAGGCTGGCGGCCGGGGGACCGGGTGTTGAACTTCTGGGGGGCGCAACAGGATGTTCACAAACCGTGCACGCTGGCCGACCGGGTGCGCCGCTATGCCGCGGCCGAACAGACGCTCGGCGCCTACGAATTCAGTGAGGCCGACCTGTTGCAGTGGGCGCGGCGCGTGCAGTCCTGGAAGCCGACGCTGCTGCAGGGTTACGCCTCCATCCTGGCCGAGCTGGCGCAGTTTGTGCGGCGCAACAACATGCGCATGCCGGCGACCCTCAAGGGGGTGTTCACGACGGCTGAGGTGCTTCACGACTGGCAGCGCGCGGTTATTGAGTCGGCGTTCTCCTGCACGGTATTCAACCAGTACGGCAGCCGCGAGGTGCCGAATATCGGGCTGCAATGCGCGCATGGAAATTTCCACGTATTCAGCGACCTGGTGAAGCTCGAATCACTGCCGGTGGATGGCGAGCACCGGCTGCTGGTGACCTCGCTGACCAACCGCGTGATGCCGATGATTCGCTACGAACTCGGTGACCTGGGGCGCCTGCAGGACGGGCAGTGCAGCTGCGGCTCACCCTTCCCGCTGATGGCGCTCGATGTCTGCCGCAAGAATGACCTTGTCGTCACCCCCGGTGGCCGCAAGATCTACCCGTCATATTTCGTGCACCTGCTCGATGGCTATGACGGAATCCAGCACTTCCAGTTCGTGCAAACGGCTCCCGCCAGTATCGTGCTGCGGCTGCGTGCCGGGCAGGACGTTGCAGTTATGGTCGAGCAGGCAGTGCTGCCACGGATACGGACGGACCTGGGTGCTGACATGGATTTCCGCGTGGAACGCGTCGACGCCATTCCACGTTCCCGTGCGGGCAAGCACCGATCTGTCATCGGTATGCTCGCAGCTTATCAGGGTCAACAGGGGTAGTTCCTGGCGCCGCTTCCGCAGCGGTGCGACATCCTGGCATTGTCGACCTGATTATCCCTGCTCGCCCGGCAGTCTTCGGGTTGTCTTTGCCGCGGCAAAAGACAACTAGGTGCCTGAAGCAGGACCAACAGACCGATTCTATCTAAGAAAATTATAAAAGACTGGAGATGGCCAATGGTACGCATTTAGACTGTGCGACAATGTGCCTCACCCATGCATAATAAAGCCCTGCCATTTCATCGGTAGCCTCATCGCGTCGAGTCAAATCAAGGATTGGTCAGGTCAGCTGCGACGGTGGCCTTCGGTAATTCGATAGTCGCCCTTTTAATCACGTACTACCCGCTATGCGGGTAGTACGTGATTTTGTCGTTCCTGGGCTGATTGGCTAATGATCTGAGTAGGCCGACAGACGAAGCACGATTGCAGGACTGGAACGTCCGCAGTTCTTGCGTTCTCGCCGTTCGCAAGATTTCAGGGAAGGACAAGTCCTGGCGTGGGGTGATCCCCGTTGCCGGCCCCATCAAAATTGGGTTTCAGGAGTAAATCGAACGGCAAGCAACTACCAGAAACAGGACGTTACTGGGTTGACTGATTGAATGCCAAGCTAAACGGCAAGGAACGACTCATGTCGTTCATTCAAATTCTCTGAACAGCAATTTTCGCTGCCCGCCATGGAAGCCCGAGGCGGATAGTCCCCGGTAGGCGCAGATTATCTACATCCGTAGTCTGCTGCTTTCTTTCAGACGTTCAATCTAAGACGCTGAATATCCGGCTTGGGTATGTCATTCAAATATCATGTCCACCATATGGCAAGGTTATGCCGGAAGAACATTTGTTGGAATTACATCCTGGATTGATTCTGATCAAAGACATTTGGTCTAAGTCTAGATAGCCTTAGCTTGTTAAATAATGGTCATCCAGTAATGATGACGCTAAAAACTATATCGTATTCGGGGGTGTAATCATGAAGAAGATACTAGTATGTCTGTTATTTTCCCTGTCATTCTTCACACCAGGAACGGCACTGGCCGCGGATACCGTACCCACGGATATCCAGCAACCGGGTACCCAGCCGCAGGAGATCGGCAACCTGGAGTCGCCCAACAAGTGTGATAACTGCCACGGCGGCTACAACACCTCGGTCGAGCCCGCCCACAACTGGCGCGGCAGTATGATGGCTCATGCAGGACGCGATCCAATCTTCTGGGCGACAGTGGCGATCGCCGAGCAGGATTTCCTGCCGGGTCAGGGTGGCGCCGGTGACCTGTGCATACGCTGCCACAGCACCGGTGGCTGGCTGGCGGGGCGTTCCACTCCCACCGATGGCTCCGGCCTGGCCGCAGGCGACTCGGATGGGGTGGAGTGCGACTTCTGCCACAAGCTGACCAATCCCGATAATTCCGAACACATCGGAACGATGAATGACCCGTTCGTCGCCAATGAGCCGGAACCTAATAATGATGCGTTATTTGACTGGGACCCGCCTTTTACCGGGATTGAGGGTTATCTCGGCTCCGGCATGGCCTCCACGTGGGGCGGTAGTGACAAGCTCGGTCCCTACAACGATGCCGAGGCTCGCCATCAGTTCATGCAGTCCAGGTTCCACCGTGACCGCGATTTCTGTGGCACCTGCCACGATGTCTCCAACCCGGCGGTGGGCAACCTCGCCCCAAACCACGGCGCACAACCGACCGCAGATCCAGTGGTGGCCAACGGGGTCTTGGGAGGGCCGGTCGACGGCAAGGCCGCCTTCAACAACCCACCGTACGCCTACGGCATCGTCGAACGTACCTTCAGTGAGTACAAAGCGGGCCAGATCTCCCAGACGCTGGTCGATGATTATCCAAACTTACCCGCCGACCTGAAAGGGGGGGCGCTACAAGCAATCTATGAAACTGCAACGGCCGCCCGCGGAACTGCCAATTATGAAGATGGCGACCCTCGCTACTATAGCTGTCAGACCTGCCACATGCGCCCGGTGACCGGCGTGGGCTGCAACAAGAACCCTCCTGTGCGTACCGACCTGCCGCTACATGACATGACCGGAGGCAACTACTGGATGCCACTGGCGATTCAATACCTGGACAGCCAGGGCAAACTGCGACTTGGTGGAGGTATGACCGCACTACAGACCAGTGCCATGCTCGACGGCGCGCTGCGGGCCAGGGAGCAGCTCAACCTGGCGGCCTCTCTGTCAGTTACCAACAACGGCAACAGCGTGAAGATCGTCAACCATACCGGCCACAAGCTGATCTCCGGCTACCCCGAGGGGCGCCGAATGTGGCTGAACATCAAGTGGTACGACTCCAATGGAGTAATTTTACGCGAGGACGGGGCTTATGGGCCGATCGGCGTGACGGTCCCGAATCCCGCCGGTGGGCCTGACGTAGCGGTCGAGTCGATACTCGACCTTGGTGGCACCAACACCAAGATCTACGAGGCGCACATGGGGATGACCCAGGCGTGGGCGGCCGCGTTGGTCAACCTGGGTTACGATCCGAACCTCCCCCTGAGCTACGACCGCCTTACCGGCGAGATCGACTTCACCCTCGGGGATCTGGCGGGATCTGCAGCCGGGACAACGCACGAGACCTTCCACTTTGCGCTCAACAACACGGTGGTCAAGGACAACCGCATCCCGCCCTACGGGATGAGCCACGAGGCGGCGCGGGTGCGTAATGCCCTGCCGGTGCCTGCGACTCAGTACGGCGGCGGCCCTACCTATAACTACTTCGATCAGGTGGGTTTGAACCCACCATCGGGTGCACAGTCCGCCACCATCGACCTGCTCTACCAGCCCACAAGCTGGGAGTACATCCAGTTCCTTGACATGGCCAACACCACCCCTGCCGGCGCCTTCCTGGCGGACGAGGGCAAAAACATGCTGGATGCATGGCTCAACGCCGGGATTGCGGAGGACGTGCGCATGGCGAAGCCCTACGTAATGGCATCCGCCACCTGGGGTACCCCGCCGGGTGCCTGCGACGCGCCGACCCCGTCCATGACTTCGGTGACGCCCGGGGACAAGCAGGTGAGCGTCACCTGGCAAGAGATCCCGGCGGATCCCATCGCGATTGACGGCTATCGGCTCTACTACGACCAGGCGGGCAAGGCCCAGCTGGTCGTGGATCAGTCATGGCTAGAGGGACAAAGCAACTACACCGACACGGGTCTGACCAATGGCCAGGAGTATTGCTACAAGGTCACCTCGTACACTGCCACCTGCGAGTCCGGGTTCAGCAACATCCTCTGCGCCGCCCCGACGCAGCCCGGACAGGGAGTGGCGGTCGGCGTCAGCCAGCTCGTTACCGGCAAGTGGGTGAAGCAGGGCAAGGGCAAGACCGCGACAACGACCTTCGTCCTCACCAGTGCCTTTGTTCAGGGCGATGGTGTCGTGATTCAGGCCACCGTGCTAGATGAAGTGGGCACCGCGGTACCCGGTGCCACCGTCAACATTCAAATTACGGGGCCGGAGGCCGTCGCCCTGCAAACTGGCCCGAGCGATGCAAGCGGTATCGCGGAGGTGACCTGGCAGACCCAGGCCCCCAACAAGAGAGGCATGGGAGGCACCACGCCAGGTAACTACACGGCCGCCACGACCGGCGTCACCGCCAGTGGCTATGTGTGGGATGGCGTGACGACGAGCGCGCAATTCGCGATCGGTCCGTAGTTGCTTTCCGCGCAGGACCTTACGGGGCAATGCTCCTGAAAGGAGCATTGCCCTTTTTTCTACCGTGATGAATAACGACGGTTAGCAAGGGTATTCACAGATATTCAAATGTCCGGAGACCGTATGCGGGCTGGTTGCCGGCCGGCGGCCATTTGACCCGTAGACGTCCTTTATCTGGCTTATCACGCAGGCTGTATTTTAATCCGTGCGATTGCATAAATTACGTGAACATATGCAGCCATTAGCGCCTTTCCTTTATATCCTTGCATTCGCTTTTTTTATGGCAGTGTTGCTGAATGTTGGCAATCGTCTTTATTGGCATTACAAAAATAAAGGCGGCAGGCATGGAGCCTCACACTACAAGTCATCCGGGTGTCTCCGGCAGATAGTATTGTTTCTGCTTGTTGGTTTCCTTGCGATGTATTTAGTTTCAGCAATCTATTCATGAAGTCTTGTTGTGATCTGCTCCGCGAAATACGCCAGGTAATCTCTGATTAATTCGTCATTGCGAGAGGAACGCAGTGACGAAGCAATCTGTAACTGATTGATTCACCGGTTACGAGATTGCTTCGCTGGTCGCTCCTGGCATCCATGCCTTCTGCGACACTTGTACATCACTGTACATCGCGCTCGCAATGACGGAATACATGAATTAATCAATGCCAGGCCGATAATCGCCGTTCAGAAAGGCTGGAGGGATAGATGCTTGCACCTGCAGTATCGATTATTCAGGATTCCATGGCTGCTAGCTAACTGAATCACCTCATCAGTTCAGCCGGGACTTCAAACGCCGGGCTGGTGTATCATCCGGAGGTTTCAGGCGGCCCCTCATACTGGGGTATCCCTTCATGTTATGGGTATGCGATCCCGGCAGGCCACTCGCTAACAGATTCGCTATTTGAAAAGGAGCATCTAGATGAAGTTAATGAAATGTCGTTATGCCAGATCGGTTCCGGGATTGTTTGTATCTGCACTGCTGGCCGCTGCCAGTGTAAACGCGGCTGAATCACGTGAACCAAACCCTGGTTACGGCGAGGACTCCGGCAACAACGTGATCCGCACAGAATATGGTGATTGCCTGCATACAGGCGACTGGACGCCCGACAAGGCCAATATTGTCGGTTGTGATGGGGTGACGCTGGACTACACAATCGAGGTTCTGGAAGGTGCTCCAACAGGTTTGCTCGCGGCCGTGACCATCCCGGCAGCTTCACTGTTCGCCTTTGACAGTGCTGAACTCAATGCTGAAGGCAAGAACGCCATTGAAGAATATCGCAAGCAATTACGTCCCGAGCTGTCCGAGGCCTACGCCGGAATCATTATCGGCCATACTGACAGTACCGGAAACGCCGAGTACAACATGGGCTTGTCGAAGCGACGTGCGCAAGCAGTGGCCGACTACCTGGTAAGTACCGGAGTCGATGTCAATAAACTGCGCGTTGCGGGCCGCGGGAAAAATGACCCGATCGCGTCTAACGAGACAGAGGAAGGTCGGGCCCTGAATCGCCGCGTCGACATTATTGTGGTTGCCGAGCCACGTGCTCTGGACACCATCCGTTTCCCGAGTGTGGCGCTTTTCCCGCGCCGGAGTGCGGAAATTACCGAACAGGGCAGCGCGGTCCTGGAAAGAAATCTTGAGGAATCTCGCGAGCTTCTGAGTCGCGCCGCTTACATCGAGGTGGTGGGGCATACGGACGATGTGGGTGACGATTCCTATAATCAGGAACTTTCTGAACAACGTGCCAAAGCGGTACGGGATTATCTTGTCAATGCCGGTGTGGACGCCAGCAAGATTGTCACTGTTGGTGCAGGTGAAAGCATGCCGGTTGCCAGCAATACCACGGAAGAGGGTCGTGCTGAAAACCGCAGGGTCGACGTGCTGGTGCTGGGCCGGGTGAAATAGCGGCCACCAGACCCTCCTGTAACCGGGCTGCTTATGATTCTCTGGCAACAGGTTGTTATCCGGCCATACAGGATAATCTTCCAGGCTTAATGCACGCATTTAATTGTGCCAGACAAGATGGGAGTCCTTCCTGCAGATTGATTCCAGGTCCAGGTCTGCCGGGTCTGGTCGGATTATCAAAGTGCAGTAGCACGGCTTGTCAACAACCACTCCTTGCAGGCGACCTCCGGGTCGCCTTTTTTGTAGACGGGAATGATCGGAGTTGGTGCTATCCGGTCACTCACTGAAATCCGGGGAATGACCTTTTCTGGCGGGTGCCCAGCAAAGGCGGCGTTCCCCCCTTGGTTCAAGAAGGGCACTGAAAGTCACAAGGCACGGGAGATTGGGGCAACCCTGGGAAACTCCTTTAATGTGCAGGTGCTGCGGAAGGTGCCATGTGAAGTGGTGGTTCAGCTATTGAGGCACCGCCAGACGAAAGGGGCTGCAACAGGCAGGCTGTAGCTTACAGAACCGCGCCTGATCCTTACTCTAGCGTAATCGGTCCGACACCGTGCAATCAAAAACTGCTGGCGGTTATTTCCTGTGGGCCCGCTTGGCCCCCGTTAGTTGCCCTTTAGTGCGCGAAAGATAGTGACAATAAATCCTGCGCCACAGTCGTGCCCTGTCGAACCACTACTTGCATGCCTTCAGATTTGCTGAGGCAGGTATCTGCTTGTGCGGGCCCCGCAAGCAGCTGAATGCGGCGGGGCAAAGGGATGACCGTTTCGTCTGAAAACCAAGCTACTGCAGTGGGTTGTCATGCCTTGTGTAAAGTGTTTGCGCAACATCCTTCTCTGCCGCCTTGTTTTCCAAGGGCTTTCAGTCAAATACCACAGCGAGGTGTTAACCGGGGCGGAGATTCGCGATAATGCCGCCCGGCGAAGTGAATTCGAAAAACAGGTGTTGCATGGCTAAAGAAAATAAAGAAACGCACAGTGGCGGAAACTGGAGCCCGGGACGCACCCGGGTGCTGATGGTTCTGGTCGCGGTCATCACCGGTCTTGCCATCTGGCTGGTGCCGGTTGACAAAAAACAGGCGCCGCCGTCACTGCCTGCCTTGCCTTCAGGACCGGATTCCTCTGAGGCGCTTCCGCTGCCATCTCCGTCTGTTACCTCCGAGGAACTCCCGTTGCCGCCACCATCGGGTGGCGGGATAGCCACCATCACAACAGGGGGAGACGGGGCACGGACCTTCCTGTACGAACTCCGGGCAGGTGGCGAAGATCCCGATGCGAACGTGGTGTTCGCCGAGGCGGAGCGTATGCAGGGCGAGGGCAACCTGGAGGATGCCTACCTCCTGTACCGCTATGCAGCCCGCCACGGTCAGGCACAGGCGGCCCTGACCCTCGGGACCCAGGCCGATCCGGCGTTTCATGCAGGAGCAAGCAGTTTTTTGCCTGAGGCGGATGCCGGTCAGGCGTACAAGTGGTACAGCGTGGCGGCGGCTGCAGACAGCGAGACGGCTGCGCAGCGTTTGCAGGATCTGCACAAGCGCGTGCAGCAGGACGCTTTGGCCGGTGACGAGCAGGCCCGGCGGCTGTTGCTGCAGTGGCAGTAAAATTTCGGGGGATGCTGAATATGAAAAATATCTTGCTTGCGCTCGTCATCTTCCTGGTACCGCTGCAGGGGATGGCCGCAGGCCCGGTGGGCGGCGGCGACAGGCCACTGCTGATTCCGGGCAAACACAGTCTTTACCAGCGGGTGCTGTCCGTTCCCGGCGCGCGGATCGCGCGTGAGCCGGGTGTGCAGGCGGACGCGGAGCTGGTGCCCTTTACCGCACTCTATGTGTATTCGCGCCGCGAGCAGGGCGGCAAGGAGTGGGTCGAGGTCGGCATGGACCGCTATGGCAACCGTGCGGGCTGGTTGCCCGGCAGCGATTGTATCGAGTGGAACAGCGGGCTCACGGCCGCCTTCCGTGACCCGGAAGGACATGACCGGGTGCTGCTCTTCAAGGACAGCGCTTCCCTGCGCCAGCTTGCCGGACAGCGCGACCTGCAGGCGTATCAGCGGGTCTATCGCGAGGCGCTGGACGGGAAATTGCCAGAGGATTCACCGGTGGTCGCCATCCAGCCGCCCGGCTATATCGATATCCAGGAAGACTTCTACCTGGTACCGATTCATCGTTACGAGGATATCTACCTGGGGAGCGAGAAGGCTCGCCTGCTGCAGGTCTCGAGTGTCCCCCTGAACGGCGCGCCGGCGGATGCCGGCAAGACCGGTACCGGCAAGCGGGCCTACACCGCTGGGCTGGTATTTGTCATCGACTCGACGCTGTCGATGCAGCCCTATATCGAGCGCACCCGGAAAGCGGTGACCACAATTTTCGGCACCCTCAAAAAGGCCGATCTGCTGGGCCAGGTGAACTTCGGCCTGGTGGCCTATCGCGACAACCTGGCCGCCGCCCCCGGTCTGGACTACCTGGTGCGGACTTACGTCGACCTGGATGAAGGCCGCGATGCGGACAGCTTTTTATCCCGGCTGAAATCGCTGCGCGATGCCAGCGTTTCGAGTCGGGACTTCACCGAGGATGCCTATGCCGGGGTGAAGCAGGCAATCGAGCAGGTGAACTGGGCGGGACATGATGCCCGCTATGTCGTGCTGGTGACGGATGCCGGTGCGCGCGAGGCCGATGATCCGCTTTCCAGCACCGGCCTGGATGCCGGGACCCTGAGGCAAATGGCCCAGGAAAAGGGCATCGCGATATTCGTGCTGCACCTGCTGACGGGCGCCACCATGGCGGATCAAGCGGCGGACGCCGAGCAGTACCGGCAACTGGCGGACTTTCCGGGCGTCGGCAGCCTTTACTACGGCGTGCCTACCGGCGACGTTCAGGAGTTCGGCAAGGTGCTGGATGCGCTGGCCGGGCAGATTACCGGGCAGGTGCGGATGGCTTCCGTCAACAGGACAGTGCCCGCACCGGTGCCGGACAGCGATAATGCGCAGCTGGCTGAGTTGCAGGCACGGGTGGCGAAACTGGGTTATGCACTGCGCATGCGCTACCTGCAGAAAACCGGAGGCGGTCAGGTGCCCAACGTGTTCGATGCCTGGCTGCTGGACCGCGACTTCCGCGATCCCGCACGTCCCACCCTGGACGTCAGGGTACTGCTTACCCGTGACCAGCTCTCGGATCTGAATGACGTTCTCACCCAGGTGCTCGGTGCGGCGGAGGAGGGTTTGCTGTCACCGCAGAACTTCCTCAGCGAGCTGCAGAGCCTCGCGGCGACGGCGACACGCGATCCCGAGCAGCTGGGCGCCACGACGACCACCACGGCGGGTGCCGGCAGCAGCCTGGCGGATCTGGGCTACATGCGCGAGTACATCGAGGATCTCCCCTACAGCGGCGAAGTGATGAACCTGTCGCTGGATGACTGGCAGAGCTGGTCCACCCAGCAACAGATTGCCTTCCTGCACCGCCTGGAGGAGAAGGTCAGCTACTACCAGGCGCTGCATGACCATACCGACCTCTGGGTTAGCCTGGATGGCGGGCCGGTCAGCGGTGATTCGGTCTACCCCGTCGAACTGGAAATGCTGCCCTGATGCCGGCAGGTCCCTGCACGACGTGAGTATAGAGCTTGCCGCGGCGCCTGAATCCAGGGGCTCCCCCATCTATTTTCTGCACGATGTGGTGAAGATCCGCGAGGCCAAGGGCGTTGCTTTCCGTCTTCGGGTGCCGAGCCTGCGGATTGACAGGGGCGAAAAGATCGCCCTGATCGGTGAATCGGGCAGTGGCAAATCGACCCTGCTGGATATGCTTGCCTTCATCCTGGAGCCTTCCGCTGCCGGCAGCTTCAAGTTTCGCCCCGATGACAAGAAGAAGGCCATCGACGTGGATGCCTGCTGGGATGCCGACAACCTCAACCGGCTCGGCGACTTGCGCAAGCGGCATATCGGCTACGTGATGCAGACCGGCGGTTTGCTGCCCTACCTGTCGGTGCACGACAATATCAACCTCTCCCGCAGCGTACTTGGCCTGCGGCGTGACGGGACGGTCGGCCATCTCGCCGAGGCGCTCGGCATCGAGAACCAGCTGAAGAAGCGGCCGGATGCCCTGTCCACGGGTGAGCGCCAAAGGGTGGCCATCGGGCGCGCCCTGGCGCACCGCCCGGCGATTGTGATTGCGGATGAACCCACCGCCTCGCTGGATCCGTACGCAGCGGAGAATGTCATGTCGCTGTTTCTTGCACTGGCGGAAGAGTTCAACAGCACGGTGATCCTGGCCAGCCACGCCTGGCGCCACATCAAGGAACTCGGCTTGCGGCGGCTTTCCCACCGGACCGCGCATTCCGAGGACCGCAAGCTGACCGAAACCGTGGTGAGCGGTTAGCCATGTTCAAGGTGTTTGCACTGGCGACCCGCGACTACCTGCATGAGTGGCAGATGTCGCTGTGTTTCGTGCTTGGGCTGGCGGCGGTGCTCGGCCCCATGATGGTGTTGTTCGGGCTCAAGTTCGGGATTGTCGGATCTATGATGGCGGGGCTGATCGAGGACCCCGGCAACCGCGAGATCCGTCCCGTCGGGAGCGGCCGCTACGACGCTGCCTGGCTGGAGAGCGTTCGTGCACGACCGGATGTCGCCTTCCTGGTGCCGCGTACCCGCAGCATCTCGGCGACCATCGAATTGTCCAGCAGGTACTCATCCCGTATTGTGCCGGTGGAGCTGATTGCCTCCGGGGTCAGCGATCCGCTGCTTGCGCCGGGGGAGCCACTGCCGGCCGGCCTCAGCAAGGTGGTGATGTCACGGAGTGCGGCGGACAAACTGGGAATCAAGACGGGAGACTCGCTCGATGGCAGCCTCATGAGGCGCTATCGCGGTCAGCAGGAACGGGTACACCTTGACCTGACGGTCGCGGCGATTGCGCCGCAGCGGGCGTTCTCGCGTGACGGGGCCTTTGTCTCGGTGCGGCTGCTGGAGGCGCTGGAGGATTTCCGTGACGGGCGGGCAGTGCCCGATCTCGGCTGGGGCGGGGCGCAGGCGAATACTGCGCGCACCTACACGGGATTCCGGCTGTACGCGCGTTCCATCGATGACGTGGCCGCCCTTGGCGATGCCTTCGCCGAGATCGGCGTCGATGTCCACACGCAGGTGGCCGGGATCGAACTGGTGAAGCGCATGGATCGCAACCTGACCGCCATCTACTGGGCGATTGCCGTGATCGGGCTGGTCGGGTTCTCGCTGTCACTGGGCGCCAACCTGTGGGCCAATGTCGATCGCAAGCGCAAGCAGCTGTCGGTACTGCGTCTGGTGGGATTCCGCACCCGGGACATAGTCTGGTTTCCCATGGTGCAGGCGCTGTACACCGCCGTACTGGGCTGGGCGCTGGCGGTATGCCTCTCGTTTGTCACGACCATGGTGATCAATGGCATGATGGCCGAGCAGGTGGAACCGGGTCAGCAGGTCTGCCTGCTATTGCCGTTTCACTATGGCATCGCACTGGCACTGACCTGCGGTGCCACCGTGATTGCGGCGGGACTGGCCGGGCTGCGCTCGTCGCGTGTGGAACCATCCGAAGGCCTGCGTGAGCTGTAATCAGGCGGCGTGCGGTTTTCTGCCGTCGGGCTGGTTTCATTGGCTGAATTAACCCGCGCATTGCAAATATGCCAGGGGATCTCTGCTTAACCAGAGATTCCCCCAACTGCAGGAGCGGCTTGCGGCCGTGATTCGTGCCTGCACGACACGCCTGCCATGTCGGGCTTCACCTTGTTCAACCCGGGCTGCGCGCTGCGCCAGATAGGTAGCCTGCATGG
>Ga0210064_1000848_pt1 | contig 14021 bp, 5 predicted proteins | sample Muzzi_CordC_D2_FD_185531 | JGI IMG/M metagenome (GOLD analysis project Ga0210064, IMG submission 185531) | Wetland microbial communities from San Francisco Bay, California, USA, that impact long-term carbon sequestration - Muzzi_CordC_D2 (SPAdes) | ecosystem: Environmental > Aquatic > Marine >...
TACGGCGTCTTCAACTGGTAGCGAACATTTCCCGAAGGTGTCAGCGACAGGCGCGGCTCGGCAATCGCCGGCCGGGTGATGTAACGGCACAACCGCTCCAGCTTGCGCCGCTCGTGGCACGCGGCCGCCACCCCCGCATGCAGCGAAAAGCCGGCCACTTTTGCCACCCGCGCATTCGATTCTTCCAGGCTGCCCGGCGACCTGTGCGCGTTACGGCAGCCTGTTCGTAATCGTGGCGCGGTTCCTGGACGGCTTCCGCCAGCTCGGCAGTCTGCTGGTCGGCAGTCTGAACATGCCGGTGCTGCGTTTCTCGATCATGACCGCGCTGGGTGCCGCACTGTGGGTCGGCGTCTGGGGGGGCAGGGTATATACTATCTGGACCGCAACGCGTACGCCGTCGTCATCGCCTTTCGGCACCTGTCACCCTGGAGCTGGGGTACCATGGGAATCATCCTTGCCGTGCTGCTGCTCTACCTCCACGGCGGCAGACGGAAACCGCACTGAACGGCCACTGAGGGTATCCGGCAGCGCCAACGGATGACGCAGGGCCGGTGGGCAGCGGGTCGGCCTGGTGCCATATGGCCGGGATCCGTTACCGGCCACAGGCGCACGACCTGCAGGACACTACTCGATTTGAGCACGCACCGGGTTTCATGCGGCGGGGCGGGGTCTGGCATAGACTGCGCGTTAAACCCGAAAAATAAAGTGGTTTTCCCGCCATATGTCAAGCAGGGAATCCCGCAACGCCCGCACCGGGTCACCCGGCCATGCCTTGCAATGTAGTGGTAACAGACTAACCTTATCCTTTAGTAACAAGCCTGCGCCTCGCTGTCCGTCCGTCATGCAGCGGTGGAATCGAGAAAATTATGTAACTACAGGAATCACAACAAAAATGCAAATGGATACATGGTTTGCCGGACCATACGGAACAAGGACGGGTCGGACCGGATAATAAAAATGGACATTTCGGGGGTGGGTTTATGGATATCAAGAAACTTCCGGCTGCCAGGCGCACCGGAAGAAAAACATCCCGGGCAATAACAAGATCAGTCCTGTGCGCCCGCATCGAACGTAAACAGCTGGAGGTACTACGGGATCCGGCCCTGCCGGAGCTGCCGGTCGCGCAGCTGCGCGAGGCACTGGCCCCGATCCCCGGTACCGGGGTGACCCGGCGCGACGTACTCAAGGCCGGTGCACGGGCGGCTGGCGGACGGCTCCCTGCCGGTGCGCACCGAACTCTCCATCAGCCACTGGATACCGGGTACACCGTGATATCCACGACAGGCTCAGCCCGGGACGGGTAGCCGATGCAGAACACAAGCGCGGGAAAGGGAAACGATATGGCGGGACGAAACATGCTTCTCCTGCTGCTGGCCGGTGCACTGTGTCTGTCGTTACAGGCATCAGGCAAACCCGTGCAGGATGAGGACATCCTGACCGTGAATCGTCCCTGGCTGGACGAGTCCGAGTTCCTGGCCGATGACACCCTGCACGCGACTCGGGGCCAGAACGTGGTGCTGCACCTGGAGCCATGGGACGGGAAGGGAAAACCGATCAGGAAAAATTCATTGCGCTTTTCGGTCGAAGAGGCGGAACGCTTCCGTTTCTGCATTCCACGTGAAGATCCGCACCTGCTGCGCGTGAAGCTGAAACGTCACGGCGGACCCACGCTCATCAACGGGGCACGTGGCGGCAGGTGTGAACCCGTGATGCTCGAGCCGGGTCGCTACGAACTCGATATTTTCCACGACAGCCGCGCTGTTCCAGAGGGCGGCCGGCTGGCGTTCCTGCATGTGCCGGAACAGCCGCGCCTGCTGGGTGGTGATGCAACTCTGCTGGGCAGTGACGCCAGCTCGGGGCAGCCCAATTTCATGGCCTTCAAGGCAAGTAACGGCAAGTGGGTCTCGGCACAACCCAATTCCAACGATACCGTCAGGGCCAGCGGAAGCGACGTGTGGGATACGGAAATCTGGACCCTGGCCCAGATCAAGGACCAGAAGTACTCCATGTCCTACGATGATCCTACCTTCAGGATTACGCTGGATGGCCCGGTGGCTGCACTGCAGCCGCTGGAAGGCAATGTCTGGCTGTACCAGGATCCGACCGGCAACGAGCCGTTGCTGGCGCAATTCATCTTTCACGACCAGGGTGGCTGGAACTTCACCCTGGATACGTACTGGCTTTATACGACCAAGGGCGGCAGTACAGACTCTGCCGTCCAGCCTGTCGTCGTGGACCCCGGCACCGAACAGCTGTATCTCGGCACCAACAATCCACCTGTGTACGAGACCTTTACGGCAACGCTGAAGGGTTTCAACTGCATCTTTGGCTGCGACAGCGACAATCTGCCGCTGGCCAGGGGCGAGGTGGCGCTGTTCTCCGAGTGCCTCTACCTGGGCATTGGCGCTGTCTCCATCACCGACACCAGTCGCTTTGCAGCCTTTGATGTGCCTACCCCGGGTTATGATCCGCCGCCGCAGATCGTGAGCTCGATCCGGCTAGGTCCGGGGACCTTCATGGAGCTGTACACCGATTACAATTTCGCCGGCACCCTGACCGGCATCAGCGAAGACCAGTTCTGCCTGCTGCCGCCTGTGCCGGTGTCCTCCTTCAAGGTGCTCACCGATGCCAGGACTTTCATAATCCAGACCAACGGTTGCGTGAACTGCAACCTGACCGGGATCGATCTCAGTGATCTCGACCTGAGCGGAGGCATATTCACCGGCTCCAGTTTCCTGCAATCGGACCTCAGCGGCACCGATTTCACGGGTGCATCCATGACCGGGGTCGACCTGTCCGGCTCGACCATGATCGCTACGGTGTTCGATGACGCCTTGCTGGTCAACGCATCGCTGGCCTCGGGCAGCCTTGCAAATGCCAGCTTCGGGGGTACGAACCTGACGAATGCGGCGTTCCTTGCGGCGACCGATCTCACGGGCACGGATTTCAGCGGCGGTGCGGTCCTGCACTGCACCAGTTTCGAGAGCAGTGATGTATCGGTCGCCTTGTTCGACAGTACGCCCGATATCCTGCGTGATCTCAGTTGCCGGCTGAATCTGGAAAATGCCACGCTGGATTACAACACCTTTCCGGTTGCGGACTGGCGCTACCTCGACCTGTCGTCCTCGCACATGAACAATGTTCCGGACACGCTCTCGACCAGCTCCGCGCCGCTGGACCTGTCGGGAGTCAATCTCAGCGGCGTGCAGTGGCTGGCCGGGAAGACCCTGGATTACGTCAACTTCGGTTGTTATCCGAGCCAGCCGGATCAAGAGACCGTTTGCCCCGAACCGGCTGGTACAGCCGTATGCGCCACACTTCAGGCCACGGTGCTGACTGACACGAGCCTGCAGCATGCCTGTCTGAAGGATGCCTCCATGGAAGGTGTCTTTCTGAGTTTCAGTAACCTGGACGGTGCGGACATGAGCGGTGTGCAGCTGCAGGCGTTGCCGGATGGCAACGTGGCGCTGCTGGAAGGGGCCTTCATGCGTAATGTGACCCTGTCCGGGGCTGACCTGACCGGCGTCAGAGCCCATCATGTCAATTTCTTTTCAGCCAGCGGCGGTTTGGCTGATGCCACCGGACTGACCGCGCCCGGTGCCGATTTTACCGGTGCCTACCTGGCATTTGCCGATTTCAGCGGTGCAGGCTCTTTGGCCGACCTGCAGGGCAGCATCTGGACCGATGCCATGTTGCTGGGGGCCAGCTTTGACCAGGTGGACCTGGGCAAGGATACCTCGGGCGGTGTCAACACCGGACGCGCCACGACCTTCGAGGGGGCCTACATGCAGGGAGTTTCGTTCAACAACGGCTCAATAATCGATGACGTGGATTTCTCCAGCACCTACTGGGATGTGGACGGCACCGGCGGGGCGCTGAATCTGCTGGTACCGGAGAGCAACCGGCAGTTCGCCGGTTACTGGAAGGACCCCGCTGTGCCGGAATGTCCGCCCACGTTGAAGTGGGATGACGGCACTCCACCGCCTGCCGTAACCACCCTGAATAACACCTGCCCGGACAGCAACCCGGGCCCCTGTGACTCCAGTGACAGGTATAAACCCAGTGACAGGATCGGCTCGGCGTTTTTCCAATCCGCGGATCCAACCGGCACGAATCCGTACCCGGTGGACCCGACGGTGACGGATCCCGACCTGCAGTGCGGCGGGGCAGACAACCCGGCGGATCTGTGCTGGACCATTACCTCGGAACCGCCACCGATGAAGTGCGTTGCGGGCTCTTGAACACCGGGGTTGACCGTGACGATTATCAAAGACAGGTTCGAAATAGCAACCAGATGCCTTACAGCATGCAGCAGAAACAACAACACCCCGGACCGGTTGCGAATTGTGTGGCTCCGGGAATCCTGCCAGGCCAGCCCAGACAGTTACAGGGCTGATCCGGTGTGAAATGCAACAGGGGGCAGAATCATGAGTATCGAGAAAAGGAGATCCGGCAGGCGCACAGGAAAGAAAACATCCCGGACAGGCAATGGACCGGACCGGCGTGTCCTCCTCACGCGGAAGCGGCTGGAGACGTTGCGGGACCCGGCGTTACCGGAGTTGTCCGCCTCACAACTGAGCGATGCCATGGCCGGTATTCTGAATGCCGGCATGTCCCGGCGCGATGTGCTGAAGACCGGCGCGCTGGCAGCCGGTGCCGCGGTGCTGCCCGGTGTTGCGCTGGCCCTGGGTGCCGGACGCAAGCGCGGTCAGAAGACTGGCGCCCGGGAGTTGCGCAGTTATGTCTTCGACCTGTCCTGGTGCGATACCGGCGACCATGACGTCGTGCTCGTTGCACACCCGCATCACCACAAGCTGCGGCGTGCCTCTCCGGGCAAGCTGCAGAAGCTGCGCAAGGCCCACCCGGTGCTGGAACGCATTCCGGACCAGAAGATCACCCATTATATCGATATCGACATGCCGGCCGACGAGGTGCAGTGGTGTTATCTGCAGCGATTCCCGCGCGGGCAAAAGGGCGGTCGCTGGGACATGCTGATGATGTTCATCCATCATCCGGTGAGTGCGCTGAAAGCAGCGGCCGCGAAAGAACGCGGCCTGCTGGGGTTGGGTGAGTTCCCGAAGGTGGCGAACAAGTGGGCGAGGTACGGGCTGACCGGCCAGGATGTTGCGCTGCTGGATGACCACGTGGGTCTGGATACCTTCAAGGACAGCAACGACACGGCCTGCACCATGATCAGCGGGCATCCGGAAGTACTGTGCCTGGATGCCGACAACAGCGCCTATATCCAGAACACCATCACCTCGCAGAACAGCGGCGATCTCGGTACGATCATCGAATTCCAGGGGGAGGCCTCTCCGCCGGACACCTGGGTGGACTGCAGTTCGACGTACCAGCCCAACACCCATGGCTGGGCGACACTGGTCCCGGTCTGCAACCCGGATACCGGCCAGCAAGCCACCGACAGCACTACCGGCGCACTGCAATACATACCGGATTATTCCGATACCACCAACGACAGTCTCAACAGTGACGGCATCCAGCCGTCGATCTCCGCGGTGAAACAGGACACCACGCTGGGTGGCAATAACACTACATCGCCGGATCCGACCGATGGCCTGATCTGGCGTTCCGAGGACGGCGTAACGACGTCCACCCAGGATGTCTCCGCACCCGGCAGCGACGCGGGCTTTAACTATGACACCAAGGATTCGTCACCCGGCCACGGTTATTCCGTGGACATTACCGGAGTGGATGACAGCCCCACGGATCCGAATGTCGAGGCGGTGATCTCGATTACCGTGAAAAACTGGTACGTTCGCTATCTGGGTCTGTACATCCGCTATCTGGACGGTGACGGCAATGTCATTACACCCGGCCAGGTCCGGGACGAGCTGGGCGCGGACACCATGGCGAGCTACTACCCGTTCCAGGACGTCGCCGACTTCGATACCGGCAAGGAAGTGTTCGCGGACATGTTGTTTCCGCTGTTCGAGGTGTTCGGTCTGCCCGCGGCGCCTGAAACGACCAAGACACTGCAAATCCCGATGCCGACGTCCGCCACCAGTATCCTGATACTCGGCAGCGGGATGGGCCAGACGACCAGTAATCAGAACCCCTTCCCGGAGAGCACCGTCATCGGCACGGTGATGACCGCCATCGTGTCATTCGGACTGACATTCTTTTTCCTGTCGCTGGCAGCGGCCAGTGCCTATTCACCGTTTTCGGCAGCCTTGCAGCAACAGAAGAACCTGTTCACGCTGTTGCCGATTTTCGTGCAGTTGTTCAGTACCGAGCTGCAGGCGGTCACCTTCCAGAACCCGAAGGCATTCAGGGCACTCGGCGCCACCGTCGGCAGCAAGCTGCTGACACAGGCTGCGTCGTCCATTGTCCAGTTCATGGCACCCTTCATTGCGGAGGCCGAGGAGGAACAGGCCGTGCTCGATGCCATCCCGTTTATCGGTGCAGGCTATGCAGCCTTCACGGCACTGGGGACGTTGGCACAGATCGCCCAGTCGGCGGTCGAAGTCGCCATTTCGCCGTCCACCTATGCCTACGAAATCAACCTCACCCATGACATCGAGGTGACGGTACGGCCAAACCTGAACCCGCCGCCGGACGGCGATCCGGACGGCTGGCCTGCCACGGCGACGCACTTCGAGGTCATTGCCCTGTTCGATGGCGGGACGCCGGTCACCATTCGCAGCGAGTTACCGCCGACGCAGACTACCGACCCGCAGACAGTAACCCTGAGCAGGGTGCCCCTGGGCGGCCAGGTGACCGTCAGTGTCGGTGTATATTCGGATACCGATTTTCTGGTCGGCACTGCCAGTGCCGAGACCCAGGACAACCAGGAAGGCGTCAGCTTCGACATTACCTTCAAGGAGATCCTGGTGCCCCTGGATGCGACCACGGTCTACAGCCACAAGGAGCTGATCGAGCTGGATGCTGTCGGCAATCATGTCTGGGCGGCCAGCACCACACCGCCGGTGCAGGAGGCTTCCGGTTGCAGTCCGTCGAACGGACAGCTGTGCAGCCTGAACGGCATTACGGTGAATTCCGCAACCGGTGACGTTGGTCAGAACTTCCAGTCCTATAACTCGGCAGTGCCGACCTGCGCCAACCCCAATTCGCACGCCAACGGTCACCAGTTCTCAAACATTTCCAGTACCCAGGATCCGGAATCGGCGTTCTTCTTCACCGGCTGCACCTTCAGTTCGTCACCACGGCTCGTCTATGACCTGCTGAACCGGAACAGCATGAACTTCTACCTGGACACGTCTTCCACGGGACCAAACTACAAGGGGGTGATTCGCCAGGTACGGCTGGATGCAAACAGCAACCCGGGCTTTGACGGACCCGGCTCCAACCGGGCATGGGGCAAGCTGCAGTTCGATTCGGATTCCCTGCTCCTGCACCCGGGCGGCAAGATCATCAGCATAACGAACACCAAGAACAAGTTCGAGGTGATCGAGTTGCCGGATAGCGTGCAGACGGATGCGAATGCGCCATTCAGCAACACCTACAGTGCCCAGGGTCTGCGACCGGGGCTGCTGGACGGGCCGGTACATGCAGCCCTGGATCCGGACGGGACTATTCTGGTGCTGGAGGACGGCAACAAGCGCATCCAGGCTTTCGACCTGAACGGCAACGCGGCGCCGATCTTCCCTGGTGGGGCATACTACGTGCCGCTGAAGGATCAGCCTGTGACGCGTTATCTGGATTTCGCGGTTGAGTTCAAGGGCTATATGTACGTGCTGTCGATCGTCAGCGGCGTGTACACGCTGGATATCTACCAGCCGACCGGCGAGTGGCTGGCGGCGACCACCGGCTTCGATGCCCAGCGGCTGGCGGTGAACTACTGGCGCGACGTGTTTGCGCAGAACTCGCAGGTTCTGAAGCTGCCGGACGGGTCATTACCGGCACGGACCGAGCCTTCCATCAGCCACTGGATTCCGAGTACGCCCTAGGGGGTTTCGATGGTGATGTGTTTTGCGCTCGATAACCCGGTTGGAGAGGGAAGCGGGGACAATTACAGAGCGAGCCCCGTGTTAATGAGCAGGTATGGTGTGTAAGCGACTACTTGTACTACTGTGGATCGCACTGTGCCTGCCCTGTCAAGAGGGTCACTCGAAATAACTCCATACGCTTGCTGGTCGAAGAGGAGCAGGCTTTCAGCTTTTGCATTCCCGAGGATGAACCGCATATCCTCAGGATCAGGTTACAGCGCAGCGGTGGCCGCACGGTACTGAACAGCCACCGGGGCGGCAGGTGTCGTCCTGTCGAGCTTCAACCCGGCAGCTATGCCCTGGACGTTTTTCACGATGCCCGCAGTGTCGGTACCGCCGGGAAGGCTTTCCTGCACCGGCCGGAGCGGCCGCCCGGGAAAAACAGGCCGATCGAAAACGTAGTCTGTACCCCGTCAGGTTCGCCGGCGCAGCGCGAAGAAAACGATCACGGACACCAGCAGGGTCAACAGGGCCGAAAGCGCCATGGCCGCGGCAACGCCCTTGAGCATGGCTGTGTCGGCCATGGTGTCGAGGCGCAGGACGACTGCCGGATCGAGCCGGTCTTTCAGTGCGATGACACCGCTCAGCGAACGCTCGACCTGACCCTGTTGCGTCGCATTCAGCGGGAAGGAGTCCAGTGACAGACCGGCACGGTAGACCACGGATGCCATAGATCCCGTGATCGCGACGCCGACCGCTCCGCCGATTTGCCTCGACACCATGTTCACGGCGGATCCGTCACCGGCTTTCTCCTTCGGTATGGCGACCATGACGGACGCCGTCGCCGGCGCGACGATCAGCCCGAAACCAGCGGCGTATATACAAAAGCCCAGGAGCACATTGGCAACCCCGCCCCACACGGGCAGCAGGGCCAGCACGGTCATTCCGAGAGCCATGAAAACGAGCGAGAACAGCAGCATCGCCCGCTGGCCGCGGCGTTCCACCAGCCGGCTGCTGCAGGGAGACAACAGCACCAGCCCCAGACCGAATGGCACCATCATCAGCCCGGTCTGCAGGCTGTTCATGTTGAGGACATAGCCGAGATACTGAGGCAGCAGGAGCTGGGCGCTGTTGAAGGTGAAATAGACCAGGGCCATCGCGAGTGCCCCGGCGATGACACGCGGATCCCTGAACACGCGCAGATCGAACAGGGGCGTCCTTGTCCGCAACTCCCAAACGACGAAACCGGCCGTACCCAGCACGCCGAGCACAAGCGACAGGAGCACCGGGATCTGGTCCCAGCCACGCTCCGGTCCCTCGATCACTGCGAATACGATACCCCCGAGACCCAGCATCGAGAGCAGGGCGCCGGCGAGATCCATCCTGCCAACCTGCGGCTGGCGCGAGGGAGGGACGACGAACGCCATGGCGACGGTGGCGAGCACGGCTACCGGCGTCACGATGAGGAATGCCGCGCCCCACCAGAAGGAGTCGATCAGCAGCCCCCCGAGCAGCGGCCCAGCCGTGAGTCCGATCGCTGATATTGAAGCGAAGATTCCAATCGCTCGGTGACGTTCTTCGGGCGGGAACAGCACACTGATGATGGACAGGCAGGCGGGAAAGACCACCGCCGCCCCGAGACCGGACACGACCCGTCCGGCGATGAGTATTCCGACATCCGACGCGAAGGCGGACAGCGCGGCACCCGCGGCAAAAACGAGCATGCCCGCCTGCATTGCCCCCTTTCTGCCGTAGCGTTCCGACAGACCGCCACCGAATACCACGAATCCGGCCAGCATGACCGTGTAGGCGTCGAAGGCCCACTGAATCTGTCGTGCCGTCGCGCCCAGCGCCTCGCTCAGTTTCGGTGCCGTGACTCCGATGATGGCAATATCAAGCGCAATGAGAAACACACCCAGCGACACTACGAACAGCGCCGGCCAGCGTTGCGGGTAGGGTGTTTTGTCTTCCAGAAGTTGCGGATGCGGCAGATGGTGCAGCCATGGGACGGTGTCGAAGGCCATGGAGATCTCCCCGTTGCGGCTTCTATAAGCGCGTGGACTTGCAAGGCCTGGTTTGACTCCAGCGAAATCCCGTGCTGCGAACGGCAGTATAGGAAGCGCGGACCGGTGCTGCAATGCTCGATGCGGTGCCGCCATGCGTGGCTGCGGGGCGCACCCGGACATCCAGTCGGACACCGTCGGTCTGTTATCCATGGGGTCTCACAGCACGATGCGCTATGGAGAAATGCAGGATGATGTGCCATATTTGAAAAGGATAATTAAACCAAGAATCAGGTAAATAACAATACACAGGGAAGGGAAATAACAATGATTACGCGGTGTGTACTCCCATCCCGGAACGGTTGTCCTGTTGCTGGATCAACGGGGGCAGGCTCGATTGTTCCGCCGGTTACATGTCGCATCCATCGAGTCTGACCGCACAAACTCGATCATGGAAACAGCTCCATGCACGGGAAGACCCACCGTTTTCCCTCTCCTGTCCCTGCTGCCGGTTCCGGACACGGGCAGGGCATACAACGGTCTTGCCGTGTCTGGCGACGGCCTGTCCGTCGCACATTCAGGAGTCATAACAAGGAGGAACCCATGGCATACATCCAGTCGATTTTCCGGTTGATCATTCATCGTTTTCGAACGATGCCGGCATGCAGAGGGTTGGCAGCCATTCGATACGACGATCGTTACAGGAGTGTACGGTTCCGGTTCGTGGTGCCGGGCGTGGCTCTGTTTCTGATTGCCGGGATGCCGGCCCTCCGGGCCGACCCGGTACCCGGCGGCAACGTGGACCCGACCGCGATACCCAAGTACGTGATCCCGCTGGTCATCCCGCCGGTGATGAACAATGACGGCCAGCCGGACAGCTACCGGATCGCGGCGCGGCAATTCAGGCAGCAGATTCTGCCCGGCGGTATCTGGAACACCATCACGGGCCGCAAGGACAATTACAGGGCGACCACGGTCTGGGGCTATGGACCCGAACAGGACCCGACGCCGGCGGTGGCCCCGAGCGGGAACTCCCAGTTCAACTACCCCGCCTATACCATCGAGACGATCGCCAATGAGCCCTACGATCCCGCCAACGACGTCGACGTTCGCTGGATCAACGGCCTGGTCGACAGGAAGGGCAAATACCTTCGGCACCTGTTGCCCGTCGACCAGACCCTGCACTGGGCCAACCCGCCGCAGGACTGCGTGGATGGCACCATCCGGACCAATTGCGTCGGCGTCAGTGACAAGCCGTACCGCGGCCCTGTGCCCATAGTCACGCATCTGCACGGTGCGCACGTGAACCCGGACAGCGACGGTTACCCGGAGGCCTGGTGGCTGCCGGCGGCGCGGAATATTCCCGCGAGCTATGCCACCGCCGGCAGTTTCTTCAACGACGCCACGGGTGCCAACCCCGGTGACCGGGGCTATGCCGATTACAGTTATCGCAACGACGACCCCGCTTCCATCCTCTGGTTTCATGACCATACCCTGGGCATGACCCGCTCGAATGTCTACACCGGCCTGGCCGGATTCTGGTTGATCCGCGGGGGGCCGTACGACGGTGGTATGGATTCTTCCACCGGGGAACCGGCGGTACTGCCGGGACCGGCCCCGGTCGCGGGCGAGAGCGTGCTCGACCTGGCCACGCCGGGCGACCCTGTCCGGAACAAGATCCGCGAGATCCCGATCCTGATCCAGGGTCGCTCGTTCGATTCCAGGGGCAGCGAGCTGTTTTACCCGAAGACACGCGCCTTTTTCGAAGGCGTCAGGCGCGGACAGCTGCAGGTGCCGTTCGCACCCGATTCGGACATCAACCGGATCTGGAACGTGGAGGCCTTTTTCAACGTCATGGTGGTGAACGGCGTATCCTGGCCCAGGCTCGACGTGGCCCAGGACCGCTATCGCTTCCGTCTCCTGAACGGCTGCCAGTCGCGTACGCTCAACCTGGCCCTGTTCGTGGTCAATGCGGATGGTTCGCTCGGCGAGGAGCTGCCGTTCTACCAGATCGGAGCGGATCAGGGCGCGGTCCGCCAGGTGGTCCAGGTGAAGACCGGTTTCGCCACGCCGCTTCCCGGGGACGGGACTATCCCGCCGCCGGTGGCCGCACCCAGCCCGCAACAGGCCCTGCTGATGTCGCTGGCCGAGCGCGCGGACGTGATCGTGGACTTTTCCGGTCTGCCGGACGGAACGGTCGTGCGCATGATCAACACGGGGCCGGATGAACCGTTCGACGGCTTCCAGGACAACCTGCCCGCCGATCCCGGTACGACCGGTCAGGTCATGCAGTTCATCGTCGACTCCGGTCTCAACGGCGCACCCGGTTCCAGCGACGGTACCACCACCGCCCCGGAGAACCTGGTGCTGAACGTTAAACCGGTCCTGGGGCCGGCGATCAATGCCGGTAACCCGCGCCGGGTTTCGCTGAACGAACTCGATTCCGACTCGATCTGTGTACGGGCCGATGCCGAAACCGGGGATCTGCTGGTCCCCATCCGGCAGGTTCCCTGTGACAGCGAGGCACCCCCGGGAACGGTAGTGGAGCCCTACGGCCCGTCCATCGACCTGGTCGGCCCGGCCAACGGGTCGGGGGTTAAAGCAACGGGCGTGCCGCTGCGCTGGACGTCACCCGGTGTCGGGGTGGAAAAGACCGTCGACCTGCCGTCCGGGCCGGCGAGTGTATGGGTGACCGAGAATCCGCCGCTGGACGCGATCGAGGAGTGGGAGATCTACAACTTCACCATGGACGCGCATCCCATTCACCTGCACTTGGTCAACTTCGAGGTGGTCAAGCGCACCCTGCCGGACGGCACGCCGAGTCCCAACGGCAGCCAGCAGGCCTGGGAGACCGGCTTCAAGGATACGGTCATCGCCTACCCGGGCGAGATCACGACCGTCAAGGCCCTGTTCGATATCGAGGGCCTGTACGTGTGGCACTGCCATATCCTGGAGCACGAGGACAGCGAAATGATGCGACCCTATTTCGTGGGGGGCGACTGAAAACCGCCCCGGAACGCCGGGAACCGGCTGGTGTGCCCGCCCGCGGCATGGCATGTACTTCCCGCGATTCCTGAAACAGACCGGGGCAGAACCGGCAAACCCGGCGGCGGCAGCCGGGCCGGGCACTCAATCGGGCGGAGCCAGCCCGGCCGAGTAGTGCTCCCTGGTTGTCGATCATGACGGCCTCGATACCGTGCCACCGCTGATCCAGTTACCGAAGGCGCTCGATGCCAGCCGGCCCTATCCGCTCAGCCGGAAGGAGCAGGGATTACTTTTCCCGAGGCTGCCGGCGCACCTCCAGGCGATGGCCCTTTTCAAGGTCAACACGGGTTGCCGGGAGCAGGAGGTGTGCGGCCTGAAGTGGGACTGGGAATTGGAGGTGCCGGAGCTGGAAACATCGGTCTTCATCATTCCCGGCGATGTGGTGAAAAACGACCACGACCGTCTTGTGGTGCTGAACCGTGTCGCGGCCTCGGTGATCCAGGGCCAGCGCGGACGCCACCCCGAGAACGTGTTCACCTTCCGCAAGCACCGCATTGCACGGATACACTATACGGCATGGCGACAGGCCAGGCTGAAGGCGGCCAGGCAATATGTAAAAGTGTTTGGAAGAGCATGCCCGGAGGGTTTCAGAAACATCCTGGTGCACGATCTCAAGCACACCTTTGGACGCCGCCTGTGAGCCGCCGGTGTATCGATTGAAGACCGTCAGGACCTTCTAGGCCACCGTTCGAGCCGCGCCACTACGCACTACTCGGCGGCAGAACTGCGGAATCTGGTGGAAGCAGCCAACCGGGTCTGCGGGGAAAGCTCCCGAAGATGCAACAGGCCGACTGTCAGGATGACATTCACATTGCGCATAACGTCTCCTGCTACATTAAGCTCCGAGCTCATGAGGATGTTGTTAGAGGGGAGTCCAAACACTTAATAATCACCCTTTAGCGCATAGAATAGGTGCCATAGAAAATTGGTGCGCGTTTGTTAACCCAATCATTGCATAAATTCGGACCGTAGAGTGTTCAAGCAGCGGACTTCAGGACATCCAGGTAATGCAACAACTCGGATTTCACGGCGCGGTTGGCGCTCATGGTGAGCGTCAGTTGCCCCT
>Ga0210064_1000850_pt1 | contig 13988 bp, 15 predicted proteins | sample Muzzi_CordC_D2_FD_185531 | JGI IMG/M metagenome (GOLD analysis project Ga0210064, IMG submission 185531) | Wetland microbial communities from San Francisco Bay, California, USA, that impact long-term carbon sequestration - Muzzi_CordC_D2 (SPAdes) | ecosystem: Environmental > Aquatic > Marine >...
CTGTGGTTTCCCCTTCGATATTTGTGCTTGTGGCAAGAACGACTTCTTTGATCTTTCCTTGGGAAATCCTTGTAACAAGTTCTTTGATCCTGATGTTATCAGGTCCAATACCGTCCATCGGAGAGAGTGCGCCTTCCAGGATATGATAAAGTCCGTCAAAGGAACCGGATTTTTCAATGGCTACCATATCGGCCGGTTGCTCGACGACACACAAGATTGAAGCGGTTCTTGCCGGGTTACTGCAAATGTTACAGATCGCCGTGTCGCTGAGCGCAAAACACATGGAACAGCGTTTGACATTTTCTTTGATCTCGATAATGCTGTGGGAAAGCTGTTCAGCCTCCCTGCGAGGCGCACGAAGGATGTGCATCGCAAGCCTCTCAGCGGTCTTTTCCCCGATTCCCGGCAGTCTTGAAAGGTTTTTGATCAATTTCAAAACAGATGCTGGATAATGACTCATAATATTAGTAAATAGTGAAAAGTTAAAGGTAAATAGACGATAAAAAATTTAAAATAATTAAATAGTGTCCATCCATAAATGAGAATTTTTGTTCAAGATCAAGGCATGCGAAAAAAATAACCACAGGCATATGTATTATATTCCGAGAATTATTTTTTGAGCATAACGAAGAGATTGGGCAAAAAGGCCATTTATAGATGGACACTAACTACATTAGTCCCGGTATGTTCATACCTCCGGTAAGCTTGTTCATCTCTCCGGAGACCATATCCTGTGCCTTGGTTAATGCATCATTTACGGCGGCCAATATCAAGTCCTGAAGCATTTCCACATCATCCGGGTCCACGACTTCTTGTTCTATTTGAATGGATACCAGTTGTTGTTTGCCGTTGGCGACAACCTTTACCATTCCGCCGCCGGAGCTTGTTTCAACTGTTTTTTCAGCCAATTCTTCTTGTAATTTAAACATTTTAGACTGAAGCTGCTGGGCCTGCTTCATCATCTTTCCCAAGCCTTTCATTGGAATACCTCCTATAAAATCTTAACATCAACAATTTTACCGTTAAAAATCTCCAATGTATCGGTAACCAGAGGGTGGCTTAAGGCTTCCTGTTTTAAACGGACCTTCCGGCTATTTTGTTGATGATGTTTATTTTCCGTTATTTTTTTTGTGCGTATAATTACGTCTATCTCTTTTCCGAAAAAGTCACGGCATACCTTTTTAATAATGCCAATATTTTTTTCTTTCCTGACCATATTGATATTAAAATCGTTTCCATTAACTTCGATTTCCAGTTGATTGTCAGCCAATTCTTTCATTTTGGAATCTTTCAGGTTAGTGGCAAGGGATGGGTATTTTTCCAAAAATATTGACAACAGTTTTTCCCATTTATTATCCAAAATGACATCATGATCTGCCGGCGTTATATGGCATGGGGTAAACGTCTCTGTAGATTCTGCTGTTCCTGTTACCGGGCCGGAGGTTGCTTTTAAGGATCTGTTGGTCTTACCTATAAATGTATGCAGAGATTCATCGAAATCTTTTTTAAGATGATCGAGTTTTTCGATAAGAATGTCAATGGGCAGGGCAGGTTTTATCTGAAACATCCTGATGAATACCATCTCAATTGCAAGCTTTGATCGTGAAGTATGTTCTATAATCGGTTCCTCTTTAAAGAGTAAATCAAAAAGTTGATTCAAAAATGTTTTTGAGACGTTCTTTGTCTGATCAACCATCAAGTCTATCTCATACGAAGGGATATCTACCAGTTTATGCGTCTTTTTCCCCATCTTGACAATGAGTAAATTTCTGAAATGTTCGATCAAGTCGGCGTACAGTTTTTTCATATCATGGCCTGCGCGATACACCTCGTCCAGAATATCGAGAATTTTCGTGATATCTCCCTTTATAACTGCGTTTGATATATTAAAAATAATGTCTCGATCGATGACGCCAAGTATATCCAGAACCTGGTCATGGTCAATCGTACCTTGTGTACAGGACATGACTTGATCCAGAAGGCTCAGACCGTCTCTCATGCTTCCGTTTGCTTCACGTGCGATTAACCCTAAACTCTCAACGTCGATACCGACATCTTCTATGACGCAAATCCTTTCCATATGTTTGGAAATCGATTCAACATCAATGCGTCTAAAATCGTGTCGCTGGCATCTTGAAAGTATGGTTATGGGGATCTTCTGAGGTTCTGTGGTTGCAAAGATGAACATCACATGGGGCGGTGGTTCCTCCAATGTCTTCAAAAGTGCATTAAAGGCGGCAATGCTGAGCATGTGAACTTCGTCTATAATATATATCTTATAAAGACTGTGGGAGGGCATGTACTTGACATTTTCACGAAGATCCCTGATTTGATCAACACTGTTGTTGGAAGCGCCGTCAATTTCGAACACATCTGCGGCATTCCCTGCGGTGATCTCCCTGCAGGACCTACAGTCATCGCATGGAACGGGTGCAGGGCCTTTTTTGCAGTTCATGGCCTTGGCCAATATTCGCGCAACCGTGGTTTTCCCGGTTCCTCTAGGACCTGAAAACAGGATGGCATGGGCGACACGATCCGCTGAAATAGCGTTGGTTAACGTGCGTGTGATATGATCCTGTTTTACGACCTCATCAAATGTTTGGGGGCGGTATTTACGCGCGAGTACAAGATAGGACATATAAAAATTCCTTTTCGATGCTCTATCTGATTTTATATGGCGGAGAGAGAGGGATTCGAACCCTCGGTGCCGCTTTTGACAGCACACACGATTTCCAGTCGTGCTCCTTCAGCCAGCTCGGACATCTCTCCGCAAAATTGGGGATGGCATCAATTTCTTAAGATGCTGTACTCTGGCGGAGAGGGTGGGATTCGAACCCACGATCCCGTTTTTGACAGGATACCGCTTTTCGAGAGCGGGGCCTTAAGCCGCTCGGCCACCTCTCCAGCATCTTTAAATTTTAAAATCCAAGTAGGTTCAATATACTTTTTTAATAGAGCCTGTCAATAATCTTATTTTATTCCTTGAATAACAGAATCCTTTATAGTATCTGTTCTCTTTTGTTTGAATAAGGTAAGAATAATATGTCGAAAAGGAATTGTTAAACATGGCTGAAGTCATCCCTTTTAAGGGAATTCTCTATAACACTCGTAAGATTCGCAATCTGGCAGATGTTACGGCTCCCCCTTTTGACGTTATTTCAGAACAGGAGCAGATTCGATTTCATGAACGTCATCCCCAGAATATCATTCGGTTGACTTTGGGCAAAATTACCGAAAATGATACACCTACAGACAACCGCTACACCAGAGCAGCAGACTGTCTGAACAGATGGTTTTCAGATGACATCATGTTGTTAGACCAAGAACCGGCACTTTACCTGACGTCGATGGAATTTCTCTCTGACGGGAATCGAGTGACACGTTATGGTTTGATTGCCCTTATCCGCCTTGAGCCATTTGAAAAGGGTATTATTTTACCCCATGAAAAAACCTTTTCCAAGGTAAAATCGGAACGGCTCGAGTTGATGAAAGCTTGCCATGCCAATTTCAGCCCAATATTTTCTTTATTTTCCGATGAAGAAAACCGCATTTATAATAAACTAAAGGATGCGATCGATGACAAATCAGCCGATATTGTTTTTACGGACAACGCCGGACAAAAGCACCAGCTGTGGCGAATTACCGATCATTCGGTTCACCGATATATTTCCGATGCCCTAAAGGATAAAAAAATTTTTATTGCTGATGGACACCATCGCTACGAGACGGCGCTTAATTACAGAGATTGGTTGTCCGCCCGCACGTCAAATTTTAACGGCAATCACCCGGCAAATTACGTCATGATGTACCTTTGCAGCATGGAAGATCCAGGACTTGTCATTCTTCCCGCACATCGCTTGTTAAATGAAATTCCGGTCGAAACAAGAGAATCACTGATTCACAAAACGAAAGATTATTTTGACATCATAACAATTCCTTACAATGATAAACATCACAAAGAAAATCTGTCTCAATTTATCTCGATTTTAAAATCGAATGCTTCAAAGCATTGTATCGGTGTTTGTATGAAAGATTGTCCGGAACTTTACCTGTTAATACTCAAACCCGACGTTATGGAAAATATGTTTGGTGATGAATTGCCGGAAGTGCTCAGAAATATTGATGTGACGGTGTTGACCCGTCTTATTTTTATGGAGGTGTTGGGTTTTGATCAAGCCCGGCTTGACAATGAGCGGCTGATCGCCTATTCGAGCATTGCTGAAGAAGCCATAGATGCAGTGTTCGCCGGAAAACATGACATGGCTTTTATACTGAATCCTACAAGAATTCAGCAGGTACGCGATATCGCCAATTCAGGCCTGATTATGCCTCGTAAGGCCACCTATTTTTTCCCAAAAGTAATTACCGGCCAGGTGATGAATAAGCTGGATTGATGCCTTTGGGATCAGGGTTTAAATATTTGTTCAACTTCATCGGAATAAGAACCGTTCTCCTGATAAATAATCAGGGGCGAACCGATCTTTAGCCCTGAACGACCTCCCTTTTTTCCTTCAACGAGAATCATTTTTGCCTCTGTGTTTTTTTCCGAATGTACCATTCGAACCGACTTTGGCTCTATTCCGGAAGCGCGCATTTGGGTAAGAATATCCGTCAGACGCCCGGCAGGGAAGACCATGACAAACCTTCCAGACGTTTTTAACATCCTGCGTGCAGTTTCAACGACATCGTAAAGCGTTGTCTTAATTTCATGGCGTGCAATTGCACGCTGCTGATTTGGGTTGATCCTGCCGGATTCTGACTTTCTGAAAGGCGGGTTACTGATGACCAGATCCACGGGCTCTGAAGTATCTTCATGTTTTAGTGTTTTCATATCCCTGCAAAGAATGGTAATTTGATCTTCCATACCATTTTCTGTAATATTGAGGTTCGCGATATCGGCAAGTTCCGTCTGCACCTCGATACCGTAAATTTTGACTTCGGGATGTCGATACGCCAGTATCATGGGAATAATACCACAACCTGTACCCAAGTCGAGGATGGTATCATTCGGGCCCGGATCAGCATGCCAGGCCAGTAAAACAGCATCTATAGAAAAACGATAGCCGGACCGATTCTGCTTGACCTGTATGCAACCGTTAAAGAAGGAATCTGTGGTCAGTGATTTCATCTTAATTAAACCGGACCGATTTTGAATTTTATATCTTGTACCAATTCTTTCCCCAATGCCTGGTTGACCTTGTTAATTATATCTTTTTTCAAAAATTGGAGTTGGTGCATCCATGGAGGACTGTTTACAAGTACCAGAAGTAGTTTTCCTTTGAAAGCCTCTGGCTTGGTATTTTTTGCAATGACATCTCCCACAGCGCTTTCCCACAGACTCCAAACCTTTGACAGCTCCTCATCGCAATCACTTCGACAGGTTTTTAAAACACCATCTAAAATATCCCCGATGTGCACAAATTCGCTATTTTTTTTACTTTTTGCCATAATATAAAAAACTATAAAGTGATGTGTTAGGTTGTCAAGAATCAATTAGACGAAATCGAAAGAAATTTTCTACGCATTAATCAATGATCACCATTTAAAAGTGGCAACTCCCATATCGATTGTTTTTTCTTGACTTGAAAGGATTGGTAACTTAAATTAATAAGAGATTTAAGGATTTTAATACAAATTAACAGGAAAGAAGTCTATGAATTGGGATTGGGAAAAACTTAAAAAACAGCAAGATGGAAAGGAAGGAGGAATGGTTCCTCCTAAAATGGACGACCTAGTCGAAAAATTCAAAAAGTTTAAACTGCCCGGCGGTCCTCTTTTAATTCTGCTTTTCGTTCTTATATTTTTTGGTTCGTCCATGTTCTATACCGTTGCGGTGGACGAAGTCGGCGTTGTCCAGCGGTTCGGGAAATTTGTACGCATCACTCAACCCGGCCTTAATTTCAAGCTGCCGTCCGGAATCGAGAAGGTGACAAAAGTCAAAGTTCGTCGAGTATATAAAGAGGAATTCGGCTTTCGTTCTCTTCGGACAGGAGATACCACTAGACGTACCTTATCCGGCGGTGAGAACACAAATGTTGCCCTCATGTTGACCGGAGATTTAAATGTGGCTTTGGTACCATGGATTGTACAGTATCGAATAAAAGATCCATACAAATTCTTGTTTAAGGTCCGTGACATACGAAAACTCCTTATCGATATGTCAGAAGCGGCTATGCGGCTTGTCGTCGGTGACAGGAGCATCAATGAAGTAATCAGTAAGCGAGAGGAGATCGCCGTTGAAGCGAGGGAAGTCTTGCAGGCGGAGATGGATAACGCTGACTCAGGGATTAACATTGTCACCATTGAAATGAAAAAGACCAATGTCCCCGATCCGGTGCAGCCGTCATTCAACGAAGTCAACCAGGCCATTCAAGAAAAAGAAAAAATGATCTATCAGGCCAAAGAGGATTATAACAAAGCGATTCCTACAGCCAAAGGTGAAGCCGAAAGAACCATAAAGGCTGCTGAGGGGTATTCGTTGGATCGGGTCAACCGGGCCAAAGGTGATGCTGCCAGATTTAAGGCGCTTTATACGGAATATGCAAAGGCCAAAGATGTCACCAAGAGGAGACTCTATCTTGAAACCCTGAAAGGCCTTCTCCCCAAACTGGGTGATAAATATATTATTGATTCAGATCAGAAGAATTTTCTCCCCTTACTTAATCTCGGGAAACAAAAGGCTGAAAAATAATGAAATCTAAACTCGTTATATTGGTTGTTGCGGTTGTTGCCATTCTTTTCGTTTTTACCGCTGCATATGTGGTGGATGAAACAGAGCAGGTGGTTGTCACTCAATTCGGAAAAGTTGTCGGCAAACCGAAGACGGAACCCGGTTTGTATTTTAAGATTCCCTTTGTTCAGAACGCCACTTATTTTCCTAAAAATCTTTTAGAATGGGATGGTGATCCGGGCCAGATTCCAACACTGGATAAAACCTATATCTGGGTGGATGCATTTGCCAGATGGAGAATTATTGATCCAATAGAATTTTTTCAGACGGTCAACAACACCGTAAGTGCTCAGGGAAGGCTTGATGACATTATTGATCCTGCGGTGCGAAACCTTATAACTGAAAACAAGCTCATCGAAACAGTCCGTAAGTCCAACCGGGTACTGGACACCTATGAAATAGGACTTGAAGACATAAAAGAAAGACCATCCTACAAGATTACAACCGGCAGGGAAAAGATTACCAGGCAGATATTGGAGCAGGCCCAGCCAAAGTTGTCCAAGTTTGGTATTGAGCTGGTTGATGTGAAGATCAAACGGATAAACTATGTCGAGCAGGTTAGAGATTCGGTATATGGCCGAATGATTGCGGAACGGAAGCAGATTGCCGAAAAATTCAGATCAGAGGGCAAGGGTGAAGCCCGAAAGATACTGGGTGAAAAGGAAAGGGATTTAAAGAGAATCACATCCGAAGCTTACAGGACAGCACAGCAAATCAAAGGCAAGGCCGATGCCGAATCAACTAAGCTATACGCTGAAGCCTATGGCGCTGACCCTGATTTCTATTCCTTTACCAAGACGCTTGAAATATACGATGATGCTCTTGGTAAAGACAGTTCGCTTGTGCTCTCAACGGATTCGGAATTCTTTAAATATTTGAAAGGGTATTCCGGAAAGCCATAACAAAAAAAGCACCGTAATCCATGAGAGCGTTTGCGTTCAACAATGGGTGCTTTTTTCACAGGCATAGGGACTTACAGGTAAAGTTTATTTGCCCTTTCTTCTTTGATGGCGTGTGCGAGCCAACAGCTTTCTATGTTTATGTTTTCGCATTTTTTTTCTTCGTTTTTTTACAACACTACCCAACAGATCACCTCCAATCGGTATTTTCTTTATTCATAAAAGATGATATTTACATTATAAATAACAGGATGTCTACATTTTTTTAATGAATAATGATTCTCATGGAGAAATTGAACAAATTCAATACAAACCAGATCAACATCATTAATAATTGTGTGGCAATGGCCGAGGAACTTGTCAGTAACTTCTATAAAATGTCGGCCAGTCAATGGTCCGCGGCATGCGCATACGATATCAAAACGATGGTCGATCTTTCTCCCGACGAGATCGTTTACGGCCCGTTTGCCCAGGTTATCCGATATAAGGGCTGGCGAAAGAATTCATCCTTAGGCTCATCAACTTATGATTTTTATAAAATATGTCTTCAAGATCATGCGATCCTTTCAGCCATAAAAGATTCGCCAGATATAGAACTTTTTCCATTTACGCTATATATCGTTGCTCACGAGCTCATTCACATCCTAAGGTTCAGCAAATTCCTTCAAAATTTTGAGGCATCTCAGGAAGAAATGATGACAGAAGAGGCTCATGTCCATGAAACCACACATGACATACTCAAATCGGTAAATATTTTTGGCATGGAGAATGTATTGAAGTTTTATGAAAAATGGCGTAAACCTATTGATGATTTGCGGAAATTTTAATTCAAAAAAAGTGCTGGATTTACCTTGACAATGCTAAAACATTGCATATATTAAGCGTGATTTTATGAATTAAGCGTTTAAAAATAAATTGGCTCTAAAGAGATAAGTTTTCGTTGAGAAGGAGGTTTTCAAAAATGCCCATATATGAATATGAATGTTCAAAGTGTGGGAGAATAGATGAAATGATCCAGAAATTTTCCGATAAACCGTTGACCAAATGCAGGCATTGTTCCGGAAAACTCCATAAACTTATTTCGCACAGTAGTTTTCACCTTAAGGGAACGGGTTGGTATATAACAGACTATGCAAATAAATCACAGAGTTCAGCAACACCTTCAAATAAAGGAAAACAACAAGCAAGCCAAAGTTCAGATATTCCAAGCAAAGAACCCAAAAAGTCAAAAAAACCTGCCGATTAAACACTAGAATATAATTCTCGTCTCATTTTCGTTGCGAAGGATTATATTCATAATAATTTGTTAAAATAGAAAAGGAGAAATTGAAAAATGAAACTCAGACCGTTAAATGATCGAATTTTGGTAAAACGTGTTGAGGAAGAGGCCAAGACCAAGGGAGGGATTATCATTCCGGACACAGCCAAAGAGAAACCGGCAGAAGGAAAAATTGTTGCGGTTGGAAAGGGTGCGCTAAATAACGATGGTAAACGTGTCCCCCTAGAAGTCAAAAAAGGTGATCGGATTTTGTTCGGGAAATATGGTGGCCAAGAGATAAAAGTTGAGGGTGAAGAATACTTGATCATGAGCGAACAAGAAGTTCTCTGCGTAATCGAATAATAAATATACGAAACGGAGGAAAGACCAAGATGGCTAAAGAAATAAAATACAATGTGAAAGCCCGTGAAGCCATGCTTAACGGAGTGAGAGCACTTGCAGATTCGGTCGTCGTAACACTCGGCCCTAAGGGAAGAAACGTTATTATTGAAAAATCCTGGGGAGCCCCCACGATTACAAAAGACGGCGTAACCGTCGCCAAGGAAATCGAGCTTGCGGACAAGTTTGAAAATATGGGAGCTCAGATGGTGAAAGAAGTTGCCAGCAAAACCAGTGATATGGCTGGTGACGGTACCACCACGGCGACAGTGCTTGCAAGGGCGATATACGAAGAAGGCCAGAAACTTGTTGCGGCCGGCAACAATCCCATGGCCATCAAACGCGGAATTGACAAGGCGGTTGAGGTTGCGGTCAAAGAACTTCACAAGATCAGCAAACCCACGAAAGATCAGCGTGAAATTGCCCAGGTTGGAACCATTTCTGCCAATAATGACGAAACCATTGGAAACATTATCGCCGAGGCCATGAATAAAGTTGGCAAAGAAGGCGTTATTACCGTTGAAGAAGCAAAGGCCATGGAGACGTCCCTTGAGGTTGTCGAAGGTATGCAGTTTGATCGCGGCTATCTTTCGCCATATTTTGTGACAGATCCGGATAAAATGCTTGTTTCTTTGGAAGATCCTTATATCCTGATCAATGAAAAAAAGATCAGCAACATGAAAGACATGCTTCCAATTCTTGAACAGATCGCAAAGATGGGCAAACCCCTGATGATCATTGCTGAAGACGTGGAAGGCGAAGCACTTGCCACATTGGTTGTTAACAAACTGAGAGGGACCCTTCAGGTCGCAGCCGTCAAGGCTCCGGGTTTTGGTGACAGACGCAAAGCCATGCTCGAGGATATCGCGATTTTGACCGGTGGCCAGGTTGTATCGGAAGATCTTGGAATAAAGTTAGAGAACTTGACAATATCAGATCTAGGACAAGCGAAACGCATCAACATCGACAAAGACAACACCACAATCGTTGACGGGGCGGGTTCACGTTCCGCACTGGAAGGTCGAGTAAAGCAGATTCGCGCACAGATTGATGAAACAACATCCGATTACGACCGTGAAAAACTCCAGGAAAGATTGGCCAAACTCATTGGAGGTGTAGCGGTCATTAATGTGGGTGCTGCCACAGAGATAGAGATGAAAGAAAAGAAAGCGCGTGTTGAAGACGCATTGAATGCTACGCGGGCTGCGGTTGAAGAAGGGATCGTTCCCGGAGGCGGTGTTGCACTGGTTCGCTGTATCGATGCGCTGGAGAAAATCAAAATCAAAGCTGACCAGAAATTGGGTGTAAAAGTTGTATTGCGTGCTATCGAAGAGCCCTTGAGACAAATTGCAAACAACGCCGGTTTTGAAGGTTCCGTCGTCATTGATAAAGTTAAACAAGGTGACGGTGCTTTTGGTTTTAATGCCGAGACCAACAACTATGAGGATCTTATTGAAGCCGGTGTCATCGATCCCACCAAAGTCGTTCGTTTTGCACTGCAAAATGCCGGAAGCGTTGCTTCATTAATGCTGACCACAGAAGCAATGGTCGCGGACAAGCCCGAAGAAAAAGCCGACATGATGCCCGGAGGCGGTGGCGGAATGGGTGGCGGAATGGGCGGAATGGGTGGAATGGGTGGAATGGGCGGAATGATGTAATTCTCCCGGTCCGTGTCAACACCAAATTTAAAAACCCTCATGCTTTATTTGCATGGGGGTTTTTTGTTGATGATCTCTATTTCTAAAAAGATTGAAAAACTTGACAACTTACTAATTTCCGCGTTATAATACTTAAATTAATTAAAAAATAATATTAAAAACTCGGAGTGTCTCATGGTTTATAAGAGAAAATATCAGGTAATGATGGCCTTATGTTTTTTAGCTGCAATGCTGATTTTCCCAGTTCATCTTTTTGCTCAGGAAGCTGTGGAAACTGTGGAACATGAAGCAGGTTTTTATTATACCGTCCAAAAAGGGGACACGCTCTGGGACCTATCAACTCAATTTTCTGATAACCCATGGCTATGGCCAAATTTATGGAGCGATAACAGTCAAATCTCCAATCCCCACTGGATTTATCCGGGTGAGCGTATTCGCCTCTTTCATGTAAAGGGAGTTGATACTTTTATTAAAAAGAACGTTGAGGAGATTCAACCCAAAGAACCAGAGACGACAAAAGAGACGTTGTATTATTACTATTCTCCCATTAACAGTATCGGATTCATCAAAAAACAAGCCATCACCCCACAGGGAACCCTCTTCAAGGTCTTAGATGATAAAAAACTGGTCGGCGTCGGGGATCTGGTTTATGTCCGTCCGGATGTTGATCATTCTCTTCAACCGGGTACAAAATATACGGTATATAGAACTCTAAAGCCGATTGTAGACGAAAAAACAAAAACACTTATCGGAACTCAGCACTATCTAACAGGAATTGTTGTAATTACAAAAAAAGAACCCGGTTTCGTTGTAGCCAGGGTTGTTAAATCCTACCGGTCTATTGCTGTGAACGATCTTTTAATGCCGTATAAAAAGCGGTCGCCGAGAATTGCCCTGACCCAAAGAAAAAATGGTTTGGATGGAAAAATTATTGTATCTGAGGAGCGCGACAAAAACATTGGGGATCATACCGTCGCATTCATCGACAAAGGTGATCAAGACGGTGTGGAGATCGGCCAGTCATACAGTATATATTTTCAGGAACAAGCAAAGCTCAACAAGAAAAGCAAAGAGAATATCCTTTTGACGCCTATTGTTCTTGGATCGCTACTCGTCTTGCATACCGAGCCAACCACATCAACAGTTCTAATAACCCAATCGGACCGGAGTATTGATCCGGGAACTAAAATTGGTAGTCCCATTGAATAGAATGACGAAAGTGTTACATTTTATCCAGCGCTTTGTCGATTAACACCTGAAGTCCGTTCGGGCTCCAATCCCTCAAACGTCGACCATTAACAAATACCGTCGGGGTTCCCGTGATACCGGCCTGACGTCCGTCCAGTATGTCTTGCTGTATTTTGGCCAAGATTTTAGGATTCTTCATCATTTTCTCAAATTCTTCACCATTGAGCCCAAGATTTTCCGCAATTTCTCTGATCTTTTGATCGTTCAATTTGTCGTGTTCAAGAAAAAGCTGATCATGGAACTTCCAGAACTTGCCGTATTTGTCGGCCACAAGAGCTGCCATAGCGGCTTTCGTAGCATATTTATGCCTTCTGAGGGGGAAATTTTTAAAAACAAGTTTTACTTTTCCAGCATTATTCTCGAGCACCTGCTCCAGTAGAGGGACAATCCTCGCGCAATACGGTCATTGAAAATCGCTAAAAACAGCGATCGCTACCGGGGCGTTCGCCACTCCTTTAAGGGGTGACCCGGAGATATCGATCTGCTGGATAAAATCAACGTGAAGGATTTCAACCGTTTTGTTTTTACGGCTGCTCAAAAAAAGCCATTCTTCTCCGGGGCCAGTTTTGATTTGATCAACATGATTTCCAACATTGATCTTATCCTTCAGCTTGCCATCAGACGAATAGATTAGAATCATTCCCGGTTTGGTGAGAACGAAAATCGAATTTCCATTCTTGGAAACTGCAACGTCAAGAGGCTGTGCGTCCAGCTTTAGTGTTTTATGAATATTCCATTCAACAAAAGCAGGACTTTGGGTGGACAAGACTGGAACAAATAAAATTGCCAACAGACAAACAATATAATTTTTTTTCACATTGATACCATATCGTTCATTTTACCTTAAAAAATATTTCCGGTTCACTGCTGTTATTAAGGTTGTTTAAAATTAGCGGTGAAAAACTTATACAATCATATATAAACGAAGATTTCATGTCAATCAAGCTGCAAAGATCGTCTGTTAATAGACTGTTTCGTGTTAACATATAGTTAAAACTAAATATTTTACTTAATATCCGTGGGAGGTGGGCAATAAAAGATTGACCTTTGGCATGAATAATATTAAAATATATAACATGTTAAAGCTTTTTCCTGTGCATCGGGGGTAAAATTTGATATTGTCGAAATAACAGAAAGGGCGGGCTTATGAATTTTGGACGATGGTTAATATCCTTATTGCTGTTGTTGTTTTCGATGTCGGCTTCAGCAGAATATTACAGATATGTTGATAAAGACGGAAACGTACATTACACGGACGATTTGACCAACGTTCCCGAAAATCAGCGAACCGACATTAATGAATATACCGGTTTTCAAGGTGGTCCGTATGATCAGCAAAAAGATGAACAAGAAATCGAAAAGAAACCGCCTATATTGGATAAAGAACAGGTAAAAAGTGGTCAAGACACAGCTGATTTTTCTGAAACCAAGAAGCGTCTTGACCAGGTAAAGGAAAAATTGGAAGCGGAATACAGTGCCCTGATGGCGGAAAAAAAAGAGATCGCAGAAAACAAAAATAAATATAGATCAAAAAGTCGCGCCAAGAAATATAATAAAATTATACTGAAGTTTAATGAGAAAATAGAAGATTATGAAAGAAGAAAAAAGCTCTTCAACGAGGACGTTGAAAAGTATAATCAGCGGGTTGAGAAATCCTACATAAATGAATTAGAAAAAAGAAAACAGAGAATAAAAGAAAATTAACTGACCCCGCAGAATACCATTTCCATGGTTTCGCTCTATTGGTGATACGACCATGGCATCTTTTGATAGGCCCCTTTATTTTTCTTTCCCGG
>Ga0210064_1000851_pt1 | contig 13967 bp, 15 predicted proteins | sample Muzzi_CordC_D2_FD_185531 | JGI IMG/M metagenome (GOLD analysis project Ga0210064, IMG submission 185531) | Wetland microbial communities from San Francisco Bay, California, USA, that impact long-term carbon sequestration - Muzzi_CordC_D2 (SPAdes) | ecosystem: Environmental > Aquatic > Marine >...
TTGACCATTGCGGTACGCCAACGTGCATAATCATCTGATCAGACAATGCGCTGCCCGATGCAGTGAGCTACACCGGAATCACAGATATGAAACCTGTCCGCATCTTTTGCCACATCGCCTGCGAACCCCCCGGTTATCTGGCGAGCTTTCTGGATACTCGCGGCTGTCCCTGGGAATCGGTCTGCCTCGACACAGGGCGTGAGGTACCCCGTGATCTGGACGGGGTGGCCGCCCTCGTGTTCATGGGTGGGCCGGGCAACGTCAATGAGCCAACCGTGTGGATGCAACAGGAACTGGACCTGATCCGGCGCGCTGCGATTCTGGGGATTCCCGTGCTCGGCATTTGCCTCGGCGCCCAACTGATCAGCAAGGCGCTTGGGGGATCCGTCATGCCCGCAGCGAGCCTGGAAGTGGGCTGGCACATGGTGGAGCAAGTGGGTGACTCGGCAGCACCCGGGTGGTTTGCAGGCTTGCCACAGCGGTTCGAGGTGTTCCAGTGGCATGCGCATACGTTTTCCATCCCGCCCGTTGCGGTTCCGCTGCTACGCAGCGACTGTGCCGAGAACCAGGCCTTCGCGTTCGGCAACATCCTGGCCATGCAGTTCCACCTCGAGGTAGCGCCAGACTCGGTCAGGGAACTGACACAGCGTTTCCCCGGCGACCTGGAGGACGTGTCGAATTGTGTGCAGTCCGCAACGGAGATTACCGCCGACCTGGAAGCTCGAGCGAGTCGACTCTACAAAATTGCCGATGTCGTATTTGACCGCTGGGTGCAGTCTGTTTACGGCGGCCGGCATGTCATCGCCTGACGACGCCACCCGGCAGACGCTCCTGTCGCGGAGTCGGCTGCCGGGTGAGCGGTCAACTCAGGCCACCCTGGAAAGCCCGGCGGTTATTGCCGCCGGTTTCTTTTTCCCTGGTTGCGAGACATCGTTGCCGATCAGCATCTCCGGGATGCGGGTCGATGCGCCCTGGTAAAAGCCGCATTCCACACCTTCGACACTGCGCGGATTGCGGAAGGTGCCGAACACCATGTCCCACAGCGGCAGGTCGGAGTAGTTGTCACGATGCACGCCGCGGGCATGATGGAGGTTGTGGCTCTCCGGGCGCTGGATGAGATAGCCCAGCCAGTGCGGTGTGCGGATATTGGCGTGCTGGAACATCGCGTTGAAGGTCAGAAACAGTGCCGCGATAACGCCTGCCTCGGTGCTCAGGCCGAGCAACGGAAACAGTACCAGGCTGCTGATGGTGGTGAACATGGCTGCATCGAAGGGATGCAGGTAAAAGGCGCCGAAGGCATCCAGGCTCTCGGCACTGTGGTGCATCTGGTGTCCCGCGCGCCACAGCCAGTTCCACTGGTGCGCGGCACGGTGATACCAGTAGTGGCCGAACTCGTAGACCAGCACGCCCACGATTGCCCCCCAGGGGCCAAGGCCGCTGAGGTCGAACAGGTGCGTCTCGCCGAACAGTCCGCCCCAGAGCGCAGCGACTTCGCCAGTCAGGAAAAAGATGGCTGCGGTGACCAGCGCACCGCGCAGGCGCCAGTGGCGGGTGGATTCATAGTGGCGCCGCCGGATGCTGAAATCCAGCAGCAGGAATCCCGGGATCAGGGCCAGGGTGATGGGTTCTATCAGGTCGATCATGGCGTATACCCCCCGTGTGGTTGGATTGCTGTTTACATACATACCATTCGGTATGTTTGCACTATAGACCCTGGTTTCGCGCATGTAAATACCGTTCGGTATGTTTTTTTAATAAAATTTTATAACAATAAAAACATGTATATAAAAATTATTTATATAATTAATCTATTGAACTAAGTGTTTACACATACCATTGAGTATGTTCATATGAGGTTATGGCCAGCAAGGGTGAAGAGACACGCAAGCGCATACTGGATGCCGCCCAGGCAATGATCCTGGATCACGGCTTTGCCGGGGTGTCGGTGGATCAGCTGATCCAGAGTCTGGGCCTGACCAAGGGCGCCTTTTTTCACCATTTCAGGAGCAAGAGCGACCTCGCCCGCGCGCTGATCAGGCGCTACGCGGACGAGGGGATGCAGTTTTTCACAGACAGTCTGGCGCGAGCCAGGAAACTCAGTGATGATCCCCTGCAGCAGTTCCTGATCATGATCGGTCTCTACGAGGAAATGTTCGCAGCCCTGACCGAGCCTTATCCCGGTTGCCTGCTGGCCTCCTACGTCTACGAGCTGCAGCAGTTCGACGCGGAAACGCGTGCCATCCTCAATGAGGAATTCATTCTCTCCCGTACCGAACTGACGAAACTGTTACACGAGATCATGGCGAAGTACCCGCCGCGACGGGAGGTCGATCCGGTGTCGCTGGCCGACGGCTTCATGTCTCTGTTTGAGGGCGCCTTTGTGCTCTCGAAGTCACTGGGCGAGGCGGATGTCACCGTCAAGCAGTTGCGGCACTACAAGGCGTATATCGAGCTGCTGTTCGGCAAGGGGTGAGGCGGGAGCAGTCTCGTTCCCGGATTCCGCCGCTCCATCCGGGCTACGGAGGGAGTGGTTTACCTGCGTCGCCATTGCGAGCGCGACGTCCAGGGAGGTACGAATGCCCTGCAGTCGTCGCAATGACAACGCTATTGGATAGTTTGTGTATTTGCGGTCGAACCAGCGTGGTCTGCCCAGTCAATCGTCCAGCGGCAGCAGGTCCAGGAATCCGTCCGGCGCGAGGCTGGTCGCCAGCATCACCGCGTTGATGTCCTGGTGCTCGCGCCAGCTCTCGCTGCGCTGGTTTTCGGGATCACGCCAGAAGGCTTCGATCTCAGCGCGCAACGGCAAATACCGCATGAGTTCCTCCAGCTGCGCCCGCAGCCGCGGTAGCGTGGCTGTGTCTGCTTCCCGGCCGGCTGCCTGGTGCATGCGCTCCAGGGCGTGCAGCCCGATCGCCAGGCCGAGTTCGCGAAACGCGAGCCGGTAGCGCGCCGGTTGTCTCAGTTCGTTGCCGCGCTCGAACTGCCGCAGGCCCAGGGCGGTTGCCTGCAGCAGCCGGTCGAGGAGTTGCGCATCGGACTCCGCGCCCGGCTGCATGAGCTGCTGCAGGCGCCTGGCATCGATCAGCAGTCCGCCGAGGCCCAGCGGGTCAGCGGTGGCCAGCTCAGTGCGCTTCAGCATCGCGGCGTACTGGCGGGTGTCGGCTTCGAGATCCAGCCTGCCGGCTGTTTGCCTTAGCGCAGCCGCGGTCGCCTGCAGCTGCAGATTGCTGACATAGCCCTCCAGCGGATCGTGCTGTCCCATGGACGGTACCAGTATGCGCGACAGGTCGATGCTCATCTTCCAGACCATTCTGTGCGGCTCTATGTTGGGGGCAGGCTGGTAGGTGAAGGCATTGAAGGCGGCCAGGGAGAGTTCCCGTGCCCAGCTGTTGAACACCGGTTCGTGCGTGGTGCGCGCGACCTGGTCCAGGGCGTGCATCCACTGCGTCAGATAGTGGAAATACTGGCCGTCGCGGTCCCACTCGCTGCGCTCGTCGTAGGGCTCGTGGAGGCCGCGCTCCGGCTGCGGCTTGCCGATACGCAGTCCGCCGCGGGTGGGATGCCGCTTGCCGTCCGCTTCACTCAGACCACTGATCCAGCCGCTGCGGCTGTCGTCGTCCCGATGCCGGCCGAGCACGTCATGGACCTGTTTGACCAGCTGTCTTGCCAGCCGGGTGTATTGCGGCTCGCCGCTGGCGCGTGCCAGGCCGAGGTAGTTGCAGACCGCAAAGGCATCCGTCCACAGGTAGCGTTGCGGGGGCTGCGAGCCAGTCAGGCCTGTGCGTGCCGCGAAGGCATCCATTAACGCAATGGCTTCCCGGATGTGTGTGTCGGGCATGGTATTGGCCTCTGTTTGTGCAGCCGCAGCCATCTGCGAGAGCGTCAGCAGCGTGATGAGCAGGCAATGGCGTGTGCGCATAGCGAATCCTCTTTCGGGGCATTCGTCAGGTGTTGAAGGCATGCCTATCAATCCTGTGCATGTTTCCATCATAGCGGGATTCAGTTTTGCTGCCGGCCCTATTATGCTGCCGGCTATGATTTCATGCAGGCAGTGAAGATGCGGTACCGGGAGTTTACGAACAGTCTGGGTGGTGATGCCTGCCCCGGCAGGGCTGGAGCCCTGCCTGCGGGCGCTGTGGTATGACGCAAAGGGGGAGTGGGATGCGGCCCATGAGATCGTGCAGCGGCTTGATACCGTGATGGCCGCACGGATCCATGCCTACCTGCATCGCAAGGAGGGGGATGACTGGAATTCACGCTACTGGCACCGCCAGGCAGGGTCGGTGTTCCCTGCCGGCATGAGCCTGGAGGAGGAGTGGGATATGCTGGTGCGGGAGTTGGCGGAATGATAGCGGAGATTCGAGATGGCATTGCTTGGCTTGCTCAGTGACGTGCATGCGACTGCTTGCCCGGTGCGCGAAGCCCTGTCGCTATTCGAACGAGCCGGCGTGGACCAGGTCCTGTGCGCCGGTGATATTGCCGGTTACCACGATGACGTGGAGAAGACCGTCGCGCTGCTGACCGACAGCAACGTGCGGGCCGTGCGTGGTAATCACGACCTGCGCTACCTGGACCGCTGTGGCGAGTACGCGGAAGACCGGGTCTCGGTCTACCTGAGGCAACTGCCTGCCGTGATCGACATCGAGATCGCCGGCAAGCGGGTGTTCGTGGTGCATGCGGAGCCGCCGGATGCCTGCGAGGGTGGCGGTATCCGCTTGCTGGATCAGGATGGCAGGGTGCGCCCGGAGCGCGCTGTATTCTGGGCGCAGCAGCTGGCTGGCTACCATTGCGACGTGCTGGTGGTTGGGCATTCCCACCAGGTATTTGCCGAGCGGCTGGGGAACACCCTGGTGGTGAATCCGGGCAGTACTGTGTTTAATCATTCCTGCGCGATCCTGCGCCTGCCGGAAATGACCGTGCAGGTGTTGCCGCTATCCGGTCAGCCGATCAGGCGAACCTGGAACTGGGCGGAATACATGGCCGGCAAGGATAGCGCCAAAGGGGAGAACAAAAATAAATCGACAAAATAGTCGAAATATAATAAATAAATCTATTAAGTCGACATACATATCGATTTAATGTATAAACATTTGCGAGTTATATGTCGACATAACAGTCGATATGTATATTGTATTTATCTTTTATGAGCCTCTGAATTAATTCGTCATTGCCAGAGGAACGCAGTGACGAAGCAATCTGTAATTCAGTGATTCACTGGTTGCGAGATTGCTTCGCTACGCTCGCAATGACGGGATACATGAATTAATAAGATATTCCTTTATTCGTCAAAGGTGGCGACTATGAAAATATCCCCGTTGCTGACGGATGATGCCGTTCTTGCGGAACTTGGCGAGCGCATGGCACGCCGCCGTATCGATCTGCAGTTGACCCAGGCCGATGTGGCCGAACAGGCGGGCATCGCCAAGCGGACTGTCGAGCGCATCGAGTCCGGTGCCTCGGCGCAAATGTCGAGCATCACCCGCATCCTGCGGGTGCTGGAACTCCTGCCGGGTCTGGATGCCATGATCCCCGAAGCCGTAGCAAGACCGATGGACCTGCTGCAGCGCAAGGGCAAGGCGCGGCAGCGCGCATCATCCCGCAGTCGTGCGCACCGGCCGGAGCAGTCATGGTCATGGGATGACGATACATGAGCACGATTGCAGAGGTCAGGCTCTGGGGTCGTACCATCGGTGCGGTCGCGCTGGAGGACAGCAGGGATATGGCTGCCTTCGAATACGATGCTGCATTTGCCCGCAGCGGCATCGAGATTGCGCCGCTGACAATGCCGCTTTCCCGTCGCGTCTACACCTTTCCCGAGTTATCCAGGACAACCTTTTACGGCTTGCCCGGGCTGCTGGCGGACTCCCTGCCTGACAAGTTCGGGAATGCGTTGATTGACGCGTGGCTGGCCACCCAGGGCCGGCAGCCGGATTCGTTCAACGCGGTCGAACGCCTGTGCTACACGGGTCAGCGTGGCATGGGTGCCCTGGAATTCGCACCGGCGATCGGGCCGCGCGCGCGGCAGGCAAGCCGGATACAAATAGACAGGCTGGTTGAACTCGCATCGGAGGTGCTCACCCATCGCAATGATCTGCAGGTTTCCTTCGCGGATGAAAGCAGGGAGCAGGCGCTGACCGATATCCTGCGGGTCGGCACCTCGGCCGGCGGCGCCCGGGCGAAGGCGGTGATTGCCTGGAATCCGGCAAGCAACGAGGTTCGTTCCGGCCAGTTGCCCGCGGGTGACGGCTTCGAATACTGGCTGCTTAAATTCGACGGGGTCAGCGGTAACCGGGACAAGGAGCTCGAGGATCCGCAGGGGTACGGTGTCATCGAGTACGCGTACTCAGGGATGGCCAGGGACTGCGGCATCGACATCAGTGAGTGCCGGCTGTTCGAGGAAAACGGCCGGCGGCATTTCATGACCCGGCGTTTTGATCGCCTTGCCGGCGGGGAGAAACTCCACATGCAGTCACTGTGTGCGCTGGCACATTACGACTTCAACATGGCGGGCGCCTACGGCTATGAACAGGCGCTGCTGGTGATGCGGCAGATGGGCCTGCCCATGCGTGCGATCGAGGAGCAGTTTCGCCGCATGGTTTTCAACATCGTGGCTCGCAACCAGGACGACCATGTCAAGAACATTGCCTTCCTGATGGACAAGTCCGGTGAATGGTCGCTCTCGCCCGCCTTTGACATGACCTACAGCTTCAACCCTTCCGGTGCCTGGACGGCCAGCCACCAGATGACCCTGAACGGCAAGCGCGAGGATTTCAGCATGGAAGACTTCAATGCCTGTGCCAGGGCCGCTTCGATGAAACGCGGGCGGGCCGCGGCCATTGTCGGAGAGGTGCAGGACGTTGTGTCGCGCTGGAAAGACTATGCGGAGACGGCCGATGTGCCGGATGCGTGGCGGGAAAAGATCCAGGGGACGCTGCGGGTGCAGCGTTTTTAACCGGAGTTGCCTGGCCGCGCGCCGTCCCTGCACAAGCACGCCGGAGGCTGGCGTTCCTGCAGGAGCTGCTAGGAACCCGGATGCGGCGTACGCCTACAGGGATGTGGATGGCAGGGTAATGCAGGAGCAATTGCCGGGGGGATCCGGGACAACCGGCTTCACTCCCGGACAATTAGCGGCGTTCGCCCTTCGGGCTGCCCTGCGGGCGATCAACGCGCTGCGCGCTTTTGTATGGCCTGACGGCCTGCATCCGGGCTATGCTGCTGCATCCCCTGGCAGTCAAGGGTGTCCGGCCGGAAGACCGGATTTCTGGCATTATTGGCATCCCATGGCCGTGTTCATTAAACCCTCGAAAACACTGGCGCGACTTGCCGGGCGTGCGATCGCCGATTTCAGCATGATTCGAGCGGGCGACCGCATCCTGCTTGGTCTTTCCGGTGGCAAGGATTCCCTGTCGCTGCTGCATATCCTGCACTACCTGCAGCAGCGTGCGCCCGTGCGTTTCGAGCTGGCCGCGATGACCGTCGACCCCATGGCTGGCGACTTTGATCCGTCACCGCTGATCCCGTACCTTGCCGGACTTGGCGTTGCCTACCACTACGTTCGCAAACCCATCATGGAAATGGCGCAGGAGCACATGGGCAGAAAATCCTATTGCGCCTTTTGCTCGCGCCTCAAGCGCGGCCTGATGTACCAGACGGCGCGTGAGCAGGGCTGCAACGTGATCGCGCTGGCGCAGCACCTCGATGACCTGGCGGAAAGCTTCCTGATGTCGGCGTTTCACGGCGGCAGGCTGCAGACCATGAAGGCGCATTACCGGAACGACGACGGCGACCTGCGCATCATCCGGCCGCTGGTCTACGTGCGCGAGCGCCAGACGCGTGACTTTGCACACGGCCACGACCTGCCGGTGATTGCTGATTCCTGTCCCGCCTGTTTCGCCATGCCGACCCAGCGCCAGCACATGAAGACCCTGCTGGCAGCGGAGGAGGCGCACAACAAACTGTTGTTCAGGTCGCTGCTGACCACCCTCCGGCCGTTGATGAGCGAGGGTCTTCCGGCTGCCCGGGAAGGTGCCGATCTGGAAAAGCAGCGCGCTTGAGGAGCGCTACCTCAGGGTTGTCATCCTGGGTGAAACCCGGAATCCGGCACCGGATGACTGCATGGCAGGTCACGCGTGTCGTGTCACGGGTCGCATGGACCTGACAGCAGTCGCAGAGCGCCCAACCAACCGCCATGGAAGCACTGGACTTCATTCTTGCAGCTGTCGTGATCCTGCTTGCCTACCTGGTGCGGGGTGTCTCGGGATTCGGGTCGGCACTGGTGGCGGTGCCCCTGCTGGCGCATTTTCTGCCACTGACTTTCGTGGTGCCCTGGGTGGTCGTGATGGATACCCTGGCGGCGCTGCTGCTGGCCCGTTCGGGGCAACGCAGCGGGCACGTGCGCTGGGAGGAGATTTTCTGGCTGGTTCCAGCGGCACTGCTCGGGATCGTGGCCGGTATCCTGCTGCTGGTGAACCTGGATCCCGGGCCCCTGCTGGTTGCGCTGGGCCTGTTCGTCACAGGGTTTGGCGTGAGCAACCTGCTGGGCCTGCACAGCGACCGACCGGTGACGCGCTGGTGGGCGTTGCCCGCGGGTATCCTGGGCGGCGGCATCGGCGCCCTGTTTGCGACAGGTGGGCCACCAATGGTGATCTACCTGACCCATCGACTGCGCGACAAGTCCGAGCTGCGGGCGACCCTTTCCGGCTTGTTCCTGATCGAGGGTTCCCTGCGGGTGGCTGGCCTGATCATGGCCGGATTGCTGTTTCAGCCGCAGATGGGCTGGTACCTGCTGGCGGGCGTGCCACTGATGCTCACGGGGCTGACAGTCGGCAACCATATCCATCTGAACCTCGGCCAGCGGCAAATGGCTGTCGCGATTGCACTGCTGCTGATCGGCAGCGGGCTGTCGCTGCTGTGGCGCGTCTTCCTGTCCGTATAGCCCGGATCCCGGCTTGCAGGCACGTTTTCCCGGGCGGTATGCTAGCGCCCCCCACCGCCGGGTGGAATGACGTGTGCCTGGCTGAATTGACTTTATGGATACGAGATGAAAACACGCGCCGAAGAAATCAAGGATCACAACATGGCCACCGGCCTGAAGCGTGCGGACCTGCAGGCGGATCCTTACGGAGAGTTTGAAAAGCGCTTCACAACGGCCATCGAGTCGGGCATTCCCGAGCCCAACGCCATGACGCTCGCGACAATCGATCCGACCGGCCAACCGTGGGTGCGGACCGTGTTGCTGAAGACCTACGATGAACGGGGCTTCGTGTTCTTTACCAATTATGAAAGCCGCAAGGCGCAGCATATTGCACACAACAACCGCGTGGCACTGTCATTTCCCTGGTTTTCGCTTGGCTGGGAGGTCAAGGTTACCGGCGAGGCGGCCAAGGTCTCGTTTTCGGAATCCGCGCGGTATTTCACCACCCGTCCGCGCGGCAGCCAGATCGGTGCCTGGGCCTCGCCGCAGAGTCAGGTCATTACCTCGCGCTCGCTGCTGGATGCCAAGGTCGAGGAGATGAAGCGCAAGCTGCATGAACACGAGGTGCCGTTGCCGGCATTCTGGGGCGGTTTCCGGGTGCGGCCATCGACCATCGAGTTCTGGCATGCGCGCACCAACCGCCTGCACGACCGCTTTCTGTACACCCGTGAGGGTGAAGATGTGTGGCGGATAGAGCGGCTGGCGCCGTAACGGGGCGGGTGAGGGGCACCTTGAGCGGAGTGTCGATAGTTCAAATAGCCACGGAATCCACGGAAAAACACGGAAAGAAACAACGCTTGCTGACATCTGCCCGGTTAAGCTGCTACCGGTATTCAGGATATGAGGAAATACTCGTTGTTGAAGAAGAGAATTTTTTCTCTCTGAAAGAGAAGGTCACAACTGCGGGAGGTTGAAGAGAGAGTTAACGGGATAGCAATAACTCCTGGTAGCAGCTTTTTCCGTGTTCTTCCCTGGATTCTGTGGCCATCATATCCGTTCTAGTTCACCAGGTATTTCGCCGGGTCGACTTGTTTGTCGTTCAGCAGGACTTCGATGTGCACATGCGGCCCGGTGGAGCGGCCGGTTGAGCCCATCAGGGCAATCACCTGGCCTTTCCTCACGGTGTCGCCGGCCTCGACCAGGCGCTTCTTGTTGTGGCCGTAACGGGTGACGTAGCCGTTGCCGTGGCTGATCTCTACCAGGTTGCCGTAACCGCTGCGTTCTCCGGACCAGGTAACGATGCCGTCGCCGACGGCCAGGATGTCGGTGCCTTCCTTGCCGGCGATGTCTATGCCCTTGTGCAGTCCCTGCTTGCCACTGAACGGGTCGATACGCTTGCCGTATTTCGATGACAGCAGGCCTTTTTCAACGGCCCTTCCTGACGGGACAATGCGTTCGTACAGGTTGCGGTTCAGCAGCAGACTCTCCAGTATATCCAGCTTCTCCTCGCGGTCGGCGACGGTCGCATCCAGTTCCTCGATCATGCCGATAAAATCCGGGACCGTCGTTGTGAACACGGCCACCGCATCCTGCGGACCGCCCACGGGAGGCGCGATGTCGAAGTCGAATTCCGTGGCGTCAAGGTTGGCCAGCGTCACCAGTCGTGTGCCCAGCGCGTCCAGTCGCAGCATCTGCGCCTGCATGCGGCCAAGCCGCAGCGTGAGCGCGTCCAGGTTAGAGATGGCCGCCTTGTGGACGCGGGCGATCCCGGCTTGCTGCAGCAGGATCAGGGAACGGAGTTCGGCAATTTCATCCAGCTGCCTGGTGGCTTCCGTTTGGGTGCCGTAATGGAAGCCACTGAACAGGAGGGTGGCGCAGATTGCGAGGACGCCGGCAGTGAACAGGAGCGTGGTGCGCAGCGGATCGACCTCGACGCTGCGGACATGTCCGCAATGGTTGGCAAGCAGGATGGTGTTCGATGCCCGTTTCACGCTGGCTACCGTTTTCTCCTGAACGCCGGCAGCGAGGTATCACGCCCGGGTTCTGGCCGTTGTTATGTTCTGCCTGTCAGGGTAGAGACGGGGGTTGTGTTCGGCAATTGTCCTAAAGTACAGGTCGGTATCAATTATTGTTCATATACAATACGATACGAACTACTCTTCATGTAAAACAAAAAGAGCATGAAGCGGCGCGGTTGCTGAGCGTGGGCGCGGCTGCGGGTCCACCGTGCCGGGAAATATGCAGGTCTTGCCGGTGCGGGAACGGCTGAAACTGCCGGCATGCCACTTCCCCGTGGATAGGGGAGCGGTTAGCAGGCGTCAGTGATGCGGGGCGCTGTGGGCCTCGTGGCACTCGATTTCGAGTGCGCTGATCAGGGTGTCGATGCGGTCCTGGGGCGTGACGGCCTCGAGCAGGGCCTGCTTTTCCATGGAGTCAAGCGGCAGCACCGTGGTGAGTGTATTCACCAGGCGATCTGCGGGGATCGTCAGTAGCTGCTTCCAGTCGGTCTCCATCCGGGTTGCGGTGAAAAAGCTGTCCAGCAGCTGGATCAGGCGGTCACGGTGTTCGAAGTCATTGCTCCGCAACAGCTCGAAATCGGTGCGATAGGGTTCCCAGTCCGGGACCACTAGCCGGTAGTCGCGGGTGCTGTCCAGCTCTTCGCATATGTTAAATCGGCACAGGCCGGTGAGGACAAGCTCAATGCGGCCATCGGTGGTTTCCTGGTAGCGGGTGATGCGCCCGCCGCAACCGGTGCGGAACACGGCTTCAGGCTCCTCCTCCCGGGTCGGGTCGGGTTGCACCATGCCGAACATGTGGTGGCTCCCCATTGCGTCGGCCACCATGTCGAGGTAACGCGCTTCGTAGATGTTCAGCGGCAGATCGGCTCCCGGCATCACCACGGCATCAGGCAGGGGAAACACCGGCAGGGTATCCGGTAGCTGGTCAAACTCGGGCATGAAGGGCGTATAGGGCATAGTCTGCAGTTTAACTGTAAAAAAGGCCGATTGCCGCGGTGTGCACCCGCTACTAGTTATATTGGGCTGACTGCAGCGATTGCAAGTCGTGGCGGGCTGGTAGCCCGTATAGAGCGAACGCCTGCAGGGATGCAGGTGGCAGGACACCAACAGTAGGCGCCTCAGGCGATGCAGAAGCTATTGCCGAGCGCAATACGGGGATGACGACTGGATTTCCCGGGTTTATTCGCTTCACTCGTCCTTCGTGCATTCATTGCGCTTCGCGCTTTTGTCTGCCTTTCGGGCCTGCACCCGGACTACAGCGGTGATGTCAGTCGCGGGAGGATTACATGCCATTGCCGAACTTGTCATGGTGCAGCTGCACCTTTTCACGCATGGGCTTCAGTGCCTCGGCATACCCTGTCAGGACACCCAGCGCCCAGCTGATACGCTCGCGAAAGTAGGCGTCGGCCACGGCGTCGTTGTCCGCGGCGTCTGCGTTCAGGACCTTCACCACCTTGCGCACGATGACCTGCTCCGGGATGTAGCAGATGCGGTTGTTCTTGTAGCTGCTCATGCGCAGTTCCGCCACCGGGTAGGCGCCGCCGTCGGCGCTTGAAACCGCGACGATCAGTGCCGGTTTGTGGCCAAGTTCAAACCGGTTGAACAGCAGGAAGAAATTTTTCAGTCCCGCGGGGACCTGGCCGTGCCACTCGGGCGTCACGATCACGAAGCCGTCGCTGGCAGCCAGCTGTTCCCTCAGGGGTGCCAGCCGGGCGTTCCATTCGGGGTTGTCCTCCCACAGCGTCTGATCCCACAGGGGCAGGGGGTTGTCCGCCAGGGGATACAGCCAGGTCTCCATGCCCGGGTGTTCTGCCTGCAGGGTGTGCTCGATGTGACGGGCGACCTTTTCACTCTGCGAGGGGTTGCGATGGCTGCCGCTGATGATGACTATTTTCATGCGTGCTCCGGAATCGTTTGCCGGCGGCTCAGCTGCTGCCGGTTCTTGTTCGTGTCATTCGTTGTGTGCATGATACTTGACCCGGGGAGCGGTTTTCCAAGCGGGTGGTTGTCTGGCGGTGTTTTCCGGGGCGGCTATTCCAGCTGCTCGCGTTCGTTGCGAATGTGCCTGCCGCCCGCCACCATCCAGACGTCGTCCAGTTTCTCCAGCTGGACCTCGACGCTGTGGATTTCCAGGAACTGGCTGTCCTCGCCGCGCAGTGAGCCGAGCCCGGACCCCCGGCACAGGACGCGCGCGGTATTACCCTCGATGCTCACCTGCATATCCTGCACTGCGAGTTCGAGGTTGGCCAGCCTCGCCCGTATCCTGGTGATGTGCTGCACCAGTTCCTGCCTTGAGGGAACCTCGTACAGGCGCTGGCCGTTGTTGGTTAAATCGTAGAACGTGGTTTCCGTGAAGAACTCGCCCAGCCGGCGGGACTTCACCAGCAGTTCGACGCTGCTCTCGGGGGCGTGAATCCCGGCCAGTGCGCGCAGGTCCTCGAGTCGTTCGAGAATCCTGTCTTCCTCGCTGCCGTGCAGCAGAAACAGGGCGGCCAGGGCAGCGACAGCGGCGAGGACGATCAGCGGGTAGCGCTTGCGCATGGAATTTGTGCCTTTGGTGTGGCGTTGTCTCTGGCGGGTGACTATACCGTGTGGAGGCGTCGCGACGTATTTTTCACTAAGATAGAGCGTAAATGAAGCCTTGTTTTTTGAGTGGTGATCCTGCCTTGCAACGCATTCCCGAACCCGAATTGATGGATGAGCCGGAGCAGGCCGCTGCCTATGCTGAAGCCGATTTTGCCGAGGCACACAGCCGGATCATCGCCACGTTCGAGCGCTTCTTCCCGCAGGTCGAGGTCGCCGGTCCGGTGCTGGATCTCGGCTGCGGCCCGGGAGATATCGGGTTCCGGTTTGCCGCGCGCTTTCCGGGCTGCGAGGTGACCGGTGTGGATGGTGCGGGCGCGATGATCGCACTGGCGCGGCAGCGCAAGGCTGCTGATGCCGTCGTGGGGCCGCGGCTGAACTTCATCGAGGGGCTGCTGCCCGGCGCGGTAATTCCCGAACTCGCGTACGCCGCGATCATCAGCAACAGCCTG
>Ga0210064_1000852_pt1 | contig 13967 bp, 12 predicted proteins | sample Muzzi_CordC_D2_FD_185531 | JGI IMG/M metagenome (GOLD analysis project Ga0210064, IMG submission 185531) | Wetland microbial communities from San Francisco Bay, California, USA, that impact long-term carbon sequestration - Muzzi_CordC_D2 (SPAdes) | ecosystem: Environmental > Aquatic > Marine >...
TTATGGGACAAAGACATTTTACGCGAACAAGCCCTTTATATGAATATCAGGCCACAGCAACCTATTGAAAAACAGATAAAAGCTTCCTAAAAACACCTGTATTTCGGTCTTAATCGATCAATTTTCATGCAAAAACTGCCCAGTTAAGGGTGCTGGTTGCGGATCGCATAAAAAGGTGCTCCCGGACCGGATAGCTATTACAAATTGTGAAAATCTTGCGATATCACCAAAGTGGTGGGACAAATTGGAGAAAGATATTAAAGAGAAAATAGCTGATCGGGCGATATATTGGGCTGATATCCTGTCTATTACAGAGGAATCCTATTTGATTGATGGCCTTGAAGGGATATCAGACTGGAAATTTGAGAGAGTTATTTCAAATATGAATTGATGAGCACCTAACTTTTCACTGGTGCGGACGCAAAAAGCCGCGCCGCACAGTTCGGCGTTAGACTTGAATTTGATAATATATTGGCAGACAACTAATGAATATATTTCTACAAAGAAGAGCAGAAATAGCACTTCGTTCGCTTGATAAGATTGAGCAAAACAGAATTATCCGCTCTCTTTCGAACATCGAAGCTATAGATCGGGTAAATTTAATTCAAGACCCAAATATTCGTAAACTTGCAACAGGGTTTTCTGGGAAAAAGCTATATAGTTATAAAGGGTCACCTAAACTGAGGCTTATTTTGTCATTTGAGGAGGACGTGTGTACTGTCGAAGATATTATTGATCATGATAGATTGGGTCGACTTATAGCGCAAAGGGGGCAGTAGTGAGAAACCTGCAACCCCATACACTTGATCCGGTACAATGTCGTAATGAATGGAATGATTTTTATCAGCTGTTAGCTTCAAAACCTTCGCTTTCAGAAAGAAAGGATGTGTTACCCTTCTTTAAAACTCGGCAAAATTTATCTCTTTTGATATGCAGTTATTTCCCAAGAATAAAAACACCTGACAGGTTTGCTCATGAATACTCAATTGATGGCAGCTTTATAGCAGACCTTGTCGTAGGAGATTCAACGGTTCATCAATATTTACTTATAGAATTTGAGAATGGTTGCAAAGATAGCGTATTCAAGAAGAAAGGGAAAAAAGCCACACCTGATTGGGCTCCTCGATTTGAAGGTGCTTATTCTCAATTGATCGATTGGTTCTGGAAGCTTGAAGATAAAAGAAGCACCTCTGATTTTGTAAATACATTTGGAAGTCGAAGAGCAACCTTTCAAGGATTAATAGTCATAGGAAAAGATATGAACCTATCACTTCAAGAAAAAGACCGCTTGAAATGGCGTATGGATAGAACGATGATTGATTCAAATGCAATATCAAGTGTCTCATTTAATGGATTGTGTGAAGATCTTGACCATTGGCTAAAAGTATATCATAGCGTCTAACAAAGCTAATTCAGCCGACGCAAAAAGCCGCGTGGTTGAATAGCGGCGTTAATCAATCATAATTCATTCGATGATTTGATTGGCATATGTAATCCCAATAACATAGAAAGTTGCAATTTCGGCTATGATTCTAGAAACTGCAGCAATGGCAATAATTTCGCCTTCCATTGTGAAATCAAAAAGCAGGTAGAAATTAGAAATGTGCTTCCGATCTGAAAAAATCAGGGACTTCAAGGTGGCTATTTTGAGAGAATCTAAAAAATGATGTCAGTTATGATGAGCCAACTCAACAATACTTGCATTTTTAGAAAGTATCCGACTCCAAGATTTCATTGACGTATGCTTCTGGTATTCTTACCATTAATCAGTTTCATTGGTTGATGTCAATATTTTATTAACCGTATCAAAAAGGAGGCCTATCATGAAAATTTCAGAAGGTATCGAACATTTTTACAATTACCAGCGTCTAAATGTGAAAAAAAAATACGTTGCGGAACTATGAATTCATCCTGGACAATTTCCAAAACCATTTCGGAGACATAGAGCTATCGTCAATCACATCCGAGGACATTTTGGCTTTCATGTCCAAGGTATCAGACGGAACCAAACAAAATACAAAGAAATTACGATTCACCCTTCTGGCTGCCTTTTTCAATTTTATTAAAAATTCGGTCGATCCTGAATTCCAGAATCCATGCGATAATCCCGCCCTACGGAAACTTTTCAAGGCCAGCAAACCAACCCAGCTCAAGATCCTGGAAAAGGACGTGGTCGATGAGATCATTTTCAGAACCCGAAATCCAAGAAACCGGCTGATGCTCGAACTAATGGCACGGAGCTGCATGCGTGTCGGCGAGGTCCTGAAACTCAAACCACATGATATCGAAGACCGGAAGGTTATCATACGAGATCCCAAAAGCGGCAAGGAAGCGGAGGTTGCCTTCCTGCCCCAGAAAGTCGCGGACCGGCTCAAGAAATATATCCGTGACAATGGGATCGAACCCGGTGACAGGATTTTCTCGATAACCTACGCTGCCGCCAGGATCGTTGTTAAAAAGGCCGGTGCTTTGGTCGGCATTCATCTGAAACCCCATGATTTACGTAGGCACGCCGCCACATATGCCAGTCGATCCGGGACACCGCTTGAAATCGTTTCGAAGGTCCTGTTACGGCATTCGAACCTTTCGACCACTCAAAGATATTTGGGAAAAATCAGCGATGTAGAGGCGATGCGGTGGATCGACAACCTTCATGGATAATTCAACCAGTAGCCGGGTCGAACACCCCCGTTTTGGTCCGGCTATTTCAATGATCCTGTTTAGGTGACAATCAGGAATTGTATTGGTACTCTAAAAAATATCGTCCGTTAAATATTCAATTTTCGGATAATTATCAGTAAATGCAATGACCAAGATTGGATTTTGCCTCTTTTAAAAGCAAGACAATATAAATATCAGATGATTTTTTCCAAATCCTGACAATCTTCTACCTCCATGATTTTTATGCTTTTGATATCTCTTGTATCACCAGACAAGTCAATATTTCCTATCTTATATTCCACCTTGATCAGAATGTTGACATTCTCATGTTTGTGAATTTCGTAATTCATAACCAGTGGAGTCATCAGTTTCTTTCGAAGATGAATAGATGTCAAAAGTTGTGATATTCCATATGTTGCTATACCAGTAAATCCGGATAACACCATAATTTTGCGGCGATAATCTTTAATAAAAGGGTTGTTTGCTATTGTAAGAACACCGTATGTGAACCCAGTCAGTTCCTTGTTTGCGGGAGTCTCGGTGCATACGTAAGGTTTATTACCATACCAATGAATCTTACTTTCCTTTCCAACCTCATAGAAGGTACTTGCACGCTTTGGGTCCAAATCATCTACAGCTGGTTTTTCAAAGATGAACGCTTTTTCTTTTAATACAGCCAATGCCTTTTTCCACTGGTTTGAATTTTTTACCAACTTATAATAAGGTTCAATGTTATGTACAGCTGCTAAATAGACCTCTGTGTAGTCGTTGACATCGGCAGAGCCCACTATAATGCAGTCACCAATCTGTTCGGTTCTCTTCTTTATTATTTCGATTAAACGTTCAAGCTCTTTTTTTTCGTAAAGTTCTTTAAGTTCTTTAAAATTTTTTTTGCTGCGCGGATTGGAAAAATGTATTTTGGCTGTTGGATAGTTCTGAACAATAAAGTAGGTGAAATCCGTAACGGTTTTATAGTCGCACTTGTCTATGTTTGTCCGCTTACCCCTGCCTGTCCCTATTTCATTCGATTTTTTCCCATTCCTTGTCATTTCTTCAGTGTATTCAAATTCATCAGCATTTCTTGCACATGTGAAAATCTGTATGTTCTTGTCATCTAAAAACGGATCCCATAGCTGTTTAAGCAGATTGTTATCTTTGCCTGTCTCAAGTTCGTCTAATATGGATGGAAGTATATGTAGGAATTGATCCTTCAGCTCTGCTTTGTTCTGATAGAATATATGCCACAGTCCTCTAGTGTCAAAAGGATGTATGGTCTGAATCTGCCTGTTAGTTATAGGTATTACTTCACGTTCGAAGCCGTGCGCGAGACCTAAGCAAAAGAAAACATAAGGATTAATCTTATTGTTATACTGCGTTGTGTCAATGATACAAATGCTAGCATCCTTAATGGTATTGACGAGATCATTCAATCCAAGATTCGGATTAAGCTCAACGACATCTATTTTCCATGACTTAATCTTTTGAAGGAACTGTCCCAACTTTTGATTTTCTGACTTGTCAGAAGCTTTTGCACCTAACAATTGTTTAATATTGCTTTCTATTATTTCTTGAAACAATTTCTTATGGAAATCAACTAAAGGTGAATTTGAATTTTCAAATATAATAATACGTTTTTGGTTAAAGTAATTTAATCTATCCCGCATCGAAGAATAATGTTCATCAGTTATGCAGCATGGTTTAGATCTGGCATATTGCAAACTTTTCGGCTTTCTTAAATTCTTTGTAGAAGATATGTTATTGTTACTTGAAGAATGTTCCGAAATTTTAATATCATCAATACTGTTGTAAGTTAAAAAAAAGTCACAATTGTCATTCAGCTTGAAACGATAATTATTATCCATTTTTTGATTTGAGATAAAAACGAGCCCTTTTTTCATACTGTAGCCCAACCCGGCCTCATAATACACATTAGGATTTGGAATGCTGATATCGACAATAATGAATTCAGATTCAATAATTTTCTTGCAAATCCGTTGGCACATTACATATCCTAGTTGAAGTGCAAGATCTGCCCTGCTGATATTGAGATTCAAATCTTGCTCTCCTTTTTTCTTGATGACATTCTCGAACACTTCATCAAAAGGGTAGCCAAACGGCGAAACAACAAACACCTCGTCTGAAATATCTTTTCTTGCGGGATAATGTTCACACTCTTTATTACTCATAAAACATCTCATTGCATTTACCTCCTGCTGAGGTTTATATAAACTTTTGGATAAGTGTAATCCGCCCTTTCGACGAGTTAACCAGGTTTGCTTAATATCCTCTTATGAAAATTGGTAAGGCCAGAATCTTCAGCACCGGAGTCACCGATAATATGTTTACAGTATATGTATTTTGACGAAAGCTCGAAAAGCTGTGCTATCTATTTTCATTACCAAAAATTTGGAAATTCAAAATAAATGGGTATCTTGCCACAATCGCAATATTTAAATGCCCTGTGGTATGTGAAATATATCCCAATCAGATTCATTATAAAAAAAGCCAAGCCGCCTCTAAAAGGCAACTCGGCTTTTTATTCCAGACAGTCTGCATTTCCCCCGCCTTTCTCTAAAAGTGGGTTTTAGCCAGTCTTTTATCCGTCAAACTTTTTGTCAGCGCAACGACTTTTTGCTATTAAAATTGTTACATATCTAATTTTTCGACTTGCCTCAAGGGTTAATTTTAGAGGCGATTAAATGGGTATGAACCACACCCCGTCCTTTTGGATTTTTAGTGCAGGTATTCAGCACCCTGAAAAATGCGTGACACGTTTGCCATACTTGCATCATTTTGCAACGGAAATCGGAACAGCACATGTTTTGATTTGTTTCGATATTCTAAATATAAGCGGCACCAGAACGCCCCACTTTTGAAAAATTATTTTTAAACGTATTGCTGAGGGGCACGCGGTTTTTTGCGCGTCCCTTCCAGCAAATTGTTAAGTGATTTCAATATCTGTAAGTAAAAGTCGAACAAACTCTGGAGTCATCCTATAAATCGGAGCTTTGCCTACTCGCACATCTATGATAAGGCCATATTCCTCAATTATATCCAACTTGTTTTTAAGGTTTTCATAATCTTCTTCAAAGTAAACAAGTCTTGGTTTACTTGATCCACCAAGCATTATTCGACGATTTCGCAAAACAAAAAATTCTCGAATGAGTTTCGTTTTTTCATCCTTCAGTGCCCTGGCCATATCCATTAGCAACTCTGGCATTAATGAAAGGGCATCCTGAAAGCTTGATACGGAAGACGTGTCAGTATTCCTTCCCAGTTCAATTTTGGCCGCTATTTCGGCTGCATATTTCCAGGAATTTAGATGATGAACGCTAAACCTTGACGTATCACTATCAACGAGTTTCGCGCAATTCTGACACAGCCAAATACCATTTAAAGGGTTGCTACGTTCATCAGGATTTAAATTTGGATCAAATCTTGGGCCTCCTTCACTTGCTGCAGTAATATGTGCTGCTACACCTAAATTCACTACCTTTTCAGGATCGTCTGAAGGTCCTGAGGTGGCAGCACGACAGGACGGATTGGAACACCTGAATCCAACTCTTTTTGCAAGCATCAGCTTCGTTTTTTCTGTGAAATCATCTCTTTTGGGCCTTATTAATTCCCGAGATCTTAGTGATCCGATGTAATTCGACACTTAACGTCGGGGCTTTGCCGCGTAAAAACGGATTCGGCAACAGCTCCTCGTTATACCATATAGTAGATTGCCAATCCTGAAATGAACTTTATATGCGGAAAACAATCAAGGAACGATACTTTCCCAGAGTTTCCTGATTTAGCATCTGAAACAACTCGTAGATTCGGGGATGTAGCGAATCAGTGTTGGGGATAACAAAGTGTTTTTTTTCGATTCCGATCTCGTCTAAAAAGTACACAAAAGCTTCAACCGGTCCATTTTGATGTTCACTCAGCACCCGCACGTTTAACATCCGTTCTCTAACATTTGGGGAAGCTTGGCTGCAGAGGTTTTCGAAAAGCCAATTAGGTTCATTCGTGCAATGTAGAGCCCCAAACAAAATAATGTGAAGCCTCCCCGGTTGGAATCTGTCCCAGAAGTTATGGGCAACGGATTGATCTCGCGAAATCGAATGACTATGTTGTCCCTTTTGCTGTTCATCGGTTTCTTCAATACCATAGTACTTGATATTCGGGTTCCTATTCTTTACGGTACGAAGTATTTTCATTATATCAGCATTCAGCAATGGAAAATAATCTCTTCCGGCGTTCATTCGATCGATTAAACGTTTCAAATTTTTAGGGGTAGCCTCAAGCAGAAGCACATCCGTGCTAAACTTTGCGAAGAACTCTTCTGCGAGAAAATTGCGTGTTGATTCCTCATGAAGTTCGCCCATGCATATTACCTGATAATCTGATTGGCCAAGTTGTGTAAGCCATTGTTCCATGGAGATCAAATTAAATTTCAAGTTATTTTTAATGGCAGCCTTTTCGGGTTCTGGTAATCGGGAAAATCGTTGTAGAGCTTTGACGACTTTTTCATGATAATAGGAATGTTGAATGCGTTCAGAACTTGATGGTTTGGTAGGGCGTCTCGGATATTCCGCTACTATCCAATCATAAATAGATAGAAAGAGCAGAATAATGAGGTACCCGCCAAATAGGGCCAAGATGACCCGCGCCAAAGGTGAATCCATAAAGGAAATTTCTATTAGTCAAAAGAAGTGTCTATTTCAACGGCACATGAAAAAAAGCCATAGCCATAATACCATTAGTTCCAATATTTAGCTTTTATCTTTGATTTCTCTGCTCATCACTGGAATTAAGCAATAGCATCTGAGTCAAATCCACAATAGGTATTTTTTCAAAGAATTGTGATGAGCCACAACATATTGCGGTTCATTTGTTATTTGAGCTTTTCAGGTATATTGAGACTATATGCGAAATCGTTAAAATACAGATAGGTAGAATCACAAAAATTTTTCAGTCCGCCGAAACCTGCGACCTTTTGCCGGAGATCCAACTATCAGATTTTAAGCGACCGCCATTGCATAAAAGCGTGCGATATCAATGACCCAGATTCTATTTGTTTTTAATTCAGCCTCCATACCGCTTTGGTATTATTTTGCGTGCAACATCATTATAGATAAAAACGATGACTCACCCGGCAATTTGTTTGCTTAGCGTCTCATATTCTTTCGTTAAAGAATTATAAAAATCCGGGGTCGACCAGATGGGATCATTGTCATCCGGCACCTGCTCTATCACTGTTTTTTTCTTGTAGATCGAAAACCCCCGGGCCAGATAGTTGTTGAGTGCGAATTTATGGTCCAGGGTGCAGGAGTGGACCCAGACCCTTTGGGGTTCAAGCTCCCAGGCAAACCGGATTGCTTCCGACAACAAAAAGCCGCCCAGCCCCATTCCGATGAACTGGGGCAAAAGCCCGATAAAGGCAACCTCGACGCTTTCCTGTTGCGCTGCGAGCTCAATGTAGCCAAAGGGAGAGCCCTGAAGATACCCGATCCAGGTGTCCACAGTCTCTTTCTCAACCAGGGCCTTCCAGTCCGAAAACGTCCATTTTAACCGACTGTACCATTTCCAGGGACGCCCGACATTCACAAAGAAAAAGTGATTGATGACCGGGGTCGGAATTTCCACTTTCTTTACCAGGACATCGTCTCTTGACAGTATTTTGGGTTTGAACTCACCTGGCGACAGCATTTCAAATGAGGTAGTGGTAACTTCGATTTCCATCTATATATTCTGGATAAAGGTTCTATTATATCGGAATGGATTCCAATGTTTAATGGTAAATCTGACAGGATAAACAGGATTAGCAGGATATTTTTTTGTCTTCATCAATTTCTTCCGGAAATTGATGTAACACAATCCACCTTCGGTGGAAAGAAGATCTTCACACGATTGCTTTTTTTCTTTGATTTCAGCACCAATAAAATGTGGCTACCTGATGCCAATTTTAACCTGCCTCGCCGCAGGCGAATGGGTATTCTTTGTTTCATCCGGAAATAAAGAATAAAAAATCCAAAAAATCCTGTAGATCATGTCAAAAAATAAAAGACTATATTCGCATCCAACCGTTAAATTGTAATTTTGACTTTAAAAAACCGGGCACACAGCGGATTCAGTTATGCAGCCGGAACATCCGTCTTTTTTAAATCATCGATCAGAAATTCCAGATCGAGTTTGCGCAGGGTCTCATCGCCGGGAATCGTCGTGGCGGTATTCCACCCGATATGCTCCAGAAACTCTTTTGTCATCAGCTTGTAATCCACGGTGATATCCCTGACATTGCCTTCCTTGAGCGGCGGATCGCCGATCATGCGGCCCGGAACATTGCGGGTCAGGGGGTTGAGCCCTTCACGCAGGTTGAAGGCATGACGCATGGTATAAATTCGCATCCCGACTTCGTAGATTTTTGCCATATCATAATCCTGACCGGTCACCGCTGAAAGCTGCTCGGGCAGGGCCTGGATCGGGTAACAAAGGGTACCGAACATACACAGTCCGGCGGCGTTCACCACTTCGTGGATGGCCACCAGTTTTGAGTGTATATCGGCTTGGCCCGAGTAGGTATACTTGTCCGGTTGGGGCTCATCAAATCCGGGTGGTATGAGCAATTCTCCACCCTGGGTGTGACGGGCCGGGGTGGCGGTCACCAGATAGGTGGTCGCAAGGCCCGGAATAAATTTGGGGTCATGGGCCGGCATCTCTTCGCCCTGGATATGCACCGCAAATTCGGTGCCGATTTTACCGAATTTTTCCCAGGCCGCTGCTACGCCGTCGGCTAAAATATCTCCCAGGCCCTCGCGTTTGCCCATCTTTTCCGTCAGGGCCACAATGGCCTCGGCGTTGCCCCAGGTCAGCTCCATGCCGTCGGTTTGCTCCTTGCTGAGAAGCCCGTTCTCATAGCACTCGATCGCATATCCGATGGTGGCGCCGGCTGCGATGGTGTCCAAACCCATATTATTACAAATCTCGTTGACTTTAATTATCGAAGCAAGATCATCATTCAACAGGTTGGAGCCGTACAAGGCCAGGGTCTCGTACTCGGGTTTATGGCCGACACCGTCGTTGAGCTCGAGGGCAAATTTACCGCTTTTCTGGCTCAGCTTGCCGCCGCAGGCTATCGGGCAGCGCCAGCAGCCATAGGGTTTATACCCCTCAACGCCGATGACCGCATCATCACTGATCCTTTTGGCCTGCTGGGAGACAAAGTCCGATGTCCCGGCACCGCCCCAGTTCTTGACCGGCCCATCGCCGCTGATGACCGAATCATGAGTGAAACCGGCTGTACCGTATTTGTGGAAGGCCTCATAACCGCCGGTTGCCTGCTTTAATATTTTCTTTTTGAGCGCCTTCATCCCGTCTTCGTCATGCAAGGGCACTTTCATCTTTCCTTTGACAACCACGGCCTTTAATTTTTTGGAACCCATGACCGCGCCGAGGCCGGAGCGCCCGGCGGCCCTTTCCTTGTCGTTCATGATGCAGGCGGTCAATGCCAGTTTTTCACCGGCCGGTCCGATGGAACACACCTCACAATCGGCTCCATGCCGCTGCTTCAAGAGATCCTCCAGGGGTGTAACGCCCATTCCAGCGAATTCGGTAGCGTCCAGCAGCTCGGCTTGGCCCTCATCAATGACCAAATAAACAAGCTTGGGCGATATACCCTTAAATAATATTCCGTCATAGCCGGCAAATTTAAGATGCGGTCCGAAATAGCCGCCGCAGTTGGCATCGCCCCAGCCACCGGCCGTCTTGGGAGACTTGGCAACCACCACAAAGCGGGATCCGATCACAGCCGGAGTGCCGGTTAATGGACCGGTCAGAATGCCCAGGATATTATCCGGCCCCAGCGGATCGGCACCGGCCGGTATGCGATCATACAAAAGCTTGGCTCCCAGACCGTAGCCTCCGATAAATTTATAGCACAACTCTTCGCTGAGCTTTTCTTCAGATATTTTTCCGTCAGCCAGATTGACATTCAAAATTTTCCCCATATAACCATTGGCCATGATTTCCTCCTTGGTTGTCGTTAATTACTCCGCCCTGGAAATTAGCTTGGACAGATTTTGATTAGATACAATGGCCCGATTGAGACCGAAACGTGTCCTTCGGTATTGTCCGGGCGGATTAATTAGTTTAAAATCCAGATTCCGTTTAATTTAAGTTGTTGTCAATGGCAGAAGACCCCGCTTCGCCATAAAGGCTTCGCATGGCAAGCAGATGGCAGATGACAGACTTTTAATTATTTTGCCTCCAACCACTATCCTTTTCCCTTTATCCTTTGACCTTTATCCTTTTCAACTCAATCAACTCAATTAACTCTTTCCGCCTTCCACCTTCATCTTTATCCCCCCGTGATCAGCGGAACGATGTAAATCTCATCACCCGCTTCCAGCACGGTCTCCAATCCGTTTCGATAGCGCATGTGATCGCCGTTAATAAATATGGTCAGCGTCTCACGGATATTATCATTCGCATCGCACCAGAGTTTATATATATCCGGATGGCTGGCTTTAAGGGACCGCATCACCATTCTGACAGTGACTGGATCGGCATCAGCAAATTGTGACAGCAATGCTTTCTGACCGTATGATAATTTTAGCTGCATGTCTACCATTGCCTGAAATTGTTCGAAATATTAACAGAGTACAGTAGACAGATGAAAAAGCTCATAGCTGATAGTTGATAGCTCATGGTTCATTGTCAGAGTTCAGATAACAAATGAAAGAAGTTGGGAGACTGGGAAGATGAGAAGGTGAGAATTATTCCGAATTCCCTGAACCTTGCTCCTTCCACCTCGATCCTTTGACCTCTGACCTTCATCTTTCTTAACTCAATCAACTCAATAAACCCAAAAAACTCAATCAACCCAATAAACCCAATAAACTCAATAAACTCAATGACTCAATAAGCTTCCCGGTAAATTGATGCCACGTCCTCCTGATTCAGGTCCCGCGGGTTGGGTACGAACAACCTGGCCTGTTTCATTGCTCCCTCTGCCAGTTTGGGCAGGTCTGCCTCAGGGATTCCATAGTCTTTGATCTGACAGGACACATGAATGGTATCGAGCAACTCCCGGATGGATTCCACGGCCAAATCAGCCGCTTCCAACAACCCGTATCCTTCAATATCTTTGCCCATCAATTCAGCAATCCGGGCGTATCTTTCCGGACTGCCGGGTATATTGTACTGCATGACGTGCGGCAGCATGATTGCGTTCGTGCGCCCGTGGGTCATATGATACTCGGTTCCCAATGGATAGGCCAGGGCATGCACAGCCCCCAGTCCCCCGCTGCCGAAAGCCAGTCCGGCCAGGGTCGCGGCCAGGGACATGTTGTAGCGCGCTTCCGTATTTGATCCTTTGGCCCAGGCGACCGGAAGATAGTCGGCAATCAGCTGGATGGCGTTTTCCGCAAATATGTCGGAAAATACGGTTGCATTCATGGACACATAGGTCTCTATGGCATGGACCATCGCGTCCATCCCGGTATCGGCTGTTACGCTGGGCGGCATGCTAAGGGTTAACAGGGGGTCGACGATTGCAGCATTGGCCAACGCATAGGGCGTAAAGACCACGTTTTTGGTGTTTTGTTCCTCATCGGTCAAAACCAGCACCCGGGTAACTTCACTGCCGGTGCCGGCGGTGGTGGGCATCAGGATCATCGGCGCCCCATTTAGCGGAACCTGATCGACACCGCAATAATCCAGTATCTTTCCCTTATTTGCAGCCAGAATAGAGATGCCCTTGGCAACATCCAGCGAACTTCCGCCCCCGACTCCCAGGACCAGATCACAGCCTTCCACCTGGAAAATTTCTGCTCCCTGATCGATGACCCGGGAGGGGGGCTCAGGTTCAACGCCCTTGTAAACGACATAGGTGATATCACCGGAATTCAGAGATGTCTCAATCGGCTTAATCAAATCCGCAGCAACCACCCCCGGATCGGTTACGATCAGGACTCGGCTGCCGCCGAATTGTTTAACCTCCTGCGCCACCTGACAGGCAGCGTTCAGGCCAACGGTAATCTTAGTGGGTGAAAAAAACACATGGGTCTTGGATTGATGATTTCCATTCATTTGGTGTTCTCCTTAATTTCGGTTGTGAGCCGACTTTATCATTACCTTTTAATAAATTTCAACTACCTATTTAATCCGCCCTAAAATTAGCACATCCAAGGCGGCAGGTTATTCTTTGAAAACTGATAAAGCTGAATAGACTTTTGGGCCGGCGGCTTAATTATCTTATGCTGGGCATATGTTTTCTTTTTTTATTTCTTGATTTCATATCAGCGACTCGTCTAAAAGAATATAACCCTAACCCGGACAAGCCGGAATTGAATATTGACGATTGAAGATTGAAGATTGAAGATTTGTCGTATCGCTTCGCTCTGTCTTTTCAATTAAAATCGATAGCATTCCTAAAATATTCAATCTGGCTGCTGCATAAATCATGTGCAAACATGATGTGATTTCAATAAATAGGTACTTATTGAGCGAAGCCCAATTGGCAGGTATTGGGTATTGTGGTCTCTTGCAACTCATTTTATATTGCAATCCAAGGTGTTATATTAAAATCGAACCCATTCCTTAAAACCAGTACCCAGTGCCGGATACCGAATACCCCTCAAATGAGTTTCAATCAGTTAAGGCATAAACGCTTACAAAAAAAGGACGAACCATCATGCCAACAAAAAAGCAAGACACCGGAATCAACCGCAACCTGACCACGTACGGTGACTCGGAATTCAGCAAATATATGCGACGGGCCTTTCTGGCCTCGGCCGGCTACGACCGCACGGATCTGCAGCGGCCCATAGTCGGCATCGTCAATACGAGCTCCGATTACAACGTCTGTCATCGCCAGATGCCCGAGATGGTCACAGCCGTGAAACGGGGCGTATTGGAGGCCGGGGGTCTGCCGCTGGTATTCCCGACCATTTCCTTAAACGAGATATTAACGTCTCCGACGACCATGTTGTTTCGCAACTTGCAGGCCATGGAAACCGAGGAAATGATTCGTGCCCAGCCCATGGATGCCGTCGTGCTTCTGGGGGGGTGCGACAAAACTGTGCCGGCTCAGGTCATGGCGGCGGTGTCGGCCAACATACCGGCCGTCAGCGTTGTGGCCGGTTCAATGCTTACCGGCAGCTGGCGCGGCGAGCGGCTGGGCGCCTGCACCGACTGCCGCCGTTTTTGGGCCCAGTATCGCAGTGGCGAACTGGATCAGCAGGAAATCGCTGAAGTGGAGGAATCCCTTTGCTTTACGGGAGGAACCTGCATGGTCATGGGAACGGCTTCGACCATGG
>Ga0210064_1000853_pt1 | contig 13940 bp, 13 predicted proteins | sample Muzzi_CordC_D2_FD_185531 | JGI IMG/M metagenome (GOLD analysis project Ga0210064, IMG submission 185531) | Wetland microbial communities from San Francisco Bay, California, USA, that impact long-term carbon sequestration - Muzzi_CordC_D2 (SPAdes) | ecosystem: Environmental > Aquatic > Marine >...
CCGCCTGCAAAAAGTTTGCGCGGTACTGAAGGATCGCTATCCGGCAGGGGAGATGGAAAGCATCCCCTTTGATGTGACGGATTTCCGATCCGTCACATCGGCCTATGAAGAAATCAGCCGCCGGCTGGGCGGAATCGACCTTGTGGTGCCCAATGCCGGTATCGCTCATGTTGCCAGAATCGAAGACCTGGAACCGCAGCAACTGGATCGGGTCATCGACGTAAATTTCAAAGGCACATTTAACACCATCAAAGCCGCCATACCCGTATTTAAGCGGCAAGGTACCGGCGGCAACGTGGTAGTCATCAGCTCCAAAAACGTCTTCGATCCGGGGGCCGCCTTCGGCGCCTACAGTGCTGCCAAAGCCGGCGCGCACCAGATTTCAAAAATCGCCGCTCTGGAGCTTGCCCCCCTGGGTGTCCGCGTGAACATGATCAATCCGGATGCAGTTTTTGGCGATGAAAATATATCCTCGCAACTCTGGGATCTGATCGGCCCGGACCGGATGAAATCGCGCGGATTGGATGAGAAAGGCCTGCAGGAATATTATCGCAACCGCAATCTATTAAAGGCGCAGGTTCTGGCGGAGCATGTGGGCAATGCCGTGGTTTTCTTTGCCAGCAACCAGACCCCGACCACCGGGGCATCGCTGCCGGTGGACGGCGGGATTCCGGCTGCCTTTCCACGCTGAAATAATAGGCTCAGGAATAAATAAAAAGGAGGAACTCCAATGGCAATATTTTTTATGTTTGGCAAATACACTTCTAAGTCTGTCGAGAAAATCAGCGCCGAAAGGACGCAGCAGGCCGTCAGTGAAATCAAAAAATTAGGCGGTGAGGTCAATGCCATGCATGTCCTCCTTGGAGAATACGACCTGTTGTTTTGTGTTAACTTGCCCGGGATTGATGCGGCGATTAAAGCGTCCGTGACCTTGAGCAAGCTGACCGGAATCGCTTTCACAACCTGTCCGGCGGTCACCGTGGAGGCCTTTGATCGGTTGGTGGCTGAGAAATAAAGTGCTGCGCCTGGGATACAACACCAACGGGTTTAACTGTCATTCCCTGGAGTCGGCCCTGGAAATAATTGCCGGGCTGGGGTTCCGGGGGGTGGCCATCACCCTGGACAATTACATTTTAAATCCGTGGGATGCTGATCTGGACCGCAAGCTGGCCGGCACCAAAGCCATACTCACAAAACATTCGCTGGCCTGTGTCATTGAAACCGGTGCCCGTTTTCTGCTCGATCCCCGGAAAAAGCATGAACCCACGCTGATATCCGCCGACGTGGCCGCAAGACAGATTCGTCTGGATTTTTTAAAACGTGCCCTGGATATTGCGGTCTATCTCGATGCGCAGGCCCTTTCGTTCTGGTCGGGTACCAGGCGTGACGACGTAAAACAGGCGGATGCCTGGGACTGGCTGGTAGCAGGTTGCCGGGAGCTTTTGGATTATAACGCACGATACGGCGTTCCCCTGGCGTTTGAGCCCGAACCCGGCATGTTCATCGAAAATCTGACCCAATACCGGAAGCTCAAGCAGCGCCTCGATCACAATTTATGGGGCCTGACCCTTGACCTGGGCCACGCCTATTTGACCGAAGACGCCGGCCCGGCAGCCAGTATCCGGCAATTTAAAGACGATATCAAAAACATTCATGCCGAAGACATGCGCCGGGGTGACCACGAACATCTGCAGTTCGGTGAAGGGGAGATGGATTTTATTGAAGTCTTTAAGGCGCTCAAAGAAATTAACTATACCGGGCTGGTCAATGTCGAGCTTAGCCGCCACAGCCGCAATGCCGTCAATTCGGCCGCACAGGCCTACGATTTTTTATCTAAATTTCTTGAGTGAGGTGCGGCATTGGTTGAATTACAGCCCCCTGCTATACGAATCTTGACTTGCGCATATCGGCAAAGTAATCGATTGCAGATGGCGGTAGTTGATCGATTGCCGCACCGGTTGCCAGAGCTTGGCAATAGATCCGCGCCACATTTTCCAGCAGCTCCGAATTTCTCATGGCACGTTTCATGTCGGTGCCCAGGCTTAACGCACCATGATTTTGTATAAGGTAGCAATGACAGGCGTTGGCCAGTTTGCCGGCGACGTTGCTGACCAGTTCCGGACTCCCGGAAAACGCATAGGGTATGATATCCACTGCGTGGCCGACTTCAACGGCAATCTCATCGAACAGGGCCGGAATCGGTTTGTTGATAATCGCCAGGGTGCTGGCAAATGGTTGATGGGTGTGAATGACCGCATTGACATCGGACCGCTGTCGGTAAATCCCGACGTGCATCGCCGCTTCGATGGATGGTGCCAGGCTGCCCTCGATGGCATTGAGATCAAAATCAATGACACAGATATCTTCTGCGTTCAGCGAGAAATAGGGTTTGCCCGAAGGCGTTATGGCAACGATTTTTTCACCCGGCATTCTGGCAGAGATGTTTCCGCCGCTGCTCAGCTGACCCAGATACCCGTGCTCGGCCAGCCAGCGGCTGCTCTCTAAAACCTCACGTCTAATATTGTTGTAATTACTCATAGCAATGAACCAATTTTCTGTTATCGTTGAATGGTTTGAAAAACGCTCTAACCTGATAAGCGCTTCTCTTTGAAATGTCAAGGCCCTAAAAGACCGGCAACAAAATAAAAACGGAGGAAGCCGATCATGAACAGTTATTTTGCTGATGTTCCGGATAGAATTCCCTTTGAAGGACCTGATTCAAAAAATCCTTTAGCGTTTAAGTTTTATAATCCCCAGCAAGTGGTCGGCCAAAAGACCATGGTAGAACACCTGAGGTTCTCGGTCGCCTACTGGCACACGTTTAAAGCGAGCGGTATGGATCCCTTCGGCGCGCCGACTTTTGTCCGGCCCTGGATAAAAGGCGAAAGCCCGCTGGTTCAGGCTGAGTATACCGTGCGGGCGGCCTTTGAATTTGTCCAGAAATTAGGAGCCCCATTCTACTGCTTCCATGACCGCGACCTGGCCCCCGAAGGCGAAACCTTTGCCGAATCCTGCAAAAATTTAGAGACAATGGTCGCCAAAGCCAAGCAGCTGCAGGAGGAGACCGGTGTCAAGCTGCTTTGGGGAACGGCCAATTTGTTCGGCCATCCACGCTATGCCCATGGTGCCGCCACCAATCCGGATGCCCACGTCTTCGCCTATGCCGCCGCCCAGGTCAAACAGGCGATTGCCGCGACCCATGAGCTGGGCGGAGCCAATTATGTCTTCTGGGGCGGTCGGGAAGGTTATGAAACCCTGCTGAACACCGACATGCAGCGCGAGCAGGAACAACTGGCCCGCTTTTTTCATATGGCGGTTGATTATGCCGGGGAAATTGGATTTGACGGCCAGTTCCTGATAGAGCCGAAACCTAAGGAGCCGACCAAGCACCAGTATGATTTCGATGCCGCAACCGTCCTCGGTTTTCTGCGCGCTTACGATCTGTTCGATAAATTTAAGCTTAATATCGAGGCCAATCATGCAACCCTCGCCGGCCATACTTTTGAACATGATTTGACGGTCGCATCGATCAACGGCAAATTGGGCAGCATCGATGCCAACGTGGGTGATCCGCTTCTGGGATGGGACACGGACCAGTTTGCCACAGATCCGGCCATGTGCGCGTTAGCGATGCTGGTCGTGCTGAAACAGGGGGGTATCGCTCCCGGCGGGCTGAATTTTGATGCCAAACCGCGCAGAGGGTCTTTCGACGCGATCGACTTATTTTACGCCCACATCAGCGGAATGGACACCTTCGCCCGGGGCCTGCTGGCCGCCCATCAAATTATTGAAGACGGGGTTCTGGATAACTTCATCCAGGAGCGCTATGCCAGTTACACCGGCGGAATTGGCAAACGGATAATGGACGGCCGGGAGACATTCGCGTCGCTGGAACGCTATATACTGCAGCAAGGCGATCCGGCCTTTAAGAGCGGCCGGCAGGAGATGCTGGAAGGTATACTGCGTTCATATGTTTAGGATGGAAAGCGTGGAAGCTGGGAGGCTCGGAGGCTGGGAAGATGGGAAGCTGGGAAACTGGGAAGCTGAGAGGGTGGGAAGGTGAGATGTTGAGAAGGTGGGAAGGTGAGAAGATAGGAACCTGGAAAGCTAAAAGAATATGATCAAATATCCCTACTTCGCCTCCTCGCTTCCCAGCCTTCTGGCTTCCTCGCCTTCCAAACATCTAAATTTTAGCCAATAATAATTATGATCTAATTACATTTGTGTATAACATCAACTCAGAGGTATATCTATGTCTGACCAGCTATTTGTCGGAATTGACAGCGGCACCCAGGGCACAAAAGGCGTTGTTTTCAGCCGGGAGAAAAGCCGAATCCTGGCTGAAGCCTACTCCGAACACCAGCTTATCGAAAATATCGGCGGACGGCGGGAGCAGGAGCCCGAATGGTGGCTTGAGGCCTGCACTACCGTCATCGGCCGATTACTGAAAAAGAACAATGTGGTCCGGGAGTTGATTTGCGCCATTGGCGTGTCCGGCCAGCAGCACGGAATGGTGCCGCTTGATGCCACCGGGGACGTAATCCGCCCGGCAAAACTGTGGTGTGACACAGAGACAGCACCGCAATGTGATCAGATTACCGAGCGCATCGGAAGTCCTGCAAAAGTCATTGAATTAATCGGCAACTCGATAGCTGCCGGATTCACCGCATCCAAAATTCTCTGGTTGAAGCAGCATGAACCGCAAAACTATGATAGACTGGCAACGGTTCTTTTGCCCCACGAATACATTAACTACTGGCTGACCGGACAGCGGAAAGCCGAATTCGGCGACGCCTCCGGTACGGCCTATTTTGATGTCAAAACCCGCACCTGGTCGGAAGCTGTGCTAAACGCAATCGATGATTCCGGCCGGCTGCAGGAGTGCCTGCCGGAGCTGATCCCCTCGGATAAACCCGTCGGCACCATCCGGTCGGAAATTGCCGAACAGTTTCATCTCGATCCGGATGTGCTGGTGTCCTCGGGCGGAGGCGACAACATGATAGCTGCCATCGGTACCGGCAATGTAATCCCCGGCATCGTGACGACCAGTCTGGGAACCTCCGGTACCATTTACGCTTATTCCAATGAGCCGGTTATCGATCCTGCCGGCGAGCTGGCTGCCTTTTGCTCCAGCAGCGGCGGCTGGCTGCCGCTGGTATGCACCATGAATGTGACGGTCTCCACCGAGCTTACCCGAGATGTCCTGAGACTGACCGTGGCAGAACTCAATGAGCGTGCTTCCGCCTCACCGGCAGGGGCCGAAGGTCTTCTCCTGCTGCCGTATTTCAATGGTGAAAGAACGCCGGCCCTGCCCAAGGCCAGGGCTGTATTATTCGGCCTGACGAGCACAAACTATACGGCCGCAAACCTTGCCCGGGCTTCCATGGAAGGCGCTACCCTGGGATTGCGTTACGGACTGGATGTTTTAAAAAAGCTGGGTATTTCACCATCCGAAATACGTCTTGTCGGCGGCGGGGCCAACAGCCCGTTGTGGCGTCAGGTGGTCGCCGACGTTTTTAACTGCCCGGTCGTGTGCCCGGAATCTTCGGAGGCCGGCGCCGTGGGGGCCGCCATTCAGGCCATGTGGTGTTATCTCTGTCAAAAAGAGGGTGCTGTTTCGTTGAGTGAGCTGACGCACCAGTTTATAACTCTGGACGAATCCACGCGCGCCCTGCCGGATTCAGCCAATGCTTCCCGCTATGGTGCTGTTTATGAAAACTACCTGCAGCTAAACCGCCTGTTAAAGCCCATGTTTCAGAGGGCTTAACAGCCGTCGGTGGAATGGGAAGATGCCGCCATGGATCCTGAAGCCGGTGCAGCAGAGGCGGTAACAATTGTCAAAAATAAACATAATTGAGCGCTTTGTGCGCAATTATTGCTTTAACAGGAAATCCATCAGTGATTGATTAAATGCTTCAGCCTGTTCGATGTTGGATAGGTGCCGTGCCGCGGGCAATATGACCAGCTGGGAGCCGGCAATCCGTTCATGGATGGCTTCGGATGCAACCACCGGTGTCCCGGGATCTTCCTCGCCCACCATGATCAGGGTCGGAAGCTTGATCCCGGATAACCGTTCCAGGTAGTTAAGTCCCCGCAGCGCTTCGCTGCAGCCGAGATAGCCTGCCAGCGGGGTCGCCGCGATCTGCTGTCGAATCATCTCCACTTCGGGCGGGTTTTCTTTTAGATATTGCGGGGTGAACCAGCGCTCCAGGGTGCCGTCCACCTGGTCCGCCAGGCCGTTTGCGCGCGCCGCGGCAATGCGCTCCTGCAAAATCGGCTGGGCCTCAGCCGGCATGATGGCCGAAGTATCACACAGGCAAATACTTTTGAGTTTGTTTGCGTAATCCAGGGCAAGGCCCTGGCCGATCATCCCACCGATGGACAGACCCACGAAGTGCACCGGACCGATACCCAGCGCATCCAGCAAGGCAACCGCATCTTCTGCCAGCAGTTCCAGAGTATAAGCGCCTTCCGGGGCATCGCTGTCGCCGTGACCGCGCATGTCATAGCGCAAAACCTGAAAGTGGGATTCCAAAGATTCCAGCTGGGGATTCCACATCACCATGCTGCTGGCCAGAGAGTGGCTCAGCATGACCACCGGCGCTGCTGCTTTACCCGTCAATTCATAATTGATCTGAATACCATTGGCTGAAATTTTCATGTCGGCAACTCCTTTTTGATTCGCTTATCGGTGATTATATGTCTAGCGCGAGCCGTGGTTTTAAGAGATAACCCGCCACATGGGTATCCCTCATAAATTTAACCAGATATCGATGAAGTTCTTTGGCGACTTCCGGCTGGGCTGAAATGATGTCTTTCTGCTGCCCGGGATCCAGGGAAAGATCATAAAGTTTTGACTGCCCCGGAACCTTCCTGCCCGGTATTCATGAAAAAACTTCTGAATCCGCGATCGTAATTCATGCCGTCCCGCAGATAGAACGGTGTGTCGACCACCGCCGCCGTATGCAACCCTTTTATGGACAGGATTTCGGCCAGGGTGGTCACGTTCGAGGGCAGCGGTGACCACCCCATAAACGACATGGTCCAGCGCCCCGTAAAATGATCCGCCCGGGTGGGCATGGTGGGAAACCCGGCTGCAAAATGCCGCTGGAACCGGACCGATCTCGCTGCCAGCATATCCAGCGCAGGCGTTTGAATCTGTTGGTTGCCGTAGGCGCCGATGTGATCCTGTCTAAATGAATCCGAAATTATCCAGATAACATTCATTGCAGGTCGTTTCACCCCTTCTCATTTTGTTTACGATCATTTAGGGTTATACCTTTTGGCTGCTGGTGTTATGCTATGATCCCAAAGCGGTGTCAAGCAATGAAAATTTGAGATAATCATTATGGGGATATTTGATAAATCTGCTTTGAAAAACTCCCCGACCTATCAATTAATTAAAGTTGTACCAGGGCATTTGCTCGATCAGCTTGATATACTGCAATATTCTTCCCATAATTGAGTCGGATTCAGGGCTCCCCTCCTATTTTCTCAGCCAGAATACATAAAATCTCGTACATTATGGTTGCAGCAATCAATGCGGTGGTTCCGGATGAATCAAATGGTGGAGACACCTCAACGACATCGGCACCGACAAGATTCAAGCCTCTGAGTCCACGTATCAACCCCTGGGCCTCTATCGAGGTTAGGCCGCCTATCTCAGGTGTCCCGGTACCCGGGGCGAACGCGGGATCGATGCTGTCAATATCAAAGGAAACGTAGGTTGGGCCTTCGCCGACCACACGTCTCACCTCAGCTAATACTCGATCAATTCCCAGTTTATTAAACTCCTCTATATACACAATGCGGATGCCGTGGTTGGGACCGAACTCCCAGCATTCGTCAGAATTTGCGGCACCTCGAATTCCTATTTGGATTGTTCGCAGCGGGTCCAGCAACCCCTCCTCGACAGCTCTGCGGAAAGGAGTACCGTGGCTGTATTTAGAATTCATCTCCTCATTGCAGCAGTCCGTATGAGCGTCAATATGCACCAGGCCAACAGGGTAATCTGCCGCAATAGCTCTCATAATCGGCAACGTAATGGAGTGATCACCGCCAGCGCTTACGGGGACGACTCCAGAGAGGTGGAGTTTATCATAGAAATCTTTTATATCAGCATGGCTGGCTTCGACATCGAATATTTGTTTAAAGTGAACATCACCGACATCAGCGATCCTGCACAGTTCATATGGATTAATTCTCGTGACATGATGTATGGCCCGCATCATACTCGACATGTCTCTGATCTGCCGGGGACCCTGCCGTGCACCCGATCTGGCTTCGACGGCCCCATCATATGGAACTCCAACAAGCGCAATCTCCAATTTATTCAGATCGGTTGTATAAGGGGCTCTCATAAACGTCGGGATCCCGGAATAACGCGGTGCCGTCATGGGGTTGGGCATTTTCTCTTCCATAATTTTCGAATCTTTCTAAGTCTCATGGCAATTGCGCTTACCAAAACCGACCCGGGTTGTTAGGGTTTTAGTCATATTCGTATATCTCATACCGAGTCTGCTCCCCCAGCAACCGATCAATTTTGCCTTGAATCTCTGCCCGCTCTTTGCTTGCAAACCACTGGTTCCAGTAAAAAAGGGATTGCCATTTGGTGACCACCAGGCTCTCCCCGGGTTTATCCAGCCGTGCAAGTGTTTCACCGGCAATATATCCCGGCGTGCCCATCGTGATCGACCTCAGTTGATTGACCAGCAGCCTTAGATCTTCCTGTTTGTCTTCCGGTACGGTTCTCCTTATATGGATCTTGATCATTTTGTGGCCTCCTCTCCCCTATAAACTATAAATATCAAAAGTCGCTTAGTGGCGCAGTATCGACGATTTGGAGTCGACGTTGCGGAGTGTTCCGACATTTCAGAGGTGTCAGGTGTTCCGCCTTCGGCGGATTCAGATGTCCGTGTTCAGGTTTCCCGCCGCAGATCAATTTTCAGGCTTCAATTCTCGGCTCCAAGCAGATCCTCAGCCTAGCCCAACAGCTCCAGCGCAAACCGGCAGTGGGTTTCCACCCCGAGAGGCAAAATATCCTCATTGAAAGTAAATTGGGGGTGATGAACAGGCGCACGCTCTTCATCTCCAACGCCCAGTACAAAGAAACAGCCCTTAGCCTGCTGGAGAAAAAAAGACATATCTTCCCCGCCCATGGTTTTGGCCGGCTCAACCACTTTATCAGATCCGACCACTTCGGCCGCGCAGCGCCGCACCAGATCCGACATGGCCTCATCATTGATGGTGGGCGGATACCCCCTTGAAAATTTAAATTCATATTCAGCCCCCATGGATTCGCACACACCGCGAATCACTTTTTCCAGGCGCGCTTCCCAGGAATGCCAGATATCCAAATCAAATGTCCGGGTGGTGCCGCTCAATACAGCTTCGTCGGAGATAATATTGAATGCGGTGCCGGCGTGAAAGCTGCCCACGGTCACCACGACCGGATCCTGTGGATCCATGTGCCGGCTGGAGATGCGCTGCAGTGCATTGACCACCTGAGTGCCCACCTCCAGCGCATCGACACACAAATGGGGCATGGCGCCGTGCCCGCCCTTACCGATTATTTTAAGGTCATAGCGATCCATGGCGGCCATGAAAGGGCCGGATCGGACTCCGATCGTACCCTCCGGAATATACGGCCAAACGTGGCAGCCGATCGCATAGTCCACCCTGGGATTTTCCATCACACCGGCCTTGATCATGGGTTCCGCGCCACCGGGGCCTTCCTCGGCGGGTTGAAAGATAAATTTCACCGTACCGGTCATTTCGTCTTTGATTTTGTTTAATACCGTCGCTGCCGTAAGACCCATGGCCATATGGGCATCATGACCGCAGGCATGCATCACCCCATCATGGGTTGAGGCAAAATCAAAGCCGGTTGCTTCCTGTAACGGCAGCGCATCCATATCGGCTCTGATCATCAGGGTCGGGCCGGGTTTGCCGGTATTCAGCAACCCCACCACCCCGAATTGTGCAATCCCGGTCTGAACCTCCAAGCCTTCCCGGGTTAAATAGTCCGCCACATAAGCCGACGTTTTTTCTTCGGTATAGCCGACTTCCGGTATGCGATGCAAATCGCGACGGGTATTGATAACCAATTCTTTGTGCTCACGGACCAACTTGTGGATATCCACCATAAAGTTACCTCTCAATTGTTTAGATTTTAGGATGTTACTGCGGCTATGTTCAGATTATTGGTACCAGATGTATCAGGTGTCAGCACCGCTTGTGGTCGCTTAAGCAGCCAATTTTCATAGAAAAAGAGACTCAAAAAAGCGGGTTCCTAATGTCGAAGTAAGAAAAACTACCCGTCCAAAGCTTCAGGGTCGAACGATCGATTTTAGCTGAAAAGAGGCAGAGCGTAGCGACTCCATCCTGAAACCTGAAACCCGACACCTGAAACCTATTCAATCCCGACCTCTGCCATCTGTTTTCAGACCTCTGTTTTCTGTCTATGCCACAATTCCGCTCCCGGTATCAATGGAAAAAAGAAAACAATTGACAGCTCTCGCAATATTGCATCATTATGCTGGACGTATAAAAATGAGATTGCTATGTTGTATGCGATCAGGAAGAATCCCGTATCCAAGTTTTGTAAATTACAAAAAAAGCACCAAAATCGCTATGACCGTTCGAATTAGCCGAATCCAAAACGATATTGAAACGATCAATGAATTTAATGCAACCCCCGGATTTGGTGTAACCCGCTCGACCTTCTCACCGGAATATCAGGGTGCCGTCACTTATGTCGTGGAAGAGCTGAAAAAAATCGGAGCAGGAGTTTCAATTTGCCGGGCCGGCAATATCAGGGGCAGAATTCCCGGTTCCGGCGAAGACGGTCCGGCAATAATGATGGGCTCCCATCTGGATACGGTGGTCCATGGGGGTCAATTCGATGGTGTCGTGGGGGTTGTGACGGCCCTGGAAGCTGCCCGCATAATTGTCGAAGATAAGATTGCCCATCAACTGCCTATTGATGTGGTCATTTTTGCCGAAGAAGAGGGCTCCAGATTCGGCCGAGGCCTTCTAGGGAGTTCGATCTGGACCGGACAGTTGGAGACCGAGCAGATAGAGTCTATCAAAGACGACCGTGGCGTTTCGTATCAGGAAGCAATGTCCCAGGCCGGGCTGAAACTTGATGATCACGGCAAACTCAAACCCCGCGACATCAGAGCAATGTTGGAAGTCCACATTGAGCAGGGCGCCGTTTTGGAAAAGCGCGGCCATCGGATCGGACTGGTGGAAGCCATTGCCGGCATCCGGCAACTCAACATCACTATTATCGGGACGGCCGACCACGCAGGTACCACACCGATGGAGGGCCGCTTGGATCCGTTGCAGACAGCAGCCAGGATCATTATTGCGGTGGATAAAATTGCCAGGAATACCGGCCCCAATACCGTGGCAACCGTCGGTCGCATCACCTGTGAACCGGCGCAGGTCAATGTCATTCCGGGCTTGGTCAGATTCAGTATCGATGTTCGGGATTCGAACAAGATAATGCTGGCATCCGCAGTGACTGCAATTAATCAAACTGTCAAAGAAATCTGTGCAGAAAGGGGGTTGCTGTTTGAAATTGTCCAGCTATCGGAGGCGGAACCGGTGACGCTTTCGAAAAGTATCATCGATTTACTGGAGGAAAAAGCGCGTGAAAAAAAAGTTGCGCCTTATAAAATGGTCAGCGGTGCAGGCCATGACACGGCTCTGATTGCGGAATTGACTGAGGCCGGCATGATTTTTGTGCCGAGCCGGGATGGACTCAGCCATTGTCCGCAAGAATTTACCCGGCTGGAAGATATCGCCCTGGGATGTGAAATTCTGTTGGCGACAATCATCCAACTCGCCGCATAGCCTCTGCACCTCAAGCTCCCGGGCTCAAAAAGGGACCGGATCATATTAGATGTAATTAATCCGCCGGCGTTTCGGTCTGCCGACTCTCTTTAGTTTTCAATGAACAACTTACAACCTTGAATGTGTCATTTTACAGGGCGGCTAAATTAGGAGAATGCAATGCGCACAGCCCGTGATTGGGAAAAACCGATTCGAAGATTGGAACTTTTAATGCGGCTCAAGTCTTTTCCGGTGGCCTTCAAGCTATTGGAAGACCGACAGGACATTTCCAAGATTCCATTTATCCGGCGCATGAACCATAAATCCACGCTCTGCCAGTTAATCAACATGGTCAGAAACTTTGATTGGAGCGTTGCGGCCGAGCTTGATGATTTCATGTCGGTGGTGTGCCCTTCCATCATCGGATTGACCGATATACCGGACTATATGAAAGACGGAACCTTCCGCAGCATCGTGTGGACCAAAAGCCGGGCCGATGCCCAAAAGTACGAAGCCGAAATTCCGCGACTGCCGACCGGCAAATATGAGGCCGTGGCAATGGCTCCCCTCGTTTACAATCCTTTTGATCCCGACATTGTCCTGATTTATGCCAATCCGGCCCAGATGATGATGCTGATCAATTCACTTCAGTTCGAAAATTATGAGGTCATGCAGTTTTATTGTGTCGGAGAAAGTTCCTGCAGCGACGCCATTGCCAGATGTTACCTGCAACGCAAACCGGCCTTGAGCATTCCCTGCTACGGCGAACGTCGTTACGGCCACGCTCAGGATGATGAAATGGTCATGGCTATCCCGGTCGAAATGATGGACAAAGCCCTCAATGGTATGGAGGCTTTATACAGACGGGGAATTCGTTACCCGATCAGCTACGCGGGCGCGGAGACCGATGTCGCCAACGCTTTTCCGGCGGCATACGGAGCAGAAGATATGATTAATAAACTCAGAGGCAGTGACAACCGGCTGCTGATAGGGGTAACGGGCAGCATTGCCACCGGAAAGTCTACGGTTGCCGGCATGCTGGAAGAACTGGGGGCGCGCACCATCGATTTTGATGTGTTGAGCCGGGTGGTGGTGGAACCCGACAAACCGGCCTGGCAAGATATCGTCGCATTCTTCGGTAAACAAATTCTGGCAGATGACCGCAGCCTGGATCGAACCAAATTGCGCGAAATCGTGTTTCAGGATCTCGAAAAGAAGAAAAAACTTGAAAGTTTTCAACATCCCCGCATCTATGAAGAGTTTATCAAACAGGTCGAGCTTTATGCGATCGAGGATCAGAATGTCATCATTCAGGCCGTCGTACCACTTCTCATAGAAGTGAATATGCAGTCATTTTTTCATAACATCATTATGGTCTATGCCTCCGAGGAAGAACAAAAAAAGCGTTTGATGGAACGGGACGGCTCCTCTGAAGACATGGCCATGAGCATGATCCGGTCTCAGCTCTCGGTTGATGAAAAGAAGGGGTATTGTGATTTGATTGTCGATAATTCAGGCTCACTGGAAAATACCCGCAGCCAGGTGCAAAAGCTGTGGAAGCAATTGAAGAAGATCCAGAAGGAACGGAAGTAAAGAGTGGCGAATGTCGAATGATGATTGTCGAATGGAGGTATATTATCATTTAATTTGGCATGGATATTGGACAAAAGCGGGCGTTGTAAATCTACTTTAGGAGAATATGAATGACCATACGTTTTTTGAGAAACAAAGTTGTCGAGGTGGAACCGCAGCCGGATGGAAGTCTATCGGTTTCATGGCGCTTGACGGATGATTTGCTGAAGGCTGAAGTAAATATCAGGGTGCAGCCGCCGGATCTTGAAATCGTGGATGCCGAAGCCAAACTGGACCGGCTGGTCCCTGAAGACTGGTTGTCGGCACCCGGGTTGATCAAAAAAATCGAAGGCGTCAGAATTGGCTCCGGACTCCGGAAAATCGTCGGCGGACTGCTGGGTGGTCCGCAGGGCTGCCCGGTGCTGGTCCAGGCGGTGCTTGAAAGTGCAAATGCCGTCATTTTGCATTTTACCCGGCCGGGGCTTCAGGCGGGAGAACAGCTTGACGATAAAGAAAAACTAACCTTCTTA
>Ga0210064_1000855_pt1 | contig 13928 bp, 18 predicted proteins | sample Muzzi_CordC_D2_FD_185531 | JGI IMG/M metagenome (GOLD analysis project Ga0210064, IMG submission 185531) | Wetland microbial communities from San Francisco Bay, California, USA, that impact long-term carbon sequestration - Muzzi_CordC_D2 (SPAdes) | ecosystem: Environmental > Aquatic > Marine >...
TTGTTCCCTTACCTGGATTCTTACTTTTAGCAACAATGTCTGTTGGTAATACATTTGATCTTCATATTTTGGCATTATCATCTGCAATCACTGCTACTGTTGCAAAACAAATAATTTTCTATGTTAGCTATGGGGGAAGAAAAATCATCAATGAAAAGACTAGAAAAAGAATGCGCCCCTTTGAAAGACTAGTTAAAAGATATGGCGCAGCTGCTGCATTCTTTGCTGCAGCAACTCCGATTCCTGATGATTTAGTATATGTTCCATTAGGTTTAGCAAAATACAATCCAAAAAGATTCTTTATTGCAACTCTTACTGGAAAAATTGTTCTTAGTTATGTAATAGTTCTGATCTCCCATTATCTTGGATTTTCTTTGGTAGAGCCGTTTCTTGAAAATATTAATGATGTGACTCCTATCTATATTGGAATAATTCTTTTTGGAGTGATGATGACTGCCGCAGTTGTATTGCTTTTAAGATTGGACTGGGCAAAAATTCTTGGAAAATTTGCACCGTGGACTCTAGATGAGAACCAAGACGATTAAATTTTTATTTTAAAATTCCATAACTTGTCTACCCCTTCTCTAATTCCCACTCTTGATGATGCAATGATTTTTTTTGGCTTTGATCCCTCAGAGATATATAATTTTGAATTTTTTGTCAAATCCAAGCCGTAATGCTCTTTTGTTATCTGTAGTGCTTGTGCTAGTTTTGCAGGACCGTTTGTAAGATTTTTCAAATTTATGTTGTTTCTGTTTTTTACCATCTCTTCAATTCCTTTTTCAGGCTTTATTGCACGAATAAGTACTGCACCTGCGGCAATTCTTGGATTCCTTGCTACAACATTAAAACAATAATGCATCCCATACGTAAAATACACGTATGCCATACCAACTTCTCCAAACATCACCTTGTTTCTATCTGTGATTTTTCTATGTGCATGACTTGCAGGATCATCTGCATGCCTATATGCCTCAGTTTCTATAATGATTCCTGATATTGTCTGGTTTCCTATTTTTCTTATGATTCTTTTTCCTAGAATGTTTTTTGCGACAGTAACTGTATCGTGCAAATAAAACTCTCTAGGAAGCGTACTCAATATCTATCTGTATTTCTTTATTCTTTTTTAACTCTCTGATAATGTCAAATAATTTTTTGATATCATTGTTTAATACTGTAATTAATTCTTGATTGTAAATTGTTGCAGCTGGATGAACTGTTAGAAAATACAATTGGTTACTCTTTCTTACTATTTTTCCTCGAAATTTTGTAATCTCTGAACCACCTAACATTGAATTAAATGCAGTATTTCCCAAGACGCAAATTATTTTTGGTTTGATTATGGAAATTTCTTGGCTGATGTAATCTTTACATGTCTCTCTTTCGACCGTATTTGGAACTCTGTTGTTTGGAGGTCTGCATTTTACAATGTTTGTGATGTATACTTCTTCTCTTGATATGCCTGCTTCTTCAAGTGCGGCTGAGAGTTTCTTTCCTGCAACTCCTACAAATGGTTCGCCCTTTTCGTCTTCGTTTCTTCCTGGTGCTTCTCCGACAAAAATCACATCTGACTGAAAATTGCCTTTCCCAGGTACGGAGTTTATTCTTGTCTTACAAAGTTCACACTTTGTACAATCGATGACATTTTGTTTGATTGTTTTTAGACTCATTTAGTTTACACTCTTCACCGTTGCAGTTCCACGTATGGTTGGTCCACCATTACCCATTATCATTGATTGCATCGGATCTCCTTTACCACAATTAGTAATTGGTCTTACTGTGAAATCATCTCCACATGCATCTATTGATTCAAAGAATTCAGGTGCCGTCCCCATGACAATAACATCCCTTAACAAATCTGTTATCTCACCATTTTTGATTTTTTGGGCATATTGGCATGAAATACTCCAGTTGTATCGCTTCATGTCTATTGATGGAATTTTCATATTTGAGATAAAATACCCATTTTTTATCTCTTTGATCATTTCGTTAACTTTCCAATCCCCGTTTCCTATGCATGTACATGCCATACGAATCAGTGGCATGAACCTGTAGTTTGTGGCTCGCATGTTTCCTGTTGGGGTTGTATCAAATGTTACAGATGTCTCTCTATTTTGCATGTGGTTTTTTAACACTCCTTTCTCCACCAAGGTTGTTTTCTTGGTCTTAACTCCCTCATCATCAAAATAATACCATCCTAAACTTTCTTTGATGGTAGGATCATCAAATACATTCAATTCATCAGAACCGACCCTCTGACCTATTTTTCCTTTCCACCATGCACCTCCTGCCCATGCCATCTCTTTTCCCAAAACTCTATCAGCTTCAGATGGATGTCCAAGTATTTCATGTGTTAGTAATGATACAAAATCTGGATTCATTACCACCGTCGCTTTTTCTTCTTTTACATGTTTTGCATCTAATAGTTGTGAAGCTTTTAATGCGATTTCCTGTGCACTGTAATGAATGTTATCTGTGATTTGCTCTAATCCTCCTCTACCCCCCTCTGTAATGTTTACTGATTGCGTTAATCCAGCTTCATGAGAGGTCGCAATCATGTCTATGACCACATCTGTAAAGTTTTGAATAATTTCAGAGCCTTCACTGTTTGCAAAATATTTTGAATTGTTTGTATACCATGGACTTACAACTGATTTAATAATTTTTGGTGTATCTAAGATAATTTCGTTGCACTCCATTCCAATTTTCATCAATTCTTCTAACTCCGGTTTTTTTAAAACTGGAAAATCTATCTTTGTTTTATTTGGAGAGTTTAGATAAAGATAATTTTTATTTTTAGTGTTGTGCCCTGCATTTTTAATTGCAGCATCTACTGCATCTTTAATTTGCTCAAATGATTCTGGATTTGTAATTGAGCAAAATCCCCATGTTCCTTTTTTACTTACTCTGATTCCTATTCCTCTGTCGTTATTTGTTCTAATGTACTCTACTACTTTGTTTTCTAATAATGCTGACTTTCGTTCCTGTATTTCTGCCCTCGCATCGCAATATTGGGCTCCGGAATTACTTGCATATTTGATTGCTTTGTCTGCAAGGTCTTGTAACTCTGAATCCATAATTTGACTAATTTTGATACATCCTAAATCTTCCGTTTTCTAATGATTTGAAATTGCAGGCATGGTAAAATAATACTCATCTTCAAAATCATAGTCTGTTGCACCTTTTTTTCGTAAAAATTCAAAATACTCTGTACAATTTTTGTAAAATTCCTTGTTTTTTACATTGGTTTGTTCCATGTGATGTTTCTCTAAATCTGCATTTTTTCACAAGAGTGAGTGTTTTTAGTTCTGAAAGTTTGTTTTCTTTAAGCAATACTTGTGATGCTTTTGTTTCATTGGACAGATTTTTTGGAATTGTGAAGAAAAACACTACCGTTTGACTTGGAGTATTTTTAACATCTATCTTTTCAACATGGTTCTCAGCAATTCCTTTACGTATTGCTAATCCTAATCAACTTCCACTTTTTCTCTTGTTGGGGATTGCCTTGATGATTCTTTTTTGAATAGACGATTTGTTTTTCTGGTGCAATTCTTGTTCTGTTGTTTCTTATACTGATCTTATCTTTAGTGGGTTGGTTTTCCACTCCTCTCAATCTCCACTGAATTTGGTTCTACTAAAATATGTTGTTTTTGACTAGATTTGGCCATGCCAAAAAAGATGGGTTTACTGTAGTAAAAAAATCATTGTGTATGATCCTAAAACAAAGATCATTTTGATTATTACAAGTGGTGATCACGATGACCGCTTAATGTTTTAACCTGGTACCGCCTCATACCTTTCAAAATCTTTTCATTTTACCAACGTCTTAAAATCAATCTTTGTTATTTTGACTACTTGAATGTTGACTGTGTTATAAAGATGTTAATTGAATTTAAGAAAGTAATTTAGGTAATGTGATTATTGAGATTTATTAGAACATGACGAAAATTGTATCTGATACTAGTGTTATTATTAATGGTCAATTGGTTACTCATATAGAATCTGGTTCAATTAGAAATTCTGAAATTATTATACCTCAAGCTGTATTTGATGAATTACAATCACAGGCATCTGGAAATAAAAAACAAGGATTTATTGGATTGGAAAAAATTCGTAAACTCAAAGAGTTATCTAATAGTTATGGTCTTATAATCTCAATAAAAGGTGAACATCCATCAATTGATGATGTAAAACTTGCCAGTAGTGGTAGAATTGATTCCTTGATTATTGATTTAGCTAAACAACTTGATGCTACTCTTTACACTTCAGATAACGTTCAATATCTAGTTGCACAAGCTAAAGGCCTCAAATCTGTCTTTCTTCAACCTGTGATTAAAAATGAATCCATGGAATTTCTAAAGTTTTTTGATTCTGAAACAATGAGCGTCCATCTAAAAGAAAATCAGCGTCCGTTGGCAAAAAAAGGAAAACCTGGGGCATTTTTATTAACTACACTTAGTGATGATATACTTTCAAGAAGCTATCTTGAAATGATCTCCTCACAAATTTTGGATTTTGTACATGTGTCTGATTCAAGTACCATTGAAATTTCCAAAATAGGTGCATCAGTAGTACAGCATGAAGATTATCGAATAGCAATCACATATCCTCCTTTTTCTGAATCTTTTGAAATTACAATTGTTCATCCAATTGTAAAATTATCTCTTGATGATTACACTGTTTCTGAAAAATTAATGACACGTTTTTCTGAAAATGCTGAAGGGATTGTGATTTCTGGATCTCCTGGTTCTGGAAAAAGCACTCTGGCATCAGGACTTGCAAATTTTTATCACAATAAAGGAAAAATTGTTAAAACATTTGAATCTCCACGTGATTTACAAGTAGATCCAGGAATTACTCAGTATAGTAAATTAGATGGAAGTTTTGATAACACTGCTGATATTTTACTACTTGTTAGACCTGACTATACAATTTTTGATGAAGTTAGACGGAGAGAAGACTTTAGAACTTTTGCAGATCTAAGATTAACTGGAGTTGGCATGGTTGGGGTGGTTCATGCAAATTCACCATTAGATGCTATTCAACGATTTATTGGAAAAATAGAACTCGGAATAATTCCGAATATTTTAGACACTGTAGTGTTTGTTAAAGATGGAGAAATTAAAAAAGTTTATGACTTGGAATTAAAAGTCAAAGTGCCTACTGGAATGACAGAATCTGATTTGGCTAGACCTGTTATTGAAATTAGAAATTTTGAAGACCATGTATTGGAGCATGAAATTTACACGTTTGGTGAAGAAAATGTTATTGTTCCTGTTTCATCTAAGGTTCAAAAATTTGGTATTGAAAAACTTGCTGAAGATAAAATAAAAGAAACTTTCAAAAGATATGATCCTAGGGTCGAAGTGGAAATTCTGTCTGATAATAGAGTAAAAATCATGGTGGATAAACAATGTATTGCATCTATTATAGGAAAAGGAGGCGTAAATATCAATGAAATTGAAAAATATCTCAATATTCACATTGATGTGGTTGAGAAGAATTCTGAATATATGCCTCTGTCATCAAATGACTTGTCATTTACTTTTTCAGAATCAAAAACAGCGTTACTTCTAACTGTTAATCGTGAATTTACTTTAATGCATGCTGATATCTATGCAAATAGAAAGTTTGTAGCATCTGTAAGAATTGGCAAAAAGGGTCAAATCAAAATCCCAAAACGTTCAAACACTGCACGAACATTGATGGATCTTTCCTCTTCTCAAAATGATATTCAAATATTTCTTAAAGATTTTTAAAATTTTCAATAATTTTTGGATTTGCTTTTAGAAATGTAATGAATTTTCTTAATTGTTTGATTGTTTTAGGATTAAGATGATGTTCGATTCCTTCTGTATCTTGATTTGCAGTATCAAACCCAACCCCTAAAATCTCAAAAAACTCTAGTAATATTCCATGTTTCTGTCTTATTCCTTGAGCTATACTTGCCCCTTTGATTGTAAGATTTATGCCGTGATATTTCTCATATTCTAAAAATCCACTCTCATCTAATCTCTGAATCATTTTAGTGACACTAGGTGCGCTCACATTCATATATCTCGAAATGTCTAATGTAGTTGCATACCCCTTTAACTCTACTAACTCTGAGATTATTTCCAGATAGTCCTCCATTCTTGTACTTGAACGTGTTTTTTCTGACTTGTGAGCTGCTTTGATTGAATCCAGTCTTTTGAAATTTTTAGAACTCATGTAATCTTTTTATCCTAATCCATACTGATATTTGAGTGTCTTTTCTGATGCTTTTAGTTACTCTTTATTGACTGTGGAGTGATAGTTGTTGATCTCTGATTCTTAACTAATTCTTTCTAAACAAAGATTGGAATGGTTGACCCTCTAAAGGAACGACTTAAAAAAATAAGAAAATTCTCTGACTCTGCCAGACGTAGAGCAAGTTTGTATAGTGAAGTTAGCGCAATTGATAGTAAACACACCTCACGTTCTTTGGATGCCCTTCAGAAAGCACCCGCACCTGGTAAAAAACTCCAAAAAATTGGATTTTTAATGCTATGGATTCCAGAACCAACTGGCGTTACGTGTGCAATTGGGGGCCCTATGATAGTTGCAGGAAGATATCTTGACAAGAAATACAATAGTTCAACTCTTCACGATATAGGTCACGAAACAAAAAGTACCATTTCATCAATAAGTGACTTTAAGAATTCTATAATGTGATCTACATTAGTTTTTAAATGGATTGAAACGAATCCTAACGTGACTACTAGGAATCAAGCATTGGTGCCAATTACAATTGCTGCCGTGATTATTGGTGTTGTTGGATTAATGTCGATTCCAAGTGATAGTAAATTAGAATCAGTTGAATTTCCTAGGGGGATAATTAAGATTGATGACATTCCTGTTGCGGTACAAATTGCAGATTCTGAGCCAAGACGTGTTCGTGGATTGATGTTCCAAGATCAATTACCTTATGATCAAGGAATGATATTTGTATTTGAGAAACCTGGACTTTATTCTCTTTGGATGCTTAACATGCAATTTCCACTTGACATGATTTGGTTTGATGAAACTGGGAAAATAGTTCACATTGAAAAAGATGTACCTCCATGTAAATCTGCACTTGAAATTACTACTTGCCAAAGTATAGTTCCTGATAATGAGGCACTCTATGTTCTTGAAGTTACATCCGGATTCATTGACCTTCATAATATTACCAATAGTTCCATTTTAACTATAATTTCAATTTAAAATTGCAAAGCCTTATCTTGTGATATTTTTAAATTATTTCTATGAACAAGAAAATTCTGATTCTACTTTTAATTCCTGTAATTGCTGTCTCTTTGATATTTTCAGTTTATTCAGAGTTTATGCCAAAAAATCAATCAATGCAAACTCCCCGAGTAGATTTTATTTATTCAGATGTTGAGAAAATTCAAAAAATCCTATCTACTGAAAATATCTTGATGTCTTCTCCCTCTGTCATAACTGATCATACTGTCAAACAATACTGCACTTTCTTTGATAATGATGGTGTGCAACAGTCTGTGTCTTACTGTGTCACCACTGCCATCTTGGATTCTTACGGAAAGCCTTTGGGAAATATCAACATGGGAGGAAATCCAATTGAGCCTAACATGGCACTCGCAATAGTTGAGACCGGCCCCTCTTTTAACTCTAAAACTGATGAAATCAGCTTTATTTTTGAAACTATGATCGAGACTTTAGTGTGTGACTGTTGGGCAGAAAAACAACCAGGTGGGTTTGAATCTGTTTCTGCATGGATTAATGCTGCTGAACAAAAGTATCATGATTCTTCACAGCCTACTCTCACATCAAAAATTAATGGTTTGGCTCAAAAACAATTAGTTTTGGAGATTACCTCTTCTGGCAATTCATATCTTTGGACATTGATTATAATCAAGTAGTCTAATTATATACAACAGAATCGTCTGATTGACAACTATGATTGATCAGTTATGGTTTGTTCTTTTGGGATTTGCAGCTGGCATTCTTGGTTCTATGATTGGACTTGGCGGCGGCATAATCCTGGTTCCAATATTGACTTTTCTAGGATTTCCGCCAACTGCTGCAGCAAGTAACAGCCTTTTTGGTGCATTGAGTAATGCAGTAGCATCTACAATTTCATACTCTAGACAAAAGAGAATAGTTTATTCATTAGGGCTAAAGCTTGGATTGCTTTCAGTTCCCGGAACTGTTTTAGGTGCATTGCTTTCTACTAACGTAGCACCTGATATTTTCAAAATTTTGTTTGGGTTTGTATTGATTACATCTGCAGTTTACATCTTTATACGAAAAAAAATTGAGACTACTGAAAAAACTTTCTCAACCCAGATGCTGATATTTGCAGTAGGTGCTAGTTTCTTTGCAGGATTAATCTCTGCATTTTTTGGAATTGGTGGAGGGATTATCTTTGTCCCTCTTATGCTAGTTGGAATGGGTATGGCAATGAAAAAAGCAGCCCCTACCTCACAATTAATACTGTTATTTTCATCATTATCTGGAGTGATTACTCATAGCATCTTGGGGCATCCTGATTTTATCCAAGCAGGATTGTTGGCGATTGGTTCTTTTATTGGGGGATTAGTTGGGGCAAGATTGTCTGTAGATGTAAAAGAACGCTATTTGCAAATTATTGTGTCCATTGTAATTTTAATTGCTGCAGGAAAATTGTTTATAGATTCTCTAAATGATAATCTGAATTTTTTTGAATTTTTATACTAATTTTAAAGTGATTTCTGCAGTTTGTTTTACTCTGATCAGCTGACTCGAAATTATCTTGCTTATTTTAATTTCTAAATTTTTTATTGCTTTTACTATGCATTAAAGTTCTTTTTCCAGTTTTAATTAATTGTCTTTTGGCATTACTTGCAATGCTTGATATGTACTCTTAGACTTTTCCATGTTTCAGTGTATATGTTCACACATTATTATTTGAAATTTTTAGTTATTATGTTAATTGGGCATTGTGTAATCTATATTGAAACAATATGCAGAGTAATTCTCAAAATCAAATCTTTGTGAAAATTAGTTTGATTCTCACTTCTTTTATAAAATATGATTTTATACCTATCTGTGTACATTTTCATCTCAAAACAATACACGCCAATAGGAATTGAATTTAAAATAAAAAAATAACAGAGTTTATGGCTGAACCCTTTCAACTCTATCATTTAATCTGTCATAGTATCCGTTAACTTCCATTGCGGGAACATAAAATGTGGCGGATACTACATCGCCGACTTGAGCATTACACTCAGGTACGACTACACTTACACCGTATTGAGATTCTCCAACACATCCATCGTCTGTGACTGCCAGTACCTTTACATCTTCAGTAACCTGAGTTGGAATAATATTCCAAGGTGTTACTGTAAATACTACAACCACAGCTAAGCCTGTTATCATTAAGGCCATTATTGTACGTCTGGATAACCTGTTTTCTATTTGTTTTGTTGACATTTTCTCTCACTATACTTACGTGAATATCAGATAAAAGGAAACTGGATGAAACATAGACTGACTCCATTTGCTAAACTTGAAAATTGTATCACTGCATCAAATACAAAACTTTTGTAAATTAATACAGACTGGTTTTAAAAGAATAAAAAAGAACTAGAAAAAAAGTGGCGAACTCATGTTGAAGATTAGTTTTGGTAAAAATAGATTCATAAACACATGGTTCCTTTGATGATTCCACACAATAAATCAAAGCTGATGTGGTTACTGAAATATCTGGATTTCGGCAGATCCAATTGTATGTTACTGGATCCATCTAGAAAGAATGATTTTTCATCATTTTATTTATAGAATAAAATTTGTCATTTACAAAATCTAATTAAATTTAGATTTGCAACTATTACAGTAACCAAACAGCTCAAAACTACTCTTCACAATAAAGTATTTTGATTTTTTTGCAGCCCTGTTCTGGATCTCTTTGAGTAAATCCTCACCAACATCTTCTATTTTGCCACAATTCATGCAAACTAGGTTGATATGTTCATCTGTATGTGCATCAAATCTTGCTTCACCCCCAACTTCGATCTCATTGACTAGTTTTCTCTCTTTTAGAAGATCAAGTGTCTTGTAAATTGTAGATAGACTTACCATAGGGTATTTTTTTTGAATTGTCTTGTGAATATGCTCAGCACTGGGATGTTCCTCTGTTTTTAAAAGATAATCTACAATGGCTATTCGCTGTGGTGTGATTCGAAATCCTTCTTCACGTAATGATGCTACTAACTCCTCTAATCGCTGCATGTTTGTTCTACTGTCATTTTCTATATATAGTTGTCAGTTATTAATAATAATTCCTATTAAATAACAACACTTAATTAGGAATTATTCCTATTAATGGTATGCAAATACAATCTGTTCAACAAAATCAATCAGAATCAAACAAAAAAACAGTAAATCATACAATTAGAATCTATGTAAATTGTGGTAATGCTACTGTTAATATTCAAAATTGTAGGATGTTTTGCAAATATTGTGGATCATTTTTTGATGTGGAGAAAAAACATGATGAGTGATCATTCATGTAGAAGTGTTTGCGGGTATTATGATGCAAATGCAAAATTTAGAAACTCAGGAAGTAATATATTTAAAAAATATTGTGTCGTATGTGATCTAGAATTAATCTCAAGATATTTAACTTGTCCTTGCTGTCACAAATATTTTGAGGGTGATAAATGATGGGATTTTCTTGTAAGGGTGTATGTGAGAATTTTAAAGGCGAAAAAATCCCAAATGGCTCCAAATATTATCATGGGCAAAAAAGATGTTCTCTTTGCAGTGTTTTTTTGATGGTTCAAAGTGTACGGTGTCCATGTTGTGGTGCCATTTTAAGAACAAATCCCAGAGGTAAGAGACGATAAAAAATTCATCTGGCTTTAACCCTATTCGTATTTTTTACCATTGTCGTGTTTATTAACATCTAGCAAAACTAGATTAAGATCGTCCCAGAAGTAAAAAATGAAATGCCAAGAATGTAGCCACGAAAAAAGGCGATGTCTATATTACTGTTCTATTTCACGATGGGATGTCCAAATAAAAAAATTATATTGTTCTGAATTAACCTGACAAACTGGACAACTCTGGCTTACAAAACAACATTAGTAAACTAAATTTCTAAAAATATTATGAATTCAGATCAAGTATTACAAACAATACAAAATGAAAAGATATCTTTTATTGATTTTTGGTTTGTAGATATTTTTGGTGAACTTCATAATGTTGGAATGCCAAGCTATGTAATTGATAAAAATAGTTTTGTGAATGGTCTTGAGAAATTAGATGCAAGTTCCATTGTTGGATTTAAATCAGTAAATAATTCTGATATGATTTTATTACCTGATCCAACTTCGTTCAAAATTCTTCCAAATGATTATGATCCTGGAAATAGAAAAAATGCAAGAATCTTTTGTGATTTGTATGATGGCAGTACAAACAAAGAATCCCGATATAATAGAGATTCTAGAGGAATTGCTCAAAAGGCATCAGAAAAACTAAAGGAATTTGGATTAACTCATACAAATTGGGGTCCGGAGATTGAATTTTTTATCTTTGATGCCATCAATGTTTACCCTTCACCATATGGTGCAACTCATTCTGGAGGTGGATCTGGCTATTCTATTGAATCCAAGGAATCTCCCTGGGCCAAAGGAAATGTAAGTACTGCTATAGATCTCAAAGAGGGATACTATCCATCACAACCAAAGGATACACTAGATGGATTTAGAAAGGACGTATGTGATGATTTGTATAATTCTTTTGGAATAAAGATTGAAGCAGAACACCATGAAGTTGCAACTTCAGGTCAATGTGAAATCAATTTAGTATATGATGAGATGATTAAAATGGCAGATAACATAATAGCCGTTAAAAATTTAGTTAAAGTCAAAGCTAAAAGAAAAAATAAAGTTGCAACTTTTATGCCTAAACCAATTTTTGGTGATAATGCATCTGCCATGCACACACATCAAAGTTTGTGGAATGAAAATACAAATGTGATGTACGATAAAGATGATGAAATGGCACAAATGAGCCAAATTGGACGTTATTACATCGGTGGAATTTTGAGTCATGCATCAGCACTGTGCGCAATCTCAAATCCTACAACAAATTCTTACAAACGTCTTGTTCCTGGATTTGAAGCCCCTGTCAATGTTTGTTGGGGGTTGGCAAACAGATCTGCTGCTATCAGAGTTCCAATGTATAGTAGAAATCAAGAAAAAAGTAAAAGAATAGAATATCGTGTGCCAGACCCTACTGCAAACATCTATCTTTTAGAGGCTGCGTTGTTGTTGGCGGGATTGGATGGAATAAAAAATAAAATTGATCCTGGTGATCCTGTTGAAGAGAACGTGTACAAACTTTCTATAGAAAAGAAACAAGAATATAAAATTGGTTCCTTACCTGTATCTTTGAAAGGTGCACTTGATTCTTTGGCAAGTGATTCAAATTTTTTAGAACCCATATTCACAAAAGATTTTCTAGATCAATACACTGAACTAAAATATAAAGAATACACTGCTTTTGCACAAACTCCCACAGCATGGGAAGTTTCCATGTATGCCGATGCTTAGCTTTATATGATTATTTAATTCTGATTCCTTTTTTAAAATTTGATTTTATCCTTACCTGATCTCCTTTTTGTCCAGAAATGGTGGTAGTGTGACTGAAATAGTGATTAAAATGATTGACGACTAGCCAACTTTCTTGTATTTTATTCCAAATTTAATACCCGTTCTCAATAAATGATAATGGGCGTCATGATATTATATGAAACTTCACATATGTCACTATTGAACAAAAAAATTCTGATAGGAGTTGCAATTGTAGTGATTATAGCTGCAGTTGGGATAATTGGTGTTAAAGCTATGCTTGGTGATGCTGCTACAGAACTACCTGGTGAAGAACAAACTGAAAAAGCATTAAATCTTCAGGAAGGTGGAGAATCTTCTGAAAATAATGAATCTGGAGAAGACGAATTCAGAGAAAACAATCCATAGTTTTAACCCTATTTTTTTTAATCTATACCTCTGTTTTCATACCTGAATTAGATATTTACTTTAAAATATTATTGATCATTATGTCTACTTTCAGATTTATTTTAATAATTTATCTTGGAGGTTCTTTTTTAATTCGGTAGATGTTCTTTTTTGAAAGAACTATTGTTTCGCCTTTTTGAGTTGTTCCTTCATAATCTACTGCAATTTTTCCAAATTCATCATCCATATCTTCTTTTGAGGATATGGTGAATTTTAATTTCAATACTTGATCTGTGTAAAACGGTCTGAGAAATCGTGTGTTCCTGTTTTCCCATTCAGGATCTCCATCTGTTCCAAGAAATATGATGTGGTTTCCATAAATTTGACTTAATCTTGTAAATTCCCCCTCCATTCTTGAGAGTATCGCTCTTCCAGAAACTAATTGCTGGTCTTCCTTTGATTTATTTTCCAGAAATGCATTTCTTACTCTGGAAAAGTTGAGATATTCTTCTAGCTCTTTATCTGATATGCTGCATGTTGAATAGAATGTATCTCCTACTCTGAATTCTGAAAATTTCTTCATTATTCTCTTATTTCATCAACACAAAAAGTAACTTCAGATGATGATGTAGAATTATCTGAGACGAGGAAATTAAATGCGTCTGCAATTCTTTGGTTATTTGGTTCTGATCCTGTTACTGAACCCGGGAAAATTGTGAATATTCTGATTTTTGAACTAAGCACATCGCTCAATTCTTGATTGACTGTAGTTGTAAATGGTCTTAGTGCCCCTCTAAAGACTTCGACTTGAGCTCTTTGAGTGCCTGTTACTTTTTTACCAACTGGCAAGTCTGGACCTATAATCATCATTGCACCTTTGGCATCTTTGTAAAGGCGAGGATCACTGCTTCCACCTGGAACAAACTGTTCTAGTGCTCTCTG
>Ga0210064_1000856_pt1 | contig 13928 bp, 10 predicted proteins | sample Muzzi_CordC_D2_FD_185531 | JGI IMG/M metagenome (GOLD analysis project Ga0210064, IMG submission 185531) | Wetland microbial communities from San Francisco Bay, California, USA, that impact long-term carbon sequestration - Muzzi_CordC_D2 (SPAdes) | ecosystem: Environmental > Aquatic > Marine >...
GCAGAACACCTGACAGAAGTATCCACTCGTAAACTGCAGCAGTATCACTACAATCAGACAATGAATATCGAGAATCTGCCAATTCTGGCGGCGCGTGATTTCGGCCAGGTCGTCGACCCGGGGCGACCCGTGCTTTCCTTTGCGTGGAGTGCGGAGGGGCCGCATCGTGTCCCGGGCCACTGCCACCCGCGCGGCCAGATCATCTACCAGACCCGCGGCGTCTATCGGGTGGCCACGCCGCTGGGCAACTGGGTGGTGCCGCGCCACCAGGTTATCTGGATTCCACCCGGCCTCCACCACGAGACTTTTACCAATGATTCGGCTTCCGCCCTCATGCTGTTCGTCGATGCGGCGCATACCGGGAAGTTGCCGCCGCAGTGCATGGTCGTGGCAGCCAGCCCGCTGCTGTGCGAGCTGTTCGAACGGGTGGTGAGCATTGGTAATGACTACCCGGTCGATGACCGGGAAGGGCGCCTGATCGCGGTGATGCTGGATGAGCTGAGTGCCCTGCAGCCGGCGCCGCTGCATCTGCCGCTGGCGCATGACAAGCGGCTGCGCCGCATCATGGATCTGCTGATCGCCAATCCTGCCGATGGTCGTACCCTCGATGAACTGGCCAGCTGCTGCGCGGCCAGCAGCCGTACGCTGGAGCGGCTGTTCTGCAAGCAGGTCGGTATGACATTTTTTGAGTGGCGCAAGCAACTGCGATTACTGGAAGCCATTGACCTGCTCGGCCAGGGCAAGCCGGTCACCAGCGTCGCGCTGGAACTGGGCTACAACAGCCCCAGTGCCTTTATCGCCATGTTCCGGCGCAGCCTGGGGGTTTGTCCCGGACAGTATCGCAGCGTGAAAGCCGTTGCTGCGGAGATGCACTGAACCTGTCTCATAATTCGTTATATGGGTGGCAAACAGTGCACCGTGCCTTGCCTTGCAGCTATTTCCAGCTGCAAAAGAACCTTGGCTCAACAGGTATATTTCATTGCGAGCATAGCGAGCAAACAGTTGGGCCAAGAATGGTATTCTTCACCGCGTGCTTGCTGCATCACAAGAGGACGATGTCTTCACTGTGCATCGCGCTCGCAATGCCGTATCAAACGACGTATTTACTCACATCAATACCGACTATCATCATGCAACACCTGCCTGTCCTGACAACAATGAATCATCCACTTACACTTCCATCAATCCTGAATACGGGGTCAGGCCCCAATGAACTGTCCGGAATCGGTAAGGGCAGAGAAAGGCGACCCGCATTGCGAACAGTCTCCAGCGACTTATGACAAACCCGGCCTCAATACTTTCTCCTGGCGCGCAGCAAATATCCTTTTTCCAACGATCTGGTTCAAGCATAGGATGACGAAATATGCCTGTTGAACCGAGATATCTTTACAGCAGGATATGTGCGGCGGAGTCGTACACGAGACACTGTATATAGTGCAGGAACTATTTTGAGATAGTTTCTAAAGACATTTCTGAAACGGTATTTTTCACACACGACAGATACCGACGGCCATCTGCAGAGCATCAGTGTGCAACTGGACGGCGATCGACAAGTGCGGCGAGTGGTACGGATGCTGCTGCGGCACAGTTCCTGAATCCCGGATATCACCCGGAAAGGCTGCCGGGTTTCGAGACGCTACACGCGTCATAATAAAACTGAAATCCAGTTTTTCGTTGCGTCCTGAATTTGAATCAGTGATTATTTGGCCGATACTTGGTTCCTGCCATGTGCCTATGAATAGATGTAGCCTGAATTTTTTCCTGGAGAAAACCATGAACAAGCTGCCTTGTCTGTATGCCGCGCTGACTGCGGTGTTATTTGCCGGTGTCGCCAGGGCTGACTACCCGATCATGAATATGGCCGCTGACAAGGTTATTGATAAATATAATAATTCAACCTGCGAACAGCTATGGGAACACAAAATAAAGCCCAAGTCTGACGAGCAAAAGAACCTCATACAGATGCTGAAAGACGATCCACAGATGCGAACCGCATTTATCGACAAGATTGCGGGGCCCGTCGTCAACAAAATGTTCACGTGCGAAATGATCTCGTGACCATCACAGGTCGGTATGCGCACGCAAGCACCCGTCGGGTGGCGTCATGATCCAGTGTCAGTGGAACTGGCGCGTCCTGTTACCTGTACTGGGCGTTCTCATGAGCATCGGCGCATATGCGCAGCAGCCGGTATCACAAGCCCCGGACACGTGGAACGACGCGGTGACAAAGTTAGCAGGGCCGGTGCTGGAGGAGCGGGCGATCAATTTGCTGAAGGCGACAGGCGGGCGGCTGGCAGATGCCCGCTCGCTGAGCCTCACTGCAGTGACATACCACGAAAGACCGAGCCTTTCCGGTCAGCCCCTTGTTAACACGACGAAGTCCGAGGTGCTGCTGCAGTGGCCTGATAGGCTGCGGGTGATCACGCCGGGCGACGATCCTGCATCCGGGTTCTACTACGATGGCAAGACGGTAACGGTTTTCTCACCCGGCGAAAATTTCGTTTTCACCGCCGCAGCCCCGCCAATGATCGATGCTGCGCTGCAGATCGCATAATGCGATTGCGCTGGCCGCCGACCGGCATGTGGCACACTACCTGGTTGCTGCGGTTGGGCTCACCATCCCGGCGGTAAGAAAATTCTGCATAACATAAGGAGTATTTCATGTCTGTCAGATTAGGATCGATTCTTGTTGTGTTGACGGTTGCGCTTGCCGGTTGTGAGTCGAAAATCCACAAGGCCGGACCGCCGCCGCCACCGACGGAAGTCACGCCGGGATCGACTTTTACCGTGGTGAAAGATTTCCTGATACCGTCCGGAGACAGCAGTATCTATTTCCAGGACGCCCGGATGTATCCGCAGGGTGATATCCAGCCTGATGATCCGTATTGCGAGTTTTCCGCCGGTGCCGAAACCGCTGACGGGTTGGTGATCAAAACCGGGGTGTTCACGGTAAGCGATGTCACCTACGATGAGGCCAGCGTCGGAGTCGGCGGCGTGGACATCTCGGTCACCGGCTTCAAGCTGCAACATGGCTCGACCGGAAAAGCCTACAAGATGGACTGCATGCTGCCCCTGGAGTCGAGGGGAACACTTTTTGTCAAACCCGCGGAGATACAGAGTGCGGTCGGGGGCTACATGGAACTCAAAGTGGCGCCCTGACGCCAGCATTGGACGGGTCGGTGACAAATCGGAATGTTTCTCATTTGTCACCGACCCCTTTCGAGATTGGCCCGGGGAGGATGCCGGGCGTGGCGTCAGGTGAGCGGCCGATTGCCGGGTACTGGCGCGCCCGGATACCGTAGCCGAGCAGGGCGCCGCCGGTGGCGGATACGGCCAGCAGGCCAAGCGTCATGAACTGGGTGAACAACAGCATGACACCCAGACCGGCAATACCCGTCATTGCCGCGCCCAGTTTCAGCGTCGAGCGGTTCTGCAGTCGCCGGGTTTCGCGCAGCACCTGCTGGTGGCTGTTGCGGATCTCCCGGGTTTTCTCCTTTTCGGCCTGGCGGCGAATGCGGTCACGCTGGCGGTTGTATTTTTCACTGGCGCGGATGAGGGTGTGCTGACTTGCGTGGCTGGTGATCGTGGAAAACCACAGCGCGGCAATCACGCCGATCAGGATGCCGAGCAGGCCGATCAGCCACCCGGTCTTGTACAGGTCGGCATCCTGCGCCGTCATCAGTAACAGCGCCGTCGCACCCTGCAGCAGGAAGATCCCGATCAGGAACTTGATAAACGCCGGCAGGCTGAATGGAGTCATCGCCATGACTCGAGTGTGCCACCGTGGGTATTCTGCCGCAACGGCGGCCGCAGCAATGGCATGACGCTGGTTTACCAGGCCGCTTGCCTTCACAACAATTTCGTCCAGTCCCCCATTCTGCAGGCAGGCGTGCTGTGGACCCGGATGGCAGCAGAGGAAGCTCCTGCACCGGAAAACTCATGTATATTTGACTTCTGCCAACACGACCCGGTTTTCCCATGGCCCGTAGTCTTACTTTCAGGCTGGTTCTTGCTACTGCCGTCATTGTCGGGCTGCTGGTGCTGCTGGCGGTCGTGCTGAGTGCGGCACAGTTCAGCCTGTCGCTGTGGCAGCAGTTGCAGAGCGCTCCGGTCTGGGTCACGGTGCTGATCGCGGGCCTCGCCAGCCTGCTGCTGGGTTTCGGGGGCTGGCTGATCTGGTTGATCGTGCGTCCTGTCCGGACCGGGACCGCGAAGCCCGTGGCACCCGTCACGGAGGAGGAACTGGAGTCGCACCTGGAGGCCGCTGCCGCCACGGGTGTTGATGTCGAGTCCGCACGGCGCGAACTGGATGAACTGGCGCGAAGACGTCAGCTGGAAGTCCTCCACCTCACCCTGTTCGGCGAGATCAGCAGCGGCAAGAGTTCACTCATTAACGCCCTGCTGCCCGGCGCCAGCGTGCAGACGGATGTGATCGGCGGTACCACGACGGCTGTCCAGCACTATCACTGGCTGCGTGAATCCGGTGACGAGGTCGTGCTCGTCGACGTGCCGGGCCTGAACCAGATGGAACGCGAGTATGACCGGATGGTCATGGAGGAGGCGCAGCGGGCGCACGTGGTGATTTTTGTCTGTGAAGGCGACCTGACCCGCGACGAATACCATGCACTGCAGCCGCTGCTGGGGCTGAACAAGCCACTGATCGTGGCGTTCAACAAGCTGGACCGGTATACGGATGAAGACCGGCGATTGATCCGGCAGCACCTGGCCGAGCGGTTTACGGCCAGCCCGCAGGTAACCATCGTCGGTATTGCAACCCGGCCGACGCGCAGGATCATCAGGGTCGGGCCGGACGGGGAAGAACAGGAGGAGGAACAGGTGCTGCCGCCGCAGATCGATGCACTGCGGAGCGCCGTGCAGTCGGTGCTCGACGGCAACATGGCGCTGCTGGAGCGCCTGCGGGATACCGCTGTTTTCGAGCTGACCGCGCGCAAGCTGGAACAGTCGAAGCTGGAGCACCGCACCAGGAAATCCGCGGAACTCGTCAAGACCTTTACCGGGCGTGCCGTTGTTGGCGGGCTGGCGGCAATCAGTCCAGGCACCGATATCCTGATCCAGGGCTACCTGGGTACGCGCATGGTCAAGTCACTGTGTGAGCTCTATGAGGTTCCCGCCCGCGAGATAGAACTGCAAAAGCTCCTGACCCTGACCCAGAAGCAGGTACGCACGGCATTGCCACTGCTGCTCGCCGTGGCCGGCAATGCCGCCAAGGCGTTCCCGGGTGTGGGCACGCTTGCCGGCGGCCTGATGCATGCCGTTGCCTACGGACTGATTTTTGACGCCCTTGGCCGCGCTGTCGTCCGCACGCTGGAGACCCGCGGTGAGCTGCGGCCGGTCCCGGCCAGCCTGACGTTCCGGGACAATCTGGTTACCGACGTGGAGACTCGAGCCCGCCAGATGTTGCGCCTGGCACTCGATGTCCGCAAGGAACAAGGCGGGAAAGACTAGGGGGCCACCGGCTCGAACAATTTTCCGGTCATTGCAAGCGCAGCGCGGCAATCCCATAATCAGGAAACAGCGGCCTGGAGAATGTTTTGTCAACTTGTTCCCGGTAACTGCGCCATGCATCGCCCGAGGCGCCTGCTGTGGGTATCTTGCCTCCTGCATTCATAGCGTCGTCGCAATGACAATACAGGCAGAATAAATGACTTGAGACATCATGAGCGCTGACTCCCATCTCGATCAGGCCCGCGACAGCCTGGAAATGCTGTTGCAGGACAAGCGGCTGCCACCCGAGGCGCGGGCCGAGCTGGCCGCTGATTTCAGCGAGGTGCAGGCGATGCTGGAGAAGCTGGAGCACGGCCATATCCATATCGCGGTGCTGGGTCGTGTCAGTGTCGGCAAGTCATCGGTACTCAATGCCCTGATCGGCGAACGGCGTTTTTCAACGAGTGCCCTGCACGGTGAGACCAAACAGAATGAAATGGCCCACTGGAATGAACAGGAAAGCGGCTCGCTCTACCTGATCGACACACCCGGCATCAATGAAATTGATGGCGAGGTGCGTGAACGCATGGCTCACGAGGTGTCACAGCGGTCGGACCTGGTGCTGTTTGTCATCGACGGGGATATGACGGACAGTGAGTACAGCGCGTTGCAGGGGCTGGCGCGGGAACACCGGCCGCTGCTGCTGGTAATGAACAAGTGCGATCGTTATACGGCCGCACAGCGCCAGCAGCTGCATGACAGTCTGCTGGCACGTCTCGAGCATATCATTCCCCCCGCCAACCTGGTCGAGGTCTCGGCCGACCCGCCGCCGCGCATCTACATCAAGATCGACGCCGACGGCCGCGAAACCGAGACCGAACGACCCGCGACCCCTGATGTCACGGCCCTGAAAGACCGCATCTGGGAAATCCTCGAGGCGGAAGGCAAGACCCTTGCCGCTCTCAATGCCAGCCTGTTTGCGGGTGATCTGAGTGACAAGGTGGGTGCGCGTGTGCTTGCCATCCGCCGGCGGCTGGGTGAGAAGGTCATCCGCAATTACAGCTTGTTCAAGGGGGTCGCGGTGGCCATCAACCCGGTGCCGGTGGCGGACCTGGCGGCGGCAGTGGCCGTGGATGTCTCCATGGTGGCGCACCTTTCCGAAGTCTACGGACTGCCGATGACGCGCACCCAGTCCGGCACACTGATCAAGACCATCAGCGGGCAGTTACTGCTGTTGATGGGCACCACCTGGATCGTGCATCTGTTGTCATCGCTGTTGAAGGCCGGCAGTGCCGGTCTGTCAACAGTTCTTACCGCAGGTGCACAGGGTGCTGTTGCCTACTACTCGACCTACGTGGTCGGACGCGCGGCGGAGCAGTACCTGGCTGCCGGCTGTTCCTGGGGCGAGGGCGGACCCAAGCAGGTGGTTCGCAGTATTCTCGACAGCATCGACCGCGATTCGATGCTGGCAAAGGCACGCCAGGACATCCTCGCACGCATTGGCGGTTCACGCGCCTGACCCCGGAGCCTGCGGTCGTCAAGGCCGGGCAGGGCCGTCACAACGGCCGGTCCGGCGAAGCCCGAGGACGCCTCGGGCGTACGGGCGGGACCAGTTCCTGACTCGCCTTGCGGCTGGATTCGTTACGGCAGGGCGGTAAACAGATTGCGGCTGGGTGGGCAGCGCGGATTTTCGGGGTCTCACCGCCGGGTGCCGCTGTTGTGTTGCGGGATGCGCGGTGTTGGCCTGCGAATAAGCGATTCAGGATATCAGCGTGTAGACCAGTGCAATGGCTCCCCCGATCGCGAGCAGGATCATGAAGGTATGATCGACCGGCTCTGCCGGCTGGTGGGCGGCAATATGCTCCCGTGATTCCATGACCAGCTTATCTATCGAAGCCTTGGTGTCTTGGATGCGGGTCATGACCGTATTGCGCCTGCTGTCCGCTTCCCTGGCGATGGCTTCGCAGGCCAGTTCATATTGTGCCTCGGCCGCATCGTCGTCCTGGCCGTTTTCCTGCTCCAGCCATTTTTCTTCCTGCAGCAGGAACTGGTTGTCTTCCCAGGCGTCGATTGTCTCGATCTCCCGGTCGCAGATGTCCTGGTACCACCGGTGAAGTGCGTCGCCACGACTGTACTCGACCCAGGCGATCAGTTTTTCCGGCTCATAGACGATGTCGGTGATGGTTCCGTCGGGATCCCTGGTTTCCGTGTAGAGGTGCTTGGGGAGTTGCAGTTCCAGTGCGTGCACTTTGGGCATCCGGGCTGGTTTTTTGACGCGAGTCAGATGAATCGGTTGTCTATCGTCGCGATAATACGTGACATCGCGGTGGATCCCAAGACGGAAATGTATCAGGCCTTGTGGGGCTTGGCAGGCTTCGTGATGGCTGGACGGCTGCAGCCCTTGCCGTACCCGGGCGGGCAGGTGTCTGGAAACGTCGAGAGGTTACGGTAGGAGGGCAGCTGAACCGGTCAGGAGCGGCTGGCCTGCATTCTGCAGCTGTAGCGGGTATTCCCGGTTTTGCTGTTTTCCGCGTTGTCCACGCTGCGTGTCATTTGCATTTTTCCGCCGTCCAGAGGCTCTACGGTATACGCGTCCGTGTATACCTCGCCGGAGGGCTTGCCGATATGTGCAAGCAACCGGTCCTGTTTGATGTCGAAACGGCCCTGCAGGTCGTAGTTGGTCCCATTGTCGGTCACTTCACTGTAGTCAATCAGTTTCATGAAGCTGCCGTTTTCACGCAACACAATCAGGTTCGGTGCATCCGGACCGGTCTGCGTCACGCACTGCCAGTTTTTCCCGGTGACCTTGTCCACGTTTTCTGCCTTGCCCTGGATGACAGGGTCGTGCCCCAGACTGGTGTAGGAAGGCACGGCAAATACCAGCATGGCACAGGCCATGGCTGCAAGAGACAGAATGACGGGTTTGTTCATGGCAATCTCCGGGCTGTGTCGCCTGCTGCGTGGCAGGGACAGGCTGAAATGTCTTTCTATCCAAGACCTTCGGCAACGCCGGTAATTACTTGAAACACGCCAGGGTGCGGGTACTGCTGGAATGTGACAGTTATGGTTGACGAGATGGTGCGCCGGCCATCAACGACGGGAGTGCGAAAGCAGCGCGGCCGGCAGGACCGGCCGGTGAGTGCGGGGTACCCGGATCAGGGCCGGGGCGGGTGATGGAGGTAGTATTTTCGGGAGCCGCGCATCAATGCCCGCATGTCGGACATGTGCCGTCCTGTATTCATGATGATAAGTCTATCCAGATCGTCACGTGCCCGCGAGCCGTCGCAGTATTCACCCTCCCGGGTTTCGGAACAGATGCCAGCAACGAACTTGTCCAGACATGCCGGGAGTTCTTCGTCACGGCAACCCAGGCACCCGTCCTCGATCTCGTCACAGGCCAGAGTCGCAACGGGCCAGCTCAGACAGGCCAGCAGGAAACCCGCGGCAGCCCCCAAGTTCTTTATTTTCATGATGCTGCTCCTAGCAGGCGGTGAAAATTTGATAATGTTCAGGCTATCGACAGAACATCAGATTCTTTGATTCTGTTGCATGCCGGTTACAGCGCCGCCTCGTTGACGGAGCCGGATCCTTCCACCAGCAAATGAACTACAGCCTACGGGTTTACGGTATCGCCGTCCATTAAATCGGCTTGACGGGGGTCAAGAAAGCCGCCTTTACCACGGTCGGAATCTCCCCATTGACTATAATGTTAATAGGAGGATGACAAGGGTCAACGGGCAGTCAATGGGGGCTGCCAGCGCCGGACGGGCAACTGACCAGTCACCCTCCGGACGCCCCGGTCAGCATTGGGCGGGCAAGCGGAGTCAGGAGGGCCTGACAGCCAGCTGTTTGGTGGGGCAGTGCCACCAGCCGGGCTACGGACTAACCGGGGCGTTGTCATATCTGTTTGCTGCTCTGCTGACAGCTGCATTCCCATGGTGCGCCGGGAGCTGGCGGTTACGCAGTATTCCGGCGGGGGGGTAGTGCAGGGCGGCGGTGCTGGTACCATAGCGGTCTCGTTTAGCAGCTGCCTGCAGTCCAGCCGGATTCATATCATGCCCGAGCGTATTCGCGAAATTCCCTACAACTACACCTCCTTTTCCGACCGGGAGATCGTGATTCGCTATCTCGGGGAGGACATGTGGCAGCTGCTCAACACGCTGCGTGCCTCGCGGGTCACGGGGCGGTCGGCCCGGATGCTGTTCGAGGTTCTGGGTGACCTGTGGGTGGTGGATCGCAACCCATACAACCAGGACGACCTGCTGGCAAGCAGCAAGCGCCTGCAAGCACTCATCGATGCCATGCGGCATCGACTCGACCAGGTAGTTGAGCGTGCGGCAGGCAATGCCGGTGCCCTGCAACTGGCAGCCGCGGCGCGTACAGCCGTCGCAAAATTTGCCGCGTGGTTCCCGCAGACACGGGTGCTGCGCAAGCGCATCCGGAATACCCTGGGAGGGATTACCCGCCGTGACAATATCGATTTCAGCGGTCTGGCACGGGTATCCCATGCAACCGATGCCACTGACTGGCGCGTGGAAATGCCCTGCGTGGTGCTCCACCCGGATACGGAGCAGGAATGCAGGGCGCTGGTGCAGGCCTGTATCAAGCTTGGACTGACGATTATTCCGCGCGGCGGGGGAACCGGGTACCACGGTGGCGCCGTGCCCTTGCACGGCGATACGGCCGTGATCAACACGGAAAAGCTGGAGACCCTTGGCGGAATTACCCTGAAGCCGCTGTCGGGTGTGGCGGCGCCGGTACCGACCATTCGCGCCGGTGCCGGTGTTGTGACCCGCAGGGTGGGTGAGCGTGCCGAGGCTGAAGGCTACGTTTTTGCGGTGGATCCGACATCCCAGGACGCCTCGACCATCGGCGGCAATGTGTCAATGAACGCCGGCGGCAAGAAGGCCGTGCTATGGGGTACCACACTGGATAATCTGGTCAGCTGGCGCATGGTGACGCCGGACGGGAGCTGGCTGGAGGTGGGACGCCTGAGTCACAATCTCGGCAGAATCCATGACCAGGCGCAAGTCGAATTCCGGGTCAGCCGTTACCGGGACGGGCTGCAGGAGGAAGCGTCGACTATCGAGACCATCCGTGTTCCCGGGGCATCACTGCGCAAGGCGGGGCTCGGCAAGGATGTCACGGACAAGTTCCTTGCCGGGTTGCCGGGGATCCAGAAAGAAGGCTGCGACGGTCTGATCACCTCGGCGGAGTTCATTCTCCATCGCATGCCGGAGTTTATTCGCACCATCTGCCTGGAGTTCTACGCTGGCGATCTGCATACCGCGGTACCCGCCATCGTGGAGACCAAGGACTACCTGGACGCACACCCGGACGTCCTGCTGGCCGGTATGGAGCACCTTGACGAGCGTTATATTCGCGCGGTCAGGTACAGCAGCAAGGCGGCGCGCCGCGACCTGCCGAAAATGGTACTGCTGGTCGACGTTGCCGGCGGGAACGATGCGACTGTCGCCGACGCCGCCTCCGTTGTCGTGCGCATGGCGAACCATCGCGGGGCGGAAGGCTTCGTGGCCGTCAGTCCGGAAGCTCGCCGGCAGTTCTGGGCGGACCGTGCCCGGACTGCTGCGATTGCCGCCCATACCAATGCCTTCAAGGTCAACGAGGACGTGGTCATCCCTCTGGATCGCCTCGATGAATACAGCGCCGGCATTGAACGCATCAACATCGAGTACTCGACCCGCAACAAACTGGCCATTGTCGAAGCCGTGCTGGACTTCTTGTCCGGCGACCTGGTTCCGCTGCATCGCGACAGCGAGTTTGTCGACAGTGAGGAAAACCGGGCTATTGTGCGGGCAAAGCAGGATGCCGCCCGGGAGTTGCTGCAGGCGCGGCACGCCATCTGGTCGGCCCTGCTGGCGCATCTGGATGCGCCGGCAGCCGCGCATATCGCCTTGCTGGGGGAGGCCGGGCAGGAACGGCTGAGGCCGGGGGACCGTATCCTCGACCTGCTGCTGCGGCGCGAACTGCGTATTTCCTATCGCCGGGAAGTGGAGCAGCCGCTGCAGGAGATTTTTAGCGGCCATGAGTGGAGCGGACTGCTGGAGAGACTGGCAGGTATTCACAGCCGCGTGCGCACCAGCCGCCTGTTCGTTGCCACCCATATGCATGCCGGGGATGGCAACGTGCATACCAATATCCCGGTGAATTCATCTGACTACGCCATGCTGCAGGAGGCCGACCGGATCGTCGACCGGGTGATGCGACTGGCGACCTCGCTGGGCGGGGTGATTTCCGGCGAACACGGCATCGGCCTGACCAAGTTTCAGTATCTGGCGCCGGAGACGATTGCCGCCTTCGCCGACTACAAGCGCAGGATCGATCCGGATGGTGTATTCAATCGTGGCAAGCTGCTGCCGGGTTCCGGGCTGGGCAATGCGTATACCCCGTCGCTGCGCCTGGTACAGCAGGAAGCACTGCTGCTGGAAGCCAGTGAACTCGGCGCACTGAACGATGATATCCGCAATTGCCTGCGCTGCGGCAAGTGCAAACCGGTGTGCAATACGCACATTCCGCGTGCCAACCTGCTGTATTCGCCGCGCAACAAGATTCTCGCGACCGGCCTGATCATCGAGGCCTTTCTCTACGAGGAACAGACACGGCGCGGCGTCTCGCTGCGGCACTTCAAGGAGCTGAACAGCGTCGCGGACCATTGCACGGTGTGCCACAAATGCCTCAATCCCTGCCCGGTGGATATCGATTTCGGCGACGTCAGCATGCGCATGCGCAAACTGCTGCGGGACCGCGGGCAGCGGAAATACAGCCCGGTTACCTGGGCGGCGATGACCTTTCTGAACATCACTGACCCGGCGAGCATCAAGCTGATGCGCCGGCTGATGATTGGCTGGGGCTACAGGGGGCAGCGGCTGGCGGTGCGACTGTCGCGACGCCTGCTGCGCGGCAGGCGCGACACACTGCCTGCGGCAACGAATGCCCCCATGGGTATCCGTTCCCAGGTGGTCAACTTTGTGCAGAAGCCGCTGCCGTCGCGGGTGCCCCGCCAGACACTGCGTGCGATGCTGGGGCTTGAGGACAGCCGCATGGTGCCGATTCTGCGCGATCCGGAGAAGCCGACGGATGACGCGGACGCCGTTTTCTACTTTCCGGGTTGTGGTTCAGAGCGCCTGTTCAGCCAGGTCGGTATGGCGACGCTGGCAATGCTGTACGAGTCGGGCGCCCAGACGGTTTTACCGCCGGGTTACCTGTGCTGCGGATATCCGCAGAAATCAGGCGGTGATGCCGTCCGTGGCAAGCAGATCACCACGGACAATCGGGTGCTGTTTCACCGGGTTGCCAATACCCTCAACTACCTCGATATCCAGACGGTGATCGTTTCCTGCGGGACCTGCATGGACCAGTTGCTGGAATACCAGTTCGAGCGCATCTTCCCGGGGTGCCGCCTGCTGGATATTCATGAATACCTGCTGGAGAAGGGCGTGCATACCGAAGCCGCCGACGGTGTGCAGTATCTTTACCATGATCCCTGCCATACCCCGATGAAGACCCATAACCCGCTGCAGGTCGCCTCGACCCTGCTGGGCCAGCCGGTGTCGCTGTCGGACCGCTGTTGTGGTGAAGCAGGTACCTTTGCAGTATCGCGCCCGGATATTGCAACCCAGGTTCGGTTTCGCAAACAGGAGGAACTGGTGGCGGGTATCGAAATGCTGACTGGCGGCAAGCGTGCCAGGGATGGCAATGTCAAACTGCTGACATCCTGTCCGGCGTGCCAGCAGGGACTGGCCCGCTACGGCCCGGATACCGGGCTGGAGACGGATTACATCGTGGTGGAGCTGGCCAGCCGGCTGCTGGGGAAGGACTGGGAAAAACAGTTCCTGAGTCGAATCAACAAGGGCGCGATAGAACGGGTACTGCTGTAGACCGGTTTATCCGGCCGCTGAGTTTGCCGTTGCACATCAGCTATTCACAAAGAACGACGGCGACCCACCGGTCGCCGTCGCTGCACTCCGAGGTGGCGCCGGGATGCCCGGCGGTCCTTCATCGATCGGTTTTGGCCAGCGTCGTCGACTTGCCCCCTGGCGGAGGCACGCTGCCGGCTATGTAGTACTGGCCGATGCTGCCGTAGTCGGGATAGGCGCTGGCGGTATTGCCGACGCCCGTAATTTCCAGCTTGTAACGTCCCGGTGCGACCTGCTTTTTCAGCCGCGAACTGGTTTCGTCACGCGGGTCACTTTCGGCGATCTTCTTCCCGCGGGCATCAAACAGCGCGATATGAACATCGAGGTTGGCGCCGCGATTCGTATCCTGCTGGTAAGCCAGCCAGGCCGGGGTTACCGTGATGTCCACCATTCCCTTGCCAGCATTGAAGACGAAGACATCAATGTCATCCTGGTCCTCGATCAGTCCCCTGTTTTCGGATTTGTGGTTGTCCGGATCGGTCCCGGGATTGACCGAGGCGATATGGCCCTTGCGGTCGGTTACCAGGGGGGTTCCCGAATCGAAAC
>Ga0210064_1000857_pt1 | contig 13924 bp, 12 predicted proteins | sample Muzzi_CordC_D2_FD_185531 | JGI IMG/M metagenome (GOLD analysis project Ga0210064, IMG submission 185531) | Wetland microbial communities from San Francisco Bay, California, USA, that impact long-term carbon sequestration - Muzzi_CordC_D2 (SPAdes) | ecosystem: Environmental > Aquatic > Marine >...
CCGCCACGACCGACGCAAGGACGACGAGCGCGGCATAGACGCGGTTGAATCGCGCCGTGTCCGCGATGCTTGCATAGACCTCCTCACGGCTCACCGCGGCGGCCGAACGGGTGGCGGCTCGCTCTTCGGCGAGTTGCGTGGCGTAGGGTCGCGGCAGCACGCCATCGAGGGGCTGGACCAGCACGAACAGGCCGCCGCGGTCCGCCAGCTGTTCGTGGAGTCGATCCAGTGCTTCGCCCGTGCGCTGCGCTCCGAGAACCGAGAACGCGATCGCTCCGAAGCGCCCCCCCGGCTGCGTCCAGTTCTCGCGGCTGAATTCGCGAAGGATTTCGAGAGCGTCGTCCGAAAGCTCGACCGGCACGTGAGCCTCGATGATCCTGAGAGGCATTCGGTTCGACTCCCTTCGGATGATCTTCTCGCAGCGACTATAGTCGAAGCGACCTCACAGCCCGAAGAAGGCGAACGCCTGCGCGAGGAAGATCGCATAGGGTCGACGGCTGAACGGCCCCGGCTGGTTCTGGGCCAACACGACACCCACCAGACCGGTTTCGGGGCTCACGAAGAACTGTGTGGCGTAGAAGCCCGCCCACCAGAAATCACCGTTCCGATCGATCATCGGCGTGGCGTCGGAGTCGACCACGACAGCGACGCCGAACCCCCAGCCGAGTCCGGCGATGCCTTCTTCGCGCAGGACTCCGTCGCGAACGTGCGGCTGCGTCATCCGATCGACGGATTCGCGGCTGAGGATCCGCACGCCGTCGTAGCTTCCACCGTTCCAGAGCATGAGCGCGAAGCGCATGTAGTCGGCCGCGGTCGAGACCAATCCGCTGCCTCCCGGTGTCCAGTCGACCGCATCGCTCTTGGGTGATTCGACTCGGATCAGGTTCCGGTCCCGGTCCTGCGTGTATACCGTCGCCATGTCGGCGCGTTGGCCTTCCGGCGGAAGGAAGCCGGTCGACGACATTCCGAGCGGCGCGAAGATCTTGCGCTCGAGAAAGCGGTCGAAGGGCTCCTCCGCCGCGACTTCGACCACCCGGGCGAGGACGTCCGCCGACCATCCGTAGCGCCAGCGCTCGCCCGGCTGCTCGTAGAGCGGAGCGCCGAGGATGCGATCCACGCGTTCCCCGAGTGAACCCGTTCCCGCGTAGATGTCCCGCTCCGACCAGAGTCTGCCCAGATCCGAAGGATCCTCTTCGCTTCCGATACCGGCGGTGAACGTGAGCAGATGCCGAACCGTCAATGGGCGCGCCAACGGAACGGTCGGGATCGTCCCAGCTCCGGCGCGCGAATCGCCGACCGCCACCCGCAGCCGGCCCGCGGCCGGTATGTAGCGTTCGACCGGATCGTCGAGCCCCAGGCGCCCCGCGTCGACCAGCACGAGTGCCGCGGCCGCGGTCACCGGCTTGGTCATCGAGGCCAGTCGAAATCGCGTATCGAGCTGCATGGGCCGGCGGGATTCGATGTCCGCGTAGCCCGATGTCGTCGCATGAACGACACGCCCATCGCGAGCGAACATCGCCACATAGCCGGCATGCGAGCCGATCAGTGCGTTGAGATCCAGGAATGCATCGATCGCCGGTCCGGTGAACCACGCAAGCGCGGCCGGGCGTTCCGACCGGCGATCGGCGGCGGGAAGCTCGACCTCGAGCGGATCGCCACAACCAGCGAGCAGCAGCGAGATGGCGAACCACATCCAGATCGCGCGCGGTCTCGATCCGCGAAAATTCGTCTGCATTCCCGACCTCGCCCGATCGTTCGGTTGGTGTGTGAATATATTCCAGCTTTCGCGCTCGTCGTGAACGAGGTCGATGTCGATGAATCCAAAGCTCCGGATCGCCGGACGCTTCCGTGGCCCGACGGATTCGGGACCTGGATCGAAGTGGCCGGACGGAGCAGCGCATTCGCGTGACACCGGCGGCGTGAACGCAGCGGGCGCCGCTTCGCTCGGGTATTGCGGCGGGGCGCGCGCGAGCGGCGAACTAGTAGGCCACGACGGCTTCGAGGCGCCCACCTTCGCCGAGCGCCACCACCAGTCGCGACATGCACGGCATGCAGTAGACGCGGTCGCCGGGGCGCAGCTCGCGGGTCGATCGGATCACGACCTTGCAGACCGGGCACAGCACCTCGTTGGGAGCGAGCACATCGTTCACGCCGCCCCACTTTCGGTAGAAGCGGCGGTACTTCTTCGGCACCTCGTCGAAGCCGGTGTCGTCGAGCACGAAGCGCTGACGCGCTGCTTGCTCCTCCGTCGAGCGAACCTCTCCGAGCGGGTCCGTCACAATCCGAACCCCAGCCGCTCGACCGAGGCGATGTAACGGCGTCCGAGTGCGGGCCGGTCGCCGCGATCGACTCCCACCTGTTCGAGGGTGTCCTCGAAGGTGTCGAGCACCAGGGGATCGAGCTCCCGTTTCACCGCCTGGAGCCGTGCCCGAATGTGCGGAGTGTCGGCGAGCCTGCGGCCGAGCTCGTTTTCTCCGAAGCCCATGTGACGACGTTCGTCCTTGATGATCCCGGTCAGTACCTCGCCCGTGATCGGGTCGGCGAGCTCCGCATGGGCCTGGAAGACCGCGAACTCCATCGACTCGAGGATCACGTTCTGCGCGAACAACGCCGCTTCCCAGTCGTGGCCGTCGACGAACTGCAGCAGCCGCTTGCGAAACGCGAGCAGGCTGCGATTCGCTCGCGACTGGACGATCTCCTCGTGGTTCGTGACGCCGAGCTCGCTCAGCCGGTGAAGCAGCACCTCGAGGTGCCGTGCTTCGTCGACGACTTGCGTCGCGAGGAAGATCTTCGCGCGGCGGTTGGGCGCGAACCGGATCATGCCGCTCGAGGCCTCGAGCGCTGCGGTCTCGCCGATCGCATAGTTGCACAGCGTCGTGATCAACGCCTCGCGACGCGAGGGACTGATCGCGACCTCTTCGGCGTTCGGATCGTGGCCGTGGGGTCGCTCGGTCAGGTATCCAGCAACGGCCTGGAACCAGAACTCGAACGAATGCACTTCGTCGAGGAAGACTTCCTGCGGCAGATCGTGGGGGTCCGACATCGATCGACTCATCTACGGGGCAGTGGGCGTCTGGTACTCGATGCCGATACGGCCGAGGCGGATCTTGAATTCCTTCAACACCGTATCGGAGAGCACGGCCTCCATCTCCTCGGGCGTTGCGGTCGCGAGGTCGGCGCCGTGCCATTTGGCGGGTGCGGGCGCATCGGCTCCGCTCTCGGCCGCGGCCTGCGACATCCTCTGCCCCGCGCTCATCGCGTTGCCCGACTGTGCGAACTGCGACGAGAAGGTCGCGAGCATGTGATAGGCCATGTCCTTCTGCATCTTCTCGACGTCGGCCTTGCGCTCGGGATGCTGCTTGATCAGCGAACCGATGCGGTTCTCACCGAAACCGACATGGCGCCGCTCGTCGGCGATCGTTCCCGAGAGCGTATTCGCGAACTTCGGGTTGGCACCGCCGACCGCCGCGTGGAGCATCTCGAAGACCGAGAACGCCATGCCTTCGAGCACGATGTTCTGACCGACCACGCCCGCGACGAAATCACCCTTGTCGACCTTCTCGAGCAATACCTCGGCGAACTTCACGAGGTTCGGGTTCGCGTACTCCGCGATCGTGTTCTCGAGCTCGCTCTTCTTGACGCCGAGGTCGTAGAGTCGCTGCGTGAAGATCTCGACGTGACGCGCTTCGTCGAGGGTCTGGGTCGCGAGGAAGGTCTTGCTCGGGTGGTCCGGGGCGGCGTTGATCAGGCCCGATGAGGCCGCCAGCGCGCAGCGTTCGCCGACGACGAGCTGCACGGTGGTGCGAATCGTGTCGCGCAGGAGCGTCGGGTTGTCGAGGACCAGCTCGGGCTCCTTCTGACCGGGAGCGTGACCGTATTCGGTATCGGCGAGATAGCCCTGGGGGCACGACTCGAGCCAGTTCTGGATGGAATACGCTGACAGGAAATCGGACATTGCGTTGCTCCTTCCGGGCCGTCTGGGGACCGATGCATAGGGGTCTGCCGCCATAGCGTTAGCAAACGACGTGCCGCGCCTGCTGAGCTCAAAACCGCGCACATGTCGCCACGAGTGTCTTCCGATATCGAATCGACGCGAAGGATCCGATATCGCAGCGTCGACTGAGGCGAATTTCCCCAATCGGATCGTGCGGAGCGCGGAAACCGCATCAACCGGCTCGAGGCGCCCGCTCGAGCAGGGTCGCGAGGATCGTCGGCATCAAGTCGGCACGGCTGACCAGGCCGGCGAGCTTCCCGTGCTCGTGGACCAGGACTCGCCGGAAATCGAACGCCATCAGGCAGTCGAGCACGTCGACGAGCGGTGCGTCGACGGAAATCGTGATCGGGTCGGGCGTCATCACGGCTTCGACCGTGTCGATGCGATTCTCGTAGAAGACCTTCAGCAGGTCCTTCTCGCTCAATACGCCGACGATCCGATCATCGGCGTCGACGACCGGCAGGCCGCTGATGCCGTGATCGATCAGCAACTCCAGTGCACGCCGTATCGAACTCTCGGGACGCACCGTAATCGGTTCGGACTGCATGATCTCGCGAATCGTGGTCATCGAGGATTCCTCACGCGGAGATGCGGTATCGAACGGGGCGTGGTCCCACGGCCCGCTCGGCCGTGAATCGATTCATACCAGACTCAGGCGAATCGATGGTTTCGATTCGTTGGACGATCTCCGGATGGGGTGTGCCGCTACATCGAGATTGCGCGGCGGCTGGATTCTGTTGCATTCTGACTCAGCGATCGAATACTCGGAGCATCCCGTCGCAGTGAACGGACAATCCGCGACGTTTTTTTCGACTCGCCCACGAAGTTCCGCAGCTCAGGGGATTTCCACACGATCGCGATTCTTCCGGCAAAGAGGCCGCTCCCGCGCGACGAAGGCGCCGCTGAATCCTCTCCGAATCGCCTTTCCCGGCTCCGGCGGCGACCAGTTATCGGGCCGCAATGCTTCGCAGACTCGAGCCGCGCCGACCGGGGCATTTCGGTACGCGGTTTGCAGGCGGAAAGCGCAACCCTGAGCGCCCTACCGCTATGCCACCTGAACAAAGTGCGCAGATTCGTCCAGGCGACCGCAAGCGGTCGCGAACGGCAGCGCACGCGATCGAGCGTTTCGTCCCACGCCGGGCGAAATCGAGGAGAGAGTGATGGCCGATGAACGCCAGCAGAGCCCCGAAGTCGAATCAGAACGGAGTGGAACCGACCGCCGCGATTTCCTGAAGGGCGGGATCGCGATCGGCGCGGGAATTCTCGGCACGGCGGCCATCGCCTGCACCCCCGAGAAGGAAGCCGCTGCTCCCGCTCCGGCCGACGCGAAGGCGCCGGCCGCGCCCCCCGTCGCTGAGCCCGTGAAGCAAGCGGAGCACGAGGGGCCGGCGATCCACGTTCCGCCGGGCAAGCTCGACGACTATTACGGGTTCTGGAGCGGTGGCCAGTCGGGCGAGATCCGCATCGTCGGCATTCCCTCGATGCGCGAGCTGAAACGAATCCCGGTGTTCAATCGCGACGCTGCGACCGGCTGGGGCGGCGAAGACTACTCCAAGAAGCTCCTCGGCGGGAAGCTCTCGGGAGACACGCACCACGTCCATCTCTCCTACACCGACGGCACCTACGACGGTCGCTACGTCTACGTGAACGACAAGGCCAGCGCCCGACTCGCGCGGGTTCGTTGCGACACCATGGAAGTCGACAGGATCGCCGACATCCCGAACTCGCAGGGGACCCACGGCATCTTCCCGCAGCGCCACAGGACCGGCTACGTGATGTGCAATGCCGAATTCCGGACGCCGCAGGTGAACGACGGTCGCGACATGGACGACCCGACCAAGTACGGTGCGATGCACACCGCGATCGACGGCGAGACGATGGAAGTCAAGTGGCAGGTGATGGTCGAAGGCAACATGGACCTCTGCGCCACCGACTACAAGGGGAAGTACTCGTTCGCCACCTGCTACAACTCCGAGGGCGGTGTAACGCTCGAAGAAATGATGGCCGCCGAACGCGACCACCTCTACGTGTTCAACATCGCGGCAATCGAAGCGGCCGTGAAGGCCGGAAATACCATGACGGTCGGAGACAGCGACGTTCCCGTCGTCGACGCGCGCGGCGCGGACGGCCCGTACGTCGTTCGCGTTCCCGTCCCGAAGAGTCCGCACGGCATCAACATCGACCCGAGCGGGAAGTACGGGGTCTGCTCCGGCAAGCTCTCCCCCACCTGTACCGTCGTCGAGCTCGACAAGCTCGACGCGGTATTCGCGGGCGAGATCGAGCCCCGCGACGCAGTAGTGGCCGAGCCGGAAGTGGGCCTCGGACCGCTCCACACCGCGTTCGACGGCAGGGGCAACGCCTACACGTCGATCTTCATCGACTCGGTCGTAACGAAGTGGAACATCGCGAAGGCGATCCAGGCCTACACCGACGAAACGATCGATCCGATCATCCAGAAGCTCGACGTGCACTACCAGATCGGCCACATCAACGCGTCGATGAGCGAAACCAAGGACGCGGACGGCACGTGGCTGGTCGCGCTCTGCAAGTTCTCGAAGGACCGCTTCCTGAACGTCGGCCCGCTGCACCCTGAAAACGACCAGCTGATCGACATTACCGGCGACGAGATGAAGCTCGTCCACGACGGACCGGCCTACCCCGAGCCGCACGACGCCGTCCTCGTGAAGCGCGAGCTGATCCACCCGTCGAAGATGATGGTGCGCAACGGTCCGCGCTTCGAGATGTACGAGAAGATGGCGGCCGAAGACGGCGTCGACCTGATGAAGGAAAGCAAGGTCATCCGCAAGGGCCCGAACAAGGTGCGTGTCTACATGGTGAGCGCCGCACCCGCGTTCTCCCAGTCTTCGTTCCGCGTCAAGACGGGTGATGAAGTCCAACTCGTCATCACCAACCTCGACAGCGTCGAGGATCTCTCGCACGGCATGTGCGTATCGAAGCACGACGTCAACTTCTTGATGAACCCTCAGGACACCAAGTCGATGACCTTCACGGCGGGACCTCCGGGTGTCTATTGGTACTACTGTCCATGGTTCTGCCACGCTCTGCATCTCGAGATGCGGGGGCGAATGATCGTGGAGGCCTGATTTGAACGCCCGATTGCCGCGGTACGTCGCGATTCTCGCTACCGCGGTAGCGGGCTGCGCACTGTCGTACTCCGCACCGTCCTGGGCCGCAACCAGCGCGCCGACGGACCTCGACTGCGCGCGGCTGGCGTGCTCGCAGGTCCTGCCGGGGGCCACCCGCTTCGAGCCGGTCCCGAACGCGAAATACTGGGTCGGGCGCGACCCCGATGGAAACGTCGCGGGGTGGGTCGCGTTGTCGACCGACTTCGTGAAGATCAAGGCCTACTCGGGCAAGCCGCTCGTCACGCTGGTGGGCCTCGACCCTCACGGCACCATCACCGGCGCCCGGGTCGTCCATCACAGCGAGCCGATCCTGCTGATCGGCATTCCCGAATCGAAGTTGCACGATTTCGTGGATTCCTACGCGGGCAAGCAGGCGACGCAACGCATCGTCGTCGGCCGCACCCGGCAGCCGGACGCCGTTTCCATCGACGCGATCTCGGGCGCCACCGTGACGGTCCTCGCACAGAACCAGACGATTCTGGAGGTCGCGCGGGCGGTCGGCGTGCAGGTCGGCGTGATCCGAATGACCGACATTTCACCGGGGCACTTCGTGTCGGATCCCGAGCCGTGGACCTTCGAACAGATGGTCGATCGCGGCGCGCTCGGACGCTTGACCGTGTCCGAGGCCGACATGGGCGTCTCGGATTCCTCCGAGCCGTTCGTGGACCTCTATTTCGGCTTCGCGGACGCGCCGCAAATCGGCGGCGCATTGATCCGCCCCGGCGACTACGACTACTACATGAGCCAACTCGAAGAGGACGAGCACCTCTTCGTGATCCTCGGGCGGGGCTCGTCGTCGTTCAAGGGCTCCGCGTTCGTGCGCGGCGGAGTCTTCGACCGCGTGCGCCTCGAGCAGGGCCTGCGCGAAATCACCTTTCGCGACAACGACTACTACAACCTTCCCGACACGCCGGTCGAGGGAGCACCGGATTTCAAGGAGGGCGCCATCTTCGTCGTCCGTGGCGGACTGCTCGATCCGGGTAGTCCCTACGACTTGGTCTTCCTCGGGAGCCGCTACGACCAGCGCGGCGCTTTCTCGCGCGACTTTCGCGAGTTCAGCGCCTCGCACCTGCTGCCCGAGAGCGTCTACCGAATCGAGGGGGGTCGCGATCTCCCGATCTGGAAGCAGGCATGGCTGAATCGCCAGGTCGACGCAATCATCCTCGTCTGCTTTCTGCTCGCAGTGATCGGCGTCTTCGTCGCTCGACGTTACACCACCGCCCACCCGCTCCGGCTCGCCCGTCTCCACCTTGGTGCCATGGTGTTCGGCTTCGTGGTGATCGGCCTCTACATGCGGTCGCAGCCGTCGGTCACGCAGGTCCTCACACTGATCGAGTCGACCATCGGCGAGTGGCGCTGGGATCTCTTCCTCAGCGAGCCGCTGCTGTTCATCTTCTGGATCTTCATCACGATCACTGCGTTGATCTGGGGCCGAGGCGTGTTTTGCGGCTGGGTCTGCCCCTATGGCGCGATGACCGAGCTGCTCTTCAAGATCTCCAACCGCCTCGGCATCCGGAGCTACGAACTCCCGGACCGCTGGCACCTCAAATTGCGCTACCTCCGCTACGCGATCCTCGTCGTGCTGGTTCCGGTCTTCCTATGGGACAGCATCCTCGGAGAGAAGCTGGCCGAGGTCGAGCCGTTCAAGTCGACCTTCCTGGTACCCGCCTGGGAACGCAGCGGCCTGTTCTTCAGCTGGTGGCTGTTGCTGATCGCGCTGTCGATCTTCATGTACCGGCCCTTCTGCCGTTACGTCTGCCCGCTCGGCGGCGGACTCGCGATCCTCAGCAGCTTCCGATTGTCGGGCCCGCGGCGACGGCGCTTCTGTACGAGCTGCAAGATCTGCACGCGCAGCTGCGAGCCGCGCGCGATTCGCGTGGACGGCAGCATCGATCCGCGCGAATGCCTGTCGTGCATGGAGTGCGAATCGAACTACCGCAACGAAGAGGTCTGTCCGCCGCTGATCGGAATCCGGGCACTCGACGCCAAGGAGTTGCTCGACTCGCGTGAGGGCCGCAAGCTCGAGCAGCTGAAGCTCGACCGGGAACGCGTGTGAAGCGCGGACTCCGCTCACTGCTCGCGGCGAAGGCGCTGCTTGCCGCTCTGCTCACGGCGACTCCGGCGACCGCAGTCGTGCTGCGGCTGCGCGCAGACGACACCGACCTCCAGGCCGCGATCGATCGCGCGCGGGATGGAGACGTGATCGAGCTGCCGGCCGGCCGCTGGCTGGGCCCGTTGAAGCTGGACAGATCGGTCATCCTTCGCGGCGAGGGCGCCGTGATCGACGGCGGCAACGTCGGAAACGTGATCGTCGTCGACGCTCCGGGCGCTCGCGTCGAGGGGCTCGTGATCGAGAACAGCGGTGGCGACGTCGGCGCCCCCGATTGCTGTGTATTCGTCACCAAACGGGCGACCGGTGCAGTGATCCGGAACAACCGCATGCAGGGCTGCGTGTTCGGGATCTGGATCCACGAAACCGAGGCCGCGCAGATGGTCGGAAACCACATCGCAGGCCGCACGGATCTGCGCACTGCCGATCGCGGCAACGGCATCCATCTCTTCAATGCCTCTCATCTGCTGGTGAGCGGGAATCACGTCGAGAAGGCCCGTGACGGAATCTACGTATCCGCCACCGAACACAGCTTGATCGAGGACAACGTCACCGTGAACCTGCGCTTCGGCATCCATTACATGTACTCGTACAGCAACACCCTTCGCAGAAATGTCGCCAACGACAATGCGGTCGGCCTCGCATTGATGGAGAGCCTCCACCTCGTGATCGAAGACAACGAGGCGCTGCGCAACGACCGCTATGGGATCCTGTTTCGCGATGTCCAGCACTCTGAAATCCGCCGAAACCGGCTGGAACGGAACGGAAATGGCATGTTCTTCTTCTCGAGTACGGACAACGTCATCGAGGGGAACCGGATTGCCGACAATGAAGTCGGCATGAAGATCTGGGCGGGAACACGCCGCAACCGGATCAGCGGCAACCACATCGTCGGAAACCGCCAGCAGATCTTCTACGTAGGCGCAGAGGATCAGTTCTGGGGCGAAGATGGGCCGGGCAACCGCTGGGGTGACTACATCGGCTGGGACCAGGACGGCGACGGCATCGGAGACAGACCACACCGTGTCGACAGCTTCAAAGCCAGGCTGCTCTACCAATATCCCGCGGTCGCGCTGCTGCTGCGAAGCCCGGCGCTCGAAATGCTGTCGCACCTCTCCGAGCGGTTGCCCGTGATGCGCAGCCCGACGATCGTCGACCGCGCTCCTCTCGTCGGCGGGCCCACCTCGTGAATTCGGTCGAGGTCAGGGGCGTCTTCGTTCGACTCGGCCGGGTCCAGGCGCTCGACGACGCGCACATCGAGCTCGCGGGCGGCAAGGCGACGATGCTGGCGGGACCGAACGGTGCGGGCAAGACCACGTTCATGAAGGTGCTGCTCGGACTCGTCCGTCCGGACTTCGGCAGCTTCGCAGCCGACGGCCAGGCGATCGACATCGACAACGAATGGAAGCAGCGGATCGGCTACCTGCCGGAAGCCGTCGCCTTCTCCGACAACCTCACCGGCCGACAGGTCCTCGGTTTCTTCGCACGCGCGCGCGGCGAGGGTCGCGAACGCGTCGCTGCGGTACTCGAGCAAGTGGGCCTGGGTGACGCGCAACGCCGAACCGTGCGCGGCTATTCGCGCGGTATGCGCCAGCGGCTCGGGCTCGGCGTCGCGATCCTCGCCAACCCCGACCTGTTGATTCTCGACGAACCGACCGCAGGGCTCGACCAGGAGGGGCTGTCGGTGCTCTGGAACGTGCTCGACCAGTGGCGCGCCGCGGGCCGGATGGTCCTGATCTCGACTCACGATCTCGCACTCACCGAACGGCGGGTCGACGACATCTGCGTACTTCGCGCGGGCCGCGTGGTCGTCCAGGGAACGGCAGACGAACTCCGCCATGCGGCGCGGCTGGCGCACCGCGTGTTGTTCGATGTCGCGGACGACGACCCCAAGGTCCGGCTTCTGTGCGACGCCATGACGAAATGGGGCAAGGGAAGAATCGAACGAAAACCGGGTCGGCTGATCGTCGAGGTCGCGCCGGATTCCATTCTCGAGGTGATGGAAATCCAGAGCGGATTTCCCGAAACGGTCCGCGGCCTGAGAGTCGAAGAGCCCACGCTCGACCTGGTATACGACAGACTGCTGGGAGCCGCGTGATGGGGCGGGTAGGGCGCGCACTGGTGTTGCACGAGCTGCTCGAACGGACTCGAGACCGCTGGGTGCTGGTGATCAGCGCATTGTTCGCGCTGCTCGCGACCGGAGTCAGCCTGTACGGTCGCAGCGCCGAGGTCGAGGTTGCCAAGCTGACCGGGCCGAGCCTGGTGACCCTCACCGCACTGCTCGTCCCGCTCGTCGCGATGGTGCTCAGCCATGATGCGATCGTCGGCGAGCGCGATCGCAACACGCTCGGCCTGCTGCTGTCGCTACCCGTGAGCCGCATCGAAGTAGTGTTCGCGAAGTACCTCGGCCGAGCACTCGCCCTCACGGCGTCGGTCGTGGTCGGGCTCGGTATCGCCATGCTGGCCAGCGATGCGGCCGGCGCGCGCACCCTGTCGCAGTTGCTGGGTCCGACGCTGCTGCTCGGTCTCGCGTTCCTGTCGCTCGGAATGCTGATCTCGACGTGCAGCCGCCGGCAGGTGACGGCCGCGAGCATCGTCGTCGTCACCTGGTTCCTGCTGGTGTTCTTCTACGATCTCGGGCTACTGGGCCTGCTCGTCATCACCGACGGAGCGATCTCGCAGGACACGATCTCGATACTCGTCATCGCCAATCCCGCCGGACTCTTTCGCCTGCAGATGATGCAGGTCTTCGCGGGCACGGAAGTCCTGCGCGATCTCGGCATGACCGCATCGCTACCCGGTGGCGCCGCCTCCGCGCTGCTGTGGAGCGCCTGGCTGCTGGTTCCGAGCATCGGTAGCGGGATCCTGCTCGCTCGTGAGAAGGTGACGTGATGCGCACCCGGAAGCGGATGCAGCTCGCGAGCGCTCTCGCCCTGGCACTCGCCGTTTCGTCCGCGACGGGCTGCGGGAGGGACGATCCGGCGCGCGAAGCCCTCGCGCCGGACCCGATCCCGATCTCCGACCAGGAAGGCGCCGTCTGCGGCATGCTGGTCCGGGAACAATCCGCACCGCGTTCCCAGGTCGTCCACCGCGACGGCGAGCGCGCGTTCCTGTGCTCGATCGGCGACCTGCTCGCCTACCTGGCCGCGCCGTCACCGCACGGCGCACCCGTACGGGTGCTCGTGGAAGTCATGGAGCCCACGCAGGATCCGGCCGAATCCCACACCGGCGACCACCCGTGGATCGACGCGGAAGCGGGCGTCTACGTCGTCGGCATCGAACGACCGCGGGTCATGGGCGCAGCCGTGCTCGTCTACCGCGACCGCGCCGCGGCCGAGGCGGTGATCGCGGGAACCTCGGCGAAGATCCTGAGCTGGAGCGAGCTCGAACCGTGGTGGGCGGAGCAGCAGGGCGACGCGCCCCGCTGACTCAGCTTCCGCGCAGTGCCGGAATCACCTCGCCGCTGAAGAGCCGCATCGACGACTCGGCTTCCGGCTGCGTCATGCCGCCGTATTTCACGATCGAGAGTACGTCGACCTCGCAGCCGAGGATCTCGCGCTGCGCGCGTAGCGTGTCCACGATCTCCGCGGGCGTCCCGAAGGTGTTCACGCCCGCGTACATGTCCGCCATCTTGTCGAGGCCGATCGCGGCGATCATTTCAGCCGCACTCGAGTAGTATTCATAACCGGTGGTCGAGTCGAAGTGCGCACCGGCGATTTCGTAGTGCTCGACCACGGTGGAGAAGTAGTTCTTCACGTACAGCTCGCCGAGCTCCGCTGCACGCGCCGCGTCGCTGTCGCAATAGACGAGTTGTCCGGCGACGACGGGCGGCGGCTCGCTGTCGCGCAGCTCGCGCCAGCGCGCCAGATAGGGGTCGAGCGCCTGCGCCTTGAACACCTCCCAGGGTTGCTGCGCGAGCACCATCAGTCGCGCGCCGAGCTCCGCGGCCTGCACGGCCGAAGGCGGGGATACGCCGATCGCGAACAGGCGATCGGAGAAGCCGGAAATCGGCCGCGGGCGCAGGTCGACACGGGGAGACGAAAAGAATTCGGTGTCCGCCTCGAAGTAGCCCTTGTTCAGGGCATCGACCACGAGTCGCGTTCCCTGATCGAACCGTCCGCGCGCCTCGTCCATCGGGATCTGGAAGCGCTCGTACTCGCGTCGAGCGAGTCCGCGCCCGAAGCCGAGCAGCGCGCGCCCCCCGCTCTGATGATCGAGCAGCGCAACCTTCGCGGCGACGCGGTAGGGATCGTTCCACGGCATGATGACGGCACCGGTGCCGAGCTTGATCCGGTCCGTAACGCCTGCGACCTGCGCGAGCCACTGGAGGTTGTCGGGGCACATCGAATAGCCGAAGAAATGATGCTCGGTCGCCCAGTAGCTGTCGTAGCCGAGCTCGTCGGCAAGCACGGCGATGGCGAGCTCGTCACGCATCACGTCCGCGTCGTCGCGTTCATCGCGGTAGTTCTGGAAGATCGAAAGGGCGCCGAATTGCATGGGGGTCTCCGGTGCTGGGGGGCCTTGGCGATCGAAGCGGAGAGTCTATCGGAAAACGCGGGCGTTGTTCTCCATTCCCTCTGCTGCGATCGCGCCCGGAGTCGCGAGGCCCCGGCGGCAGTCGGCGCAGCGCCTCCGGCCGGATTCGCTAGCGTGGCCGAACGGAGGTAGGCAATG
>Ga0210064_1000860_pt1 | contig 13894 bp, 11 predicted proteins | sample Muzzi_CordC_D2_FD_185531 | JGI IMG/M metagenome (GOLD analysis project Ga0210064, IMG submission 185531) | Wetland microbial communities from San Francisco Bay, California, USA, that impact long-term carbon sequestration - Muzzi_CordC_D2 (SPAdes) | ecosystem: Environmental > Aquatic > Marine >...
GGGCATGCGGTAGGCGGGGATGCCGAAGTGCATCATGCCGCCGGCCATCGGTCCGGCCTCGAGGATCTCCACGCTGTGGCCCAGGCGCGTCAGGTGATAGGCCGCCGACAGGCCGCTGGGTCCGGCGCCGACGATCAGTACCCGCTTGTCGCTGGCCGGTGCATCCCACTCGACCTGCCAGCCCTTGCGGATGGCGCGGTCGCCGAGGAAGCGCTCCACGGCATGGATGCTTACCGGGCTGTCGAGGTGGGCGCGGTTGCAGCTGGATTCGCAGGGGTGGTAGCAGACACGGCCATGCACAGCCGGTAGCGGGTTTTCCTCGATCAGCGCCTGCCATGCCGCCTTGTAGCGCTTCTCGACTGCCAGCGTGAGCCAGGCCTGGATATTTTCACCGGCAGGGCAGGCGGCATTGCAGGGCGGCAGCAGCGAGACATAGTCGGGGCGCTGCACGCGCGTCGGGCCCATATGGGTCTCATGCAACAGGTCCGGCGGACGAGTCAGGTCGTGCTTCATATCGGGTGGATCTCCTGGGTACAGTAAGACTGCCTGCATGCCGGCAGCAGCCCGGTAATCTATTCCTGGCCATCATTGGGCGGGGCAGCTGCTTTCCTTGGGTACGCGGGGCATGTTACCCGGGGTGGATGCCAGTGCTCCCGTGCCGTGATTCGATGCTGGCATCTTAAACAGCGCGGCGTGCCACAGCAAGAGACGCTACGCGGAGAATCTTTACAATTCTGTTACAGTTGTCTGGGGGAAAATAGGGGTTCATGTGCGGGGTGAAGTATGTTCTTATTCAAGGTTTACTCGTGACGGGAATGCCAGCCCAATGACCTACGCGACTGTCGATGCCATCATTGCGCCGGAAGGCCGCCTGGAAGTGCTCTCCAAGGCCGAGATGGCGGAATTGCTGGACACCAGCCAGGGCGGTCTCTACACCACCTTCCGCAACTGTTCGCTGGCGGTACTCAACTCCGGCAGCTACCTCGATGACGGCAAGGAACTGCTGGAACGCTACCGCGACTTCAAGATACGTCTCATCCAGGAAGAACGCGGCATCAAGCTGGAACTGAAGGACGCGCCGGAATGCGCCTTCGTCGACGGCAAGCTCATCAAGGGCATCAGCGAACACCTGTTTGCCGTGCTGCGCGATGTCATCTATGTCAGCGACGAGATCGACCACAACCCGTTGTTCGATACCTCGGTCTCGGCCGGCATCACCGACGCGGTGTTCCACATTCTGCGTAATGCCGGCATCCTGCGCCCGGTGCAGCAGCCGCGCCTGGTGGTGTGCTGGGGCGGTCATTCAATCAGCCGCGGGGAATACGACTACACCAAGGAAGTCGGCTACCAGCTGGGGCTGCGCGGCCTGGACATCTGCACCGGCTGCGGGCCGGGTGCCATGAAGGGGCCGATGAAGGGGGCCGCCATCGGGCATTCCAAGCAGCGCATCCACAACGGACAGTACCTCGGGATTACCGAACCCGGCATCATCGCCGCCGAGTCGCCCAACCCGATCGTGAACGAGCTGGTGATCATGCCGGATATCGAAAAGCGTCTGGAGGCTTTTGTCCGGACCGGGCACGGCGTCGTGGTATTCCCCGGCGGTGCCGGCACTGCGGAGGAGATTCTCTACATCCTCGGCATCCTGCTGCACCCGGACAATGCGGAGGTGCCGTTTCCGCTGGTATTCACAGGTCCGGCCGAGGCGGAGGACTATTTCCGGGAAATCGACGACTTCATCGGCACCACGCTGGGGAGTTCCGCGCAACAACGCTACAAGATCATTGTCAACGACCCGGTCGCGGTGGCCCGGACACTTCATGCCGGCATCAAGGCGGTCCGTGATTTCCGCAAGCATCGGGATGATGCCTACTACTACAACTGGCTGCTGAAGATCGAGCCTGAATTCCAGCAGCCGTTCCTGCCCAACCATGAAAACATGCGCAACCTGGCACTGCACAAGGATCAGGCGGACCACTCGCTGGCGGCAAACCTGCGGCGGGCGTTTTCCGGCATCGTGGCCGGCAACGTCAAGAACGAGGGGATCCGCGCCATCGAGCAGCATGGCCATTTCGAGATTCACGGCGACGCCGCCATCATGGGGCCGCTGGACGCGCTGCTGACATCCTTTGTCGCACAGCAGCGCATGAAGCTGCCGGGCACGGAATACACACCCTGCTACAAGATCATCAGCTAGGGGATGTCTGGTTAATTCATGGTTGCCGTCATTGCGAGCGCGACATACTAAGGATGCACGAGTGCTGCGGGAGGCAGGAGAAGGTGAGACCGGGTACCGGTCGAGAGGCTGGTCTGGGCCATGCCGGAAGCGGCCAGCGAGGCAATCTCCAGTCATGAACTCAGCTGGCAGGAGATTGCTTCGTCACTGCGTTCCTCGGCAACTGCGTCCTGCGTTGCCCTATCTCCTGCATCCCTGCGGTCGTCGCAATGACGGGTTGATCAGGGCTTTTCCGGGGTAAATGCAGGCGACCCGGCACGGCAGGGCGGACACGGTGGTGGTCCTCGATTTCGAGACCACCGGGCTGTCCCCGGACCGGGGCGACCGCGCGATCGAGATCGGTGCGGTGCGGCTCGAGGGCGGGCGCATTCGCGACCGCTTCCAGTGCCTGATGAATCCCGGCAGGCGCATCAGTCCGTTCATTGAACATTACACCGGCATCAGCAACGCCATGCTGCAAACCGCGCCGCCTTGCGAGGAAGCGATGGCTGCTTGCCGGGATTTCATCGGCGACTTCGACATGGTGGCGCACAATGCCGCATTCGACCAGCGTTTCCTCGATGCCGAGCTGCAACGCATTGCCCGGCCGCGCCGGGGCACCTTCGCCTGCAGCATGCTGGCGGCACGGCGGTTATACCCCGCTGCACCGAACCACAAGCTGGGCACGCTGGTGGAGTACCGGCGACTGCCCCATAGCGGCACCTTCCACCGTGCGCTGGCCGATGCCGAGATGACCGCACATCTCTGGCTGGGCATGCTGGACGATCTCGCCGCACGCTATCATCTCGAGCGCGTTCCCTTTGCATTGATGCACGACCTGACGCGGCTGCCGAAGGCTGCGGTCGATGCATTCCTGCTGGCACAGACGCGTGCAACGTTGTGACGGCCGTTGCCGTTCGCAACACAGCGGTGGCCTATAATCAGTCTGTGCGCACATGACAGCCCTGCCGCCACAACAACCGGGGAGGTACCTGACCTATGCCTGCTGCAATTCATTACCTGACCGGGTGCCGACTGCCACCCGGACGACCGGGCATCGGTACGTCCCGATGCCCGTGACGGCCTTGAGTGGCACGGCCTGCAGTCGTGTCGAAGGCTTTGTCCGCGACGCGCTGGGCTGCGCATGTCCACCGGCCGTTTTCGGTGATATCCGGCTGGAAACCGATCCGGCCGCCTTTCCTGAAATCCCGGGCGCACGCCTGCTGGCAATCGGAGGCCGTCTGCTGGTGCTGCTGGTCGATGCTGCTGCGATGGCCATGGCGGCGCCGCAGGTCAACACCCTGTTGCGTCGGGGCCGCGATCTGCGTGATGCCGGGGGCTTCAATCGATTCCGGCTGGTGATCGTGGCGCCGCAGGAGCGCGCGGCCAGGACGCCTGCCACTATTGAACTGGACAACGTGGTCACGGAGGACGGCCGCCTGCACCTGCATGCAGTCGCGCCGTCGCAGCTGCCGGCCTTGCTGCGCGCTTCGGTGGAGGTGCAATGAACGCCATGAGAAGCTGGCTTCTGGTGCTGCTGGGCCTGCTCACCTTGGCCTGCAGCGCCGACACGGAAGTCGATCTCGCCAGGGCCGAGGCATATGCCCATGATGGCGACTTCGCGCCTGCCTGGTGCATCTGGGAACCACTGGCCGAAGCCGGTAATGTGACCGCGCAATTCAATCTCGGCTGGCTGTACCGCAACGGCAATGGTGTCGCTGCGAATGACGAGCGGGCACGGCAACTCTGGGAGCAGGCCGCCCGCAGCGGACATGCCGAGGCGCAGATGGCGCTTGCCATGCTGTATGGCCAGCGCGGTGGTGCCGTAGAGGACCAGGCGCAGGCCGTAAACTGGTACCGCGAGGCGGCGGCGCAGGGTCTTGAGGATGCCCTGCTGGTGCTGCTCGATTATGCTGACCGCGGCAATGTAGCCGCCGCCGCTGCTGTGGATGCACTGTTGCGCGAGGGGCGCGTCGGCAAGCTGGTGACCGTGACGGTGGACAAGGCCAATGTCCGGGAGCGGCCGACGACCGGGGCCGGGGTGCTGGCGACTCTGCCGCAGGGGGCCCGGGTGCGGCAACTGGCCGTCACGGGCGACTGGAGGCGGGTGTGGGTGCCGGAAAGCAACATCACCGGCCGGTTCTGTCATCAGGAGCCGAATCCGCCTTACGTAATGCCGGGTCTGGGGCGGTACGTAGGGTCTGACGGCATGCCATGATCCATCATTCTCGGGCACTTGCCGGAATGCCTGGTAGATACGGCCGTAGCCTGCGTTGTAGCTCCCAAAGGCAAAATACAGCCGTTCCTCCCCGGGTGGCGGGGTGCGCCACTTGTCGTACAGCTGGCGGTCGTAGTAGATGCCTGCGGCGATGTTCCAGCGTGGCTGGTCCACCTCGAGAAAGTGCGGGTTCTGCTCGCGGATTTCCCTGTAGGTGGTCGGCATGATCTGCATCACCCCGCGGGCGCCGGCTTCGCTGGCCGCATTCGGGTCCAGCCCGGACTCGGCAATGCCCTGCGACTTGAACCAGCGCCAGTCGATGTAGGGGCCGAAATAGCGCTTGGTATACTTGCGAAAATGGGTATCGAAATCCCGGCTCCATTCATCCACCTGCTGCAGCGGCACCCTGGTGTGCCCCGGCTGCGGCAGGGCGAGCAGGGCAAGCAGCAGGACTGGCGGGCCGGGGTGCACGGTGCTAGTTCAGCCCGAGGCCGATCACCAGACCCAGCGCGGTTCCGATCCCGATGAACAGGCCCATGACCATCAGGCCGACCGCGATATTGCCCTTGCTCAGTTCCTCGGGAATGTTGAACGAGCAGGCCAGGCGGTTGAACAGCAGGCATCCCAGCCACATAAAAGCCAGTGTAAGAACGCCGCCTAGCGCGGCGTACAGGAAATTCAGGACGATGGGATCGATATGCTGTGTCATGTTGGCCCCTTTGTGATTATGTCTGTTTGATTATAGACAGGTTTTCACCGTGAATGGCAAGACGGCCCCGGTCCCTGCAGTCTGCGGCGCGCACCATTGCCGGCACCTGCCGGTGCCGTGCAGAATACCGTTGCCGGGAAGTGGGGGTGAGGGCTTGAAAAACAAAAGAATTGCCTGTCTGCAGACCTCCCCTGGCCGCTCTGAGGAGGTGCAGGCAGTCGCCGGGAATACAATGCCTCTCACTATAAATGTCGCAGCTCGCTATAATCAGTCGTTTACGATATTGATCCGGGCATTTCCCGGTCCTTCCAGGGCAGCAGGCATAGAAAATGAATAAAACAGAAATCCGCAAGACCAAGATCGTGGCAACCATTGGACCTGCCTGCGACTCCCCCGAGCGCCTCCGGGAGATGATCGCCGCCGGCATGAACGTCACCCGCCTGAACCTGTCACACGGCACCCTCGAGGAGCAGCAGGTGCGCATCGGGCGGATTCGCGAAGCCGCTGCCGCGATGGAAACCAATGTCGCCATCATGATCGATACCCGCGGTATCGAGATCCGCACCGGCCTGCTGGGTCCGGAGTCCGTCGACCTCAGTCCCGGCGACACCTTCACCCTGACGACTGCGAAGCGCATCGGCCACACCGACGGTGTGTCGGTGAGTTTCAAGGGGCTCGCGGACGAAGTGATGCCGGGTACGGCCATCCTGCTGGACGACGGCGCCATCGAACTGAAGGTGATCGCGGTGAGCGGGGGCGATATCAAGTGCCAGGTGATGCACGGCGGTGTCCTCGGCAACAGCAAGAGCGTCAACCTGCCGGATGTGCAGTTGTCGCTCAGCGCGGTCGGCCCCGAACATCGCGAGGACGTTATTCGGGAAATGACCTTCGCCAGCGACAACGACGTCGACTACATCGCGGCCTCTTTCGTGCAGACTGCCGATGACATCATCAAGATGCGGGAGATCCTTGCCGAGCGCGGCAAGGAGATTCCCATCATCGCGAAGATCGAGAACAAGGCCGGCGTGGCCAATCTCGACGAAATCATCGCCGCTGCCGACGGCCTGATGGTGGCGCGCGGCGACCTGGGTGTGGAGCTGCCGCTGGCCGAAGTGCCGGGCACGCAGAAGATGATGATCCGCAAGACAGTGACCAACGGCAAGCCGGTGATTACCGCTACCCAGATGCTGGCCTCCATGGAATGGAACCCGAAACCCACCCGCGCAGAAGCCAGCGATGTCGCCAATGCCATACTTGACGGCACCTCGGCGGTGATGCTCTCGGGCGAGACCGCCGTGGGCAAGTACCCGGTGGAGGCCGTGCGGATGATGGCGACCCTGGCGGTGCGCGCCGAGGCGCATCTGCGCGAGTACGGCTACCTGCAGAAAATCCTGCCGCATCCCTCCAATGTGGTCACCGAGGCGGTCAGCCAGGCCGCGGTGGCAATGGCGAACCAGTTGAATGCCGCCGCGATCTTCACGCTGACGACAACCGGCTTCACCTCGCGCCTGACCTCCAAGCATCGCCCGGCCTGCCCGATCCTCGCGATCACCGCTGCCAGCAACGTGGCCCGCTGGCTGTGCATGAACTGGGGCGTGTTGCCGATCCTCTATCCCGGCGAGCGCACCGACCTGGAGAAGATCAAGTACGGTATCGAGCGTGCCATGCAGCTCGGTTACGTGAAGAACGGCGATATCATCATCGCGACCGCGGGCCACCGTGAAAAGGCCGGCGGCACCGACCTGATCCGCGTCATCGAGGTCGCCTGAAACGATACCGGCTGCACGTGATCTGCCAGGAATCCGGTGGGGTAATAGTGAGAAGTGAGAAGTGAGAAGTGAGAAGTGAAAAAGAGCATTCAGATATCGCGCAAGCTGGATACTTCCATCAACGTTACAACCTTTAACTTTTCACTGTTCACATTTCTCCACTACTCAGGCACCCGGCGAATATCCGCACCCAGCTGCGCTGTGTGTCAGGGTTCGGTTTCCCCGGCAGGCTTGCGGAAAACCCAGGGCAGGGGCTGGAACGGCCCCAGGTATTCACGCCGCCACCAGTTCCCGGTCGCGGCGCGCTCCTCGGCATCCGTGAAGTGATATTTCCAGGCGAGCACGCGGATATAACGCGGCGCCTCGTCCGGGAACGGGTTGTCGCGCAGCAGCGCCGTTACCGTCGGGGAGTTCTCCAGCAGGGCATACAGGAATGACTCGAACCACGGCATGTACTTCGGGTGCAGGGGGACGAACCACATCTGCCAGTCGAGGCGCGGCTGGCGCGGAATGATCAGCTGCGGGCGTTCATCCAGGGCCTGCGGTTTGTATTTGAAGTGATAGGGGCGCCATTCCCGGCCGTCCGTCGAACCTTCGATTTCCAGCTCGACCCGCTGCGTCGTCATGGTGGGGAACACATGGTACTTGTTGGCGACGCGGAAGGTTTCCACGTAGCTGACCAGCGTTCCCAGCAGCGTGTCGGGGTTGCCCTTGTGGGTGGCCAGATCCCAGAGCTGCACACCGCTGACAGCCAGGATAAGACCGGCCAGCATGCCCAGTGCACCGCGGCTGGCGACACCGCTGCGCGGCGGCGGCGTGGTCCGCCAGTCCAGCCGGCTCCGTATGCCCGCCGGCAGCACCCGCTGCAGTGCGCGGTCGTCGAACAGGAACAGGCACAGAGCGATGGTGAGGAAATTGAACCAGTTGTGGTTACTGGTGAGAATGATCAGGACCTGCCAGAGGATCGTCAGCCAGGCGGCGGCAAAGCGCCAGGGTCGCGGCAGGAACATCATGAACGGCACCAGCAGTTCGACCACCAGGGTGCCCGCGGTCCCGGCCCGCAGCAGCCATTCCGGCAGCTGGTGCGCATACCAGGACAGCGGGTTCGGCAGCGGCTGCACCTCGAAGTAGGTGTTCAGCGCCGTCAGGCCGGACCAGGCCGGGTCGCTGTAGGTCAGCTTGGCGAGGCCCGACATGAAACGCAGTTTGAACAGCAGCCAGCGGAACAGCAGGATCACCACGCGGGAGTGCGGCGTCAGGAAGATGGCCAGGAAGCCTGCTTCCAGCAGCAGGCCGTCCCACTGGAAATGCAGGAATGGCTGGCAGGCGTGATAGCAGGACAGGTACAGCACATAGGCGGTGATCAATGCGGGACGGGACCAGCGCTGCAGCAGGATCAGCACCGCTGCAGCGCAGCCGGCGATGATGGTGATATTAAGCGCAGCATCCGAGGCGTTCAGCCAGAACAGGGTCGGTATCTGGAAATAGCGCTCGATGCCGGTGTGTCCGGCGAATTCGGCCAGCTGATAGGCGATCGGCATGATGCCGCGGCTGCCTGCGAGCCCCTGTATCTGTGTGCCCAGCGAGATAAAGGCGATCAGGTAGATCAGGCCGAGCAGACGCAGGAACAGCGCCGACACCAGGCGGTATCCGTGGGCGAACAGGCTGTCGAATGCTGTCATAGGGTGCCGCTTGCATCCAGCCGGCCACAATCGCGCGGCCGGCACCCGAATGGTACCGCCAGTGGGGCGCGACTTGCCAGTGCAGCGGCCGCTTCGCGACATGCAGGCGTTTATGGCATCATATTTGCCGCCCGGCAGTGCAACCGAAGGCCGGCGGGGGGGCGGATGGATATTCAACACGATATCGAGCAGCAGCGCTTCGTGCTGCACCTGGACGGTGGCGAAGCAGTGCTTGAATACCGCCTGCTGCCCGGTAATGGCATCGACTTCAGCCATACCTACGTGCCCCCCGCGCTGCGCGGCCGGGGCATTGCGGAGAAGCTGGTGCGCACAGGTCTGTCCTGGGCGCGTGCGCAGGAGTACGAGATCCAGGCGAGCTGCTGGTTTGTGCAACGCTTTATCCGGCCAAGCAGGTAACTGCCGGGCAGTGCTGCGGATACCGGCATGGGTGCGGTGGATTGCCCAGGACAGCAGCGGCGCCTGGTGGGGCTACAGCGTTGAGCCGCTGCGCCATGATAGTGGCTGGTACGAGAACGAGGCGGGGCGCTACGTATCACTCGGCGCGGGAAATCCACGGGCGTGGGTGCACTCCTTGCGCGCCGTGCGCTTCCCGCCCGGGATGGCTGCGGCAGTCTTTCTGCAGGACAGCGGGGAGATTCATTACGGCGAACCCGTTTGTTGAGTCACCCCGATTATGAGTTCGCCGCGCTGGCCGCTCCGGACATGGCCCAGACCAGCCTCTCGACCGGTACCCGGTCTCACCTTCTCCTGTCCTCTCGCGGCACTCGTACTTCCCTGTACATCGGCCACTCCGGACAGTCGTGTCCTACCGCGGCACTCGTACTTCCCTGTACATCGGCCGCTCCGGACATCCTGTCCTCTCGCGGCACTCGTACTTCCCTGTGCATCGCGCTCGTAGTGAGGTCGTACCTGAATTAACCGGAGCTTCCCTGATTGCAGGAGCGATCGCTTAGAGCAATGTACTTATGACCTTCCGGACGCCCTCATGCAGGTCTAGCGCTCAAGCTCCTGGTCGCGGTAATGCGGATCGACCCAGCAGCGCGGCAAATCCTCCCCGGAAAGAAAGCCCAGATCCGCCTTTTTGAATTTCTCGGGATCCTGCATTTCCTCGCCATGCTGGTACCGGCCGATCAGGGTGTCGCAGTAGGGATCGAAAAGATCCTTCAGGGTCAGTACCTCGACCATCTCCTTGCGACTTTTTTCTTGCAGAAACATGACTGCCTCCTTTGTGATTATGCGGGCCCGTACCGAGTATACCGGTCCATGAGTTCCTGTGCTGTTAGAAGTATAGTCTGCCTGTCGTGGGCACGGGAATGGGCTGGATCAACATTGGTTTATCAAATAGCAGAGATAATCGACGAGCCGCGCCGGCTGACGCAGGCGGTGCTGCAGATCGTGGATATGCTGGGTTTGTACCAGGCGGAACTCGCGCGCATGCTGCTGCTGAAATGCGGCGACATCGGGCGGCTGGCAGCCGCGCAGCAGTGTCTGGAACCGGCGACGCCCGCCTGGGAGCAGGCGCAACTGCTGGTGCGCTGTTACCGCGCGCTGTATGTCGTTCAGAAGGGTGACGGTGTGGCCATGCGCCACTGGCTGCGCATTCCTGACGAGGCGCTGGGCGGTGTGCCGCACCTGCTGATCGTGGATGACGGTCGCCTCGCCGATGTCGTCGCCTGTCTCGAAGCGCAGGCGATTCACACACGATAGCAATATAGCCCGTATGGAGAGCAGCGGAATCCAGGGATGGCAACTGAACGGTGAAAAGTAAGAAGTGAGAAGTGAAAAGTAAGAAGTGAGAAGTAAGAAGTGAGAAGTGAGAAGTGGGAAGTGGGAAGTGAAAGGCGAGAAGTGAACGGGCCGCAGCCCGGAGAGAGCGCGCGTCTGCAGGGATAAGGTGAGACCGGGACTGGCCTGGGTAATGCACGCCTACAGGGGAGAAGGTGGACCGCGAAGCGGTCGAGAAACTGGCCTGGGCCATGCAGGCGGTAGGGCACAAAAAGTAGGTACCTTAGGCGATGCAGGATCAATTGCCGAGCGGAATCCGGGAGAGTGAAGTCACCCCGTATTACGGCCTGACGGCCTGCATACGGGCTACCTTGTTGTCACTTGATCACGTAACGATAAGGACGCGCAGCGCATCCAGGCGCAGGGAGGCGGCGTCCAGCGCGCTCATGCCGTGCGCCAGTTGCTGTTCCAGGTGCGTGATCTCCTCGTCCCGCACGTTCGGATTCACCCGGCGCAGCGCCTGCAGGCGGTTGATCTCCGTTGCCAGGTTGCGCTGCAGGTACGTGCGGGCAGCGGCCAGTATGGCGGGGGTGCGGTGCTGTGCCAGTTGTTCGCTGGCGGCCAGCATGTCTCGCAGCGGCTGCTGGTAGCCGCGTATCACCCGGGCGGCGGTATCGGGAGGGACGGTTTCGCGCGTCCTGGCGATCAGTGCATGTGACAGCCGTTCGCCGTGGTCCTTGCCCTGCAGGTCGGTGACGACGCGCAGCGTGGTCGGTGGCAGGTGGCTGCTGGTCTGCAGACGGTTTCCCGCAATCACGTACAGGGTGTACAGGCATTCCAGCAGCAGGGTGCCCGGTTCGGCGCCCGGGTACTTGAGGGTGCACATGGCGGTGTTGCCCGGCTCGTTGCCGAGGATCATCTCCATGGCGCCGCTGACCAGCGGGTGTTCCCAGGTCAGGAATTGCCGGTCCTCGTTGGCCAGCGCGGTCAGCCGGTCAAAGGTGATGGTCATGCCTTCCGGGTGCAGCCCCGGGAAATCGCCGGACTGCATGTGGTCGCCGGGCCGGATGATATGCGAGTACCGGCTATGCGGTTCCATCTCGATGCCGTAGGTGTCGAACAGCCGTTCCAGGTATTCCGGCAGGCCGGGCTCGGCATCTGCGGCCGCTATCCGGTCCCGCAGGGCCGCGGCCAGGTGCGGGCGGCAGGAGTTGTATTCCAGCAACCGGTCACGGCCGCGCTGCAGGTCCGCATTGAGTCGCGTGCGCAGTTCCCGGGTCGTGGCCACCAGTGCGTTCGGGTCGCCGTCCTGGCGAATGGCGGCCAGCAGGGCTTGCTCGACCTCGACGTAGACCGTATGCCCGGCGGGGCAGGGATGCTCAAAGGCGGCCAGCCCTTCGTGGTACCAGTGCAGCATGACGGCCTGCGGGCTGTCTTCCAGGAAGGGGACATGCAGGTGGATGATCTCTGACTGGCCGATGCGATCGAGTCGACCGATACGCTGTTCCAGCAAGTCGGGGTTGAGCGGCAGGTCGAACAGCACCAGGTGGTGCGCGAACTGGAAGTTGCGGCCCTCGCTGCCGATTTCCGAGCAGATCAGGACCTGGCTGCCGGATTCCATGTCGGCGAAATAGGCCGCCGCGCGGTCACGCTCGATAAGGCTCGCGTCCTCGTGAAAGACCGCGGCATGAATGCCTGTGCGGCGCTGCAGGGTGGCCGCGAGATCCAGCGCCGTTGCAGCGTGGGCGGCAATCACCAGTACCTTCTGCGGGTACAGCTGTTTCAGCTGTTGCCCGAGCCAGTCTACCCGCGGGTCGATGTCCGCCCAGTGCGGGTCGCCCGGCGAGCGCTGCGCTTCGTACAGCAACTCCGGGCAAAGCTGCTGCGCCGGTTTCACTTTGGATGTCGCCTGTGCGGCTGCCAGGCTGTCGGCATACGTCGTGGGCAGGGGCAGGGGCCAGGTTTGCAGTTCGCGCGCCGGGAACCCCTTGACGGCGGCGCGGGTGTTGCGGAACAGCACGCGCCCGGTGCCGTGGCGGTCCAGCAGGTGTTCCACCAGGGTTTGGCGGGCGGCGTTGCGTTCTGCCTCCGTGGCATCCCCGTTTTGCAGGATATCCAGCAGAGACTGGTTGTCGCCCTCGGCAAGGGTGTCGCGCAGGGTGGTCGTGGCCGCGGCGTCCAGCGGCCGCGCTTCCAGCAGGGCCTCGATGGCATGCGCCACCGGCTCGTAGCCGTGGGTCTCGGCGATGAAGGCGTCGTAGTCCGGGAAGCGGTCGGGGTCGAGCAGGCGCAGGCGTGCGAAGTGGCTGGCCTTGCCAAGCTGCTCGGGCGTAGCCGTCAGCAGTAACACGCCACGCGTGGCCCGAGCCAGTTCCTCCACCAGTTGGTATTCCGGGCTGACCCGGGCCGGGCTCCATTCCAGGTGGTGCGCCTCGTCCACGACCAGCAGGTCCCATTCACCGGCCACCGCCTGCGCGTGGCGCTGCGGCTGCGCCAGCAGGAATTCCAGGCTGCAAAGCACCAGCTGCCCGGCATGAAACGGGTTTTCCTGGCCGCTGCCGTCCTCGATCGCGCTGCAGCGCTCGGCGTCGTAGAGGCTGAAAGACAGGTTGAAGCGGCGCAGCATTTCCACCAGCCACTGGTGCAGCAGGCTCTCCGGCACCACGATCAGAATGCGCCGGGCACGTTCGGTCAGCAGTTGCTGGTGCAGGATCAGGCCGGCCTCGATGGTCTTGCCCAGCCCGACCTCGTCGGCCAGCAGCACGCGCGGGGCGTGGCGGCCGGCAACCTCGTGGGCGATGTACAGCTGGTGCGGGATCAGGCTGGTGCGGCATCCCGTGAGGCCGCGCAGGTCGGAGTGCGCCAGGCGGTTGGCCTGCAGCAGGGTCTGGTAGCGCAGCTCGAACGCGCTGTCCGGGTCCACCTGGCCGGTGAACAGGCGCTCCGCCGGCCGGTTCAGCTGCAGGTGGCTGTCGAGCTGGCTCTCCGGCAGGGTTACCGCCTGCCCGGCGGCGTCGCTGCCGAGATAAACCAGGAAGCCGTCTTCCTCGTGCACGGCGCTGACCCGGAACGCCTCGCCCGCATGGCTGCGGACCTCGTCGCCGGGTGTAAAGGCGACCCTGGCCAGTGGGGCCGCCTGCCTGGCATAGGTACGGGTCTCACCGGCGGCATCGAACAGCAGGGTGACCGTACGCGGTTCCACGGTCAGCACCGTGCCCAGGCCCAGTTGCAGTTCCGCATGATTGACCCAGCGCTGGCCGGGCAGGTAGTCGTCCACCGGTATTCTCCGCCAATTCAAAGGGTCGTCATGGTAAAAGATTCCAGCGGAAAAATCCCCGCAAGGAGTGCACAACGCAGGTGCGGATCACCTGAATGCGAGTGAAATCAGTCACAACGGCTATAATTTGGGGGTATTTTATGGTGCAATGCCAGTGAAATGTACCGGTCATCCATTTTGCGGGGGCGAGTGTGGAGAACCGGACTGGAGGAACCCGGCCGATGAAGTCGTTCCCGGATACAAAAATGAATAATGCCATGAGTCCGGAAACACCTGTT
>Ga0210064_1000861_pt1 | contig 13892 bp, 13 predicted proteins | sample Muzzi_CordC_D2_FD_185531 | JGI IMG/M metagenome (GOLD analysis project Ga0210064, IMG submission 185531) | Wetland microbial communities from San Francisco Bay, California, USA, that impact long-term carbon sequestration - Muzzi_CordC_D2 (SPAdes) | ecosystem: Environmental > Aquatic > Marine >...
GGTACAGTTCCCGCCAGTGGGCAGGCCGACCCAGGGCAAGCCGGAGATAATTGCTTGAAGCCCGGCGACTGGTCGCTGCGAACAACAAAAAATAGGCGGCGATCAGATGCAGTACACCACGCGCCGCGCGCCGACCCAGGTGCAGTGAAAGCCAGGTCATGATGCGCAGCATGAGCATGTTGCTGCGTTCGGGCGTTTGCGCCCAGGCGGTTTGGTCGGCTGTCGGCGGCGTTGTCAAGCGGGTGATACCGGTGCGATACTGCCGCTGGCGATTTTGCGCATACCCGCCATGATGTCAAAACGTATCGTACCGCCGGCCGTGAGTGTGTGCTGGATCAGCAATTCTTCGCCCGGCATTGCCGGACTCAGAAACTTGACCGAACCGAGCTCGCAAATATCCAGCGCGATACCGCTGGTGTTGACAATTATTTGCAGTGCAACGTCCAGCAGCACGACACCGGGGAGTATGGGCTTGCCGGGAAAATGTCCGGCAAAAGCAGGATGATCTGGCGGAACAATCCAGTACGTTGCGTTACTCATGCGGATTTTTTTTGTATGCCGCGCGCCTGTAGCAGGGCTTGCATTGCTTCGCGCGGCAGTTTTCCTGTGCGGTTGCGTGGCAGTGCCTCCACAAACAGCAGTGGGCGCGGCAGGAAAACCGGGTCAATACATTCGCGTAGCGCCGCCAGCAGGTGTACTGCTTCCATGCCTGGAGCCACCACGCACGCAGAAAGCCGTGTGACATGGTCAGTACTGGTTTCATCGGGCATAAAAAAAGCGCCGTCTACTACGCCAGGAATGGAATTAAGCAAGTGATTGAGGCTTGCCAGAGAATGTCGTTTGCCCGCGATATTGACCAGGTCGGCTTTGCGCCCGTGCAGTAAAAAAAGCTCGTCCGTGATCGGTTCAAGCAGGTCGTTCATGGCGGTTGTTGTCTCGATGTGAGCGCCACACGCGCGCACGCTGTCACCCTCCACGACCAATCTTATTCCGGGAAACAGCTGCCATTGCGCCGTTTGCGTGGAGCGGCGCGTAGCAATCTGGCCGGTTTCGGTGCTGCCATAGATTTCCATAAGCGGCGCATTGCAGCGTGCCTCGATGTCCTGCGCGAGCTGGGCAGACAGCGGCGCCGTTGCGGATACCACCCCTGTGATCTCCGGTAGCGCAAGTCCTGCATCCAGCAAGGCGCGCAGATGCACTGGCGAGGACACCAGAATTCGTGGCGTAGGCACGGTCGCCAGGGCCTGGCAAATGTCGGCCGGGTAAAACGGTTGCGCATGGCTGAAGGCATTGCCACTCTGCCATGCCATCAGTACCGTCGATTCAAATCCGTACATGTGTTGCGGCGGTACGGTGCCAACCAGGGTGTAGCTCGTGTCATGTGATAAGTCCAGGCGCACCGCCTCGGCCTGTACGCTGGCGACCAGTGCACCCCAGGTTTTGGGATACGGTTGCGGGGTGCCGGTCGAGCCTGAAGTGAATACTACCGCGATGCGCTGGTTGGTATCGATTTGCGGAATGGTAAAGGTATCCGCCTGGCTGGTGCCTGTCGCCGGGTAGCGCAGTTTGGGCAGATCCACCGTACACAGGTCGCTGTCCGTCAAACAAAACACGTCCGGTGCAAAAACCTGTATCTGGCGCACCGTTTCCGGGGTGTGGGCAGGCGGTAGCAGGCTGATCTTGCCGGCGACTATGGCCGCCGCAAGACCCACGCTAAACTGGTAACGGTCGCTGCACATATTGAGCAGGTGACTTCCTGCTGGAAACAGGGCGGCAAGCTGTCTGACTTCTGACAGGAACTGGCGCAGCGTGACGGCGCCACCGGCGCGCCTGGCAATGATGCTGTCCGGGGAGACGTGGGATACCAGCGGCAGTGACGACATGATTCAGGCTGCGATTGTTAGCGTGGTCGCGCCGTGCTGTCCCGGAATGCCCGAACCGCATCGAGAATGTGTGCGTGCTGCATATCGGGGAGTGCCCGTCGCCGTACCCAATACTCGGCTATGAACATCAGCGCGACCAGCGGCAACGTCAGAAAATTATCGAAAACCGACCATGTGGTCAGGGGTGCCAGGAAAAACAGCAAGGTCGAGGCTGCGGCCATCGCGGCAAAAAACACGCTCCAGGCTATGGTGATCCGGCGTGTATAGATTTCCTGCCGCGGCGTCAATGGTGCATGCACGGCCTCTGCGAATTGAGTACACAGCGGTTGGCGTCCGCCGGTCAAGGTGCGCACAAAAGTAATGAACAGTACCAGATGCATGCCCACATATTGCAGCCAGTAAACCATACCGAAATGTTGCGTGAGCGCCGGCCATCCTGCCCATAATGTCGCACATGCCAGCACCAGCGCGCCTAGCATGAAAATACGCCTGGCTGAACGCCAGATCAGCACCAGTGCAAACAACAACACGGGAGCAATGGCCAGCAGCGCGCCCAGGTTTCCGCTGTGCGCCGATTCGTTTGTGTGGTGCACCAGTAGCGGATAGCCGATCAACAGCGTGGCAATTCCCAGCCAGCGGTGGATGCGGCGTGCCATTAGCGGGTTCTCTGTGTTGCAATATAGTCTGTGAGGCTGCGCAATGAGCTGAAAATATGCTGGTTGTCCTCGCTGTCGGCGCGCAGTTGCAGACCGTAGCGTTTGGAAACCATCAGCGAAACTTCCAACACATCAATCGAGTCCAGCCCCAGTCCATCGCTATACAACGCGGCGTCAGGTGGGATTTGATCTGCTGTGACCTCGAGGTTCAGACACTCGATCATTAATTCAGCAACTTCACGTTGCAAATCTGCGGTACTGGAGACAGTCGGTTTCTGGTTATCTTGCATGGTATTTATAAAAGTGTATTGAGCCAGAAGTAGTAAAGCGACAAACGATTCATCAATATTGCATTTTACCTGCTGGAACTGTATTGCTTCAATTAGTTACTTGCACTAATATATTGCAGATTTACAATGGCTTGTGCATGGCGAATTGCTACTTAGGCAATCCGGATAGGACGCACCTCGCGGCGGCGCCCCTCCGGCACCACCGGACATACGGGGCCGTACCACGGCGGTTCAGTAAAGTTAAATGCTCGCGGGCGGATCCATGCGCGGATGTCGCATCCCGGCCGTGTGACTCATGCACCAGGGCCCTTTGGCACTCCAGGCCGTCGCTGACAGTCCTTGCGCGCCAAGGTCGCAAGCAGACAATGGGCGGCTGTGGCAGGATTGGTGAGCAGCACGAACTCTCCTGGTGTAGGAGAACCTGCAAGCAACATACAGAAGGATGGCAGCTCAATCCCGATGTCGTATGCGAACCCCGGGCAAACTGCTTCCCGAAGGCGGTTGAGTATGAAGTGAAACCTGGCGGTTGTCCAGAAGGCAGCGTACGTAACACGCCTGCCATGCCTTGGTATTCATCCACGGATCTGTGCGACAACATCAATGCGAGCGGATTGCGGACTCGAGTTGCGTGAAGTTTGCCCGTCACTATTCAGGACGCCTGCGATTCGACCGCTTCCGGAATCGTTATTGGCTATCAGACGTAGACCAGAATCGCCACATAGTGGCTGATGCTGCCGGCGCGTGGTAGCGCCGCGAGCAGTGGATTGATTGCCAGCACCACCAACCAGCCCATCACGAAGTAAATGAAAAACGGCACTGTCCACGCGCCGCGCCGGGGCAACGCATCAAGCACCAGGCCCAGCACCGCCATTCACCAGATCGTACCGATCAGCCACCAACCCGCAATACCGTCGAGCGTAACCAGCGTGAACGGCGTGTAGTTTCCGGCGATCAGCAGATCAATCGCCTGATAATCGAGAACGCGGAACACGTGTTTCGCGCGGCCCGTCGGCAGGCCATGATAAAGCATGGAAATGAGGTAAAGCAGAAACAGCGTCGCGCCATAAATGCTGAATGAAAAGATCCGCCGGGTATTGCCAACCCGCGATGCCACCACAACCAGCACCACGGCACCGGCCAGCGCCAGCACAGCGCCGACCAGATGTGAGATGCTGTCGAAGCGTTCATTCTTGATAATAATAGAGGCGGGGTCGGCCAGGCGCAGCCATGACTGGGTTGCGTACGCCCACAGACAGCCTAACGATGCCTCCAGCTCGGCAAAGGACCCAATACCCAACCCACGCAAAGTTTCGCGCCGAAATTGGAATTCCAGGCGCCAGACTGTCGCGCCGGGTGTCCAGCCGTAACGCTTCCACACATCGTGGAAGAATTATTTCTGACTGTCTTCAATCTCCAGTGTCCTGTTTACAGCCGGGCCGATAGATGACCGCCCATACCGATCGTGAAACCGGAGAACTCACGATTGACACTATAGCGGTCAATCCTCTTGGCGCGGCTGATCCAGTGTTTCTCACGGGTCGGGGGCAGGGGGTAATCCGTGATGAAATCCACACAGATATCGACGCGGCTGGTGCCTGTGTCTGATAAGTCTGTGCAGTAAACCAATTGCAAATACAGCTGTCTTGCCGCTGCCCGTTTTTGCCTGCGCGAGCAAATCCCTGTCTTCCAGAATTACTGGCAGGCCTTGTGCCTGTATCGGAGTCATGTCCCGGTAATCCAGCGACTGGATATTGGCCAATGTTTCGGGGGCAAGGGTCGTGATGAGAAGGCTGTTGTGGTCATGTGGGTTTCATTTTTTTTCAGACCCAGGAGGGTGGCGCATGCTTGCAGCTTGCGGCCGTATCCCGGGTGCATTAAACGCGGATAACACCTGTAATAATCAGGACTCAAGCTCCTTCTCTATCCGAATTCACTCACTGGATCAAACAGACAGGTCAGATAATCGCACCTTCCCGTAAAAGCTGCCCGGGCCTGTTAACCTTTTTCTCGTGGTCTCGTTAGTAAGCTCTGTAAACACACAGAGGAACAGATCATGAAAGCATTCATATCGACAATTTCTGCTGTAGTTCTTGGTTTCAGCAGCCTGGGCTTCGTCAGCAGTGTCCAGGCGGACACGTTTTCGATCTCAGTTATAGACGGTACATTTTCCTACTCGGACGACGAGTACAGCGATTCGGGTTACATCGAAACCCCGGTATATGTTGTGACTAACACATGGTCTTCGCCTCCTGCCTATTACGATCGGCATCATGGCAGGGAGCATTGGCGTCACGACAAACACCGGGGTCATAAGAAATTCGGGCATCACAATGATCGCCACTACAGGCATGACAGGTAACCGATGCCCGGCCGCATGGATGAAAGACTGTGCTGCCTTGCGGGCTGGATCAACGGCAATGCGACCCGCCGCGACAGGCGGGTTCGCACGGTCGAGTCAATAAGCCGGCGCGATTAGCCCTGGTCACACAAACCACTCAGTCACCGATAAAGACCGGTTAACTTTTTTTCGATGACCTCGTTAGTAGTTACTGTAATTACACAGAGGACAATACCATGAGAACACTAGTCACAACGATTTCCGCAGCGGTACTCGGCTTTTCCAGCCTGGTGTACGGCGGCGGTGCACAGGCCGGTCCGGACCCGATTGCCGATACCAGGGATCAATACCGCGAGCCGGTTAACAATGCAGCCCTGCTGCAGCTGGCACACAATGACGGGTACACTTCCCGCGTGCGTTACAATGACGGTCCCAAGCGTCATGCCAGGGATGAGCGGCATCATGACAAGAAACGTCATGCGCCGGAGCACCATCGCTCCGGTTTCAGGGATGAGTCCCGCAGGAGTCACCGCGATTATGGTGACAAGTACGGTCGTTCCGAACATCGCGACCAGCGCTCGCACGCAAAACGTGGGCATGACGATAATCGCGACCAGCGCTCGCACGCAAAACGTGGGCATGACGATGATCGCGACCAGCGCCAGCACGCAAGACGTTGGGATTCCGCTAGTCGTGACCAGCGCTCGCACGCAGACCGTGATGGTATAGATGGTCGCCGCCATGCGCCATCTGTTGATGGTGAAGGGCGGGATAGCCGACGGTCGCGTCCCGACAGTGATGTCGATCAGATGGATAGCCGACGGTCGCGTCCGGACGGTGACCGCGGGCAGACGGATGGCCGGCGCCAGCGTCCTGATGGAGACGGCGGACAGACGGGTGATCGTCGCCAGCGCCCGGACGATGGTCTGGATACCAGTCGGACTGGCAGGGACGCAAACCAGCACGTCCACGCCTGACCGAACTGCGTGGCGGATACCGGATTCCGTCTGCTGTAACAGCCATGTATCCCGGAGGATAAATGCGACGGAGGGAACCATCTTCTCTCCGTCCTTTGTTTGATGCAATGAACTGCCTCCAGGCCAATCGATTCCCTGCTGCGTCTGCACAATGCAGCAACATTGGTTGAACGGGAATGCTTCCTGGAATCAGCCGAACAGGCTGGACTGCGGTGGTGCTCGACAGTCTGGCAACAGGAGCACGGCTCGCGTCAGGGTTTTCTCCTCTAGGTGCATCAGTTGGAACCTGTCGAGGTCGTGATAGCAGCAAAACCTGCTGTTCCCGTCAGGCGAGCGGTACAAGCGGTACCTTAAACACTAATTGACTACCTTTACGGGATGCAGTTCTGTGCGCTGAAAAAAGGAGGAAGCCACTGGCTTCCACCTTTCCCTTATGCGGTGCCACTGTGCCGGGACCGGTTATTGGACTTCCGACAGTAGCCGTGTCAGCAAACAGCCTTTGGCATTGGGTGTAACTATAGACAATCTCGGGAATAAGTTCTGTAGCGAACATAAAAGTTCCTTATGGCACAGGGTCGTACATTGTCATCAGGATGTGGTTGCATTCTGTACGCATGGCATTTGTATGGATACGCCAGCCGGTGAACTTTCTTGCTGGATGGCCCAATAGCACGCGGACATTTGAGGCCATATGTACGACGGCGTACAGACGGCGATAAATATTCCGAATAAACTTTTAACATCAATTTCGGAGGTATTTTATGAAAATTCGCACATTAATCATTGCAACCTTCATCGCTGTAGCCACCTTGGCTACTGCCTGCGCCAACGATGGTTACAGACCAGCGTCATCCACATCCTCGACATCATCCAGTTCCAGTGTGACATATGGAGTGATCGAGGCTATCGAGACAGTTCCCGGAGATAGCGGGAGCGGGGGTATAGCAGGCAGCGGCATCGGCGCTGGCACTATCATAGGGGGTGTCGTTGGTGGTGTGCTCGGACACCAGGTCGGTGGTGGTACTGGTCAGGATATTGCGACCGCAGCCGGTGTGGTCGGTGGTGCCGTGGTGGGTCACGAGATAGATAAGCGCAATCAACAGCAAGAAGATGTATATCGCATCCGGGTGCGCATCGACAACGGGGGTTATCAAACCCTGACCCAACAGAGCATAAACGATTTGCGTGTCGGTGACAGAGTCCGCATCGAGGACGGAAACATCTACCGCTATTGAACAAACGGGTACGGGCATCAGCCAGTTCGTGGCATGCCCCGGGAGTCGTAGTCGCATGAACTTCTGCACCAATGGTGGAGGGTTGCCGACCAGAGCCAGACCCGGGAACGACTGCTTACAGTACAAGCACGACATGAAGCCCAAAACCCTGGGCGTCTGGGTTCCTGTCCTACAAACATCATTACTGAACTTCTGAATTGGGGCCGTTGGACTAAACTAGCCATCCGGGTAAATTGCTCAGGTATTTTCCAGTGATGGGCAGAAAAGCGACCTGGAGTTGCCTTTCCCCAGCCTGATCTGTAGGACTGCAATGCAGCAAGAACCGGGTGTTCGTCCTGCAATTGTGCTTCGCTAGCCTGCCAAACCCAGATATACACCGTTATAGAAGATGACGGCATTAAAGCCTCCATAAACACCTTCTGCTATTGAACTATAAAATTGTTTTTTGGGGATTATGGATTCAATGAGCCAGACCTGTTCGAGATCCCGGAACAAGGATCAAACGAACCTGTTCTGGGCACACTCCTATTCAGCCAGCCGGCTTCAGATACAAGACGCCCAGCGGTGGCAGGGTAAGATAAAGCGAATGAGATTTAACATGTGCGGCTAGCGGCGCGCTGTCAACGCCGCCGGCATTGCCGAAACCCGCGCCGCCGTAGCATTCGGCGTCGCTATTCAATAGCTCAAGCCAGCGGCCACCCCGCGGCACGCCCACGATGTAGTTCTCGCGCGGCACCGGGGTGAAATTACACGTCACCAGTATCATGTCGTTCGGATCACTCCCTTTGCGAATGAAAGTGACTACACTATTTTCCGCATCGTGAAAGTCAACCCATTCGAAACCGCTGTACTTGAAGTCCAGTTGGTGCATGGCAGGTTGTTCACGGTAGAAATGGTTCAAATCCCGCACCCATTTCTGTATACCCTGATGAGACGGGTCATCCAGCAGATGCCAGTCCAGGCTGCTCTCGTGGTTCCACTCGTTCCATTGCCCGAATTCGCCCCCCATGAATAACAGTTTCTTGCCGGGGTGAGCATACATATAACCGAACAACGCCCTAAGGTTGGCCATTTTTTGCCAGACGTCGCCGGGCATTTTGTTTAACAACGATCTCTTGCCATAGACCACCTCGTCATGGGACAGGGGTAGTACATAATTCTCGCTAAAGGCATACCAGATGCTGAAGGTTAACTTGTCGTGGTGGTATTTACGCAGTATGGGGTCTTGTGCCACATACTCGAGTGTATCGTGCATCCAGCCCATTTTCCATTTCATGCCGAAGCCCAGTCCGCCTACATACGCCGGTCTGGAGACCATGGGCCAGGCGGTGGATTCCTCGGCGATGGTCTGTACATCGGGAAAATCGCGGTATATGGATTCATTCAACTTGCGCAGGAATTCTACGGCGTGCACGTTTTCATTGCCGCCGTATTCATTGGGGATCCACTCGCCGGCTTTTCTGCCGTAGTCCAGGTACAGCATGGATGTCACGGCGTCCACCCGCAGTCCGTCCGCATGGTATTTGTCCAGCCAGAGCATGGCGCTGCTGATCAATATCGAGCGCACCTCGTAACGTCCGTAGTTGTAAATATAGCTGTTCCACTCCGGATGATAGCCGCGCCTGGGATCGGCGTGCTCGAACAGATAGGTGCCGTCGAAGTAGACCAGACCGTGTTCATCATCGGGAAAATGCGAGGGCACCCAGTCCAGAATGACGCCGGTGTTGTGTTGATGCAGTTGATCCACCAGGTACATAAAGTCCTGGGGACTGCCATAACGGGCAGTGGGTGCAAACAAACCCGTGGTCTGGTAACCCCAGGAGCCGTAAAACGGATGTTCCATGACCGGCATACACTCCACATGCGTAAAACCCATGTTATGCATATAGCCGCTCAGCTGGTCACCCAGCTCGCGGTACGTCAGGTGACGGTTATTTTCACCGGGTACACGCCGCCAGGATCCGGGATGAAACTCATAAATACTCCAGGGCGCATCAAGACCGTTGTGCCGGGCACGGTTTTGCACCCATTCACTGTCACCCCAGGTGTAGTCAAGGTCCCACACCACCGATGCGGTATCGGGCGGGGGCTGCCAGCGGAAGGCGAAGGGATCCCCTTTGGCGACCTGATAGTCTTGCTGAGGCGAGGTTATAAAATATTTATAAATCGCGCCATTGCCGAGACCGCCGACAAACCCTTCCCATATGCCGGAACCATCATCGCGGGCGCGCAACGGATAACCGTGAGGGTCCCAGTCATTGAAATTGCCCATCACCGCGACCGACCTGGCGTTCGGTGCCCACACCGCAAACAACACCCCTGTTTCGCCCTGACGATTGCAAAGATGCGAACCGAGTTTGTTATACAGACGGTAATGATTGCCCTGCTTGAACAGGTAAACGTCATGCGCTGTTAGCAGGCTAACGTCGTGCCGTACCTGTGAAACTGTTATGACTTTTTCAGACATTACGGTCCCTCATGAATGGGCTGCCATTTGAGTTCATGGTGCAAGACAGGTGAACCGCTGGTGCAATTCAGGCCGCGCTCTGATTATCCCGGTTTCCTTGCAGTGTTGCTATATAAGGATGTTGAAGCAGCCTTTGCAATGCATTGATGATTTTCAAGGAGACTGATGTTCAGAATAAGCAACGGTACGGATATCCTTCGTGTGTCCCAGGAAGGTTAGCCATGCCGGCTCATCGTCACCGGAACCTGGGGAGATCAACCTCAATTCTGGCAGCCTTTGTCGTGACGATATCCGTTCCCGGTTGAGAATGTGCACATCCCGCAGCGTGAGGAGTAGGCCCGGGAAAAAGCCGATCCCCGGCCGGCCGTCGATTCTGACTTCCATACCCAAAGCTGCCGAGGCGGTCGCTTCCAGGTGGGGCTTGTAGGCATTGGCATCCACAAAGACAACCAGGGCGACCGCGATGAAGATGAGGAGGGCAACGAATCCGCTGACGCTGGGAAGATAATTTTCAAAGATTTTGACATTGACCTGCTCCAGTCTCTCGGAACACTTTCGACACCCGGCTCAATCAGTACGATCACGCGTAACCTCTCGCGAATCGCGCAACGCCAGAGGGCCTGGATAATCTCATTTCGCCTTTATAGAGTTTATCCGAATATACTATTGTGAGTCGTCAAACAGTTTGTAACTTATTGAGCGTTTTTCTTCTGCGTTAGTTTCTCCAGGATGTCAGTTGCTGATATGGTCCAGATGTAAGGCGCCGGGGTGTTATTATGCTTCTCAAAGAATGTCATGTCCGACGCTTGAAGTTCTTTCACATTACTGAAAACGCACGTATTTAGCTGCTTATCAGTATTATCGCGGGCTCTACCAGTTGACCGCAGCCCCGGCAACCGCTGCGGTTATGAAGGTAACATGGCTGATCGACCTGGGGAAACGTGGAAGTGGGATATGCCGGGGCTGGTTTCCAGTTATGCGGAGGTACGAGATTTGAGACCTGTTAGCAAAAACCTTCTGCCGCTGGTGCTGCTGCTCTGGCTGACAGGCGCCGGCGCACAGTCAGTTGCAAGCATTCAACAACCGGAATCACCGGTTTCATTCATTGATATACCGCTGCGGCTGCCGCTCGAACCCCTGATCAGTGCGGCTGACAAGCTGCTTCCGTACCAGGCGGGCAACTGGCGCACGTGGAAGGACTGGCACGGTATACCGTCACAATACCGTGGCTGGCGCGGGCCGCTCAGCATTACCGCCTCGGGTAATGTGCTATGGGTTCAGGCGCATGTCCGTTACTGGATCAGGGCGCAAAAAAAGCTGCTTGGCGTGGTTAACGCCGCAGCCAGCTGCGGCATCGATGAAGCACCGCGACAGGCAGTGATTGGCATGCAGGTCCTGCTGGAGTGGGGACCGGACTGGACCTTGAGACCGCAGTTCCGCATTCTGCCGACCCGGTTTCTCGACCGTTGTGAAATGACTTTCGCGAATATCGATGTTACCTCAATCGTCGAGACGGAATTCCGCAAGCAAATGCAGGACAGCCTGCGTGCGGCGCTCAAGACACTGGCTCCCGGCGTGAATGCAGTCCAGCGTCAGGCACAGCAAACCTGGTCGTTATTGCAGGAACCGGTAGCACTCGGGCAGGACAACTGGTTATTGCTCAGGCCGGCGAGTGTTGCACTGTCCCGCATCGCCGGCCGGGGGAAAACCCTCGACGCCCAGCTTGCCCTGACATTGCAGCCGGTGCTGGTGAGCGGACCTGAACCCACCGGCAAACCGGTGCCGCTGCCACCACTGGGACAGTATTATCCCCGGTCCGCAGGGCTCAGCCTGCACCTGGGTGTGAACCTGGATTTCCCCACACTCAGCCAGCGGATCTCCGACACCCTGGCTGGCAAATCCTTTGTCATCAAAGGTCAGAAGACCGGCATCAAAAATCTCGACCTGTCGGGTAGCGGACAGGAAATCAGGGCGCGGATGGAACTCACCGGCGATCTGACCGGTACGGCGGAACTGCAGGCGACGGTGGCCTTTGATGCGCAACACCGGAAGCTTGAATTACAGGACCTGACGTTTGACTATAAGGCGGAAGATCCCACCCTGGGCATGTTGGCGGAGGCGTTCCATGAACCCATCCGTCAGGCCCTTGAAGAGGCGGCTAACCAGGCATTGGTAGAGCAACTCGAGTTGCTGGGCGAGCGCCTTGGGACGGTACTGAAGAAAATCACACCGGCGGGACTGGTGCTTGACCTGTCCGCCTTGCAGCTAGGCAGCGTGCAAATAGCTATCGAACAACAGGGAATCCGACTGGATGGAACCGCTACCGGCAGCACCCGACTGCTGTTGCAATGACCGCTGCGGGCGTATTTTGTGGGAAAGTAATATCTGGTGCGGAACAAAGCGCAGTGACATTCAGCGCTCACCCTCTGGAGGCATGACCGCGATGGTCAATTGCCATGTGGATTCTCGTTAAGGAACCTCTGATTAATTCGTCATTGCGAGGAACAAAGTGACGAAGCAATCTCCAAGTGACTGATTACCAGTCATGAGATTGCCGCGCTGGCCGTTTCTGACATGGCCCAGACCAGCCTCTCGACCGGTACCCGGTCTCACCTTCTCCTGTCCTCCCGCGGCACTTGCACCTCCCTGTGCATCGCGCTCGCAATGATGAGGATCTTGTAATTAATCAGAGCTTCTTAAGTGATTGACTTATGCTTCTTGCAACCTAACGGATGATTAGGCTCATGTGGCTACGAACAAGCTGCGATTTTTTATTCGACATCACAGTACCCATTCCTTTTGTACTCATGTTACGGCCCCGCAGCGGTGCCCAGCAATGGGTCACACGCGAGGAATACAGGCTGGAGCCAAGCGTACCCGTGTTTGAATTCACGGATCATTACGGCAACCTCTGTCAACGCCTCATTGCTCCCGCAGGCGCCTTCGGGGTATACACCAGTGCCGAAGTGATGACTGCGGATTATGTTGACCAGGCGTTCGGAGCGCCGTTTGTCGAAATCCAGAATGTGCCCGATGACGTGCTCAGTTACCTGTTGCCCAGCCGTTACTGTGAGTCGGACCGCTTTCATCAAATGGCGACCGAAATCACGGCGGGTCAGCAGCCAGGCTACGACCAGGTCGCGGCAATCGTCAGCTGGCTGCGCAATACCATCAGTTTTCGCCCTGGAAGCAGTGATATTCCCGTATCAGCGGCGGAAGTCAATTCCAGACAAGTCGGTGTCTGCCGGGACCTGGCTCACCTCGGAATCGCTCTGTGTCGTAGTCTCAGCATTCCCGCGCGGATGGTGGTGGGCTACCTTTACCAATTGGAGCCAATGGATCTGCACGCCTGGTTCGAGGCCTATGTAGGTGGTCGCTGGTATACCTTCGACGCGACGCAGGTCGAGCTAAGGGGCGGATATGTGGCAGTCGGTTATGGGCGCGATGCTGCGGATGTCGCCGTCTACAATCAGTTCGGACCCGCGGTCTATCCGACAGCACAGACCGTGCATGTGGAACGCATCCGGGGCTAGCCCAATACCACAGTGCGATCAGCATCAACAAAGGCATCTTCCATCAGGTTGCCTGAACATAAAGCCAGGAATAAATTACTGCTAAGTCATTTTTTATGCACTTCACAATCCGCCATCACACACACTATCGCTATTCGCATCCAGTGCGGCTAAGCCCGCAGCGGTTGCGTTTCAACCCGCGCGACGATGGGGCGCAGCGAGTCATCGACCATCAGCTCAACATCACCCCGATGCCACTGGGGCGCAATGAACATCTCGATCTCGAGGGAAACCGGGTGACCCAGGTCTGGTTCGAGGAGGAAACGGACTACTTCGATATCGAGGTGGCCATGCAGGTTGAAACCTTGCGACACAATGCCTTCGATTTTATCCTGGTGCCGGAAGCGGCGGTTTTGCCCATCGCCCATGAGCATGACGCTACCTGTGCACGGGCCTATCTGGAGCGCATCGAACGCGACGATGCAGTCACCGCCTTCGCCGCCGAACTCAGCCTGTCAGTCAGCCGCGATACGC
>Ga0210064_1000862_pt1 | contig 13880 bp, 10 predicted proteins | sample Muzzi_CordC_D2_FD_185531 | JGI IMG/M metagenome (GOLD analysis project Ga0210064, IMG submission 185531) | Wetland microbial communities from San Francisco Bay, California, USA, that impact long-term carbon sequestration - Muzzi_CordC_D2 (SPAdes) | ecosystem: Environmental > Aquatic > Marine >...
GCCTGCCTACGAATCCCCACGGCGGCATGCTGTCGCACGCGTACGTGCTCGGAAGCGCCCATGTGGTCGAGAGCGTGCGACAGCTCCGCGGCGAAGCCGCGAACCAGGTGGCGGGTGCCGAAGTCGCGGTCTATGGCGGCTACACCGGGCATCTCGCGAGCACGCTCGTCCTCCGGAGGGCCGAATGAGCCGACGAAGCGCCCTGCCCGACCCGAGCTGGGAGCCGACCCGCGGCTTCTGGCAGGCCGCCCAGCGAGAGGAACTCGCGATTCCACATTGCGACGCGTGCGGTCGCTACACCTGGTACCCGGCACCCCGCTGTGCACACTGCGACGCTCCGCGACCTGGCTGGACCCGGGTCAGCGGGCGTGCCACGTTGTTCTCGTGGGCGGTCGTCACCCGTGCGCTCTTCAAGGCGTTCGCCGGGAAGACGCCCTACATCACCGGGCTCGTGGCCCTCGAGGAGGATCCCGCGGTTCGCCTGGTGACCACACTCGTCGACTGCGATGCCGAAACCCTGCGCGTCGAGCAGCCCGTCGTCGTGACGTTTCGAAAGCTCGAATTCCCCGACGACGAGACCAGCCTGCTCGCGCCGATGTTCACCCCAGCGCCCCGGCCCTGAGCCGCAGACAGGAGTCTCGACATGTCCGATCTCTTCTACGACTTTGCGAGCATCGATTACCCCGTCATCGACTCGGATGCCCACGTGAACGAACCGCCGGATCTGTGGCAGCAACGAGTTCCGAAGAAATGGAAGGAACGAGCGCCCTTCGTGCAACACACCGAACATGGCGATTTATGGGTCTTCGATGCCGGTAAACAACGCTGGCCGATGGGTCTCACCGCAACCGCCGGATTGTCGTACTTCCAGTATCACCCGATGTGCAATACATACGAGACGATGCGACCGTCGAGCTTCGACACCGCGGCTCGCCTCGGCGACATGGACGCGGACGGCATCTACGCACAGATCCTCTACCCGAGCGTCACCCTGAAAGGCGCTCGCATCTACTCGGGCGAACGGGATCTGCAACTCGCCTGCGTGCGCGCGTACAACGACTGGTTGCTCGAATTCTGCGCCGACTCGAACGGACGGCTGCTCGGCCAGGCCCTGATCCCGACCACCGGCACGGGCGACGCGGTCGCCGAACTCGAAGCCGCGATCCGGGGCGACCACCGGGGTGCGGTGATCTCGTCGTTCCCGAACGGGACGCTCCAGCCGAAGCCCGAAGACGATCGTTTCTGGGAAATCGCGCAGGAAGCGGCCTTCCCGGTCGCGATCCACATCGGCAGCTTCCTGCCCGACTCCCCGAAGGCCGATGCGGGCACCGGCAAGGCCTGGACCGGCCTCGCGTTCGTGGGCAAGGCCGCCTGGACGAAGGCCGGCGGACAGACCCTCGGCGTCGTCTGCGACGTGCTCTTCTCGGGCATCTTCGAGAAGTTTCCGAAGCTTTCCATCGTGCTCGTCGAAGCGAACATCGGCTGGATCCCGACACTGCTCGAGCAGGCCGACGACATGTTCCGGCGCTACCGCTGGTACACCAAGGCCACCGAGGAGATGAGCGGCATGCCGAGCGAAGTCTTCTGTCGCAACTTCTTTGCCACCTTCATGCTCGACTCGGTGGGCGTCGAGCTCCGGCACCGGATGAACGTCGACCATCTGATGTGGTCGACGGACTTTCCGCACAGCGGCAGCGACTGGCCGGATTCGCGCATCACGGCCGAGCGCATCTTCCGAGGCGTACCCAAGTCCGACGTCCGCAAGATGCTCCACTCGAACTGCAAGCGACTCTACAAACTGGAGCACATTCCCGACGACCTCGCGCAGATCTGAGCCGACGCAGGGGGCGAAGGCGACTCGGCTCAGAGATCCGGCCGCCGGCCACGGGCCAGAATCGGGCGAATCGCACTCCGGGCGATGGCTTCGCCGGCACAGCGATGGCCGTCTGCGTTGGGGTGGAGCGGGTCGAACGCGATTCGGCGGTCGGCCGCGCATTTGCCGAGAGCGGCCGCGAGATCGAAGAAATGAAAGCCGTGTCGCGCGGCCGCCTGCTTCAATCGGGCCAGATCCCCGTCGCTGCCTTCTTCGAGAACGCCGTCGAGCCTGGGAAACGACACGACCAACACCTCGAAACCCGCTTCCGTGGACAGCCCGGCGAGCACATCGAGGTACTCCACGACCGTGTTCTTCCGGATTTCCGGAAACAGATCGCGCGAATCCCTCCGTCGGGAAGCAAGTCGGGTGTAGGCCAACCGAAACAGCGCGGACGTGAGCAGGAATCGCGGCATTCGATCGAATCGCTGCCTTTCATCCGAAAGCTGCGGGAGGATTCCACCCGAGTCGACCCGGGTATCGTTCGAGCAATAGGCGAGCACGACCAGATCCGGCGCGTAGACCAGCCCTTTCTGCCTCAGGGTCTCGACTTCCTGCTGGGTGTTGTAACCGCTGACGCCGAAGTTCAGCACTTCGAAGCGACCGGGCGACGCTTCGAGCTCTCGCTCCAATACCGCGGTGAAGACCTCCGCATCGTCCCTCACCCCGAGGCCCTGGGTAATGCTGTCTCCCAACACGAGGATCCGGAAGACGCCTTCGGGCTTCAGGACGGAATGTTCCCGATCCCGGAACCCCAGACTGTTGGCCTTGCCGCGGAAATCCAGCATCGATCCGGCGCGATCCGATTCGAAATCGGGAACGAGCTCGTAACCGATCAGTGGATTCTCGGAAATCCGGAATCGCCCCCGCTGCACGCTGAACACCTCGGGGGCGAGCCCCGACCGGCGAACGACGATCTCGGCGATCGACAGGCTCACGAGCGTGGACAGCAGGACCAGGCTCACGCTCGTCGTCGAATGGCGAATTCTCGGCTCCCGCTTCATCTCGTTCGAGACCCAGCCTAGCCCCGCGAGCCGGGTCCAGGAAGTTGGGGCTGGGAGCCGAAATCGGCGCCGGGGAGCCGACCGACCGCGTTGTCCGGCGACCTTCTTTTGGGAACACTCCATGGGTTACTCTCGCGGAAGTATGGGGGACCCAATCGAACCCGGAACGGACTCGGAAGCAGCCGCGTCGGCGACGGCGGCCGTCGACCCCGAAGTGCTGCAGGACTTCCGGCAGTCGGTCGGCGAGCAGGTGTTCGATCGACTCGTCGACACCTACTTCGAAGAGATTCGCGTCAGACTCGAGTCGCTCCCGACGGAGCTGACCGCGGGCCGACTCGACGACATCTCGCGCCTCGCTCATGACCTGAAGACCTGTGCTGCAGCCCTCGGCGGCCTCGCACTGCGAGACCGCGCAGCCGCACTCGAGCAGGCGAGCGGTGAGGGCGACGCGGATGCGACGCGAACGATCGTGGCCGACATCGTGCCGCTCGGGCGCGACACGCTGGCTTCGGTCGACGCCCTGAGACGCACGCTGTCTAGATCCTGATCCGATCCCCCTCGCGCGGTGCAACGCAACGGACCGACGATCCCCGGTCGGCCAGCAGGCCGGAGACCGCCTCGAACTTCGCGTCGATGGCGTCGTCGTCCTGGTCCGGGTCGTGGTGAAAGAGGTAGAGCGTCTCGACCGAGGCGCGATGGGCCAGATCCGCGACCCGACTCGCGCACGAATGCCCCCACCCCTCCCGAGCCGGATACTCCGCATCCGTGTAGGTCGTATCGGTGATCAGGATGTCCGTGCCTCCGACGAACTCGATGAGCTGCGCCTCGTACTCGGCGCTGTAGGACTCGGAATCGGGCAGGAAGAGTTCGTTGTCGGTCACGTAGCAGAGCGATCGGCCGCCGTAGGAGAGTCGGTATCCCAGGCAGTTTCCCGGATGGGAGAGCAGCATGGTCCGCACCTCGATCTCGCCCAGCTTGCGGCTACCCGCAGCGAGATCCTCGAACTCGACGTTCGACGCGAACTCCTGGATCGTGATCGGAAAATACACCCCTTCCATCTGGGCCGAGACGAAGTCCCGAACTCCTTTGTCCCCCTGCGACGCTCCCATGATCCGAATCGTATTGCCCGGAACATAGAGCGGCGCGAAGAAGGGAATGGCGTTGATGTGATCCCAATGCGGGTGAGACAACAGCAGGTTCGCCTCGACGCGCCCTCGAGTCACGAGATGATCCCCGAGTCGCTTGATCCCCGAACCCGCGTCGAATATGAAGAGCGGGCCCTTCGGAAACTCCGCCGTCACACACGAAGTATTTCCGCCGTAGCGAACCGATTCGGCCCCGGGGCGCGGAAGCGTTCCGCGCACTCCCCAGAACTCGACCTCGATCCGGTCCTCTACGATCCGATCGATCTGCCGCATGAACGACTCGGCTCGGATGGGTTTCTGGATGTAACCGTCCGCGCCGAGCTCCGCCGCGCGGCGGCGGTCGTACTGGAAACCCTTGGACGAACAGATCACGATCTTGAGATCGGCCAGCGCGGGATTCTCGCGCAGTCGGCGACAGACCTCGAAGCCGTCCATGTCGGGCATCATGAGATCGAGCAGAACGACCTGAGGGCGCTCGCGTTCGATGGCCTCGAGAGCCGGGCGGCTCTCCGTGCACACCGTGACCCGGTATCCCGCGTTCTCGAGCACGGCCTCGGCCGTCTTCGCCAGAGCCAGATTGTCATCCACGACATAGAAGTGGAGATCACGACTCATCGTGCCCTCGCCGCGGCGGAATGGTCGCCGACGTTACCATGATTCCGGGGCCGTGAACCGAATCGGGCGAGGCGGTATCTCTAACACGCGCCACGACGCCCGAGCGTCGGGATCCCCCTCCGGTCCGACGATCGGCAGAGTGGAGTGGAATCGACGGCGGCCTCTCCGTAGTATTCCAGCCCCTCGAAAGGCTCGGCGCGAATGTCCGCACCGGGCGAAATTACAAGATGATTCGATAATTTACGAGGAAATCATGCCATGTCCGAAGGCGTCGCAGGTGGCCAGATCGAAGCGCCCCTGACCAAGTTGGGAGGCTCGCTGCAGAGCGAGATCGGGAAAGTCCTGGTGGGGCAGGAATCCATGGTGCAGGGTCTGCTGGTCGGGCTGCTCACCTCGGGCCATGTACTGATCGAGGGGTTGCCGGGCCTCGCCAAGACCCTCACGGTGCACTCGCTGGCCCGGGCGATCCACACCGGCTTCTCCCGCATCCAGTTCACGCCCGACATGCTGCCCGCGGACGTGATCGGCACCCAGATCTTCAATCCGAAAGACGCGACCTTCAGCGTCAAGCAGGGGCCGATCTTCTCCAATCTCGTTCTCGCGGACGAGATCAACCGCGCACCCGCCAAGGTGCAGTCGGCGCTCCTCGAGGCGATGCAGGAGCGGCAGGTCACGATCGGCGGCGAGACCCTCCCGATGCGGGAGCCCTTCCTCGTGCTCGCCACCCAGAATCCGATCGAACAGGAGGGAACCTACCCCCTGCCCGAGGCACAGATCGACCGCTTCATGCTCAAGCTCCGGGTCGGCTATCCCAGCCAGGAGGAAGAACGGCGCATTCTCGACCGCATGGCAAGCGGCCAGCCGATTCCGGAGGTGCAGCCGGTCGCGACGGTCGACGACATCTTCGCCGCTCGTCATGCGGTGAGCAAACTCTTCGTCGACGAGAAGGCACGCAACTACATCGTCGATCTGGTGCAGGCCACCCGCGAACCGGGGGCTGCCGGCATGCCCGAGCTCGAGGGGCTGATCGAGCACGGCGCGAGTCCGCGTGCGAGCATCGCGCTGATGCAAGCCGCCAAGGCCCACGCATTCCTGCAGGGCCGCACCTATGTGACGCCCCACGACATCCAGACCATGACGCTCGATGTGCTGCGTCACCGCGTTTCGGTGAGCTACGAGGCCGAGGCGGAGGGACGATCGGCGGAGGATCTGATCCAGAAGATCATGGACACCCTGCTGGTTCCCTGAGAGGCGGACACGTGCTTCCCAAGGAGATCATGCGCCGAGTGCGCGAGATCCAGGTCCGCACCGGCCGTCATGTGGCCGACGTGCTCGCGGGCGAGTACGTGTCGGTCTTCAAGGGCAGCGGCATCGAGTTCGACGAGGTGCGGCCCTACATCCCGGGCGACGACGTCCGCAGCATCGACTGGAACGTCACGGCGCGCATGGGCGAGCCATTCGTCAAGCGTTACGTCGAAGAGCGCCAGCTCACGCTGATGTTGATGGCCGACGTCTCGGCTTCCCTGGATTACGGCTCGAGCGCCCGCTCCAAGCGGGAGTGCGCGGCCGAATTCTGCGCGCTGCTCGGGTTCTCGGCGAGTCGGAACGACGACAAGGTGGGGCTTTTGCTCTTTCACGGCGGCACCGAGCGGTACATCCCGCCGCGCAAGGGTCTCAAACACGCCTTGCGCGTCGTTCGCGAGGTCCTGAGCCACGACGGCGACGGGAGCACAGCGGTCTCTTCCGATTCCGGCCCGAAGCGCTGGTGGCCGCTCCCGTCTCGGCGTCGACCGCGCCGGCCGCGCGAGGCAACGAACATCGCCAAGGCGATGGAGTTCTTCCTGTCGGTCAACAAGCGACGCACGGTCTGCTTCGTGGTCAGCGACTTCATCGATGAAGGCTGGGAGCGCACGCTGCAGACCGCCAACCGCAAACACGACGTGGTGGCGGTGCTGATCACCGATCCCCGCGAGCTCGACTTCCCGGACGTCGGGCTCGTCTCGCTGGTCGATGCCGAAACGGGTCGGACCCGCGTGGTGGACGGCGCTTCCGCGGCCTTCCGCCGGGTTCTTCGCGACGAAGCCGAGGAACGCATCGCGGCGATTCGGCGCCGGCTCGCGCAGGCGGGCATCGACCTGATCCACATCGACGCGGCCGGCTCGGTGGTCGATCCGGTGGTGCGCTTCTTCCGGGCGCGCGAACGAAGGGCGCGCCGATGATTCGCAGCCGCGCTGCCGTACTCGTGTGGTTCGCGTTCGCCTTCGCGCACGGCACCGCCGACGCCGCCGTGCAGGAATCCCGACTCGGACCGGTGACGGCGGTCGTCCGTCTGACACCCGAAGACCCCGTCATCGGCGACCCCATGACCCTCAGCATCGAAGTACTCGCGGAGGAGGGAGTCGAGGTGTTGATGCCCGAGTTCGGCGAGGCACTCGAGCGCTTCAGCATCATCGACTTCGTGCCGCGCGAGCGACTCGATCCCGACGGCCGCACCCGCTTCAGTCAGCGCTACACCCTGCAGTCCCCACGATCGGGCGAGCACGTCCTGCCCTCCATCCTGATCGAGTTCGTCGATCGTCGGCCCGGGCACGACCCCGCGCCCGAGGGCCTCGACGCCTACGAGCTGCTGACGGATCCGCTGAGCTTCGAAGTGGCCTCGGTCGTGCTCGACGCCGACGATCTCGAATTGAGTCCGCCCATGGGCGCGCTTCCGGCGCGCGGCGGCGACGCGGGAAGCCCGTGGCTCTGGGCGGGCGGCGTGCTGCTGATCGTCCTCGCCATCGCTCCCTTCGCTCGTGCCGCCTGGCTGCGCCTGCGCGACCAGGCGGCCCTGCGTTCCGCCTACGAACTGGCGCGCTCGGAACTCGACGCGCTGCTGGCCGGACCCGACCCCGGATCCTCGGCCGACCGCATCGACGACTTCTTCGTCGAGCTGTCGGGCATCATGCGCCGCTACCTGGAGCGGCGATTCCAGCTCCGCTCGCCCGAACTGACCACCGAGCGCTTCCTCGAAGTGGTGAGCGATTCACCCGATCTGAGCGACTCCCACCAGGTGCTGTTGCGCGACTTCCTGCGCCAATCGGATCTGGTGAAGTTCGCGCACGTGATCCCGGACGAGCAGTCCATCCAGGACGCCGTCGACGCGGTCTCGAGCTTCGTCGAGGAGACCCGCGACGATCAGCCCCAGATCCCGATCGGCGACAGCGTCGTTCGCGGAGCCGAGGCCTAGCATGGGTGGATTCGAATTCCGGGATCCGTTCTTCCTCGCCTTCGGATTGCTGGCGCCGCTGGTCTACGTACTGGCTTCCGGCAACCCATCGGTGGTGCGCTACTCGAGCCTCGAACTGCTCCGGCGCGCGCCGTCGTCGTGGCGGGTCCGGCTGCTCCCGCTTCCGGCCGCCTGCCTGGCGATCGCCACGCTCGCGCTCGCCGTCGCTCTGGCGGGTCCCCGCACCGGCGATGCCACCAGCAAGATCCATCGCGAGGGCATTGCGATGATGCTGGTAGTCGACCGCTCGGGTTCGATGAACGCGCGCGACTTCGTACGCGGCGACCAGAGCATCGATCGCCTGCAGGCGCTCAAGCAGGTATTGCACCGCTTCCTGGGAACCGACGGCGAGGGGCGCGGTCGGCCGGACGATCTGATCGGCCTCGTGACCTTTGCCGGCTACGCGGACAGCGTGGCGCCATTGACCCTGGATCACGCCAACCTGATGGCGATCCTGGACGATACGGAGATCGTGCGCGACCCCGACGAAGACGGCACGGCGATCGGTGAAGGACTCGCTCTCGCGGTGGAGCGGCTGCGCCGCCATCCGGCCAAGAGCAAGGTGGTGGTGTTGCTGAGCGACGGCGTGAACAACCGCGGCGACATCTCGCCCGCGCAGGCGGCCGAACTGGCCGAGGCGCACAACATCAAGGTCTACACAGTGGGCGCCGGCACTACGGGCTTTGCGCCGTACCCGGTACCGTGGCGCGGGCGGACCGTACTGCGACAGGTACGCGTCGAGCTGGACGAACGCGAGCTCGAAGCCATCGCAGAACGGACCGGCGGACGTTACTTCCACGCCGAGAACGCCGACGCCCTGAAGGAGGTCTACGACGAGATCGATGCGCTCGAACGCAGCGAGATCGTCGAGCTCCGATACATGCAGTACCGCGAGCACTACGCAGGCTTTGCCGCCGCCGGGCTCGCGCTGATCCTCGCGGCGGCGCTGGTGGGCCAGACTCTGCTGCGGAGGCTGCCGTGAGCGAGCTGCACTTCGCCGAGCCGCAATGGCTGTATGCCGCCGCGGGCGTGGCTGCCGTGCTGCTGGCGCTGATTGCGCTGGATCGACGCGGCGGACGAGCGCTCGAACGACTCGTCGATCCAGCGCTCCAGCCGCGACTCGTGTCCAAACCCACCGCCCTGCGGCGTCGTCTGAGGCTCGCACTGCTGGGGATCTCGGCGCTCTCGCTCGTGCTGGCGCTGATGCGTCCGCAGTTGGGCGTCGAATTCGTGAAGTCGCCCCAGATCGGTGCCGAAATCATGATCGCACTCGACGTCTCCCGCTCGATGCTCGCCGAAGACGTCGCACCGAACCGGCTCGAGCGCGCCAAGGCGGAGATCCGCGACCTGCTCACGTTCCTCGACGGCGACCAGGTCGGACTGATCGCATTCGCGGGCCGCGCGAGCGTGGTGTGTCCGCTGACACCGGACTTCGGATTCGTCCGGATGGTGCTCGACGGACTCGGCCCCCACACAGTGAGCCGCGGCGGCACCCGTCTCGAGGAGCCGATCCGGAAAGCGATGGCGGGCTTCGGAAGCTCGGGGGACTTGTCGCGGGTCATCCTGCTCATCACCGACGGCGAGGATCACGATTCCTTCCCCCTCGATGCCGCCAAGGAGGCGGCGGAACTGGGAATCCGCATCCTTGCCATCGGCTTCGGCGACGAGAACGGCAGTCCGATCACACTCACGGATCCCGAAACGGGCGCCCGCACGATACTGCGAGATGCCGACGGACGTCCGGTGCAGAGCCGGCTCGACGGTGACCTGCTGCGCGAGCTCGCGATGCTGACCGATGGAGCGTACGTGCCGGCGGGCACCGGCGTACTCGATCTCGAGGGCATCTTCTCCGCCCACATCCGACCGTTGATGCGGGCGACCGGCGAAGAGCGCGGGCGCACGCTCCGAAAGGAGGCCTTCCAGTGGGCGATCCTGCTCGCTCTCGTCGCGCTGCTCGGAAGTGTCGCAAGCGTTGCCACGCGCCTGCGGATCCTGCTGCTGGTGCTGACACTCGTGCCGTGCATCGACGCCGAGCCGGCCCTCGCGGCGGCGACTCCACCGCCCGACCCGACCCTCCAGGAGTCCGCATTGCCGGAGCCCGGGCTCGAGCCGTCCGGATCCGATGAGGAGGCTGCACGCGAACGCGTCGCCATCCCCGAGGAGCCGCGCGAGGCCTACAACCAGGGAATCCAGCGGCTCGACGAGGGCCGGCTCGACGAAGCCGAGCGCCTGCTGGAGGCGGCGCGCAACAATGCACGGGGCGACGGAACGACGCGCTTCCGGGCGAGCTTCAACCTCGGCTGGGTCGAAGTTCGGCGCTCGGAGGCGTCGATCGAGAGCGATGGGCCGGCGGCGCTGCGATCGCTGGAACGCGCCGCGGACTGGTTTCGGGAGGCGATCGCCATCGATCCCGAGAGCCCGGAAGCGCGGCGCAACCTCGAGCTCGTACTCCGGCGCGCACTCGTGCTCGCGGATTCGTTGGCGGACAAGGAACCGAAGGACATAGTCGCCCGGCTCGACGCACTGATCGAATCGCAGCGCAGCGTAGCGGCCGGCGCTCGGCAGGTGGCGGAGGTCATCCAGCAGAGCGACGATCCGGAGGCCGCGCTGCGATTGAAGCCGCAATTCAAACAGGTGGCGCTGGAGGCGCGACGAATCCTCGGGGAGGCTCGGACGCTCGGGGACGTCGCGGGCGGCGAGCTCGACTCGCTCGAGCAACGTGCCGACGAGGAGCTCACCCCGGAAGAGCGCATGCGCGCGGCGCAGCTGAAGGGTGTGCTTCACTACCTGCACCGCGCCCGCGAGCGGGTCGGACAGGCGCGCAGCCAGCTGCGTCAGCGACAGGCCGTGCGCGCCTATCGCCGAGCGGCCGCGGGACTCTCCGAGCTGAAGCGAGCCAGGGATCAGCTGCGCGATCCCGTGCAGGTGCTCGACATCCTGATCGAAGACGCCACCGAAATCGCCGGCCAGACGCGCGTGCTCGCAACGTCGGAACTCGACGCGGGCATTCCCGGTGCGGACCGGGAACAGCGAGCGGAACCGCCGAGCTGGCTCACGATCCTCTACCTGGGCGAGGCGCAGGGCTCCATCGCCGAGCGCATCTCCGAACTCGACGAACAGCTCCTCGCCGGGCTCGAGCAGGTCGGCGACGTGGACGATCCCCGACAACAGGCACTGCTCGAGCGCGTGAGCGAAGCCCAGCCGTTCGTGGCGACGGCCGGCGAACGCGCCAAGGCTGCCGCGGAGAGCCTCGGCGCCGAGACTCTCGAGCCGAGCGCCGAAGCCCAGGGCGAATCGCTGACCGCGCTGATCGCGGCTCGCGAGCGATTCCTCGACCTGAAGGGATTGATCGAAGTCGCGTATGCGGACGAACGGCGCATCGACGGGCTACTGAATCCGAGCGACGACGAGATCGCCTCCGAACGCATCCGCGAGTACGGCCCCGCGCTCGGCGCGCTCCAGCAACACAACCTCGAGCGCGTGCGCCGGATCGCCCCCATGCTCGAAGAGCAGCGCGATCAGCTCTCGGCCGCGGCGGCGAGCGGCGAAGCCGCTCCGGACGGCGCCCCGGACCCCGCGCAAGCACTCGAACGAATCGATCTCGCAGACGGCATTCTCACGCTGACGGAGGGGGCCATGCAACGGGCAGCCGATTCGCTCGGACTCCTGGGCGAAGCGGAGACGGCGCTCGACGACAGCCGCCTCGTCGTCCGCAGCGCAATCAACGGGCTGGAGAGCCTGCGGCGCCTGTTCTTCTCGATCGTCGAGCATCTGAAGGATACGGCTCGACGGCAGGTCGAGCTCGGCGACGACACCGACCACGCTCTCGCACTGGTCGAGCAGGACCCCGATGAATCGGCGGCGCGAATCGGTCCCGTGGCGCCGCGGCAGGAAGAACTCGCCGAATTCACCGATCAACTCGCCCAGGCGCTCCACGATCAATCCCTGGCCGACCCCGCCGCGCTGATCGGAGAGGAAGCCGCAGCCGACGCCGCCACGGCGCAGGCCGCGACCGAACAGCTGATCCAGGCTTCAGAGCTCGTGCTCGCCGCATCCGAGGAGATGCGTGGCGCGCTCGAGGGCTTGCGCGAAGCGACGCCCGCGCGCGAATCCATCCGCGCTCGGCAGACCACGGCGGTGAACAAACTGGCGGAGGCGATCGCACTGCTGCAGCCGCCGCAACAACAGCCGGAGCAAGCGGATGACGAAGCGAAGGAATCCGGAGATCAGGGCGAGCAGCAGGAGCAGACATCGGGGTCGGACGGGCAAGCCGCGGCTCCCCCCGAACCGACGGAGCCCGATCCCGACGAGCAAGCTGGCCGCGACCCGGGACAGATGCTGCAATCCGTTCGCGATCGCGAGGCCGAGCGTCATCGGCGGAGCAACGGGCGGAGCCAGCAGGGCTACGAGCCGGTCGAGAAGGATTGGTAGCGGTGTCGGAATGCAGCCGAGAGAAGCCCGCGAGTCTACGCGCCCGCAGCCGGGCCGCGGCCCGGCTCGCGTCCGTCCTTCTCGGCGCGCTCCCGGCCTGGCTCGCTGTCGCCGGCTCCGCGGCTGCCGAGCCGGCGCTGCAGCTCGCAGTCGGGCGCGGGCCCTACTACGTGGGCGCCCCCATCGAGTTGCAGGTTCAATCCGAAGCATTCGAGCGCAGCCCGGAGCCCGAATGCAGCGCCGACCCGACGGCGAACGGCCGCTTGCGCCTCCTCCGCGTCGTTCCGAACTTCAGCTCGTCCGTGCAGATCATCAACGGCCGAATGTTCAAGCAGGAGGTTTCGAGCTTCACCTGCGTATGGGAGTTCACCGCGGCGCAGCCGGGCAGCTATCGCCTGGGCCCGTTCTTCATGGAGCAGAACGGGGAGAAGGTGCGCAGCCAGCGATTCGAGCTGAACGTGGAGGCGGTGCCCGAGGATCCGCGCGTCAAGTTGCGGATCGACATGCCGGACGGGCCCGTCTACCTCGGCCAGCACATCCCGATGACCATCGAGTTCTGGCTCGATGAAACCCTTCGAGACAGCCTCCGCGGATACGTGATCCGGGGCGAGGTCTTCGACCGCGAGGACATCTTCCGCTTCCTGGGCGACGTCCCGCCCGACCGGGACGAACAGACCCTCAACATCCAGACTGCAACGGGAGAGACCGCTCTTCGCGCCGTCGTCGAGCAACGCAAGAGCGGACGCCGAAACTACCTGGTAATCACCGCAAAGCGCACCCTCATGCCGTTGCGCGAGGGAAGATTCGAGCTGGCTCCCGCAACCCTCGACGCCACCGAAGTGACGCGCTGGCAGCGCGATCTCTTCGGGACCCGGCGGCCGGCCGAAACGCGGCGCATCGCCGCCGTCGGCGAGGCCCACGAACTGCTCGTCAAGGCTCCCCCCGACCGGGATCGCCCGCCGAGCTTCGCCGGCGCGGTGGGACACGGCTTCGCACTCGAAGTCACGGCGGATCGAAGCGTCGTGCAGCTTGGCGATCCGATCACGCTGACCTTGACGATTCGCGGCGACGGCAACCTGGCCAACGTGGCACTCCCCCGGCTCGAAGGCGAACACGGCCTGTCGCCCGAACGTTTTCGGCTGCCCGAGGGCGACGTCTCGGGCGAAGTCATCGGTGACGCCAAGGTCTTCAAACTACCGGTGCGGGTGCTCGACGAATCCGTTCAGGAGATACCGGCGCTCCACTACTCCTGGTTCGACCCCGAGCTCGGACGCTACGAAACCAGCGAGTCCCGCCCGATCGCGTTGTCGGTGCGCCCCGCGAAGCTGATCTCGGCATCGGACGTGGTTTCGAACACGCCGAAAGCGGTTGCGCCACCGGCTCGCAGCGATACCGGAGAAGCGCCGGACGACGCGGAAGCTCGCGAGGAGCCGGTGGTTCGAGGCGGCTTCAGCCTGATCGGCGCGGACCTCTCGATCGAAGAAGACCCCGACAAGCTCGGCGCCGCTCGCGGCGACCGGAGCGGACTCCGAATCGCGGCCTAT
>Ga0210064_1000863_pt1 | contig 13859 bp, 11 predicted proteins | sample Muzzi_CordC_D2_FD_185531 | JGI IMG/M metagenome (GOLD analysis project Ga0210064, IMG submission 185531) | Wetland microbial communities from San Francisco Bay, California, USA, that impact long-term carbon sequestration - Muzzi_CordC_D2 (SPAdes) | ecosystem: Environmental > Aquatic > Marine >...
TGGTTCATTCGGTGTCTGTGAATGCTGCGGAAATTTCCGCCGACATGATTCATAAATCACCCATGGGAAGCTTTAAAGGAAAGATGTTTTTAAAAGGGGATAATCTCAGACAGGAAATGGACATCAAAGGTGAAAAACAGGTAACGATTTTTAGGAAAGATAAAGGAGTGGTCTGGATTCTTATGCCAGGGCAAAAGATGTATATGGAAATGATGGCGGGCAGTCAGAACAATATGGTACCTGTTGATCCTGATGAACTGGAAAAGATAGGGAAGAAGAAATTTATAGGCAAAGAAGAGGTTAACGGATATATGTGTTCAAAATATCATTATACGTTCCATGATCCATCCGTTGGTCCTGCAACATACTGGATTTCTGAAAAGCTAAATTTCCCCGTTAAAATGGAAATAAACGGAGCGTCCGGCCATATGGTTATGGAATACCGGAACATCCAAGAAAAAACAGTTCCTGACGCTCTTTTTAATATCCCCTCCGGGTACCAAAAGATGTCGATGCCAATAATGCCGGGTATGCAGGGGCAATAAAGACCATGAATAATTGCAACACTTTATTGCTTAAAAAACTTTAAAACAGGGACCCGTAATAGATAATCCCCGCCTCTTAAAAGGCGGGGATTATCTACTTAATAATATCGATGATAGACTTCAACATTTCATCCTGGGTCCTTAATGTTGCAAGATTTGCCTCATACCCCCTTTGTGCAACGATCGTCTGTGGAATTTCCTCAGCCAGGTCCACATTGGACATTTCTCTTTCCGTCAATTGACCATCGGCACCATCAACAACAACTGGACCCGGGATATCCGGTTGTTCGATCTCTACCTCTACATTATTTTTAGGACCTTCAACCAATGTCGCCGTGCTTTTTTTGAATCCTTCTGTTTCCACGTTTGCAATATTATTGGCAGTAACCCCCATTTTTCGACCAAATGCCGTTATTGCTGAAAGCGTGCTTTGGATTGAAAAAGTCATGGATTTTCCTCCTTATTTATAGCGCTTCTAAAAAAAGCAATATAATGAACAGAGGATTGTGTTAAAGCGGCGTTTTATTGCTATAAAAGGCGGGAGGCCCAAAACGGTCAGGCAACCCTGCCGCCATATCCTCTGGATCTTCATTTTAGGATTTAGGCCAGTGGCTTTGCGTCCCACCCTTTCGGATGGTTTGCCTTTATTCAACCTCTTAATGTATCGGACACTTTTTGTGAGAACTTTAAAAAAAAATCAAGTTTGCCCCTAAGCATTTTTCCGAGAACAGGATATTTTTATTTGTTAAATCGCTCCATGGATAATGCTTTTTTTCAAACCGTGTAAACTCGTGGTTAAAGGATCGTAAAGAAAAAACAGAAATCAATATAAAAACAATGGGTCCGGCTTGGAACAAACATTTATATGCTATTGAAATATTTCGGAATGCGTCTGTATTTTCTAACGATCCCTAAACCACTCAAACAGTACACTCTTTTTTAAAAAAAGATTATCCATTCCGCTCATACATATGTGTTGCATGGGTTCATGGGGTTTGCTTTTTCGTGTAACGATATTGGCGGAGTGGCTTCGTCATCTCAATGACTCAGCAGTGGGGGAGACCGCGGCTCCCGCATGCTTTTCGCGGGAGAACGCGGAGGGGGCAGGAATCCCACCGCTGCTAAGTCATTGAAATGACCAGACACGTAGACACCGGAGTGAAACGGGAGAGCACAACCCGTGAACACGTACATTTGTATTTACAATAATAATACCCCGATCCCTTATTTAACTTATTGGGATGAGTATATATTTATCTTCTTTCTTTTTAATTTTTAGGCCGTAAATCTTTATGGTTTCTGTAATAGGGCGGCCGAACAGAAAATCTGTCAAATCAGTTTCAAGGCCTGCTTTCTGCACGACCAGTTCTCTAATTTGAATATCATACTCAATAATCTCCAGTATGCCCTTAAGAGCTTCGTCCTTTTTACCTTTGTTCAGGGAATCGATAAAAAATTGGAGCATGTCATATGAACATCGCTCTTGGTGACCCTCAACAATTTCCCATAATCCTTCAACGGATGAAATAAGATCTTGCCGTGTTAATCGGTTTTTTGCATAATTTTTTTCAATTTCTCTGGTATCCCAGCATTTAAGGATTTTGCATTCCATGGGCCTATGCTCATATATTTTACAATGATTAGTTATTTCGTTAAAAAAAATACAGGTCCATGAATCTTTTTGCCCCTTTAGCTTTAGAATATCTGAAGATGCCGGAAAAAAGCATTCTTTAACATTATCATAAGAACGTTCACCTTTTCTGATGGTATAGATATACTTTGACGGAATAATTCCTTTATCAATCAAAAATTTATCTTCGAGGTGAAAAGACGGCCCGCCTTTTATGCAGCAGGTGCCGCATCGGATACATTCTTTTGGTTTAGTTTTTGAAATGTTTGACATCATTTTAATCAAGGTAACATTCTATTTTGTTGAAATATCTAAAGGGTCGGAGGGTTTTACTGTAAAATCCTTCAATATTATTTTTTATGATTGGTCCCTGTTTTTTCTTTACGAACCCTTGCTACGAGTTCACGCCTTTTAAAAAAAAGATTATCCATGAAGCGGCTATTCAGAAAAACACCCCGATAGCTCAATTATCTTATTCAAAGAACGATGGCTAATCCAGCAGCTTTTCAAAAAAATCATTTCCTTTGTCGTCTACAATAATAAAGGCCGGAAAATCTTTAACGGTAATCAGAAAGATGGCCTCCATTCCAAGATCGGAATACTCTATCGTTTCGATGTTGGTTATACAATCTTTACCCAGACGTGCCGCAGGCCCACCGATGGAACCCAGATAGAATCCGCCGAACTTTTTACACGATTGCGTAACTTCTTTTGAACGATTTCCCTTGGCCAGCATGACCATGCTAGCGCCTTGTTCCTGAAAAATGGGGACGTAAGGATCCATGCGGCCCGCAGTGGTGGGGCCGAAAGATCCTGAAGGATATCCAGCCGGTGTTTTTGCCGGACCGGCATAATATACCATGTGATTTTTGAAATAATCCGGAAGGCCTTCACCTTTGTCAAGTCGTTCTTTAAGTTTGGCATGGGCGATGTCCCGGGCTACGACAATTTTCCCCGTTAACATCAAGCGGGTTGCCACCGGATATTGAGCCAGCTCGGCCCGAATTTTATTCATAGGTCGGTTTAGGTCGATGCGAACAGCTTCTGTATCCTCATCTGAAGGTTCAGGCAGATACCTTGCCGGATCGGTCTCTAGACGTTCTATATAGATGCCTTGTTTTGTTATTTTTCCTTTGATATTCCGGTCCGCACTGCAACTGACGCCAAGACCGATGGGGCAGGATGCACCATGTCTCGGGAGTCGAATGACCCGAACATCATGACAGAAATATTTTCCGCCGAACTGGGCTCCGATACCGAGTTTTCGGGATATCTCAAGCAGTTTTGCTTCGAGTTTTAAGTCTCGGAATGCATGACCCCATTGATTTCCGGAAGTCGGGAGATAATCGAAATATCCTGCCGAGGCCAATTTGACGGTTTTAAGGTTGAATTCAGCAGATGTTCCGCCGACAACAAATGCAAGATGATAGGGTGGGCAGGCAGCTGTACCCAGGGTTTTCATCTTGTTTTTCATAAACATAGCCAGTTTTTCCGGAGTCAACGTCGCTTTGGTCTCCTGATAAAGATATGTCTTGTTGGCAGATCCGCCGCCTTTGGCAATAAAAAGAAAGTGATAAGCACTTCCTTCGACGGCATAAATTTCAATTTGTGCCGGAAGATTGCATCCGGTATTGACCTCATCATACATGGTCAAAGGTGCATTCTGTGAGTAGCGCAGATTGTTGGTTGTGTAGGCATTGAAAATTCCTTTTGAAAGCGCTTCTTCGTCACAAAAGCCGGTCCAGATTTGTTGGCCCTTTTTCCCCATTACGATGGCTGTGCCTGTGTCTTGGCACATGGGAAATATACCATCTGCGGAAATGGCCGCATTCTTCAGCATTTCAAGGGCCACGTACCGATCGTTATCGGAACTTTCAGGATCGTCGAGAATTTTTGCCAAAAGCGACAGATGTGACGGTCTCAGAAGATGAGAAACATCCTTAAATGCATGTTCAGCCAGAAGGGTTAATCCTTCCGGGGTGATGGTTAATATTTCGTTACCCTTGAAAGAATCTAAAGAAACATGCTCATCGGTTAGTCGACGATAACCTGTTGTATCATCTTTTAAAGGAAACATATCCTGATATGTGAACTCTACCATTGTTATTCTCCTTTGGTAACTGTTTCAAGGGTCGAGGTGCTTTTATTTGTTTAATCGCTCCATGGAACTTTGAGCCTGAGTTAAAAAAAAAGCCTTCCTGATAGGGAAGGCTTTTTAAAGTTTGAATGCTGCGGCTTTATAATTATTACTGGAAAACAGGATCACTTTTCCAGGGTCATTTGGATATAATGGCAGGGGCATTCTTTTGCACACAGACCACATCCCTTGCAGAAGTCGTAGTCAAATTCGTAAAATCCTGTTGTCTTCGACTTTTTAACGGCATTGTCCGGACAATACATATAGCAGTTGCCGCAGTCGAAACAGAGCCCGCAGCTAAAGCATCGTTCTGCCTCTGCAATAATATCATCTGGGTCAAAATTCGAATAAATTTCTTTGAAACCTTTGAGCCTCATATGGATCGGCCTGGCATCCTTCTCATATCGCTTGACCGGCTGATAGTAATACGTGTTCAGTTCCCTTGAGATGACCACGGGAGGCTGCGCCAATTCGCTCTCTTTATTTCCTTCGATGTAATCTTCAATTGCGGAAGCAGCACGCATTCCATGACCAATGGCCAAAGAGACCGTTTCCAGACCTGCCACAGCATCGCCACCGGCAAAAACGCCGTCCATATCGGTCATAAAATATTCGTTGGTATAGATCCATCTTTTATCTACGGTCTGGATTTCGATTCCATCATAATCCACGGCCTGTCCTGTGGCCATAATGACGGTGTCCGCGGGAATGAAGGCTTCTGATCCGGCAATGGGAACCGGTCTGGCCCGGCCGCTGGCGTCGGGTTCTCTTAGCTCCATTTGAACACACAAAAGACCGACAACCCGGCCTTCATCCAATACTAATTTAACCGGGTTGGTGTGATACCGAAACATGATGCGTTCTTCCATGGCTTCGTCGATTTCGGCGGTAATTGCAGGCATTTCCATTCGGGTGCGTCGGTAAACAACGCTCACATTTGCTCCCAGACGCTTGGCCACCCGGGCACAGTCCATGGCGGTATTGCCGCCGCCGATGACCACAACATCGTTGCCGATTTCTACCCATTTGCCGGTATTGACCTGTTTTAAAAACTCCACTCCGGTAAAAACATTTTCCGCGTCTTTGCCCGGGATATCAATCGATACACCTTTTTGGGCGCCCATCCCTAAAAATACAGCATCATATTCATTGCGTAATTGATCCAAGGATATGTTGACTCCGACCTTGACATTACATTCCAATTCAACGCCCAGGCGGAGAATCTTGTCAATTTCTTGTTTCAAAATGTAATTCGGTTGCCGGTAGGATGGAATACCGTAACGCATCATCCCGCCGGGCTCGTTGTTCGCCTCATATATCTTCACCTGAAACCCTCTTTTAGCCAAATGAAAGGCGCAGGAGAATCCGGCCGGACCGGAGCCGATAACCGCCACTTTTTCTTTTCTGGTATCGATCAGTTTTTTGTGTTGCAGGTTATTCTCCAGTCCAAAATCACCGACAGCACGCTCTGCGCAGTTTATTGCCAGAGGTTCGTCGAAATCCCGTCGATTACATCCCCCTTCACAGGGGTGGGGACAAACCCTGCCACAGATTGCCGGGAATGGGTTGGTGCGGGTCAAAATATGCCACGCCTGCTCATAATCCTTGTTTTCGGCAAGGACCCTGAGAAAGCCGCGGATGTCATTGCCGGCAGGACAAGAATGGTTGCAGGGCGGCGTGTGCATGACATTGATGGGCATGAGGGTCCGCCATGAGCCTGTTTTATAAGGAACTACGTTACGTAATTCCATGACTAATCCTAAAGGTAGCTTTTCCATTATAAGTTATACCTCTCTATATTCTGGTTGGCAATTTTTTGAATTTCAGCAATGGTTTCCTTGGATCCGCCTTTCTTGAACAGATGGCTGAACCGGCCCTGCAATTTGAGATACTCTTCCACCGGAACCTTGACCGGAATCTTTTTTACATTGGTCATCTTGCCGTCAATGATTTCATATATCGGGAACAGACCGGTATCTTTCGCCAGCCGGCAGATCTGCACGGTGAGTTCACCGTGATGGCCCCAGCCCAAGGGGCAGGGTGCCAGGATGTGAATGTATTTGGGCCCTTCAATGGAAAGGGCGGTCTTAACCTTGCGTTGCAGGTCTCTGAAATCATCCACCGTGGCGGTGGCCACATAGGGAATACCGTGATCAGCCGCAATCAACGGCAGATTTTTTTTCCTTGTTTTGTTGCCCGTGGGCGTTGTGGTAGTTCTGGCGCCTAAAGGGGTAAAACTGGAACGCTGAACACCGGTATTCATGTAGGCTTCGTTATCGTAGCAGACATAGAGCACATTGTGGCCCCGTTCGAACATACCGCTGATACTTTGAAAGCCGATGTCGGCAGTACTGCCGTCACCCCCCTGGGCGATGACGTTGACCGGGCCTTTTTTCAAGGCTTTGTAAGCAGCCTCCACGCCGGAAGCCACGGCTGATGCATTTTCAAAAAGGCTGTGCAAAAACGGAATGCGCCAGGACGGATCCGGATAGGGTGAGCTGAATACTTCCAGGCAGCCCGTGGCAACACATGCAATGGTATTTTCACCGGAGGCATCCTGCACCAGGCGTGCGGCCAGGGCCTGTCCACAGCCGCCACATGCGCGGTGACCGCTGGTAAACAAGTCTTTCTTTTCTACTTTATTGAGTTCTTCAGCACTTATATTCATAATTATAAATCCTTCTCAGCTATCAATTCTTTCTTCAGGCCTAAAAATTCCAATTCCACCGGTTCCTTCTCGACCTTTTCCACCATGTATCTAAGGTCGTTCTTCGTAATATTGCGGCCCCCCAATCCTGCGATAAAGCTGCTGATATTACGATCTTTTTTCTCGGCACGGGGAAATGACCAGCGCACATCGCTGGCCAGAATGCCGCCTCTTCCCAGTGAAATCGATTTCTCGACCACAACAATGTTCATTTTGTCTTTCAGCGTATTGTAAATTTCTTTTCGCGGGAACGGGCGGTAGGAACAGATTTGCAAAAGTCCAACCTTTTTACCTTCCTCTTCAAGTTGATCGATGAGATCCTTGATCGTGCCGACCAAAGAACCCATTGAGATGACAACCACATCGGCATCTTTCAATTTATAGGTTTTGATGAAACCGCCGCTGTCTCTGCCAAAGGCTTTTGCAAATTCTTGGCTGACTTTCTTGATGGTTTCTTCGGATTTTTCCATGGCACGGTGCAGGATATATCGGGTCTCCAGGTAAAAACGGGGATCTGCAAAAAGACCGATACCTCTGGGCCACCGGGGGTCCACGATATTCGTTGGTCGAAAGGGCGGCAAAAAGCTGTCGATTTCTTTTTGGTCCGGGACATCCACCGGTTCGAAGGCATGGGTCAGAATAAAACCGTCCATGCAAACCATGACCGGCAAATGAGTCTCTTCCGCTATTTTAAAGGCCTGGATGTGCAAATCGGTTGCTTCCTGGTTGTCTTCGGCATGGAGTTGGATCCAGCCGGCATCCCTTAACGCCATGGAATCCTGTTGATCGTTCCAAATGCTTAAAGGGGCGGATATGGCCCGGTTTGCAATGGTAAACACAATGGGAAGGCGCATTCCCGCAATACAGTAAACAACCTCACTCATCAGCAACAAACCCTGGGACGTCGTCGCCGAATAGGCACGGGCACCGGCAGCACTGGCACCCAATACAACCGATGCTGCGGAAAATTCACTTTCTACGTTCACATATTCTGCATCCAGGTCCCCCCGTCCGACAATACTGGCCAGTTCTTCAACGATATGAGTTTGGGGGGTAATCGGATAGGCGGAGATGACATTTGGCCGGCACTTGGCCACCGCTTCCGCAACAGCATGAGATCCTTCGATTTGTTTAAGCATGAAACTACCTCTTTTGCATGATTTCGCGGGCCCGTTCAAGAGCGGCCACATTGTTTTCACCAACCCTGCCGGGGAATTTTCCCATAATGGCTTCCTGGACGGCATCTATACTAATCAGGCCGGTAATGGTACAAAATGCACCAATCATAATTGCATTCGGTATGGGCCTGCCGATGATTTCCAGTGCTATTTCCGTAGCAGGAATGGTTTCTACCCTTGCAGTTGTTTTAAGTTGTAATTCTTCGGACTTTTTTTCCGAATTGATCAGAATTAAACCATCCGGTTTAAGTCCATCCAATACGGGCACTGATCCCATCAGGTTGGAATCCTGGACGATCAGATAATCCGGGTTTTGCACGTCTTCACGTGTTCGAATTTTCTTGTCATCGATTCTAACAAAAGCCATGACAGGGGCACCGACGCGTTCAGCGCCAAATGAAGGGAAGGCCTGTGAAAATTTACCGTCTTTGAATGCCGCAATCGACAAAAGTTCTGCCGCTGCCACATTCCCCTGTCCGCCTCGACCGTGTATTCTGATTTCAATCATTCTACTCACCTTGGTTGTCGCGTGCCTTGGGGGTATCATCAAAGCACTAAATGTCCTATCTTCCTATATGGTTGGATAAGATCCGCTTGCAGTTTCCTTTAATTGGCAAACAAAACCGTGCTCTCCGGGTTCGGATCTTTTTTCTATGATATAAATTTATACGCCGCTGCCTGTCAACTAAAAGGTTCAAAAATAAACCTATACGATATAAATTGTCAATATTTATTTTATAGATTTTGAAATGGCTTCCAACATGTTTTCGTCATACTAGTTTTTCATAAAAAACCTTGAATCTGTCTATTCTTTCATGAAGCACATGCACTCCGATTCCCGAACCTTCTGGAATTTCTATGAAACCATCGGGTTGCAAAACCACCGGCCTGTCCACGATATCTTCAGTAAAATATCGTGAAGTTTCAGAGGTGTCACCTGGAAGAACAAAACCCGGAAGCGTCTGGAGGTGAAGGTTAAAGGCTCGACCGATTCCGGTTTCCAGCATGCCGCCTGACCATGCTTTAATGTTGTTTTCCATACAATATGCCTGAATTTTTTTAGATGTTGTCATACCACCCACGCGGCCCTGTTTAATATTGATTATACGACAGCTGCCCATCCCAACCGCGGTTCTTGCATCATTGAGATTTTTGATGGATTCATCAAGACAGATGGGCGTCTGTATCTGTTTTTGAAGCGATGCGTGAAAATAGATGTCATCATGACTCAACGGCTGTTCGATCATCATGAGGTTAAATTCGTCAAGCCTTTTTAAAATAGGTATATCTTCGAGGGTGTAATCGCTGTTGGCATCAGCCATGAGATTAATATTCGGGAACGCTCTTCGAACCTTTTTCAGTATCTCAATATCTTTGCCTTTTTTTATTTTTATCTTGATTCTGTGATATTTTTTATCACATGCTTTTTGAATCAATTCCAAAAGATCGTCCATACTTTCTTGGATTCCGATACTGATTCCCGACATGATTTTTTGGGATGAGCCTCCCATGAGTTCAAAAAGGGGGATTTTATATTTTTGGGCCATAATATCAAGAAGGGCATTTTCAACAGCGGCCTTGGCCATGTGATGTCCTCTAATTTGCTCAAAATTTTGGAGAACCTCTTCAATGGTAAAATTGTTCATGGCCGTTAAGATAGCGAGTAAAAAATCTTGTATAATATGAGACGCTGTTGCATTGGTTTCATAGCAGTAGTACGGGTCCGGAGATGTTACACACTCTCCCCAACCGCAAACATCATCTGACATAATTTTTAACAACAAGGCCTCTCTGTGCGTTTGCACGGAAAAGCTTGTTTCAAAGGGCGAGACAAGCGGCAAACTGACAATAAAAATTTCCACTGAATCAATTCTCTTTATTCTTTTCACTTGTCTTTTTTCCATTTTTTAACACCGTAGTCTTTTGAAAAAATTTCCGCTTCAGGTATAATTAAATTTTTGCTGAAAGAACTCGCGGATAAGGGCTCGTAATGAAAGAACCTGCCCTGGTTATTCATAAAGGTCTCTGTTTCAACAGAGAGTTTATCCATAAAGTTAAATCGCTGATGGTTCTTTCAAAACGATCCCTAATCCACTCAGACAGCTTCCAGTCCAAAATTTAATCATACCTGAAGCTCCTTCTTGTTGGGGCGAAGCTAAAATCGAAGACCAATGAAATCGATTTGTTTCAAAGGGCAAAACTATTTTCCTTTTTTTAAGTTCGCCGAAGGCGGACGTTTTATATAATCGCAAAGCGATTGTATAACTTGTAGAAAATTCTCTTTTTATCCTCGGAAAACACGATATCTGTAACCACATAATCTTTTTGAAACGCTGATTCAAAAAGACGGCGCGTTTTCATTCTCCATTCAAGGGCTTCGTTTATATTCGTCTCTTTCAATGACCTTATATTTCGGGGAATTTCTATATAGGCTGTTTCTTGAGTAAAATTTTCAAGATATTTCTCTGAGATATTCTCCAGTATCGGCGGTTCTTTCTGTTTCATCTTGCTAATGACCCGATCTGAATTCAGGTCCCAGGTTGCAATGAGCCTGTCTGTGGGGAGTCCTTTGTGAAGTCCGCTTTCCCCTGTTCCATATATATCGTTCTCATATTCTTCACTGATTATGCCGAGCCTGTGGATATTGAAAAAAGCGTTCATGGATTCGAGAGGATCGAAATTCCACCGAATGATCTCATATCCCATTTTTAAAACTTCTTCTCGCTGGCCTTTTTTAAGCAAAAAACCGAATCCTTGTGTCTGATATTTTTCAAGAACCCCGGTCATGTGTGAATAGATAAAGTGTTTACCTTTCCACTTGCCGATGAGTGCATAGGTAAAACCCGCCAGTTCACCGTTGAAATAAAGGCCTTGAACAAGACCTCCATATTTTTGGATCCGGGTCATCAAATGATGGGGTTCAATGTCAAGATCTAAAAATCCCCAGGCACTTTTCTGAATTTCGGGTAATTTTTTAAAATCTTCTATGTCATCTATTTTTTTTAACTCGATCATGTCTTTTTTCCTCAAAAAATGGCGTTGGATTTTACAGCTTTTTCGAAATTATTATATGTCCTGAGCTTTCGATAAGAATAACACGAACATGCTTTTTGTCAAATAGATGAGGAACTGGAAATTATAACTTAAGTTTCTCACCCTTAATTTTCAGCAACTCGTTATAGAGCAGCTATCCGGGAAATTTTTTAAGGTAAAATCATATGAATGCAATGGTCAAATAGAAAAAAGCTCCGTAAACACGTTTGGAAACTAAAAACTTGACAACATCAATGTAAATACTTAATCTGCTTCCGAGTATATACTCATAAAGGTTTTTTATGGCACGTCCCAAAAAACATCGCAGGGTGGCTTTCAATCCGGCCATCAGTTATTTCAAGCCCAGAGGCATTCCCATGCGCGATCTTTTAGAGGTGCGCCTAACGGTGGATGAACGAGAGGCCATACGACTTGCCGATTTTCTCGGTTTGTCACATGAAGAGGCCGGTCGCCACATGAATGTCTCTAGAGCAACTTTCGGTCGGATTGTCCAGCAGGCCAGAAAAGTGGTTGCGGATGCCTTAATCAACGGGAAGGCCATCAATGTCGAAGGTGGAAATTACAAAATGGTTGATGAAGAACGGACATTCATGTGTCGCAATTGCAACCACAGATGGGTCGAGAAATGGGGAACGGGCAGACCTGAAAATTGTCCGAAATGCAATGATGAGAATTTTTTTCGATGCAGAAGTTAATGGAGGATAAAGAATTATGGTACAAATTCATGATAATGTTGAAGCTGCCCAAAAGCAAAAAAAGACGAAGACAAAACAGGATGCTGCTGTTGACAGCTCTTTAAAAAAAATTAAAAATAAATATATCGTTCTGAGCGGAAAGGGCGGTGTGGGCAAAACCAGTACCTCTGTTAATCTGTCCATGGCCCTTGCCAACAAAGGGTTTAATGTCGGGATTATGGATGTCGACTTGCATGGTCCTGACGTGCCGAGAATGCTCGGTTTAAAGGGGATGCTGGATTTAACCCAAAATAACAAACTGAATCCCATACGGTATTCCGATAATTTGAAAGTGGTTTCAATAGAATCGATGATCGCAAGCAAAGACGATGCGATTATATGGCGGGGTCCGCTTAAATACTCTGCCATACGCCAGTTTATCGGCGAGGTGGAATGGGGTGAACTTGACTTTTTGATTATCGATTCTCCTCCGGGAACCGGCGATGAGCCGCTGACCATTGCTCAGACCATTAGTGACGCTAAAGCCATCATCGTTACGACGCCTCAAGAAGTTTCTCTGGCAGACGTTCGAAAATCCATCAGTTTCTGCAGGACGGTTAAGATGGATATTTTGGGTCTTGTTGAGAACATGAGCGGATTTGCCTGTCCTCATTGTAATAAAATGGTGGATCTTTTTGGGTCGGGTGGCGGGGAAAAAACAGCAACTACTGCGGGCATTCCGTTTTTAGGCAGAATTCCCTTTGATCCGAACGTTGTGTCTTGTGGCGACAACGGCATTTCTTTTCAGGAAAAATATGCGGACAGCCCTGTTTCCCGGGCTTTTATAGAACTGGCCGAGAAAGTATCCAAATAATCGTATCATTTTAATTGGTCGATACGAATTGCCGCATTCAGATAATCCGATTGTTAACGGCTCAAACTCATATGTAAGAGAGTGTAAAGAAAGAACATGTTAAGGTCTTTTGATAAATTTCTTTGCCGGGCAAGCAATTTAACACATTTAACGGGGAAATCTGCTTTGGCACTCTTCTTTCTTAACCCTCTCTAACACACTCAGACAGTGACCCGCTTAAAAATCGGATCATCTGAATGCTCCTCACCACATTGTTCATAAAGTGAAACTTACTTTCTGACCCCTGACCTCTGATCCCTCTCCCTGATCGTGCTTTAGCACGATCAGGGAGAGGGCTTGATCCAGGCCCCCTGCTTTAGATAGGGAAGGGTAATCTCTTTGAGAGTCTTTTTGTTTTGGGTAAACCGGGACTTCATGCCGAGCAACCATTCCTTGTGTTTGAGGGCATCTTCTTTGCTGGAAAAAAAATCGTGCCGGCTTTTGGTAATCTCAAACGTCGGGGACCCTGATGGCATGGTTATGATTCCGGAATTACTGCACAGCATGCATCGTACGCGGTTGTTATCTAAAAACCGGAATGTATCCCCTCCGCACTGAGGGCAATAAGGGCCTCTTTTATCAACCCGGGTTCCAAAAAGCGCTGACGCCAGTTCACCGGCCGCTTGTTTGTTCTCCTTGTTCAAAAAAATCTCTCCGGGCAAAGCACCATAAACCACCCGGGTCTTTTTATCCTCTGCAAAAATCATCTTTAAAAAACTTTGAATGACCAGCAGGCTGTATCCCTCCTTACCCTCGATGCCGGCGATCGCGACACCGACTGCCGGTTTGCTCCACATATTTTCAATATGAGCGTAAAAAGAAATCCCTCTATCGAGAAATGTTTTAAGAGATGCATTGATTCCCAGAAAATAGGTCGGTGCCGATATGATGTATGCATCGGCATCCAACATCGCCTGAATCACCGTGTTTAAATCATCATCCAGAACGCAGTGCTCTTTTGTGAAAAGACAGTGGTAACATCCCCGGCAGGGAAGAAGTTTAAAATCCTGAAGCCGTAACA
>Ga0210064_1000865_pt1 | contig 13846 bp, 13 predicted proteins | sample Muzzi_CordC_D2_FD_185531 | JGI IMG/M metagenome (GOLD analysis project Ga0210064, IMG submission 185531) | Wetland microbial communities from San Francisco Bay, California, USA, that impact long-term carbon sequestration - Muzzi_CordC_D2 (SPAdes) | ecosystem: Environmental > Aquatic > Marine >...
CCAATCCCGGTAGTCTGGGCATTATGATCGGCGGCATGGGGACAATGGCTCCGGGAAAACGGGACGAAATCGTTTCTTTGGGATTTCGCTCCATCATTGCCGGTACACTGGCCACCTGTATGACCGGGGCAGTGGTCGGAATCATCGGATGAATATCAAAAAACTTTGGGCTTGAACTATTTCAGGGATTGTGGTGTTTTTCTAAATCATCGCTGCATGGATAATCTTTTTTTTAAACCGCATGAACTCGCGGAAAGGGATCGTAAGGAAAGTACAGGAACTATCTTTGAAATATCAGTAGGTTCGTTGCACTATTTTAAAATTCTTTTTAAGATACGATTTTGCTATGCGTCTGTTCTTTCAAACGATTCCTAAGCCACTCAAACAGCATCCGATTTAAAAAAAAAATCATCCATTCCGCTATATTCAAGGATTTAGAAGAAAAACACCCCGACACCTCAACTATTTAGAGCGTAGATTCAATTAACAAGTGCAACATTATTCTTGTTGTTGATATCTTTGAGAAACACCTCATTTGGTGTTGCACTTATGAGTTGAATTCACAGGCTGAAAATGCCTATTTTTGGAGAGATAATCCTTATATATTAATAAGATAGCGCTGACCGACCCCCATTCCCCATAGCTATCGCCGGATTCCGGACTGAATTTTCAGTATGGGTTTTAAGTTACTATCTGTATAGCACGAGCATAAGCGGCAGGCGGGTTAAAAAGATAGCGGAGGTCGAACCTGGAAACGCGCAGTCATGACCCTCCGCCGGCAAACCCTGACCATATCCTCGAATTGACATACGATGATTCGGATTCTCAAATCCCAGCTTATGACGATTGGATGTAGGTTTTTCTAAATTATGCTCTGGGGTTAATGGGGACCTGCGCACCAAAAGGGCTTGATCATGCCGATTTCCGGCTACTTTCATACAGCAATTCTTGAATTCCCATATCTTTGTCAGCTCGTTTTGAGCATGTTGGGGGAGGGGCCAGCATGCCCAACTATTGCAATTGTCCATATTTTCTTGTACAGAAAGCGAGTTTTTATCAAAAAGACCTTGACACATTGGACTGAGTGGTCTAATGTATGAGTCATGAAACGCATTCACAATAAAGAAGACATCATCCAGGTTGGACTCGACATCGTATTAAGCAGAGGTTTCAATGCTACCGGTGTTGAGGCGATCTTGAAGCAGGCAAATGTGCCAAAGGGTTCGTTTTACAACTTTTTCTCAAGCAAAGAAAACTTTGCACTTGCCATAATCGACAAATTTGTCGCACGGAGAGAAGAAATTTTTACCCCCATCTTCAGGAATGATTCCTTATCACCGTTGAACCGGATCAGAAAAAGTTTCGAAACATTAATTGCGATCTTTGAAAGTGATGATTGCACCCAGGGGTGTCTGCTTGGCAACTTGGGCCAGGAAATGTCCGATCAATCGGATAACGTCCGGCAGCGACTTGAACAATCTCTGCAACGATGGAACAGTGCGTTGACCACTTTGCTTGTAGCAGCGCGGAAGGGAAAAGAAATTCCAGCAGATATGGACGCAGAAATGCTGGCAGAAAACTTGATCTCATCCTTTCAGGGAGCACTGCTTCGTTCCAAGGTGAAGAAATCATCAGAACCATTGAAGAATTTCATCTACTTGTACTTCGATAGGTTTCTTGCTCGAGAAGAGGGGCGATAAGACATTTTTTTTGATATTTTATAGACAGACCGGTCTAATTAATAATCCGAAAACCTCAGCAAAAGGTATGTAATCCATGGGACTCATTAATCATCCGACAGTAAAGCGTTATAACGAAAGAAAAGCATCGGCGACACTTCATTCGACTCCGCTGAAGCTAAACGCCCGGGACCTGCGCACGATGTGTCTTGAAGCAGGGGGTGATGACGTGGGTTTTGTGGAGATCACACGTCCGTCGCTTGCCGATCACAAGGCGGCCATTCTGAATGTATTCCCCTGGACCAGGACGCTTGTCAGTTTTGCGGGACGGATTAACAGGGAAAACCTGCGATGTCCCGCACGTTCCATTGCGAGCCTCGAACTGCACCAAGTGGAAAAAAGGCTTATCCATGCCGCCAGGACACTGGCATCGGCTCTCGAACGTAAGGGAATTCGCGCATCAACCCCGGCACCCGGATTTCCCATGGAAGCTGACCATTGGGGCGACGGCACGATGCACGTGGTATCGCACAAACCTATAGCGGTTGCGGCCGGACTCGGGAAAATGGGCCTCCACCGCAATGTCATTCACCCCGCGTTCGGGAGTTTCGTGTTGCTCAATACCGTGCTGATCGATGCCGAACTGGATGAATACAACACACCCCTTGACTATAATCCTTGCCTTGACTGCAAGCTCTGCACGGCTGCCTGCCCAACGGGCGCCGTCGGTCCGGACGGATTTTTTAATCCAGTAAACTGTCTCACTCATACCTATCGTGAACTGATAGGCGGCTTTACCGACTGGGTTGAAAATATCGCAGACAGCAAAAACTCCAGCGATTACAGGACGAGAACCAGCGATGCCGAAACAGTATCCATGTGGCAGAGCCTGTCGTGCGGGCCGGGCTACAAGTCGGTGTATTGCATGGCAGTCTGCCCGGCGGGAGACGAGGTGATCCCACAGTACATGGAGGACAGAAAGACATTTATCAACGATGTGGTCAAGCCACTCCAACAAAAGACGGAAACGGTGTATGTCCTGCCCGGTTCAGATGCCGAGAGTCACGTTGTGCACACTTTCCCACACAAAAAGGTGAAACGTGTGGGGAACGGTATCAGGCCGCCGTCCGTGGCAGCTTTCCTCGCCTCCATGCCCATTGCTTTTCAGCGCCACCAGTCCGAAGGGCTGAATGCGACCTATCATTTCACGTTCAGCGGCTGTGAAGAGGTCGAAGCAACGGTCGTTATCAAAGACAAATCAATCAGGATTGAGATGGGACATGCAGGCGTCCCGGATGTTCGCGTGCATGCCGATGCAAAGAGCTGGCTGCGTGTACTTCACAAGGAGACCTCGATGCTCAAGGAGATTGTCTTGAGGAAAATTCGTGTCAAAGGGCCACTGAAGTTGTTCAAGGCCTTCGGAAAATGTTTCGCATAAGCTTCAGCTTTGGACGAGGAATTTATCAGATCGCTGATGTTGTCTCAATTTTTTGCGACAATTATAATGTAGACCAGTCTAGGCGATTCGCATTCTACGGACCAGGAGGAAACAAATGACGACAAGAGACAGTTCATGGGTTCTGATCACAGGCGCTTCGAGTGGCCTCGGTGCTGAATTCGCCCGCCAATATGGTGCGCAAGGCCATTCACTGGTACTGGTGGCGCGACGGCTCGACCGACTTCAAAAACTTGCCGAGTCACTACGCCGGCAGTTCCGTATTGATGTCGTCGTGGAGCAAGTCGATCTTTCGGATGTTGCGGCAGTCATCCAACTGAATGAGCGACTCCGCGAGCGGCGAATTGCCATCGACATTCTGGTCAACAATGCCGGTCACGGATTGCAAAGCCCATTCCTGGATGGCCAACTGGACGCGACGCTTGCGATGGTGCAGTTGGATATCACGAGCCTGACCGCCGTCACCCATGTCTTTGCGCAAGACATGCGGACGCGGGGATATGGGAAAATCCTGCTGGTCGCCAGTCTTCTGGCCTACCAGGGCGTACAAAATTTTGCTATCTATGCCGCCGCCAAGGCCTACGTATTGCGCCTGGCTGAAGCCCTGCATCGCGAACTCAAGCGCGATGGCATCACAGTTACGGCGCTTTGCCCGGGCATGTCGGACACCGGATTCGCTCAAGCGGCTCAACAAAAGATCACCCCCGCCTTGAAACGGTTGATGATGCAGCCTACACCGGTGGTGCGCGCCGGTATCCGCGCGTTGCAGGCTGGACGCATCAGCGTCGTGCCGGGCTGGGCCAACAAGGCCGCCGTGGTCTTTATGTGGGCAACGCCACGCCGGCTGCATCAGGCCATTTTCTCTCACATCATGAACGGGTAAGCATCTCGTTTAACATGCAACAGGAGGATCTTTATGAAAAAATACAATTATAAGAAGTTTGCCGGTTTGTCGCCCGGGTATCGCATCGGGCTCCTCATCGGTGCAGCGGTTGTCGGAGCAGTGGTTGCCATTGCCTGCGGTGCTGTTTTGGGAAAAGATCAAAACACCCCTGTCGAGTCAGCGGCTCCCCCCTTTGTTCGCTCCTTTACCGTCATATCCGCCAGCAGCAATGACGCTCAATTTACCGGGGTGATTCACGCGCGTACGGAAAGCGATCTTGGTTTTCGCGTGCCCGGCAAGATAATCGAGAAACGGGTGAAAGACGGAGACCACGTCAAACGCGGACAGGCCTTGATACGGCTTGATCCGACAGACCTGAAACTTTCCGCCGCTGCCGCCCGGGAGGAAGTGGAAGCGGCCCGCGCCCAGAACAAACTTGCCCTGGCGGATGAGAGGCGCCTGCGCAAACTGGTCGCCATGAAAGCTGTTTCCGTACAGGAATATGACCGGGGAAAATCGTCGGCGGATGCCACCACCGCACAGCTGAGAGCCGCCGTTGCCCACTCAGCGCAACTGGAAAACCAGGTGGGCTACGCCGTTCTCAGGGCTGAAGCCGATGGCGTCATCATGGAAACGCCGGCAGACGTCGGCCAGGTGGTGGGAGCGGGTACCGTGGTGATTCGCCTTGCCCATGATGGTCCACGCGAAGCGGTTGTCAACCTTTCCGAGGGGGAGGCAATGATTGCAAAAAAGTCCGCTGCCCTAGCCAACCTTTATACTGATCCTAGCCAAACCTTCCTGGCGCAGCTGCGGGAATTATCGGCAATGGCCGACCCTCTTACCCGGACCTATCAGGCACGTTACACCCTGAGTGGCGCAGGGGAAAATGCTCCTCTCGGCGCAACAGTGACGGTTCTTCTGGGTGGAGAAAACGCCAATGCGAAGCCACTCTACGAAATTCCCATCGGTGCACTGTACGACGGCGGCGCAGGCGCCAGCGTGTGGGTGATACATCCTGATACCTCAACTTTATCGCGCCGATCAGTCGAGGTCGCGAAGCTCGGCAGCGAGACTGCCCTGATCAGCAAAGGCCTCAAGCCGGGGGAACAAATTCTCGCGTTAGGGGCTCACCTCGTCACGGAAGGGGAACAGGTAAAGATACTTGCCGATCCAGCGAAGGAGCAAAAATTATGAGCCGTTTCAATCTGTCCGCTTTGGCGGTACGCGAACGTGCCATCACCCTGTTTGCTATTATCGCGATCACGGTTGCCGGAGGCTTCGCCTTCCTGCATCTGGGAAGGGCGGAGGACCCTGGATTCACCGTCAAGGTCTTGACCGTTACAGCCGTCTGGCCGGGCGCCACCGCAAAGGAAATGCAGGACCAGGTCGCCGACCGACTGGAAAAGCGCCTGCAAGAGCTGAAATATTACGACCGGGTCGAAACCATCGCCCACCCCGGAATGCTCCTCATGAAGCTCCACCTGAAAGACTCCACGCCGCCCAAAGAGGTGCCGAATGAATTCTACCAGGCGAGAAAAAAACTCTCGGACGAAAAAATACATCTGCCGCAAGGGGTGATCGGTCCGATTGTCAATGACGAGTATTCCGATGTTTATTTTGCCATGTATGACTTGTCGGCAAGAGGTCTCCCCCAACGGAAACTCGTTTTGGAGGCGGAAGCGCTACGTCAGCGGTTTTCCCGGATAGACGGCGTAGAAAAGGTCACCATTCTCGGTGAACAGGCCCCCAAGATCTATGTCGAGATTTCCTACAAACGGTTGGCGACTCTTGGCGTCAAAGCGACCGATCTGTTTCGGGCCCTGGAAACACAGAACGATATGACGCCTTCCGGTTTCGTGGATACGGCCGGGCCGCGGGTTTATCTGCGGCTCGATAGCGGCATCGATGGCGTCGAATCGGTCAAGGCTATTCCGGTGGCAAGTGGAGGGAAATTGTTGAAAGTCGGTGATATCGCCAGGGTCACACGAGGTTATGAAGACCCGCCGACAGAGAAAATACGTCACCAGGGACAGCCTTCGCTCATCCTCGCCCTCGTCATGAAAAAAGGTTTTAACGGTCTGAAGCTCGGCAAGTTGCTGAAGGCCGAAGAGGCGGCGATTCACCAAGAATTACCCCTCGGATTCGTTTTGTCCAAGGTATCGGATCAGTCCCATGTCATTTCCGAGGCGATCGACGAATTCATGATCAAATTCTTCACCGCGCTTGCGGTTGTCATCGTGGTGAGCCTTGTCACGCTGGGGTTCCGTGTCGGGATAGTCGTGGCTGCCGCTGTGCCCCTGACCCTTGCAGCGGTATTCGTCATCATGCTGCTTACGGGAAGGGATTTCGACCGAATCACACTGGGGGCGCTGATTCTTTCATTGGGGCTGCTGGTCGATGATGCCATCATCGCCATCGAGATGATGGTGGTCAAAATGGAGGAAGGCTTGGATCGAATCCAGGCGGCAACCTTTGCCTGGACATCCACGGCCAGCCCCATGCTTTTCGGCACGCTGGTTACCATTGCCGGTTTCCTGCCGGTTGGTTTTGCCAGATCAACGGCAGGTGAATATGCGGGGAACATCTTCTGGATCGTGGCATTCTCCCTCATCACTTCGTGGTTTGTCGCCGTGCTCTTTACCCCCTATCTGGGCGTTAAGCTTCTGCCTGCCATCAAACCGATCGCCGGTGGGCACGATGCCATCTATGCAACTCCAAACTATCAACGGTTTCGCGACATGGTGCGCAAAGTCGTCGATCATAAATGGCTTGCAGCCGGTGTAACGATTGTTCTTTTTATCCTGTCTGTGGTCGGAATGGGATCGGTGGAGAAACAATTTTTTCCCAACTCGGATCGCCCCGAATTAACGGTTGAGGTCAACCTTCCCCCCGGCAGTGCTTTTGCCGCAACCGAAAGATCGGTCAAAGACATCGAAAAAACCATTATGGCCGAACCGGAGACCCAGGCCGTCACCAGCTATATCGGCCAAGGCACGCCCCGTTTCATATTGACGGTGGATCCCGAACTGCCCAACCCGGCCTATGCCCAGATTGTCGTCGTTACCGATGGCCCAGCGGCACGCGATGCGCTCAAGAGAAAACTTCGCGACATCATTGCCCGGGGTGCGTTCCCGGAAGCACGTGTAAGGGTGATACAGTTTATCTTCGGCCCGCCGGTAACATTTCCGGTGCTCTTCCGGGTCATGGGACCGGACGTGAACGAGCTGCGGCGAATTGCGGATGATACTCGAGTCATCATGGCTAAAAACACAAATTTGCGCGATGTTCACCTGGATTGGGGAGATCGGACTCCAAGCCAGCACCTGGTCCTCGACCAGGATCGTCTGCGCCTGCTCGGCCTCACTCCGCGTGAAATCGGGTTGCAATTACAGGCAATTCTGGATGGTGCTTCCACCACGCAGATGCGCGACGGTATCCGTTCGGTCGACGTGGTGGTTCGCAGTCCTGTTGCCGAGCGTCATAGTCTGGAAAACATCGCTAATATTTCCTTGACCACCAGAGACGGGCGCGCAATCCCGCTGTCACAGATTGCCCATTTCGAATCCAGAATGGAAGATTCGCTGCTGAAAGGCTATAACCGCGAACCATATATCGCCGTACAGGGGGATGTTGTCGATGGGGTCCAACCTCCGGATGTAACGGCCCAGATTCTTCCCAACCTGGAAAAATTGAAAGCAGCCCTTCCCGTCGGATACCGCATAGAAACGGGTGGTTCCGTGGAAGAGAGCAAAAAGGCCGATACGGCACTGGGGCTGCTCTTCCCGCCGATGATACTTCTGATGCTGATTTTTATCATGCTTCAGGTCCGGTCATTCGCCACCATGTTCATGGTGTTTGCCACTGCACCTCTCGGTCTGGTCGGGGCCGTCCCCACTCTTCTCATATTCCACCAGGCGTTCGGCTTTAACGCCATTCTGGGGCTGATAGGACTGGCGGGGATCATCATGCGCAACACCCTGATTCTCGTCGATCAGATTCGCCATGATCAGGCCGCAGGACTCAGTGACTACGAGGCCATCGTCGAGTCCACCGTCCGTCGGGCACGCCCGGTGGTGCTCACCGCCGTGGCCGCGATGCTGGCCTTTATCCCACTGACTTTTTCCAGTTTCTGGGGGCAGCTGGCCTATGTTCTGATCGGCGGAGTCGGAGTTGGAACGATTCTGACCCTGCTCTTCCTGCCGGCCCTCTACGCAATCTGGTTCAAAGTGAAGCATCCCCTTACCGCCACTGAAAAAGGAGCCTGAACATGTTCCGCAGAATTGCAATCCTGAGTATCGCCTTTACCTGCCTGGCCAGCCTGGCTTCCTGCAGCCTGGCCCCCCACTATAGCCGGCCCAAGGCGCCGGTTTCCGCGACCTGGCCCACCGGCCCGGCCTACAAGGATGTTACGGAGGTATCTGCCGGCAAGACGGCGGCCGATATACCTTGGCAGGAATTTTTTGTTAACCCGCAACTGCAGAAGCTGATAGGTCTGGCTTTGGCCAATAACCGCGATCTGCGCGTGGCGACGTTGAACATCGAGAGGTCTCGGGCGCAATACCGGATACAGCGCTCAGATCTGTTTCCGAAGGTCGATGCCGACACCTCGGCCAACTATCAGCGCTTGGCTGAAGACTTTTCGGGAACGGGACATCCTGTGGATCTCCATCAGTACACGATCGGCCTCGGCGTCAGCTCGTATGAGCTCGACCTGTTCGGTCGGGTGCGGAGCCTGAAGGACCAAGCCCTGCAGCAGTTTTTTGCCACCGGAGAGGCCCGGCGGAGCGTACAGATCAGTCTGGTTGCCGAGGTTGCGGCAAACTATTTGAGGTTGGCAGCCGACCGCGAACTGCTGAACCTTGCCAAGGACACCCTGACGAGCCAGCAGGCATCATATCAGCTCATCAGCAGACGCTACGAGTCGGGGATCTCGTCGGCCCTTGATCTCCACCAGGCCCAGATCAGCGTAGACACAGCGCGGGTGGATGTAAGCCGCTTCACCACTTTTGTGGCCCAAGATGAAAATGCTCTGACTCTGGTGGTTGGTTCCACGGTGCCGCCCAACCTTCTGCCCGACGCGCTTTCCGAAACGCTTACGGCCTTAAAGGATCTACCGCCCGGCCTGCCGTCCGATGTCCTGCTGAGTCGCCCCGACATTCTCGAGGCCGAGGCGCTCCTAAAGGCCGCTAACGCCAATATCGGCACTGCGAGGGCGGCATTTTTCCCACGCATAACCCTGGTCTCGTCGGTCGGTTTCGGCAGCGACGACCTGAGCGGGCTCTTCACGGATGGCTCCTCTGTCTGGCAATTCGCTCCGCGGATTTCCCTCCCCATCTTCAACGCAGGTAGCAACCAGGCCAAGCTCAAGGTGGCCGAGGTGAATAGAGACATAGCTGTGGCTCAGTACGAAAAGGCCATTCAGACAGCCTTCCGGGAAGTGGCCCATGCTCTCGCCCTGCGAGGAACCATCAACGACCAGGTGGCGGCGCAGCAGTCCCTTACCGATGCGGCTTCCGCAAGCTACCGCTTGTCTCGGGCACGCTACGAAGAGGGGAGCGACAGTTACCTCAACGTCCTCGACTCCCAGCGTTCCCTCTACGGCTCCGAGCAGAATTTGATCAACGTCCGACTTGCCCGCCTGACCAATCTGGTGACGCTCTACAAGGTTCTGGGCGGAGGGAGTGAGTAGAATAATTCCGGGTTGCTCCTGAGATCATCACACCCCACAGAAGGCATGGCGGGTTTTCCTCTTGCCATAACCCTGAACGCAAACTTTATCAGCAACCAGAAAGAAGGAAAATTGAGGGCAGTTGCAACTTTCATAAAGAAAGGAAAAAATCCATATCGTGCGAACGATCATCACAGGTGCGGACGGCCGGTCGATTGCCGATGTGACCACGAACCATGTGTCGGCAAAGTGAAGCGAGTAGTTCCTGAAACTACCGCCCGCTGGTACTGCTCCATTAAAGCAGGGTACATTTAAAAGGAATAGGGTCGAACCGGAATGGACACCTCAGGATTTGGTGGTAACAAAAAAATTTATGCAGATCTTCTAAAGCGATTGGCAAGTGCGGATATTGCCGGATTAGCCGAACATCTCAATCTGCCGATAAACAATACCGGGGAAGCCGAGATTCCATTTTTAGGTCAAACTTACCTGATATCCAACAAAGGTGTTCGGAGAAGTGATCAAAGAAGTTTCCCGGAGACCACGGGAAGTGTTTTGATCCACTATTTACTGGCAGGCAGCAGCACTCGTCCAGCAGGGAAGTTTGTTCCCTTGGCAGAGCTGGCCGGGCCATTATTCAAACAAAGCAGTTATTCCCAAAGTGCCTTAGAAGGCCCGTTAGTTAAACGATTCCAGGAGGCATTCCAGAATTTTTATCGATTGCGGAATCCATCGGTGGTCGGCAGGGAGGCATTTCCGGATTAGGTTCCGTAAGCGTGATTTTTGATGTACTGCCCAACATATTACTACAGCTTATCTTCTACGATAAAGACGATGAGTTTCCCGCCCGCGCAACCTTGCTGCTGGATGCTAACGCAACGCAACTCATCGACTTTGAAGCCCTGGCAGTCTTGGTAACGATTTTTGTTCGATTTTTGGCAGAAACTGAAGTTTCCCGTTTTTAAAAAAATAGTTGGAAGATGAAAGACGTGTATATACAGATAGTAAATGGATCAACCGATGACTGACGTATCCCGTCCGGAGGCCCCAACGGCCTCATCACCCGTGCGCAGGGTGCTACCCGGCATCCTCGCCGGCCCAATCACACCGGTAATGCTTCGCCTTGCATTGCCGACGATTGTTGTGCTCGTTATCCAAACGCTTGTCGGGGTGGCTGAGACCTATTTTGTCAGCTTTCTTGGAACGGACGCGCTCACCGGGGTCACCCTGGCCTTCCCTGTTCTCATGCTCATGCAGATGATGTCGAACGGCGGCATCGGCGGGGGCGTCTCCTCGGCCGTTGCCCGGGCTTTAGGGGCCAATCGCCGCGCCGATGCCGACGCCCTGATTTGGCATGCGATCGTCCTCGCGTGTGCATTCGGCTTCGAATGGGGGTCGGCCTCGGTAACATTTTGATATAGTAGACAATATTCTTAAAAATTACGCCAATAAATGACGTAGATTCAATTAACAAGTGCAACATTATTCTTGTTGTTGATATCTTTGAGAAACACCTCATTTGGTGTTGCAAACCCTAAAGTTTTACGGGGCCGGTTGTTTAAACGCTTCATGGCTAGTGTCATTTTAATGCGTTTTGCAGCCGCGTAGCGTCGGGTCATTGCCTTCTCGTGTGCCTGACGGGGGCGATAGCCCTTGTGACCGCTGTTTCGCCTGATCTCTCGGCTGACAGTCGACTTGTGAACTCCTAAGCGCCGAGCAATACTCGATAATGAATATCCTGCTTTCAAACATAAACGAATGTGATAACGTTGAAGCTGAGTTAACTGTTTGTACATACCCATAAGTGCTCCTTTCACTTGGCGGTAGAAGGATCACTTAATGTACATCAGTTAACTCGTCCTTTCACCACCAAATTGTGTTGCACTTATGAGTTGAATTCACAGAGGTTAAAATGACAACCCTTTCAGCACTTCAATGACCTCCTCGGGCTCGGGCCTGATCGTGTAATCCGGATTCACTTCCGCGTATCTGATGATCCCGGACCGGTCAATAATGAATCGGCCCGGCATGGGAAGGGTCCATGAATCATCCCCGTTGTATTGGCCCAGATCAATGCCGAATTGAAGATAAAGCTGCTTGAGATCCTCGGGAAATGCATGAGCCAGTCCGTAGGTTTCGGCGACACGGTTCCCGGGATCACTGAGAAGGTCGAAGGTCAGATTTTTTTCCTTCATCATCTTACGATTAAATTCAATTTGTTGTGGAGAAATTGTCAGAAGATCGGCACCTGTTGAACGAATGCCTTCCACTACTTTTTGGAGAGCTTCCAGCTCCAGGTTGCAGTAGGGTCACCACTTTCCCCGATAGAAGCTGAGAACCACCGGACCTTTAACAAGAAAATCCTTTAATCGGATCACTTTTTCATCGTTGTCTTTCAATTCAAATTCAGGCGCCGTATCTCCGGTCTTGACAACCCCATCCATGATACCGGAATTGCTCAGATCGCTGGTTGCACGATGCATGATTTCTACAGCTTCTTTTGGAGCGCTTTTTTCGAAATTTGCTTTTAAGTTGTTGAGTTTGTCCTGTAGCGTCATGATAGTTCTCCTCTACGAAGAATCACTTGGAAAAGATTTCGTTAAAAAACTGTTTCATGTCTTCCCACGAACGCCGATCAGCAGTGCGGTTGTATCCCACCGCCGCCATACCGTAGTTGTCGGCATCGGGATTGGTAAAGGCATGCTTTGCGTGGGCATAGATCGACATTTTCCAGTCTATCCCTGATGCATTCATGGTGGTAAGGTAGGTTGGCAGTGCTTCGGGCTTTGTATAAGGATCAGAAGCTCCGTGACATATCAGAATTTTTGCTTTTGTCTGTTTAACCGCAGATTCCGTTGGTGGAATCAGAGATCCGTGAAAACTGACAATCCCCCGGATATCCGCGCCGCTGTATGCCAATTGTTGAACGGTGGAACCACCGAAACAATATCCGATGGCTGCGATTCGGTTCGAATCCGTGTTCGGTTGTTTTTTCAGAATTTCCAGACCGGCAAGGGTACGTTTCTGCCAGGTGTCTACATTTTGGGTAACCTTCTTCATAAATTCCTTTGCCTGTTCAGGATGGTCGGCCACCTTGTCCTTACCGTACATGTCGAGAGCAAAGGCCACATAGCCCATGGCTGCAAGTTGTGTGGCTCTTTTTCGGGCATAATCGTTGAGTCCCCACCATTCATGGACCACCAGAACACCGGGGCGCTTTCCTTTCAAGGCATTGTCATAGGCCAGATATCCTTGAAGGCTTGCGCCGTCTTCCTGGTAAGAAATGGTTTTGGTCATAACGGCGCCCTGGGCGACAGATCCCCATAGCACTATGGATGCTAAAATAATTAATAGGCGGTTATGTGTCATGATATCCTCCCTTCGAGCTTTTTTGCTCAATCTCTTTTATTTTTCACATTAAGTACGATTTTGTATGGAATCAAGACATGCTCCATTTTTCACACTAAAATGTCTGGAAAAAACCATATGATTTTATCCTAAAAAACGTTCCCGACCTGCTGTAAAATATCGGTGTTGTTGAAAATTAAGGAAGCTAAACTTGAGATTAATTTTTATTCGTGTCATAAATGAGTTGCCGGAGTATCATTAGCATAGGCTCGCGTCTCCTTGAATTTAAGAAAGCTACCGAGTTACTGCAACTGATTTTTTGGCTCCCGGCATCGATGGTATGAAATTTTTGCCGAAAAGACGACCCAGGATGCCGGTCTGCCGTTAAGAGAACTCGCTGTCGATATCATTCGAAAAAGAGGCGTTGTTAACGCAAGGGTCGAAGGAAGGATCGTCAGGGAATAAAACCGTGTAAGGAGAACCTGAAATGTTGAACATCGTGAAGCGTTTTTTTAGTAAAGAAAAAGAGGCAAGTCCGGATGCTACCGGGCAGGAAACAGGTCACGACATACACGTGGCGGCCTTCGCCCTGTTTGTGGAAATCGCGCGAATTGATGGAACATTCACCCAGGAGGAAATGGAGACTGTTTTATCGATTCTAAAAGAAAAATACAGCCTATCCCGCGAACACGCAGATGCGCTGATCGCAGAGGCTGAAAACCAACTGGAAGAGAGTGTCGACTTGTGGCAATTTGCCAGGCTGATCAACGAAAATTACTCCAATGAAGAAAAAATGGAAATCATTGAAACCC